>Ga0153915_10000048_pt1 | contig 114829 bp, 90 predicted proteins | sample Opewatmetagenome_2_FD_107003 | JGI IMG/M metagenome (GOLD analysis project Ga0153915, IMG submission 107003) | Freshwater wetland microbial communities from Ohio, USA - Open water 3 Core 3 Depth 3 metaG | ecosystem: Environmental > Aquatic > Freshwater > Wetlands | place: USA: Ohio, Lake Erie... | reverse complement strand
TCTTCAGTTCCGTGACGACACGGGGTTCGAGGTGGCTGGCATCAGCGCGGCGGGATACAACGTGTACCTGACGAGCGGCGGCGGGACGGTAACACAGACGACGACGACCGGGGTAATCACGGCAGCGGGCCTTTCGCTGCAGGGCGCGGGCGGGGTGTACACGCTGAACACGGCGAACAACGCGATCACGACGCTGGCAGGGAGCACGGGGACGGTGACGTTCCTGGACAACACGGGGTACCAGATCGGATCGGTCGGAGGGACGGCAGGGCTTGGGGCGACGGTGAGCGCGACGCTGTGGAGCACGGGGACGGTGACACAGACGGCGGCTGGGGTGATCACGACGGCGACGCTGTGCCTGCTGGGGACGGGCGGGATATACGAGCTGGGCACGGCGAACAACGCGATAACGACGCTGGCGGGGAGCACGGGAACCGTAACGTTCCAAGACAACAATACAGGCTACGGGATCGGGACGCTCGGATCGACGGCAGGGCTTGGGGCGACGGTGAGCGCGACGCTGTGGAGCACGGGGACGGTGACGCAGACGGCGACCGGAGTGATCACGACGCCGACGCTGTGCCTGCTGGGGACGGGCGGGGTGTACAACCTGAATACGGCGAACAACGTAATCACGACCCTGGCGGGGAGCACGGGAACCGTGACGTTCCAAGACAATACGGGCTACGAGATCGGGACGCTCGGATCGACGACCGGACTTACGACGAGCGGCAATACTACGCTGATCAGCTCGGGAGGGGCGCTTACGCAGAGCGCGCGCGCGCGGATAGCCGGAATCCTGTCGCTGGAATTCGCGGCGAACAACGCGACATTGTCCAGGACGGACAACGAGCTGTACCAAGCGACGATCGTTTCGGGCGGCGCCGTTTCCATGAACGATGCCGATGGCTACGCGATCATCGGCGTGACTACCGTCGGGACGCTCTATGCTACTACCTCGACCGGAAATATAACCGTCTCGACCGCGGGAGTAAGCGCGACGGGGAGCGGCGCGGCCATCGATCTCAATCCGGCCGGCACCATATACCTGAACTATGGCGGGGGGACCATTTTCTCCGCGTCTAACGCGGCCGGCAACATCCGTATGAGAAGGCCGGTCGTCCTACAGGCCTTGGCGATAATCACGGGCGGCGGCGGCGATATCACTTTTGATTCGTCTATAGAGGGATCGTTCGGTCTCAGCATTACGGGAGGGGCGGGGGACGTCATGTTCACGGGCTCCGTCGGCGCTACGAACCGGCTCGGGATAGTCAGGATCTACAGCGCCGGCGACGTGACGACAGCCGCGCTGCGCGCCGCGAGCTTCCAGCAGGACGCGGGCGGCGGCACGACCTCGTTCGGCGGGAGCTTGAATTTTAACACCGCGGCCGGACTATCGGTGGTCGCGAACAATATCACCGTGAATAGTACGGTGACGACGACGACGAATGGCGTGGCGACGCTGAATCCCGCGACGCTATTGACTATCGCGGGAGCCGGCGACATGACCCTCGACGGGGCCTTCAGCCAGGGAGGCGCCGGTGCGGTCTCCACGGCGGGCGACATATCGACGACGAACGACGATGTCGAGTTCGCCGGGGCCGTGACGCTCGACGGAAGCGCGTCGATCGTTAGCGGGAGCGGGACGATCGCCTTCGACTCCACGCTTTCGGAGTCCGCGGCAAGCACGCTCTCGATACAGAATGCCTCTTCGACGGGAGGCGTCACTTTCACGGGCGCCGTGAATATCACGGGCTTGACGATCGGCGCCGGCAATTATTCGATCGAATTCGGAAACGGCGGGACGATCGCGGACGCCCTGACCTTCGGCAACACGGGAGGAGTCACGATCGCGGCCGGCCTCGTCGCGACATCGGGCCTGACGGCAACGACTACGGGGACGAATTCCTTCCAGGGAACGGTGGAGACGGACGGAGCGGCCGGGCACGACATCTCGGTGAGCAATCTTACCGTAGGCTCCGCCGACCTTATTCTCGACGCGGGCGCCGCGGACTTCTCCGCGACCGGGACCATTACCGTCGATACCGCCGATCTGGCGATCACTGCCGACGCGATCAACGCATCCTCGGCGACGATCGACAGCTCGTCGTCCGCGTCGAGGACCGTGGACGTCGGATCGAGCGACTTTACGATCGGGACTCTCGTCAACGGATCGGCGACGTACCCGGGGACGTTCCGCCTGACGGGACAACAGACGACACATACCATTACCAACCACGACGTCGCGCACGGCGTCGTCGAGTATTACGGAACGGCCGCCGGTACCGTCTTCGCGACGGGCATGGTGAACGGATCGTGGAACTACTACGATCTCAGGATCAACTCGACGAGCACGGTGACATTCAGCCTGGAGGACGATATCTCCGTCGCGAGCGGATTGGCGATCGCGGCCGGGAACACTCTCGATTCCGTGACCAGCAACGTCATCACCATCGGGCATACCTGGACCAATAACGGCACGTTCGTCCCTCGGACCGGGACCGTGAGCTTCGTCACGACGAGCCCCGGGACGTCCTTCCACGTCAACGGCGACACTCGATGGTACAACTTCTCATGCAACCTGTCGGGACTCTCGGGCGTCTCGATCGAATTCCAGAGAGGCGCCGCCAACATGCAGACGATAGCGACGGGCGGCAGCTTCTCGATCCGCTCGAACTCCTGGACGAACGTGATCAGGCTCACGCGCGACGACCAGAGCGACTTCGGCGACGACCTCGACTGGGTACCGGCGAGCAGCCCTCAGCCGGACGCGACCCTGATGTGGCAGCTCTATCTCGAGCCGCCGACGGGCGCCCTCACGACGGACCTCGCCTACGTCACGCTCTACTACTCGGACCTGCGCGCCTCGCCCACGGCCTACGATCCCGACGTGACGGCCCTCGGAGTCGTCACGCCGGACAACGACCTCGCGGGCGAGGTCGGCGATACCTGCTACGCGTGGCAGGGGGGCGTCCGGGTCCTCTACAGCTACACCGAGGACACCGACAACAACGGGAAGATCGACCGCATCCGCGCGACGGCGAGCACGAACCTCAACAGCAATTTCGGCTCGAGCTCATCCGATTTCGCGATAACGGTGACGGGCTATACGATCGACGAGTCGCAGGGCACCCGGGGCTTCCAGATGAACGGCACGAACGAGTTCTACATATACCTCGTCGAGAAGCCCTATACGGACGGCAATGTCCAGCCGGCGTGGCGGATCACGACGAACACAGTCCTCCGGCGCACGATCTCGCCGCAATACTTGCTCGGCACGCTCTATACGCCCATGACGCCGACCGATACGGTGCAGCCCCTCATCGCGTACACGCTCGCGCTTCCCGAATATACGCAGGTGTTCTACGCCTTCTCCGAGCCGGTCTACGGCACGAGCGGCGCCACGCTGAGCGCGGGCCTCTTCCCCTCGGCGTCGGCGATATCCGTCGTCGGCAGCACGAGCCAGAACTTCGGGGCCTTGATAACGGAGAGCGGTACGATCACAAATGACAGCATAGTGGCGGAAGCCGCGCGCGCCGTCTCGGCGACTATCAACGACAACGCGACGGCTGCCGCCGACCTCTCCGCGCTCTGGGCGGTCGCTCCTTCCTATACGACTACGACTCCCCCCAACGCTCTCGTTTCCACTTCGCACCGGGTCTCCGACGTCATGATCTCGGTCTGGCCCTCGAGCGTTGCGGGCTCGTGGAGCCAACTGCATCCCAACAGCTGGTTCGCCTGGCCGATCTACGCGATCGATCAGGTCAATTCGACGTTGACCGCGGCCGAGATCGAGGCGATGACGCCCGCCCAGACCGCTGCCCAGGGCATCGGCCTCATCCGCGGCTTCGACGGCACGCAGTGGCTGCGCGACCAGGACTGGAGGATGCAGGCGCGCGTGGACACGGGCGACGTCGCGGCCCTCGGGATTCCGAGCGTCATCTACGACTCGAACGTCGAGTCGACGTTCCTCGGATCCGTGTCCGGGCTCTGGCTGCCCGATCATTCGGAAGCCGACTTCTCCGGCATCGACGGTTACCCGAACTCGGCCGCGTATGGCGGCGATCCCTCGGGCCCGACCGCCGGTACGTCGGTCGGTACCTATCTCTACGAATGGGACTTCTCGTCCTCGGACTCGAAGGTCTTCAGCGTCGCTCACTTCGACTTCTGGTTCCGGATCGCCGGAGCGCCAACCGACCTCTATGCCGGCAGGCTGGCCATGGACCAGGACGCCGTCTCGCTACCGACCAACTGGTACCGCCTCGTGCGGCCTTTCAGCCTGGACATCCACGACGTCAAGCTGCAGAAGGGCGGGGCGACGATCCTCAACAACGTCATCGACCCGACCAGGGGAGACACGGCGAGGCTCTCGTACCAGCTGGGCAAGGACGGCCCCGTGGTCGTCACGGTCTTCACGCTCGACGGCGACGTGATAAAGCGGCTCGTCAACGAGAGGAAGGCGGCGGGCGACTATGCCGTGAATTGGGACGGCCGCAACCTCGCGGGCGACGCCGTGGCGAGGGGCATGTACTTCATCAGGATCGTGGCGCCGGGCATCGACGAGATCCGCAAGGTCCTCGTCGTGAGGAGATAGGCCGGCGGGCGCGATGCCCGTCGCCGTCGCGCGGGGCCGGCATTGCCTCGGGCGCGGCTTCATGCGTATACTTGCCGCGGCATGAAGATACTCATGGTCACGAGCGAGGCGACGCCTTTCGCCAAGTCGGGAGGCCTCGGCGACGCCGTGTCCGCCCTGTCCGCGGCCCTCGCCCGGCTGGGCCACGACGTGCGCGTCCTCCTTCCCCGCTACTACTTCATCGACCGGAAGACGCTGGAGTCGCTCGACAAGCCGCTCGTGATCCCCGAGACCGAGGTCCGGGCCACGCTCTACCGCTCCTTCATCCCGGGCTCGACGGCGGAGACCTATTTCCTCGACTGCGAGCGGTATTTCGGGAGGGACGGCATCTACGGCAGCAAGGCCGAGCCGGACTACCCCGACAACCCGGCGCGATTCTCCTTCCTGTGCCGCGCGGCCTTCGCGCTCTGCGGCTACCTGGGCTGGACGCCCGACGTCTTCCACGCGCACGATTGGCCGAGCTCGATCGTCCCGGCCCTCCTCGGCCGCGCGCGAAAGGAAGGGAAGCTCGCGAGGTCCGCGTCCGTCCTCTCGATCCATAACCTCGGCTACCAGGGCGTCTATCCCAAGGAGTCCTTCGCGTCCCTCGGACTTCCGTGGGAGGAGTACCACGGCGCCGGCTTCGAGTTCTACGGCAAGGTCAACCTCCTCCAGGCCGGCTTGCGGAGCGCCGACTGCCTGACGACCGTCTCGCCGACCTACGCGCGCGAGATACAGACGCCCCACTTCGGCTTCGGCCTCGACGGACTCCTGCGCCACCGCTCGGCCGACCTCGTGGGCATACTCAACGGCGTCGACCTCGACGAGTGGAACCCCGAGACCGACCTGCGCATCGCCGCGCGCTACTCGGCCGAGAAGATGGCCGGCAAGGCCGAATGCAAGGCGGCTCTCCAGAAGGCCTTCGGCCTCGCCGTATCGCCCGAGAAGCCGCTGGTCGGCATGGTCGGCCGCCTGACCGATCAGAAGGGCGTGGGCGAGCTCTTCGGCCCGCAGTACGGCTCGGCCTTCCGCATCTGCGTCGACATGGACGTCCAGCTCGCGATCGTCGGCACCGGGGACAGGTGGTGCGAGGACGAGCTGCGCTCGCTCTCGGGTAAGCTGACGAACCTCAAAGCGAAGGTCGGCTTCGACGAGAATCTCGCCCACGCCGTAGAGGCGGGCTCGGACTTCTTCCTCATGCCGAGCCGCTACGAGCCCTGCGGACTCAACCAGATGTACTCGCTCCGCTACGGGACGCTGCCCATCGTCCACAGGACCGGCGGGCTCGCGGACACCGTCGAGAACTATAATCAGGACACGGGCACGGGCACGGGCTTCATGTTCGACGACCTGACGCCGCGGGCGATCTACGACACCGTGGGATGGACCGTCTGGGCGTGGTACAATCGCCGCGAGCATATCGACCAGATGAGGATCCGCGCCATGGGGCGCCGGTTCTCCTGGGAACAGTCCGCCAGGGAGTACGAGAAGCTCTACGGTCGGGCTCTCGCGCGAGCGGCGATCGAGGGATCATGATGGGCGACTCGATGAAGAAGGTTTACGACTACGACGCGCCCCGCGTCAGGGACAAGCTCGTCGACGTGTTCCGGAAACGCAAGGGCGAGGCTACGACGGCCGACCTCGTCGCGCTCACGGGGCTGCCCAAGGTCCAGGTCGAGTCCGAGGTCAAGGCCGTGTCGGACGAGTACGGCGCGCGCCTGCGCGTCACCGAGTCCGGCGAGATCCTCTACTCCTTTCCGCGCGGGATGCGCAGCCGCTACCGCGGCCTCGGTCCTTCCCTGGCTCGCGGATGGAAGGCCTTCAAGAAAGGGGCCGCGACGGTCGCGTCCTTCCTGTTCAAGGCCTGGATCGTCGTCATGCTCGTCGGCTACTTCGTCCTCTTCCTGGCGCTCGCCCTCGTGGCCATGCTCGCCTCGGTGGCGGCCTCGGCCTCGGGGTCCCGCGACTCGCGCGACTCCCGCGGCGGCGGCATCGGAGGTCTCTGGCTGACCGGCCGGCTCCTGGACTCGATCGTCAGGATCTGGTTCTACTCCGAGCTCTTCATGAGCCCCGAGCAACGCGCGAGGCGCGATGTGCGACGCAGGGAGAAGAGGCCGCTGTACAAGGCGATCTTCTCCTTCGTGTTCGGCGACGGCGATCCCGATGCGGGATGGGACGCGGTCGAGAAGAAGGCCTTCGTCGCCTTCGTGCAGGCAAACCGCGGCGTCGTCACGATGCCCGAGTTCCTCGCCCTGACGGGCCTCAAGCCGCTGGAGGCCGAGGTCAGGATCAATCGCTACCTCTACGAGTTCGAGGGCAGCCCAGAGGTCACCGAGGGCGGGGCCATCTACTACTTCTTCCCCGGACTCCTGCGGCGCAAGGACAGGATCGACCGTACGTTCGGCTTCTCGGTTCCGATGAGGCGGATCGCTCCCTTCTCCTCAAATCCCAAGAAGGCGAACGTGACTTTCTGCCTGATCAACGCCGCGAACCTGCTATTCGGGTCGTACTTCTTCTTCCAGTCGATCGCGCCGCACGCGAACCTGGCTATCCTCTACGGGGCTCGCTACGTCGACAGGCTCGTCATGGCGCCGGGCTTCGACGGCTTCTACCTCTTCGTCCACCAGCTCCTGGGCAAGCTCGCGGGGGCCGTCGATCCGGCCGCGTTGATCGCGATCGTCCTCGGCGCCGTGCCGCTCGCCTTCTCGGCTTTCTTCTATGTCATTCCCGCCGTCAGGTCCCGCCGCCTCGAGGCCCGCAATGAGCGCGCCCGCGTCGAGAACCTGCGCCGCGTCGCCTACCGCGCTGCCCTCGACTCGCCCGAGTCGCTGCGGCCCGAGTCCATCGTCGTCGCCGACGACGCGGCCAGGCCTCGCGACGGCCGCGCCGCGGAGCGCGCGTTGACCGATCTCGCCGCCTGGTCGCAGGCCGAGCCGCGCTCGGACGGATCCTTCTCATTCGGCGAGATAGGCCGCGTCAAGGCCGAGGCCGCAAAAGTCAGGCAGTCGATCGACCTCTCGAAGTACGAGCTCGGCGGCGAGGTCTTCGACTCCGACTCGCGGGCGTAGCCGGGCGGCCGCCAATGCGGCACGTTGTTGGGCTCACGTGCCGCTTACGTGGCCGCTAGCGCGGCCGCCAATGCGGCACGTTATTGGGCTCACGTGCCGCTTATGTGGCCGCTAGCGCGGCCGCCAATGCGGCACGTTATTGGGCTCACTTGCCGCTTATGTGGCCGCTAGCGCGGCCGCCAATGCGGCAAGTTCGCCGTCGTCGAAGTCGCCGGGGACGATCGAGGGAAGCTCGGGATCTGGCGACAGGAGCGCGCCCGCGGCAAGAGCCCTCTTGAAGACTTCGTCGTAGGCCTCGCCTCCCGAGCGGGGGTAGAGGTAGGGCCCGAGCCTCTCGAAGTGAGGGGCGAGCCGCCTGTCGGCCTTCTTCCAAAGCTCCTCGCCGTACCATTCCGACATGCGGGCGAGTTCGACTAACGCGCGATGCGCCGAGGCGAGCGTCAGGGGCGGCAGGATGTCGCCCTCGACCGACTTGGCGAGCTCGGGATCGCGGACGAGGAGGACCGAGGGCGCGAGCGCCGAGGGGCAGGGGAGGAGGGGCATGGCCATCGCCGCCGCGTCGGCGCGAGGTCCTGGCAGGAGCTCGGAGAAGGGGCGGAGAAGAAGGACGGCCCCGTCGGCGGAGCCCGGGCCGATGGCGGCGCCGTCGGCCTCGCGCCGCGCTATGTCGCGCAGTCGGGCTCGGCCTTCATTCGCGGCCGCGATTCCGGGGGCGCGGGCGGCCGCAGCGAGGGCGCGCTCGTCGCTCGAGAAGAAGCGCGCCGCGGCGTAGCCGGGGTAGGCCCGCTGGAGCTCGCGGCCGAGGCGCCGCTCCCAGGTCGAGGGCATCGGTCGCGCCAGTCCCATGTCGATCGCGGCCTTCGCGGCCGTCCCGATGCCCGTCCCCTTCGCGCCGAGCATGGCCCTGCCGCCGTCCATCCACAGGTCGAGGAAGCGCCACGGGGTCCCGCCCTCGCGCGCGGAGGAGCGGCCCGAAGGGCGGCCCCTCGGGCGGCCCCTCGGGCGGTCCTCGGCGTAGAGCCGCCAGAGCCTCGCCCGGCGGATCGGGGGCAGCATCGCCAATCTGGATCGCACAACGCGTTCATCGGTCATGTCGCGCATCGCCTCCGTCAATTGCCCGCTTGGACTTCCAGCTTCTTGGTGAACTTGGGGAAGAACTGGGCCTGCTTCCCGGTCTCGAAGCGCACCACGACGAGGGGGCCCGAACTCGGGGTCGGGCTGACCTTCACGATCACGCCCGAGCCGTAGTCGTCGTGGTAGACGGCGAGCCCCGCGCGCCACTTCCCCGCCTCGCCGCCGCCGCTCTGGCCGGGGCCGCGCCTCGCGGCCTGCCCCGCTCCCGCCCCGGCGCCTTGATAGGCGCCTGCGGAAAGCGGCCGCTCCCTCGGATAGGCATTGTCCGAGGGCGGCCGAGAGCCGCGTCCCGCGACGGTCTTGAGGAGAGAGCCCTCGATCTCGGAAAGGAATCGCGAGGGCAGGGACTCGTACAGCCGGCCATGGAGGCGGCGCCAGCGGCAGGAGGTCAGGTGAAGCTCGTCCTTGGCCCTGGTCACGGCGACGTAGAAGAGTCGGCGCTGCTCCTCGAGGTCCTCGCCCTCCTCGTCGTCGCGCGGGAAGAGCCCCTGCTCGAGGCCGGTCGCGATAACGACGGGGAACTCCAGGCCCTTCGTGTTGTGCATCGTGATGAGGGTGACCGCGTCGGCGGCCCCGTCTTCCCGCGATGCCAGGCTGCGGTCCAGCTCGATCGCCTCGAGGAACTCGGCCAGCCCCTCGGGGCTTCGGGGATAGAGCGAGGCCGCGTTCGCGAGTTCCTCGAGGTTGGCGACCTTCTGCGTGCCCGCGACCTCGTCCTGGTCCCGGTGGTAGTCGACGAGCCCCGACGAGAGCGCGAGGCGCTCGATGACCGACGCGAGCGTGTCACCGTCGCGGCTCGGGGCCGAGAGCGAGGAGCGCGCCTCGGCAATGACCGAGAGGAAGGACGCCAGCCCCGATCGGGCCTTGCCCTTCAGCGAACCGGCCGTCGCCGACGAGGCCTCGAGGAGGTCCCCGGAGCCCGGGCCTTCGGCCGCCTCGAGGATGAGGTCGACGCTCGTCTCGCCGACTCCGCGCGAGGGCTTGTTGACGACCCGCTTGAACGCGACCTCGTCCCGGCCGTTCGAGAGGAGGGCGAGGTAGGCGAGCGAGTCCTTCACCTCCTCGCGGTCGTAGAAGCGCGTCGAGCCGACGATCCGGTAGGGCGTCGAGGATCGGGCGAACTCCTTCTCGAAGGACAGGGACTGCGCGTTCGTGCGGTAGAGGATGGCGACGTCGCTGAACCTGCCCCCGGCGGCGACGCGCGCGGCGCAGACGCGCGCGCAGTACGCGACCTCGGCGTCCTGGTCGTCGAGAATGGCCAGCACGGGCCTCTCCCCGCCCGTTCGCTCGGCGACGAGGGTCTTGCCGAGCCTTCCCGCGTTGTGCGATACGACCTGCCCGGCGACGTCGAGGATGCTCTGGTAGGAGCGGTAGTTCCGCTCCAGCCTGATCATGTCGGTGCCGGGGAATATGTCCTGGAAGCGGAGGATGTTGCGCACCTCGGCGCCGCGGAAGCGGTAGATCGACTGGTCGTCGTCGCCGACGACGCAGACGTAGGCCATGCCGGGCCCCGAGCCCGCGAGCAGCCGGAGGAGTTCGAACTGGGCGACGTTGGAGTCCTGGTATTCGTCGACGAGGATGACGCGGAAGCGACCGTGGACGCGGTCGCGGACGACCGGATCGTCGCGCAGGAGCCGGGCGGGAAGCCGGATGAGGTCGCCGAAGTCCACGTTGCCGGTCTTCCGGAGCCTGTCCTCGTAGAGGGCGTAGACGCGGCGCATGCCCGGGTCGGAGAAGACGGCCGAGAGGTCGGGCGAGTCAGGCTCGAGGCCGTAGTCCTTGGCCCGGGCGATGGCCTGGGCCATGCGCGAGCACTCCTGCCTGGTGTTCTGGGGCATCGCGCCGTGGAGGAGCGTGGTCGAGTCGTCGTCGTCGTATATGGTGAAGTTTGTGCCGAGGCCCGCGGCCGCGGCGTTGCGGCGGAGGAACCACGCGCCGAAGGAGTGGAAGGTGCGCATCACCGCGCGCTGGCAGGCCGGCTCGATCAGGGCGGCGCGGTCGCGCATCTCCCGCGCGGCCTTGTTCGTGAAGGTCACGGCGAGGACGGACTCGGGCTCGAGCCGGCGCTCCCGCACGAGATGGGCGATCTTGGTCGTGATGACGCGCGTCTTCCCCGAGCCCGCGCCGGCGAGGATGAGGAGGCCCCGGCCCTCGTGCCGCACCGCGGCGAGCTGCTGGGGGTTCAGGCAGGCGAGGTAGGGCGGCAGTCCGGTTTCGCTCATCGCGCGCACCCGCCTAGCGCGCCGCGCCGAGCGGGTCCGACGGCGCGGCGTCGAAGTCCACGCCGGCGACCGCGAGCACGCGAGCGCGGACGACGGTGCCCGGCTCGGCGCGGCCGCGCAGGACGGTGAGGCCGTCGACCTCGGGGGCCTGGTTCCACGCGCGGCCGATCGTGAGCTCGGCCTCGTCCTCCCCTCCCTCGGGCCGCTCCACGACCTCCTCCGCGAGGACCTCGAGCTCCCTGCCCACGAAGCGCGCCAGGCGCTCGCGCGTTATGCGCTCCTGAGCCTCCTCGACGGCCCTGCGACGCGCCTCAACGCGCGCGGCGCCCACGCGTCCCTTCATGGAGAACGCCTCGGTCCCTTCCTCGCGCGAGTAGGCGAAGGTGCCGAGCCAGTCGAGCCTCGAGCGGTCCTGGAAAGCGCGGAGCTCGGCGAAGTCCTCATCGGTCTCCCCCGGGAATCCGACCAGGAAGGTCGAGCGGATCGCGGCGTCGGGCAGGGCCGCGCGGATCCTCGCGAGGAGGCCGAGGTAGGCCTCGGCGCTTCCCCGGCGGTTCATGGCCCTGAGCACCCGCGGCGAGGCGTGCTGGAAGGGGAGGTCAAAGTAGGGGAGTATCCGCGGGTCGGCAGCCATCGCGTCGAGCAATCCCTCGGGGAAGTTATCGGGATGAACATACATGACGCGGACGCGGAAGTCGCCCTCGATGCGCGAGATCGCCGCGAGGAGCTCGGGCAGGAGAGACTTCGACGACGAGTCGCGGCCGAAGGATCCGAGGTCCTGTCCCACGAGGACGAGCTCGCGGAGCCCACGGCCGACGAGCTCGCGGCACTCCGCGGCGACGTCGTCCGCGCCGCGCGAGCGCAGGGGACCGCGGATGAGGGGGATCGCGCAATACGAGCAGCGGTTCGAGCAGCCTTCGGTCGCCTTGACGTGGGCGGTGCCGGGGAAGTCGAGGAGCCTGCGGCGCGTCATCGCGGCGAGCCGCTCGGCGGCGGGCGGGACCGCGACCGGGCGCTCGCCGGCCAGTGTCGCCTCGGCGGCGGCGGGCAGGGCGGAGAGGTCCGCGTTGCCCGCTATCCCGTCAGCCTCGGCCAGCTCTTCCGCGAGCTGGGCCGAATAGCGCTGCGAGAGGCAGCCCGCGACGAGGACGCGCGCGCGCGGGTATCGGGCCTTCAGCGAGATGACGGCGTCGATCGATTCCTTCTTGGCATCCTCGATGAAGCCGCAGGTGTTGACGATGACGAGGTCGGCGAGTTCGGGCCCGTCGACGTAGGAATGGCCCGCCGCCTCCATGCGCGCGGCGATCTCCTCGGCGTCGACCTGGTTCTTCGCGCAACCGTGCCCATCGATCCAGAACTTCAAGGTAGGCCCGTCTGTGCCGCGCAGCCGGCCGCTAGTCGACGTCCGAGGCGCCGAGTGCCCAGGTCCCGGTCTCGGTCTGGGACCAGGCGATGCGCTTTACGGCGACCTCGCCCGCGCCGCCTAAGTCGAGGTCGGCGCTCTTCCCGCCGGAGGCCATGATCGTGAGCTTCGCGGACTGCGCGTTGGACGTCCAGAGCTTGATGTTGTTGCTCGCGTTCACGGTGACGGTCTCGCCCTTCCGGTAGTAGCGCTCGTCGCGGTCGCGCTTGTCTACCTCGTAGCGGAAGAGGCAGGATCCGCGGAAGGTGACGGAGACGACGAAGGGGTAGGGGCTCTTGTTCGCCTCGAAGATGACGGCCGGCTTACCGGGGGCCGCGACGGCGACGGGGACAGCGGGCGTCGCGGGCGCGGGGGCGGCGGCTGCCGCCGCATCGGGAGCCGGGGTCGCCGCCGCGGCCGGCTCCGCTGCCCTGGGCTCCTGGTACTCGATCCGGATCAGCGCGCCCTTGCCGGGGTCCTTCTTCGCCAGGTCGCTTACGAGCACCTTGATGTCCGGCCGGTTGTTCCGGTCCAGGTCGAGCTCTCCCTCCTCGCCGAGCATGAGCCTCGAGGCGCCGACGGGAGTGTCGAGGGTGACCGCGTCGTCGATGCGAGTCAGGAGAATCTTGTACGTGTCGGAATCCAGGGCGACGAGGACCGAGTCGCCGACGTAGAGGCGCTTCTCCATGGCCGAGCCCGCGACGCGGTACTCCGCCGGCGCGCGGCGCGCGGCTTCCTTGGCTTCGTCGGCGCCGCGCCTGCCGCCGAGCGCGACGAGGAGGACGACCGCGACGACGACGAGCGCCCCCGCGGCGACGCCGACGATCGCGAGGCGGGAGGGGCCGCGGCGCGGGATCAGCTCCGCGATCGGGACCGGCTGCTCCTGGATCCTCATGTTCTTGAACGCGGTCGCGAGCTCCTCGGAGGAGAGGCCGAGGTAGTCCGCGTAGTTCCGCAGGAAGCCGATGGCGTAGGGGTCGCCCGGGAAGGCGCCGAAGTCCTCGGCCTCGAGCGCCGCGAGGTAGCGCTTCGCGATATTCGTCTCGTCGGCCACTCGCTCGAGAGTGAGTCCCTTCCGCTCGCGTGCCGCGCGGAGCTGATCTCCGATAGGTGTCATGGCGTCGCGTCCTTTCCGCTACTCTTCGGTCTTGAAGAGGAAGTTGTTGTAGACGTTAGCCGAAGCCGGCGAGTCGTAGAGGAAGCGCGAGGCCGGGATGCCGGCGTTGATCGTCATGCCCGTGAAGTCGAAGCCGATCTTGTCCCCGCCGAGGGTCCAGCCCTCCATGCGCCGGATGAGCTTCGATTCGGGGTTTACGTAGAGCTTGATGGTCTTGAATCCCTCCGAGACCGTCGAGCGAGTAAGGACGAGGAGCACCGCAGTCTCCCCGGCCGCGTCCTCGAGGGGAACCGGCGTCGGGTCCTTCTCGAAGGCCACTCCGTAGTTGCGCTTCATCATCTTGAGCCCCTCGCGGGAGGCGAGACTGGCGGAGCCGGCTCCCGCCTTGCCCGTGGCGGACTGGGAAAGGATGGCTCGATAGCCGGGAATGTAGACGGTCAAAGTCTGACCGTCGAAGGCGATGACCTGGTCGGCGGGCTCCGTGAAGTCGACGCGGAGGAGGGAGGGCGACTTGAAGGCGATCGTCCCGACCATCGTGTCCTTGCCCGAGGTGATCCTGATCTTGGCCTGGTAGTCCTCGACCTGCGCGTAGCGCTCGGCGACCTGATCGAAGAACTGCGAGGCGGTGATGATATCTTGCGCGGCGACGGCCAGGGGCGCGATCGCGAGGGCAAGGAATACGGCTAGGTATTTCACGTGGCTTTCCCCGTCCGACGACTGTCGGATATTGCGAGAATACTACCCCTATAGCCGTAAAAATACAATGCCTGGGCTACGGGTCCAGCCGCTTGATGCTCTCGCGCACGAGATAGCGCAGGCGATCGTCCGAGAGCTTGAGGGCCGATCCGCAATCGGGGCAGGTGAAGCGGCTCTCGACCAGGTCGGCCTTGCGGCACGCGATGCAGTAGATCTTGCCGCAGGTCGGGCAGGCGCCCGCGGGCGAGTCGTCGGGCGGCATCGCGCGGACGCTGGCCGCGCTCTGCGGCGGCAAGGCGCGGGGGACGCGCCAGGTCCTTCCGCAGGACGAGCAGGAGAGGCCCTCCGTGGTCTCGGCCTCGATCTCGGCGAGGAGCTTCGCGGCCCGCGCGGGATCCGCGGCCTCGATGGAGCGCGCGAGCTCCTCGGCCTTTGCCGGCTTTCGGAGCCTGAGGTAGCAGCGCGCGAGGGCGGCCGTCAGGGCGGCGTCGCCAGGCGCGGAGCCGAGCCCGAGCCGGTAGGCGGCCTCGGCCCGCGGCAGGTCGCCGTAGACCATGGCGAGGTTGCCCGCGAGGAGCAGCGCGCGGGGGGAGGAGCCGAGGTCGAGCGCCTTACGGATCCTCTCCTCGGCCTCGGAATATCGCTCGAGCTCGAGGCAGGCTGCCGCGAGGTTCGCCTGGTAGTCCGCCTGCGAGGGGTCGAGGAGAGTCGCGCGCTGGTACTCGCGCGCCGCCGCCTCGAGGAACTCGTCGGCCTTCTCGTTACGGGCCGAGCGGGCCTCGCCCGCGGCATCGGCAGCGACCGCCGGGCCTCCGGCGCCGTCCGGCAGCGGCGCGGCCCTCGCGGCCTCGGCGGCCGCCGCGAGGACGTTGCCCGCCTGATTTCGACAGGCCGCGTCCTCGGCGAAGGGAGCGAGGAGGGCGAGCGCTGCGTCGGCGTCGCCCTCGCGCGAGGTCAGCTCGGAGAGGTTGACCGCGATCTCGGGGGCCGATGGCAGGGCCGCGCGGGCATCCTCCAGGAATCGGCGCGCCTCGGCGAGGTCGCCGCGGCCCAGGGCCGCCTGGCCGGCGAGGTTCATGGTCCAGCCGCGCTGCTCTCCCTCGGTCGGGGCGAGCTCGACCGCGCGCCCGATAGCCCGAGCGAGCTCGTCGCCCGCGGCCTTTCCCGAGAGGAAGAGTCGCTCGGCGTAGCGGAACGCGTAGAGCGGGTAGTCGGGCTCGAGGCGGAGCGCGGCCCCGAGGCGCTCGAGGGCGGCCTCGTCCTCTCCCTTCTCCGCGAGCACGAGGCCGTAGAGGTAGTGGACCGCCGAGTCCTCCGTGCCCTTCGCGACGAGGTCGGCCATCGCCTTGGCCGCCTCGGCTTTTTTCCCCGCGCGATAGAGGGCCTTGGCCCTGATCTCGCGGACCTCCGGCGAGCGCGGCCTGAGCTTCTCGAGCCGGCCGAGCGCGAGCGCGAGGTCGTCGTCCGCCTCCTGGGCCGAGAAGAGCCTGGCCGCCGCGAGGTACGCGTCCGCGGCACGGTCCCGATCGCCGGCCTGGTCGCGGGAGCGCGCCTCGTTCATGCGGAAGATCGGCTGCTCGGGATCGAGGTCGGCCGCGGCCTTGTACTCCTCGGCCGCGCCGGCGTAGTCGCCGAGCGAGAAGCGCGCGTGCCCCGACAGGCCCAGGAGCCGCGCGTTGTCGCGCCGCGACGGCAAGAGCTCGTCCAGGGCCTCGCGCAGCTCGAGGAAGCGGCCGCGCAGGTACAGGAGGTTCGCCTTCTCCTCGGCGGCGTCGGTCCTGCCCGGATCGAGCGCGAGGCAGGCGTCGAGGGCGGCGGCGGCCTCGTCCTGCAGCCCGAGCCTCAGCGCGACCTCGGCCTTGAGGAACTGCTCCTCCGCGTCGAGCTCGCGGCGCCGCTCGATCTTGCACAGTTGCACGGCGGCCGGGAGCCACTGGCCCATGGAGAAGAAGGTGCGCGCGAGGAGCCGCCTCGCCTCGGGCTCGGGGGGCACGTAGTAGTTCTCGCGGTAGTAGCGGGCCTCGACCTCGACGGGCCTCGACTCGACGACGCAGGAGCGGAGGGCGAAGGATGCTTCCTCGCCCTCGCCGTAGTTCTGCGCGGCGAAGGCCGCGTACCCGGCGCGGAACGTGTCGTCGACGGCCTCGCCGACCCACGCGCCGTCCGCGAGCAGCGTGAAGTGGCCGCCGCGCGCGATGACCGCGAGGTCGCGGAAGCGCCCCTCGCCGTCGCGCCCGTCGCCCTCGGCGCGAGGGGGCAGCTCGGACCACGCGATGAGCGACCTCGGGCTGCCATTGAAGACGCAATCGAGCCGGAAGAAGCCCCGGCTCGAAACGAGGGCGGAGTAGAAGTTCGACTCGTCCTGGTAGCGGAAAAGGAAGCCGCAGGCCGAGTAGGGGGCGGCGGGGAGGAACTCGAGCTCGCCTTCGAGGACGAAATCCGAGTAACGGTAGTCCGGCGCCTCCGTCCAGGCGAAGAGGTCGCGTCGGCCGAGCCTGAGCTCGAGCCGAGCCCCCGCGCCCGCTGCGCCGCGCGGAGCATCGGCGTAGGCCGCGCGATAGCCCGACTCATTCCGCTCGAGGAAGCGCCCCCTCCGCTGGCCGTCCAGCCGCGCGACCCAGAGCTCCTCGACGATAGAGCCGGGCTCAGGCGCGGGCGGCCTGCGGCGGAAGAGGCGCCAGAGGCCCTCGAGCATGCTATCTCGCCGTGCCCTTCTCGAGCACGAGGGTGATGGTCGGCTTGTCGGTGAGCTCGGGCGGGCCGAAGTACTGGACTCCGCCGGGCAGGCGGTAGTTCGAGCTGCGGGCCCATTCCTCCCTGTGCGCGGCGAACTCCTTGAAGGGCGCGCCGTCGAGCTCGACCAGGGCCTTCTTGATGACGGGCTTGTCTGCGCCGTGGCGCCGCTCCATGTTCATCATCGACACGAGCGGCACGCCGCCCGCCTCCCACTTGTCGGCGCTCGCCGTGAGGTTGCGCACCGAGGAGAGGTAGCCCGTCAGGCCCGAGGCCGCGAGCACGAAGGCGGTGTAGCCGAGCGAGTAGCAGTAGTCGGCGTCGAAGTTCGAGGGGAATCCGCAGCGCCCTTCGTAACCGAAGAAGTGGGTCTGGTAGTCGAACTTGCCCTCGTAGGCCCCGGCCCGGGAGAGGTCCTTGAGGCGCGCCCTCGTCATCTCGACGAGGAGCTTCTCGGTCTCGATGCGCGACACCTGCACGTTGCCGTGGGGATCGCGGTCCCAGAGCAGCTGCTCCTGGATCCCCTGGGGCAGGCTCTCGAAGAGGACGGCCGAGGGCTCGGTCAGGCGCTCCATGATGAAGGCCTTGTGGTCGACGAAGCTGGTCAGGGCCTTGAACTCGTGCTCGGTCGCGGCCAGGACGTCGTTGATCTCGCCGATGAGGAACTTGACCTCGGGCACGAACTCGATGAGGCCCTCGGGCACGAGGACGACGCCGAAGTTCTCGCCCTTCTCGGAGCGCGCGACGACGGACCTGACGACCTGATCGACGACCTCGCCCAGGCTCATCTTGCGCTGCTCGACCTCCTCGGAGATCAGGCACACGTTCGGCCTGGTCTGGAAGGCGCACTCGAGCGCGATGTGCGACGCCGACCTTCCCATGAGCTTGATGAAGTGCCAGTACTTGCGGCTCGAGGCCGCGTCGCGGCAGATGTTGCCGATGAGCTCGGAATAAGTCTTGGTGGCCGAGTCGAAGCCGAAGGAGGTCTCGATCGACTCGTTCTTGAGGTCGCCATCGATGGTCTTGGGCACGCCGACGACCGAGATCGGCGCCCCCTTCGAGGCGAAGTACTCCGCGAGGAGGGCGGCGTTCGTGTTCGAGTCGTCGCCGCCGACGACCACGACCGCGTCGAGCTTGCGGCGCCTGGCCGTCTCGAGCGCCTGCTCGAACTGCTCCGGCGTCTCGATCTTGGTGCGGCCCGAGCCCACGAGGTCGAAGCCGCCGGTGTTCCGGAAACGGTCGACCAGGTCGGCCGTGATGTCCATGCACTTATCCTCGACGAGGCCGCCGGGACCGCCGCGGAAGCCGAAGAGCTCGGACTCGGGGTTCCCCGACTTGAGGCCGTCGAAGATGCCCGCGATGACGTTATGGCCGCCGGGCGCGGGCCCCCCCGAGAGGATGACGCCGATCCGCATGCGCTTGCGGGCCGCCTGGTTGTCGCCCGCGCCGAGGGTCACCGAGGGAAGGCCGTAGGTGCGCGGGAAGACGGCCCTGAGCCGGTCGCGGTCGGTCGCGGGCTCGGCCGGGCTCCCTTTCTTCGCGCAGACCTTGTCCGCGCTTCCGCGCAGTATCGACGGCAGCTTCGGCGCGTAGGCGAAGCGCGCGCTCTGGAGGGGGGAAAAGTCCATGCTTGAGTCTCCTTGCGATTTTCTCGTTCGGGGGGATTCTATCCAAAAAAGCGCGGTTCTAGGAAGTGGCCCGAGGTCCCGGGCCCTTCGCCTCGTTGGCCTCGATCTCATCCTTGGTCATGGGGCGCTGCACGCGCGTACCAACCTCGGTCGTCCGGAGGATCACGTCCTTGCCGTCGGGCGTGCGCGCCCCGAGGATCTGGACGACGGGATAGCGGGGGTTCTCGGGATTGACGTCGACGACGATCGCGGGCTTGTCGTTCGTGAGCATGACGCGCGTGCCGATGGGGTAGATCGAGAGGCTGTAGACGAGGGCGCGGATGACGATGTCGTCGTACTGCTTGCCCTCGTTCTTGAGGATGTCGACCATGCCCGAGTAGCCGTCCTTCGCTTCCTTATAGGGCCGGTCGGCGGTGACGGCGTCGTAGGAGCAGGCGACCATGATGATCTTCGAGTAGAGCGAGATCTTCTCGCCCGTCAGGGCTCGGGGATAGCCCGAGCCGTTGACGCGCTCGTGGTGCTCGAGGGCCGCGAGGCAGACGGCCAGGGGTATCTGGCGTTCCTTGAGCAGGTTGTAGCCGAGCAGCGGATGCGCCGTGATCGACTTCTTCTCCTGCGGGGAGAGGCTGCGGCCGGACATGTAGAGCAGGGGCGGCAGTCGGACCATCCCGATCTCGTGGAGGGCGGCGGCCGAGCCGAGCTCGATGAGCTTGAAGGAGGGCAGCTTGAGCGCGGCCCCGAGGATTATCGAGTACACCGAGGTGCGCACCGCGTGCGAGACGAGGTAGTTCTTGTGCTGAGGCGCGAGGGACTGGGCGCGCAGGAGGAAGCGGCGGTTCTGCGCGATGACCTGGCAGAGTCCCTTCATCCGCTCGCCGAGCTCCTTGTAGTCGAGCTCGTTCTTGGTCACGAACTTGGTATAGAGGCCTTCCATGTAATGCGCGAAGTCCGTATAGAAGGCGAGCACCTCGTCGACCTTCTCGCGGTCGCCCGCGCCGTTCGTCATGGCGGAGGGCTTCGCGGCCTTCTCGTCGAGCTCTATCGCGGGCCCGGATTCTTCTTCTTGGGCCGAGTCGAGCTGGTTGCCCTCAGTCCTCGCCTCGCGGAATTCCCAGACGGTGAGCCGCCGTATGAGGCTCTCGTCCACGGGCGTCTCCGGCGCGAGGAGGACGTAGCCCTCGTCGAGGAAGAGGGGCTTGGAGAAGAATGTCTGCGGCTTTAGGTCCTTCAGCGCGATGGTGTTCATATCCTGCCCATTGACCCCGCTATGCCCGAATGTTAGTCTCGGATCGGGCATTCGCGTCCTTCTCTATATTATAGGAGCCTTGGGCGATGAAATTTAGGACTATTTTCACGCTTTTCAACGTTGTCATCCTGACGTCCTTCGCCTTCGTCTTCCTTATGCCCCTGTTCGTCCTCGGCGCGGGCTCCTCGCTCGACTTCTGGAAGGAGAACTGGTACCTCGCCGGGTTCTTCCTGCTCCTCGTCGTGGGCCTCAATTCCTTCTTCCTGGCCAACCGCAAGGTCTTCGTCCTCGTCGAGCGCGAGGATTGGGGCGAGCTCTCGGCCTACCTCGTAAAGGCCATGTTCGGCCCCGCTCGCTCCCGCCCGTGGCGCATACGCTCGGGGCGCGTGCGGCTCCTCATCAACGCCTATCTCCTCCAGTCCGACGCCGAGGGCATCGCACGACTCGAGTCCGAGCTCGCGGCGAAGCGACCCGACCTCCTGCGCCGCAACGCCCTCCTCTTCGGAGTGACGCGTATCCTCCGCGGCCGCGCCGATGAGGCCGAGTCCTTCCTGAAAGGCTACCTCGACGGGAAGGGCGTCGAATCGCCCGACTGGCTCGGCTTCGACTACGGGTTCTGCCTCGTCATGCAGCAGCGCGCGGTCGAGGCGATCCCCTACCTCGAGGGCGCCCTCGGCTCGCCCGACGCCGTGCTGCGCGCCCTCGCGGCCTACCTTCTCGGCAGCATCGGCGCCGCATCCGCCGCGACCGACGAGGCCCGGGCCCGGGCGCTGGGGAAGGCCGAGGCCGAGCGCGAGCGCCTGCGGAAGCGCTTCGACGCGCGGCGCTGGGCCAAGGAGGTCGAGCGGGCCAAGGGCGAGGTGCACATCGTGATCCTCTCGAAGCTCGTCGACGACGCCGGCCGATGGCTGCTAGAAACCGGTTCAACTAAGTAAACAATCGAAGCCCGCTCTCCGATACTCGGAACGGATGACTATCACTTCGCGCATCGCGCGCGCCGCGCCGCGCGCTCTCCTCGCAGCCGCGCTCGCGCTCGGGACCCTCGCCTCCGCCGCCGAGTCCGGCTCGGGCGGCGCAGCGGGCGGCGCAGCGGCCTACCACGTCCTTAAGAAGGGCGAGACCCTCTATTCCGTCGCGAAGGCGTACGGCCTCAGCCCGGAGGCCATCGCGAAGGCGAACGCCATCTCCGATCCCGCAAAGCTCCAGGTCGGCCGTAAGCTCCTCATCCCCTCGGTCCATAGGGTCGCCAAGGGAGAGACGCTCTTCGGAATCGCCAGGGCCTACGGCGTCACGGTCGACGCCCTGCGCGCGGCCAACGGCCTTTCGAGCGCCTCGATCATCAAGCCGGGCGACGCTATCCTCATCCCCTCGGGCGCGGGCGCGCCCGCGCCGGCCGGCTCCACCGTCCCCTCGTCTCCCGCCGTCCCGCCCTTCCCCGACGCCGTACGCCTATCGTCCAGACCCGTGGACTCCAAGGCCTCCTGGCCCTGCGCCGGCGAGGTATCCTACCTCGAAGGCAAGGCCTACGGCGTCGTCATCAAGACCAAGCTGGGCGAGGCGCAGAAGGCGGTCGCCTCCGGCACCGTGATCGCCGCCGGCCCCTTCAGAGGCTACGGCCACGTGGTCCTCGTCGTCTCCAAGGCGGGCTATACCTATGTTTACGGCGGCAACGACGCCATCTCGTTGAAAGCGGGCGACAAGGTGAGAGGCGGCCAGGAAGTCGGCAAGGTCGGCATGGACGCCAAACAGGGAGGGCCCGCCGCCTACTTCCTCGTATTCAAGGACGACGAGGCCATCGATCCGGCCCAGGCGCCGCGAGACTAGCCCGCGAAATCATTTGAAGTCCGTACGGAAATGCGTAAGCTTAGCTTATTATTCTTTTTCGCCGGGTCGCCCGGAGAGGCGTCCCGATGAATATGACTGATGATTTTACGGAGTACCCCGGAAAGGTCGGACCGGTGACCGAAAAGACTTCTCCGAAGCCTCCTCAGCCCAAGAAGAAGCCGAAAGTCGCGGCGATCTCCAAGAAGAAGAAGCCGAAGCATCCGAAAGAGACGGATCCGCTCGCCCTCTACCTCAAGCAGATATCCCGCTATCCCCTCCTGACCGCCGAGGACGAGATCAAGATAGGCGAGGCCATCCAGACGATGCGCGCCCGTCTCAAGGTCCCCGCCGCGGCGAGCGACGGCTCGCCGGTCGCGACTCCTCCTCCGGAGGGCGCGGAGCGGGAGCGCATGGAGCGCGAGCTCGTCTCGGTTAAGAACCACATGATCACGTCCAACCTGAGGCTCGTCGTCTCGATAGCCAAGAACTATCAGCACCGCGGCCTCTCCCTCCTCGACCTGATCGACGAGGGGAACATCGGCCTCATCGAGGCCGTCGAGCGCTTCGACTACACGAGGGGCTGCCGCTTCTCGACCTACGGCACCTGGTGGATCCGCCAGGCGATAATAAAGAGCCTGGCGGACAAGGGACGCGTCATCCGCATCCCGATCCACATGCTCAACACGATCAAGAAATGCTACTTCGTGGCCAAGCAGCTGACTCAGGACCTGGGCCGGGATCCCAAGCCCGAAGAGCTCGCGGAGAAGCTGGGGATGGACGCTAAGCGGGTCAAGGAGATCATGAAGCTCTCGCAGGAGACCGCGAGCCTCGACACGACAGTCGACGAGGACAACGTCACGCACCTCTCCGACCTGATCAAGGACGACAACGCCGCCGAGCCCTTCGAGGAGGTCTTCTCCATGACCCTCCAGGACACGTTAGGCGACGTCTTGAAGAACCTCTCGCAGCGCGAGATCACGATCATCAAGCTCCGCTACGGCCTGAACGGCGAGGGTCCCAGGACCCTCGAGGAGACAGGCAAGCTCCTCGGCATAACCCGCGAGCGGGTCCGCCAGATCCAGGAGAAGGCCGTGCAGAAGCTCAAGGACCTCCAGGAGCTGTCCGACTACCGCGGCGAGCGCTGAGCTCGCGGGCGAGCGCCGGGCCGAGGCGCTCGTCCGCGCCGCGTACGGAAGGGGCGTCTCAGGGGCGGCGCGCCGGCCGTAGCTTCGCGGAGAGTACCTCGGCGAGCGTCGGGATGGACGATGAGGCGCCCTTCCGCGAGACCGCGATGGACGACGCCACCGAGGCCCGCCGCATCGTCTCCTCCACGCCGAGATTTTGCATCATCCCCGCGAGGAAGTAGCCCGCGAAGGTGTCCCCCGCGCCCGTCGTGTCCACGCGGTCGACCTCGTAGACGCCGTGGGCCGCGCGCGTCCGCGCGTCCCTGTAGAGCGCGCCCCGGGCTCCGAGCGTCAGGACGACGGAGCAGCCGGGATAGCGAGCCAGCAGCGCGTCGGCTATCGCGTCCGGCTCCTTCCGGCCCGTCAGCGCCTCGCCCTCGATCTCGTTGAGGATGAACCAGTCCACGCTCTCGAGGGGGTAGGAGGCGAGGGCGCGGTCGACGGGCGATGGATTGAAGGCGACGCGCATGCCCTTCGATCGCGCGAGCTCCATCGCGAAGGGGACGCCGCTCGTCTCGTTCTGGAGGAGGAGCGCGTCGCCGCCGCCGAAGCCGCTCAAGGCGGCCTCGATATAGTCGGGGCCGATGGAGCGGTTCTCGCCGCCGTAGACCAGTATGCAGTTCTGGCCGTCCTCGGCGACCTGGATTATCGCGTGGCCCGTCGGCCCGGGGCCCTCGCGGACCAGGCCGGCATCGACGCCCGCCCCGCGGAGCGCATCGAGGAGCATGCCGCCCTCCTTGCCGATCGATCCCGCGTGGAAGGTCTTGGCCCCCGCCCTCGCGGCGGCGACGGACTGGTTCAGGCCCTTGCCCCCGCAGAAGACGCCCATGCCCGCGGCGCTGAGCGTCTCGCCCGCGGAGACGAAACGCTCGACGTCGTAGACGTAGTCGATGTTCAGCGAACCGAGGCAGATCAGCGATCCCATGCCGTCTCCTTTCAAGGGCGGGGGCCCGAATCCGCGATCTTGGCGAGGAGCTTGGCGACCCGCGGGCTGCCGCCCTCCATCATCGGCTTGTGGAGCTCGCCGCGGAAGAAGACCGCGAACATGCCGCTCGAGAGGAGGATGGTCCCGTCGCTCCTCGCGTCCGCGAGATAGAAATCCCTCGCCTCGTCGGTCTCGATCGAGGAGGCTTCGGGGCTCGATCCGAGCTCGATGAGCTCCACGCCGTCCAGGGCGCAGTGGATGTCGATGTGCGCCTCGTGGTACTCGAACTTCTGGGGGCGGGCGCGGGGAACGAGGTCCCGCGAAAGCGTTATCCGGGAGGCCGCGCTCACTTCGGCGCCGGAATCGCCCTCGCGCGGGACGCGCGTCAGCCCCGCCATGACGGCGAAGGTCGCCGGGAATTCCCGGTGGAGGGCGTAGTACAGCTCCGCGCGCTCGATGCGGTCGACGATCATGCTATGCCGTCTCCAGGGCGCCGGGGCCGGCGATCCTCAGGATGCGGTCGAGAGTCTCCCGCGCGCTCCTCGCCTTGGGCCGGCAGTGGGTCTCGATGCTGACGTAGCCCTCGTACCCGTCCTCGAGCAGTGCCCCGATCTGGCCTTCCCAGTCGATCTCGCCGCGGACGGCGTAGGCCATCTCCCCGTCGGGGCCGCGCGCGACCGCGTCCTTCATGTGCACGTGCGCGATGTGCGCCTTCGCTATCGAGTACCCGTCCGGGTAGGGCCTCTCGCCGGCGAAGAACGCGTTGCCCGGGTCCCAGTTGAGCCGGAGGCTCGGGCTGCCCACGCTCTCGATGATGCCCGACGCCTCTCGCGCCCCGCTTCCCCAGCAGATGTGCTCGTTCTCTAGGAGGAGCGTCGCGCCCTCGCTCCGGGCAGTCTGGGCGGCCTCTCCGAGATAGTCGACCACGTAGCGGGGGATCGCGGTCCCGTCGGTCGAGGCCGGCCTGTTGAAGCTGAACACGCCGACGTTCGACGTTCCCAGCTCGAGCGCGATCCCTATGGAACGGGGCAGGAGCTCGCGCAGGTGCCGCTCGGCCTCTCCGCGGAGCGCGGACCGCTCTTCATGGACCCGCCTGTCCTGCCAGCGCAGGACGGTGTGGCCCTCGAAGGACGAGTCGGCGGGGAAGGGGATCTTGAAGATACCGGGCGAGATCGAACAGACGCGCATGCCGAACCTGCGGAGGTTCGAGCGCAGGAGCTCGTAATGATAGTCGTCGAGCGATCCGATGCGCTGCTCGCCGACGCCGCGCAGCTCGACGCAGCGGATGCCCCAGTCGGACGCAAGCTCGAGGGCGGTCTCGATGTCGGCGCTGATCTCGTCGGTGACGACCGATACTTTGAGCACGGCGGCGCCCTCGCCTAGAGCCCGGCCAGGATGCGCCGAATGTGCTCGGCGCCTCTTCTCATGCCTATCTCCGCCGGAGGAAGGTCCGCCGGATGCCATCGGCGCTCGTACTCGAGGGACAGGTAGCCGTCGTAGCCCGAGTCGCGGAGCTCTCCGAGGATCTTGCCCCATGGAAGGACTCCGTCGCCCGGCACGCGGGAAGAGACGGCCCTCTCGTCCTCGCTCACGTGAGTCACGCTTCCAGCCTTGAAGCCCGCCGTTCCGTCCTTGAAGACCAGGTCTTTCACGTGGACGTAGCCGATGAGGCCCTTCTGGAGAGCGACGCTCTTGCGGTAGTCCTCTCCGGACAGGAAGGTAATGTTCGCCTGGTCGTAGAGGATGCGGACGCTCGCGCGGTCGATCTCTCGGACGATCTCCGCGGAGATCCCGGGGCCGGATGTCATGGTGTTGAAGTGATTCTCGAGCGCCAGCGTCACGCCGCGGGCGGCGGCCTCGGCCCCGAGCTCGCGCATCGACTCCACGAGGATTCGCCGCTTCAGGTCGAAGTCGGGCTCGCCTTCAAGGAAAGTCCCTCCGTAGATGCGCATGAAGCCGGCCCCGAGCGCTTCCGCGGCCTCGAGGCAGCGCCGCGCCTCGGCCATCGCGGCTTCCCTCCGCGCGGCGTCGGGCTGGTTGTAATCGCTCGCGTAGGGGACCATGCAGGAGACGGCCAAGCCCAGAGAGTCGAGGCGCCGCTTGAAGGCGGCGATCTCCGAGGGCTTCGACGAGCCGCTGAAGCCGCAGCCGTAGCCCTCTTGGTACACGATCTCGATCGCGTCGAGGCCGATGCGCTTGAACAGCGCCGCCGCCTCTTCCAGGGTCAGCTCGGGAGTGCCCATCGTATGGCCGGCGATTCTCATCGCGAGCCTCCCTCGTCCAGGCCGGGAAGCCCGGCCTTCGAGAGGATCTCGTGCATCAGGAGGTGCGTCTTGTAGGCGTCCTCGCCCGAGGTCAAGGGCGAGGCCCGGCTCTCGACGCAATCGATGAAGTGCCGGACTTCCTGGGTGAATCCCATCTTGTCCTCGACGCGCGCCCAGCCGAGGGCGCGAGGAGTCATCGATGTCCGGACCTCGGACTCGCGATCGACGATGGAGACGGAGTCGGGCGCGTCCACGATCGCGGAGATGCCGCCGCCGTAGGCCTCGAGCCTCTCGGTCCACTGCCCCGCCGTCCTGCACGCGACCAGGATGCCGACGCCGCCGCGGTCGAACTTGATCTGCGCGGTCGCCAGGTCCTCTTTCTCCGGGTCGGAGTACTTCGAGCGGGCCTGGACCTCGACGGCCTCGCCGCAGTACCAGCGCATGAGGTCGACCATGTGGATGGCGTTCTCGAGCGTTGCCCGATACTCGGAACCGTTCCGGCTCTTTTCGGCTATGACCACGTCGGGAGTCCCGCTCGCGTAGGTCTCCTTGACCTTCGCGTAGACCGGGGCGTAGCGCCGGTTGAAGCCTGCCATGAGGATTCTCCCGGCGGCGCGCGCCGCGTCGACCATCTCCTTCGAGTCGCGAAGGGTGAGGGCCAGCGGCTTCTCGCAGAAGACGTCCAGGCCTTTCCGGAGGAGGGAGACGACGTAGTCGCGATGGTCGGTCTTGGGCGTCAGGACGAAGGCGCAGTCCATGTCGATCCCGAGGAACTCCTCGAAGCTCGAGCAGAGCGAGCCGATCTCGTATTTCGCCGCCGCCCGCTTCAGCGACTCCTCGGTCCTGCTGTACGCCGCGACGATCTTCGCCTCCGGGATCTCGGAGAGGGCGGGCAGCTCGGCGATATGCGCGATCTTACCGAGGCCGACGACTCCGACGCGAATGGTCCTTTTCATTTTTAAGCCTTCCTTCCTCGCCGCCCCTAGAGCATGCGCTCGATGGCGCCGAGTATCTCCCTCTCCTCGTCCTGGCCCATCCGCTTGAAGGGAATGCGGCACCGGGTCTCCGCTATCACTCCGCGGGACTTGAGGAAAAGCTTGAGCAGCGGAATGGACTGGTATTTCGCGAGAGCCTCGTCGTTTGCCTTGACCGTTCCCTGGAGCTCCTTCGCCCGCGCCGCGTCGCCGGAGAGGCAGGCCTCCCAGAGGCTCGAGAAGAGCCGGGGAAACACCGCGGCCGGTCCCGAGACCGTTCCCGCGGCGCCCAGCGAGTGCGCGGGAAGGATGAGGCCGTCGCAGCCGATGAGGACGTCGAATCCGGGCTTCGCCCGCAGGTACTCCGAGAGCCTCATCAGGTCGGGATAGCTGTACTTGATGCCGACGATGTTCGGGCATTCCCTCGCCAAGGCCTCGACGGCGGGGGACTGTATGTCGTTGTTCGTGTGGGACGGGATATTGTAGATGTAGAGGGGGAAGTCTCCCGCCGCGACGGAAACGGCCTTATAGAACGCGAGCAGGGCCTCCTGCGACTGACGGAAGAAGTAGGGCGTCAGCACGCCCGCGGATTGAGCGCCGATCTTCCGCGCGTGCGAGACGAGCTCCACAGTCGATTCGACGGTGTTCGCGCCGCACTGGATGACGACCGGAACGCTCCCGGCTATCTCGGAGACTATCGTTTCGGCTATTTTTTTCCTCTCGTCCGCGCGAAGCGCTATGCCCTCGCCGTTGGTCCCCATCGGGAAGATCGCGGCGAGCCCCGACTCCGCCAGATAAACGCTCAACCGGCGTACTGACTTGTAGTCGACCTCGCCCTCCTTGTCGAAGGGAGTGATGTTGGCGCAAACGATGCCGTGCAAGTAGCTCATGATGTGTTTCTCCTGCCTTACTTCCGATGCATTGAGATGGCGCGTCCGCAGACCTGCTCGCATAGTCCGCATCCGTCGCATCGATCCGCCAGCACGCGGGCCTGAGTCCCCGCCTCGCACTCGATGGCGTCGTAGATGCAGATGCCGCGGCACCTGCCGCAGCGGACGCAGAGGGCGGGATCGACTTCGGCCCTGTAGCGGCCGGAGCGATCCGCCTCGGACAGGGACTTCACGTGGGGAATCGCGGCGCCGATCAACTCGCCGACGCCCGAGAGGCCGCTCGACTTCACATAGTCGGTGAGGCCCTTGACCATAGGGGCCGCGACTCCGTAGCCCTTCATGTAGACGGCCGACGCTACCTGGACCGTCGTCGCCCCGCACAGCAGGTATCGCGCGACGTCTTCCCATCGCGAGACGCCGCCCGTCGCGCTGATGGGCGACCGGAGGTGCGGCGCCGCGGCGATGATCCACCTCATCACGGACTGGACGACCCAGGGGCCTCCGTGGCCGGCTATGCCTCCGTGCATGATCGGCCTGCGCGTCCCGAGGTCGATCTGCAGGCCGGGACTGCGGTTGAACATGGTGATCCAGTCGGCGCCGCTCTCCCCGAGCCGCACGGCCCAGTGGACGGGGTTCGTAAGCTGCTGGGTCATCTTGACGCCGACGGGGATCGCGCCTGCGGCCCTCTTCGCCTCGACGACCGCGCGCTCGGCGACGGGGCCGAATTCCGCGGCCTCGCGTACGAAGAGCCCGACCGGGCAGGAAGGGACGACTTCGACGGCGTCGGCGCCCGCTTCAACGCATGCCTTCGTATACGGCGCCCAGGATTCCTCCTCGACGCAGTTGACGCTGGCGATGATGGGGATGTCGATCCTTCTCTTGGCCTGTCGGACCGTCTCGGCGTATTCGTCTATGCCGCCCTCGAAGGCCTGCTCGTAAGACATGAACGAGGTCGACTCGTAGCCGGGTACGCCGTTGCGTATCACGGCGAAGCGCGGGAAGGGGTTGTAGCGATTGACCGTCTCTTCTTGGACGGACTTCAGCACGACGGCCGAGAAGCCGGCTTCCTGTGCCCTCGCCGCGTGCTCCGCATCCTTGGTCGTCCCTGCGGACGCAGCTATTATCGGATGGCTCAGGTCGAGCCCCGCGAATTTCACTCTCAATAGATCGCTCATCGCTTCCTCAATTCTCGTGGAGGATGCCCATGTCCAGGAAGAGGCCTATGATCCTCCTGCGGTAATCAACGAACTCCGCGGTCTCGGTGATCTTCAGCCTCCTCGGCCGCGGTAGGTTCACTTCGATTATTTCCTTGATGGTCCCCGGCCGCGGCGTCATGACGACGATGCGGTCGGAAAGCAGGATCGACTCGTTGATGTCGTGGGTGACGAACAGTATCGTGTTCTTCTTCTCGAGCCAAAGCTTCTCGAGGTCTACGCGCATCTGCTCCCTGGTCAACGCGTCCAGTGCCCCGTAGGGCTCGTCCATCATGAGCAGGCCAGGGTCGTGCATCATCGCCCGGCAGATGGAGACTCGCTGCTGCATGCCGCCGGAGAGCTCGTGCGGATACTTGCCCTCGAAGCCCGAGAGGCCCACCGAATCGATCATTCTCAGCGCGCGCTCCCGGCACTCTTTCTTGTCCATGCCGCGGAATTCGCCTTGGATCATGACGTTCGAGAGGACTGTCCGCCATTCCAGGAGCAGGTGGTCCTGGAACACGAAGCCGACGTCCTTGATGGGCTTCGTGAGCTCTTCGCCGTCGTACCGTACGGCGCCGGCGCTGCAGCGCTTGAGCCCCGACCCGAGGAAGAGGAAGGTGCTCTTGCCGCAGCCGCTCGGCCCGATGATCGAAACGAACTCGCCGTCGCCGACGGTCAGGTTTACGCCCGCGAGGGCGTCTGTGCAGCCCGACCGGGATTCGTATCTCATGCAGATATCTTCGAATTCCAGCATATCCTTACCAGCCTTCCGGGAGGCTGCGGCGGAAAGTCTCCCGCCGCGGCCGCCGTCGCGATCCTACTTGCTCGGGAGCTTGTCGGGGAGACAGTCGTCCGTATAGAAGGCTTCGATGGGGAAGGTCTTGTCCACGCCCATGTACTGGCGCAGCAGCTTGATCGTGCTCTCCCAGTCCGCCGCGGTCGATTTCCCGATGGAAGCGGAGTCCGCCGAGAACAGGCAGCTGAGGGCGACGTCGAGCTCCTTCGCGGACTGGTCGGCGTCGAGGGTCGTCAGGTACTTCCTCTCGATCTTGATGGCCTCGGCCTTGTTCGACCGTGCGTAGTCCCATCCCTTGAGCGACGCCGCGATGAAGCGCCTGACGAGGTCGGGGTCGGAGTTGATGACGCTGTTGTTCGCGATGATCGAGAGCCCGATGGTGGGCACCCCGAAGTCGGAATAGCGCAGGACCTTGATGTCGAGGCCGATCTTCTTTGCCTGGAGGGCCTGGGCGTCGGCGCCTCCGAGGATTGCGTCGACCTGCTTGTTCGCGAGGGCCGAGACCTTGGCCGAGGCGTCCATGGAGACGAACTTGATCGCGCTTACGTCGATCTTGTTCGCGGCGGCGATCCCCTCGAACAGCTTGCTCGGGGCGTCGCCGGTCGTGATGCCGACCCTCTTGCCCTCCAGCTTCTTCGGGTCGTCGATCCCGCTGTCGGCGAGCGCGATGATCGCGAAGGCGTTCACGGCATAGATGGGGCTGACGACGCGGATCGGGATGCCCTGGGTGATGGCCGTCGCGGTAGTGGCCGCGTCGACGAAGCCGAAGGTGTCGGACTGGTTGCCGATGAGCTTCGCCGTCGTGCCCGAGCCCGTGCCCTCGCCGATCGAGACGTCGAGCCCCTGCTCCTTGTAGTAGCCCTTCTCGAGGGCGACGTAGAACGGAGCGTGGAGGCCGCTGGCGTAGTAGTTCAGGCGGAAGGTCGCCTTCTTCAGCCCCGTGGCCTTCGCGCCTTTACCTTGGGCGTACCCGCACGCGACCGACGCGGCCAACGCGATCGCCAGCATGAGAACCGACTTACCCTTGAGCGTCATTTCTGCCCCTCCTTAGATGATTGAATCGTTACTCTGTAACGATGGGATTCCGTCCGAGGATGATTCCTTGCGATGGCTCACGTGCCAGGGGATGACCGCGGCCTCGATCACCTCGATCAGCTTGTAGAAGACGATTCCGATGAGGCTGAGCACGACCAGCAGGGCGAAGAGCATTACCGTATTGAGGTCGCCGTTCGCTCGCAGGAGGAGATAGCCCAGGCCCTTGTCGGACCCGACGAACTCCGCGACGATCGCGCCCACCGTGGCGAAGGCGATCGACGTCTTCAAGCCGGCGAATATCTGCGGAAGCGCGTTGGGGAACTTTATCTTCCAGAAGAACTGCCATTCGGAGTCGCTCATCGTGCGGGCAACGTAGACGAGCCGCGAATTGAGGGACTTGAAGCCGACGGTCGCGTCGATGAGCAGGGGGAAGAACGAGAGGAGGAAAACGAGCAGTACCTTCGGCAGAGTCCCGAAGCCGAACCAGACGATGAAGAGCGGCGCTATCGCGACCTTCGGGATCAGCTGGATCAGCACGAGGAAGGGATAAATCGTTTTCTCGAATGTCCGGGAATACGAGATCAGAGTCGCGGCCGGTATGCTGATCAAGATCGTGGCGACGAATCCGACGACGATCTCGAGGAGCGTGGTGAACATGCTGCTCTGTATCGCCGGCCAGTAGATCACGAGGCCTTTCGCGACCTCGATGGGCGAAGGAAGGATATAGGGCCTGATCTTGAAGGCCATCACCGCGATCTGCCAAACGGCTACCGTGCCGGCGAAGATCGCCAGATTGCCGAGCGCGTCCGATAAGCCTTCCGAGCCCTTGCGCTTCCGCGCGCCGCGCGCTTTCCCGTTCTTCATTCCCCCACCTCCGGATCATCGATCGCCGCCGCATTCGCGGAAAGCGCGGAACCGCCCCCTCCCGAGCGGGGCGAGCCCGCGACGTCGCGCCTCAGGTCATTGACGGAAGAGCCCTCGATTATCTTGGCCGACAGGATCTTCTCCTTCCTCGGCTGGGAGGGCTCGGCTATGCGCGAGATGATCATGTCTCCCGCGATCGTCCCGATCTGCTCCACGAGCGACTCCACGTACGTGATCTTCGGGCTGATGAGCGGCTGCATCGGGATCTCGCCGAAGGACACGAGGGACATGTCGTCGGGGATCCGCACTCCCGACTCCGTCGCCTCGAGCAGTATTCCGTTCGTTATGATCCCGCTGCCCGAGACGATGGCGGTCGGCCTCTTCGGCATTGTCATGAGCCTCCGAAGGGATTCCCGGCCCCATTCCTCATCGAAGCGGCCGAAGAGCATGTAGTCGTTCTTGAACGTGATGTCGTGGTCGTACATCGCCTTCGCGTAGCCGGAGAAGCGGTCGTAGTTGGTGCTCAGCTCCTTGGGCCCCGTGACGAGGGCGATGCGCTCGTGGCCCCTGCGGATGAGGAGGGAGACCAGGTCCTCCGTGGACTTGGCCTTATCGACGTAGACGGAATCGTAGACCGAGCTAAGGCTCTTCCGATCTATGCATACGACGGGGCAACCGACGCCGCCGAGGGAATCCAGGTGCTCAGGCGTGCCGATGTCGGGCGAGATGATGAGCCCGTCGACGCGCTTCTCCTGCATCATGGAGATGTAGCGAAGCTCTTTCTCGGACGAGCTGTCGGTGCTGGCCATGATGATCATGTAGCCGTGAGGCGCGATCCGCTTCTCGATGACCCGCGCAACGTTGATAAAGAATGAGTTGGATATATCCGAGACGACGACTCCGATGGTATTGGTGACGTCTTTCTTAAGGCTTCTCGCCAGCTGGTTGGGCTTGAATCCGAGCGCCTTGATCGCGTCCTGGACCTTCTGCTTCAGTCCCTCGTCGACCGAGTCGTTTCCGTTGATGACACGGGAAACGGTTGCTACCGAGACATGAGCCTTTTTTGCCACATCTTTGATGGTTATAAAGGCCACTTGTGCAGGCTCCTTTCTTTACAAACGAGTAAACGTTTTCTCAGCGCAGCCATTCTTGCTCTCTCTCATTCAACGACTCATGTAACCTGAAACCTGTGACGATTACGTCCTGTTGAAAGGACGGCTGTAGTGTAGGATCCACTTATTCGAATTGTCAATGGGAAATAGAATCTTTTCATCTTTGTCAGGAATTTCGCTTCCGGCTGCTTTGCTATCTCATTACAGAATATCTTGATAGGGTCTCATGTATCGATTCATAGAAAACGATTACATGTGCTGTATGCCTGCGTATTCGAGTAAAAAGTCAGCTCGGGTACCCTGTCTTGCGGCGAAGACTCGTCGAAACTAGACTACGCTCATGACAGTCGGATCCTTCATGCCCGCCTCATCGGCCTGGGCGCCCCGCCTCGCGGCCCTGGCTAAGACTCTGTCAGGCCACGAGATCGTCGCCGACCCCGACGCGGCTCGCGCGGCCCTGCCGCGCCTTGACGCTCTCCTCGCCCCAGGCCTGGAGGCCGCCGACCTCGCGGCCGCCTCCTCGCTCAAGGCCTTCTTCATCCCCATCGTCGGCGTCAACCACCTTCCCACCGCCGCCCTCCTCGAGCGCGGGGTGCGCGTGTTCAACGCCCACGGCAACGCCGAGTGCGTCGCCCAGTGCGCCCTGGCCCTGACTCTGGCCTTCTATGGAAGGACCATCGAGTACCACAACGACCTGCGCGAGAAACGCTGGAACGGCTTCTGGGTCGGCAAGGGAGCCGAGGACCAATGGTCCTCGATCTGGCGCAGGTCGTGCGCGATCTTCGGGACGGGCGCGGTAGGGCAGGCGCTGGCGCGGCTCCTCAAGGCCTTCGACTGCGAGGTCGTCGGCTATCGCAGGCGCGCCTCGGAGGGAACGCCGCCGGGCTTCGACCGGATCGAGAGCGACCTGCGGAAAGCCGTGGAGGGCGCCGAGATCCTCTTCATCGCCCTGCCGCTGACGAGCGCGACGACGGGCCTCTTCTCGAAGGAGATCCTCATGTCCGCGCGAGGCAAGCTGCTGGTCAACGTGGGGCGGGGCGCGGTCGTGGACGAGGAGGGCCTCTACCTCGCCCTGAAAGACGGCGTGCTCAAGGGCGCGGCGATCGACACCTGGTACGCCTATCCCCAGGGCGGCTCGACCCAGGGCGCACCCTCCCGCTATCCGATCCACGAGCTGCCCAACGTGATCCTCTCGCCCCACGTCGGCGGCAACGCCCGCGAGGCCATGCCCATCTCGATGGAGAAGACTTGCGCGAACATCGCCCGCTTCGTCCGGGGCGAGAAGTGCGAGAACGAGGTCGACTTGCGCGAGTTGTATTAATCGATGCGAACAAGGGAGTTCTATTCATGAAGACATCGAGCGTCGCGCCCTGCGGCTTGATCTGCGATCTGTGCTCGGGCTTCCAGAGGAAGAAGGATACATGCGTCGGCTGCAACGCGGAAGGGAACAAGAATACCTATTGCCAGAAGTGCAGCATCAAGAATTGCGTGGAAAAGCACGGCGATAGCAAGGAGCCGTGCTTCAAATGCGAGAAGTATCCGTGCAGGCGGATCAAGGACCTGAACAAGAGGTACTCGACCAAATACGGAGAGAGCCTCTTCGATAACTTCGATCAGATACAGGAAATCGGGATCAGGAATTTCATTTCAAAGCAGAAAGAGGAATGGAAATGTCCCGCGTGCGGTGAACTGCTCTGCGTCCACAAGACTGTCTGCGTCAGCTGCGGAGCTGTGAATCATCGACATCCGGCGAACGCCCCCGAGTCGCGCTCGTAGTCCTCGGGAGAGTCGAGGTCCTTGAGCGCCGTCGCGTCGGCCTCGCTGCGCTCGATGTCCGCCTGATGAGCGTCGAGGAAGTCCCGCGCGGTCCTCGATTCGGCCAGCGAGGCCCAGAGCGGGCGCCGGATCGCCCAGGGATGCCCCTTGCGTCCGCCGTGGACGGGGACGACGATAGGCGAGACTGAGCGCTCGGCGGCCTCGATGACGCGGCGCGCGGCCTCGAGGCTCAGCTGCGGCTGGTCGCCCAAGGCGACGAGGGCGCACTCAACCTCGGGAGGCAGGTTCCGCAGGCCGACCCTCAGGCTGTCCATCATTTCGCCGTTGCGGAAGTCGGGATTGCTCGCGCAGGACGCGGCTAGGCAGCTCGAGAGGCGCGTTACCTCGGCCCGGACGGCTTCCTCGTCTCCGCCCGTGACCACGATCGTCGAGGGCCGGCGCCCGCCCATGGCCCCTGCCAGCGTCTCGAGGACCTTCCCGAGGACGGTCGTGCCCCCCCAGGGCAGGACCATCTTGGGCCGGCCCATCCTCGTCGACGTGCCCGCCGCGAGGACCACGATGCCCCATCTCATCTATCGACCTCGCTCATTTCATTTGAGCCGCGGCGCGCGGAATGCTAGAATTAAGTCTCTCGTCCTTCGGTTCCTACAAGGAGAGCGCTGATGGAAATCGGTAATCTCGCGCGGCCGACCGATCTCGACGCCGCCCTCGAGCTGATCCGCAAGGAGCGCGGCGTCGCCGTCGGCGGCGGCCTCTGGCTCAGGATGAGCTCGAAGCCGATGGGCCTCGCGGTCGACCTGGGCGGCCTCGGCCTCGATTATATCCGCGACTCGGGCGGCGACATAGAGATCGGCGCCATGACGCCCTTCAGGAGGCTCGAGACCTCGGCCCTCCTCGCCGAGCGCTTCGGCGCTTTCTTCCGGGACGCGGTGGGCGGCGTCGTCGGCGTGCAATTCAGGAACATGGCCACCGTCGGAGGGACCGTCGCGGGCAGGTACGCCTTCGCGGGCCTGAACGCCGCCCTCCTCGCCCTGGGCGCGAAGGTAGTCCTCCGCGGCGAGGGGACGAAGGACTTCGCGTCCTTCCTCTCGGAGCCGAGGAACGAGAGCTTCCTCGTGGAGAAAGTCCTCCTTCCCTCCGGTTGCCGGGCGGGCTACGCCTCCGTCGGACTGACGGAGGGAGACTTCCGCATACTCATCGCCGCGGCGGCCTTCGTCGGCGGGAGCTGGCGCGTGGTCGTGGGAGCGCGTCCCGGCGCGGCTCGCCTCTGCGATACCGCCACGAAGGAGCTGGGCTCGGACGCGAAGCCGTCGGGCGCGGCGATCGAGAAGGCCGCCGTCGCCGCCGCGGCCGAGGCGGCCTTCGCGGACGACCTCAGGTCCAGCGCCGAGTACCGGCGCGAGGTCTGCCCGGTCCTCGTCCGCCGCGCCGTATCGGAGGCCCTGAAATGACCGCGACCATCGTCGTCAACGGCATCGCCGAGAGGCTCTCATTCGCGCCCGGCGACATGCTCGCCGACGTCCTCAGGGCGGCGGGCCACGTCGAGGTCAAGAAGGGCTGCGACACGGGCAACTGCGGGGCCTGCACCGTCCTCGTCGACGGGACGCCCGTCCTCTCCTGCGCCTTCCTCGCCGCGCGCGCCGAGGGGAAGGCGGTCACAACGGTTCAAGGAGTCGAGAAGGAGGCCGCACGCTTCGCCGCATTCCTCGGAGCCGAGGGCGCCGATCAGTGCGGATTCTGCGCGCCCGGCTTCGCGCTGACGGTCATCGCGCTCTCGCGCGAGATACAGAATCCGACGGACGAGCAGATCAAGGCCTACCTGAGCGGCAACCTCTGCCGCTGCACCGGCTACGAGAGCCAGCACCGGGCCGTCAGGCGGTTCCTGGAGGCGACGCATGCGCGACATTAGCGGACTTACGGGCCACGCGCCTGCCGACACGAGCATCTCCTCGGACAAGATCTTCTCCTCGGTGCGGAAGAGCTCCCCGAAGATCGACGCCGAGGGACTCGTGCTCGGCCGCCCGGCCTACACGGACGACCTCGCGCCCTCCAACGCCCTTGTCGTCAAGCTGGTGCGCAGCCCCCACGCCTACGCGCGCATCGTCTCGATCGACGCGTCGAGGGCCCTGGCCCTGCCGGGCGTCGCCTGCGTCCTGACCTGGAAGGACTGCCCCCGCACGCCCTACACGCGCGCCGGCCAGGGCTTTCCCGAGCCCAGCCCCCGCGACAAGTTCATCCTCGACGAGTACGTCCGCTACGTGGGCGACGAGGCGGCGGTGGTCGCTGCCGTCGACGAGGAGACCGCCCTCAAGGCCGTCTCCCTGGTCGACGTGAAGTACGAGGTCCTCGAGCCGGTGCTCGACTTCGAGAAGGCTATCGACAATCCCTCCGTCATCCACCCCGAGCCCGAGATCTACGAGAACTTCCCGATCGGCTTCGAGCCCAAGCGGAACATCGCGGCCGCCTATCGCATGGAGGTCGGGAAGGTCGAGGAGGAGCTGGCGAGGAGCGAGGTCAGGATCGAGGGCGCCTGGAGCACGCAGGCGCAGTGCCACGTGGCCCTCGAGCCCCACGCGGCCTTCAGTTACCTCGACCTCCAGGGCAGGCTCAACATCGTCAGCTCGACGCAGAATCCCTGGCACACGCGCCGCATCATCGGCATGACCCTGGGGAAGAGCCTCAAGGATATCCGCGTCGTCAAGCCGCGCATCGGCGGAGGCTTCGGCGCCAAGCAGACCATCCACGTCGAGGTCTTCGTCGCCCTGGTGACTCTCAAGACGGGCAAGCCGGCCCGCCTCTCGCTGACGCGGAAGGAAGTCTTCAGGGCGACCTTCACGCGGCACCAGATGAGGATCGAGGTGAGGCTCGGCGCCTCGCGCTCGGGCGAGTTGCGCGCCATCGACATGTTCGTCCTTTCCAATACCGGGGCCTACGGCGAGCATGCCCTGACGACCCTGATGGTCGCCGGGTCGAAGACCCTGCCGCTCTACAACAAGGTCGCGTCCGTGCGATTCGGCGGCGACGTCGTCTACACGAACAAGGTCTCCGCGGGCGCCTTCCGCGGCTACGGCGCGATCCAGGGACTCTACGCCCTCGAGTCGGCGATCGACGAGATGGCGGCGAAACTCGGCATGGATCCAGCGGAATTCCGGAAAAAGAACATGATCCGCGAGGGCGAGACGAGCGAGGTCTTCAGGATCATGGGCGAGGGGACCGAGGGCGTCGCCATGACCGTCGACAGCTGCAAGCTCGACTACTGCGTGAGGCGGGGCATGGAGCTCGTCGGCTGGGACCCGAAGGAGCTATCCCGGGAGGTCGGCCCCGGCAAGCTGCGCGCCCGCGGCATGGCCATCGCCATGCAGGGCTCGAGCATCCCCCTCATCGACATGGGATCGGCCAGGATCGAGCTTCAGGACGGCGGCTCGTTCAAGCTCCACGTGGGCGCCACCGACCTCGGCACGGGGAGCGACACCATACTCGCCCAGATCGCCGCCGAAGAGCTCGGCGTCGAGCTCAAGGACATCGCCGTCTACTCCTCCGACACGGATCACACGCCCTACGACACGGGCGCCTACGCGTCCAGCACGACCTACGTGTCCGGATCGGCGGTCCAGAAGGCGGCGCGCTCGCTGAAGCGGCAGATGATAGCGGCGGCCGCCGCAAAGCTCGGCGTCGCCCCCGGCGAGGTCGAGTTCGACGGCAAGACCTTCAAGGCGAGCGGCGGGAAGTCCCTCACTCTCTACGACCAGAGTTTCAACACGCTCTACCGCGACGGCGAGGCGATGCGGACGCTGTCGGCAACGGAGTCGTTCACCGGCCACAAGTCGCCTCCTCCCTACCTCGCGGGCTTCGTCGAGATCGAGCTGGACACCCAGACGGGCAAGGTCGACGTGATCGACTACGCGGCCGTGGTCGACTCCGGCAATCCGATCAATCCGAACCTCGTGAAGGTCCAGGTCGAGGGCGGCATCCTGCAGGGCATCGGCATGGCGCTCTACGAGGACGTTCGTTACTCGGAGAGCGGCAGGCTCCTCAGCGACAGCCTGCTGGGCTACGCGGTCCCGACGCGCGCGGACGTCGGCCGCATCCGCGTCGAGATCGCCGACAGCTACGAGCCCTCGGGCCCCTTCGGAGCGAAGTCGGCGGGCGAGATCGGCATCGACACGCCGCCGGCCGCGATCGCGAACGCGATCTACGCGGCTACCGGCGTACGGCTCTACGATCTGCCCTTCACGCCCGAGAAGGTGCTGAAGGCGATCAAGAAGGCGAGGGGGTAGGGAGCCGGGCGGCCGGGATTCGGCGCCGTCGATCCCTCAGCCTCTCTTGAGCTCCCGAACGAGCCTCCCGACGGCCTCGGCCGGGTCGCTGCCGGCCTCTATCGCGCAGCGCGCCGCGTCGACCAGGGCCGATCCGACGATCGCGCAATCCGCATAGCCCTTCAGGGCCTCGACCTGAGCGCGCTCGCGTATGCCGAAGCCGGCGGCGACGCGCCTGCCGGTCGACTCCCTTAGGCGCGTTAGGCGGTCGAGCCCGGCTTCGTCGAGGTCGGTCTTCCTGCCCGTGACGCCGAGCCGGGTCACGACGTAGAGGAGGGGCGAGGATGCGAGCTGGGCAAGCTCGCGGGCTCGCTCGAGGCTCGTCGTCGGCGCGATGAGGGGCATGAAGGCCAGTCCCGCGTCGGCGCAGAGCCGTCTGAGTCTCGGCTCGGGCTCGTCGTCGGGGCAGTCCGGTACTATGAAGCCGTCGATGCCGGAGCGCGCCGCGCGCTCGACCAGGGCCTCGGGCCCGTAGGCGAGGATCGGGTTCAGGTAGCTCATGATCAGGATGGGCGCGTCCGTCTCACGGCGCAGTTCATCGAGCGTATCGAGACAGTCCTTCGTCCGAGATCCCGAGCGGAGCGCGGCGTGGTTCGCCTCGACGATCGCCCTGCCGTCGGCGGAGGGATCCGAGAAGGGCAGCTGCGCCTCGATGATGTCCGCCCCCGCGGCCGCCATCGCCGAGAGGATGCGGAAGGACGCGGCGCGGTCGGGATAGCCGCAGACCGCGTGGGCCATGAGCTTGATGCCGGACCCGTCGAAGGCGCGAGTAATGCGATCGATGCCGGTCATCTCAGGCCTTCCTTCTTGAGGCGCGCGACTTCGGATTCGAGGAAGGCGAGCCAGTCCGCGCCGTCGAAGCGCGGGGCGGTGATGAAGAGGTCCTTGTCGCCCCGGCCCGAGACGTTGGCCACGACGAGAGCGCCCGGCTTCATGCCGGGCGCCTCGCGGAAGGCCGCCGCGAGGCCGTGCGCCGACTCGAGGGCGGGAAGGATTCCTTCCGCCCGGGCCGTCCTAGCGACCGCGGCCAATGTCTCGTCGTCGGACGACGAGACGAAGCGTATCCTGCCCGTCTCGCCGAGGTAGGCGAGCTGGGGTCCGATGCCCGCGTAGTCGAGGCCCGCGCTGATCGAGTGCGTGGGCAGGAGCGACCCATCCTCGTCCTGGAGGAAGAGCGAGCGGTATGCCTGCACGATGCCCGGTTTCCCGGCCCCGCCCATGCGCGAGGCGTGCATGCCGCGCTCGAGACCGCGTCCTCCCGCCTCAGCGCCGACCAGCTCGACGCTGTCGTCGAGGAAGACCGCGAAGGCGCCGATCGAGTTGGAGCCGCCGCCGACGCAGGCGTAGATGCGATCAGGGAGTCTCCCCTCAAGCTCGAGGATGCGAGAGCGGATCTCGCGTCCGATGACCGACTGCAGCTCGCGGACCATGGCGGGGTAGGGGTAGGCGCCGAGGGCCGAGCCGATGATGTAGTGCGTGTCCGACACGCGCTCGGTCCAGTTCTTCATCGCGGCGTTGACCGCGTCGGTCAACGTCCTCGTCCCCTCGTCGACGCTCGTGACCTTGGCGCCGAACATCCTCATGCCCAGGACGTTCGGATGCTGGCGCGCCATGTCGATCGAGCCCATGAAGACCTCGCACTCGAGGCCGAGCTTCGCGGCCACCGCGGCGGTCGCGAGGCCGTGCTGGCCCGCTCCCGTCTCCGCGATGACGCGCCTCTTTCCCATGCGCTTCGCGAGGAGTGCCTGGCCGAGCGCGTTGTTGATCTTGTGCGCGCCGGTCTGCGCGAGTCCCTCGAGCTTGAGGTACAGCTTGACGCCGAACTCGGCCGAGAGGCGCTCGGCGAGGCAGAGCGGCGTGGGCCGGCCCACGTAGTCGCGGCCGAGGCGCTCGACTTCGGCCCAGTAGGCCGGATCGCCTCGCGCCGCGTCCCACGCGGCCTCGAGCTCCTCGAAGGCGGGTCTCAGGACTTCGGGGATATAGCGGCCGCCGTAGCTCCCGTAGTAGCGCTCATCGCGCCGCTCGGCGCCGGCCGATGCTTTATTGCCTTGCACGTCGCGTCTCCTCTTCCGCGCGCCGAAGCTCGGCGAACAGGCGCTCGAGCTTCTCGCGCGATTTCCTGCCGGGCCTCTCCTCGACGCCCGAGCATACGTCTATCCCGTCCGGGCGGATCGAGCGCACGACGCTCGCGACGTTATGCGTCCCTATTCCGCCCGCGAGGAAGAACTCCTTGCCCATGCCTGCCGCGATGTCGCGCGCGACGATCGCGACAGCCGCGGCCACGGATTCGCCCGTGCCTCCGTAGCCCGAGGCCGAGAGCGCGTCGACGAGGACGCGGCCGCAGGGCCAGCCGGCGGAGAGCCGGCTCTCGGCGTCGCCGACTGATCCTATCCTGAGCGCGCGGTACCAGGGGAAGGGGAGGTCGGCACAGTCCTCGGGGCTCTCGTCGCCGTGGATCTGCGCTTCGTCGAGCCCGGCCTCCGACATTGCGCGCGCCATCGCGGCGGGACTCTCGTTGACGAAGACGCCGACGGTCCCTCGCCCGGCGAGCCTTCCCTCGTCCCTGAGCCTCGCGACGATGGCCCCGGCCTCCTCGGGCCTGACGCGCCTTGGCGAGTCCGCGATGACGAAGCCGATGAGGTCGGCGCCCAAATCGAGGGCGAGGCGCGCGTCCTCGTGGCTCGTGATGCCGCAGATCTTGATCTTCATGGAGTCGAGCCCTTCCTCGGAGGAGCGACGCGGGACGCGCTGCGCCGTGCGGTCCCGTCGCGCAACGCGTCCTGCTCCGAGCCGCCGGCGATAGCCGCGACGAAAGCACGCGCGGCCGCTTCCGGATCGGGCGCCGACGCGAAGGCCTCGCCGACGAGGAAGCCGCGATAGCCGGCGGCCTTGAGCGCGGCCGCGTCCTCGGGACGCTTGAGGCCCGATTCCGCTACGGAGAACGGCGCGCGAGCGAGGAGCCGCGCGAGGTCAGCCGCTCTTCCGTGATCCACAGAGAAATCCGAGAGGTCGCGCGCGTTGACGCCGATCGCGTCGGACCGCGCGCCGGAGGCGACGTCGAGGGCGGCTCCGAAGGCGACCTCGATCTCCGATTCGTCCCGGGTCTCGACGAGGACCGAGAGGCCGAGCTCCCGCGCGCAGGAGGCGAGCTCGGCGAGGCGCGGCCGCTCGAGGGCCGCGACGATGAGGAGCACAGCGTCTGCGCCGATAGCCCAGGCCTCTCGGAGCTGGTACTCGTCGACGATGAAGTCCTTGCGCAATACCGGCAGGCCGACCGCGGCGCGCACCGCGGATAGGTGAGCGTCCGATCCCAGGAAATGCCTCGGCTCGGTGAGTACCGACACCATACCCGCGCCGCCGCGCTCGTAGGCTTTCGCGAGGGCGACAGGATCGTAATCGCGAACGATGAGGCCGCGCGAGGGCGAGGCCTTCTTGCACTCGGCTATCAGGAGCGCGCTACTCTGAGCGGCGACAATGCCTGGCGGATTAGCTGAACTTCGCATATTGCCACATATTGCCGGCGGCACGGCGGCCGAATTTCGTGTATCGCCGCCGCCGCACGCATCAGCAGCCCTTGCGGCCGCTCGCGCGAAGCAGGACCGCGGCGCATCGACCGCGCGCTCGAGACTCGAGGGCGGCCTGTCGCGCCTGGCACGCGCCGCGTCGGCCGCCCGCTCGCGGCAGATCTCCGCGAGGATGCCCTCGGCCATTACGAAGCCTTCGAGAGAGCGCGCAACGTCTCGAGCACGCGGAGGGCGGCGCCCGAGTCGATCGACGCGGCCGCCGCCTCGATCGCGGCGCCCAGGTCGGGGGCGATGCCCGCGGCGTAGATCGCGGCCGCCGCGTTCAAAAGGACCACGTCGCGCTTGGGGCCGGGGTCGCCCGCGAGGATCCGCTCCGTGATGCGGGCATTCTCCGACGCGTCGCCGCCCTTCAAGTCCGCGCTTCCGCAGATCTCGAGGCCGTAATCGGCCGGGTCCAGGATGAAGGTCCGCATCCAGCCGTCCTTAAGCTCGGTGACCTTCGTGCGGGCGGCGAGGCTGATCTCGTCGATGCCGTCGAGGCCGTGTACGACGAGGGCGCGCTTAACGCCGAGGTTTCCCAGGACTCGCGCGGCGACGTCGGTCAGCTCGGGGGAGTAGACGCCCATGACCTGCGCCTCTGAGCGCGCGGGGTTGATCATGGGCCCCATCATGTTGAAGACCGTGCGGAAGCCGAGCTCGCGCCGCGGCCCTCCGATGTTCTTGAACGCGGGGTGGTAGCCGGGCGCGAAGAGGAAGGCCATGCCCGCCTCCTCGATCGCGCGCGCCGCCTCGGCGGGCCCCATCTTCGTGGAGACGCCGAGGGCCTCGAGGACGTCGGCCGAGCCCGATCGCGAGGTGATGGAGCGGTTGCCGTGCTTCGCCACTTTCGCGCCCGCGCCCGCGGCGACGAAGGCCGCGGTCGTCGAGATGTTGAAGGTGCCGGACACGTCGCCGCCGGTGCCGCAGGTGTCCACCGTCGAGATGCCGGCGGGCAGCGCCACCCTGACCGCGCGGTCGCGGAGCGAGGAGGCGAAGCCCGTGATCTCCTCGACCGTCGGGCCTTTAAGCGTCAGCGAGGCGAGGAAGGCGCCGACCTGCGCGCTCGTCACGCTCCCCTCGGCTATCTGATCCATGAGGCTGCGCGCCTCCTCCCTCGAGAGCTCCTCCCTCGCGGCGAGTTTCTTGAGCATGAGCTTCGCCGAGGGGACCTCGCGGACGCCCGAGAGGAAGTTGCGCAGGATCTTCATGCCCTCCTCGGTCCCGATCGACTTGGGGTGGAACTGGAGCCCCTCGATCCGGTGCTCGACGTGGCGGATCGACATGATCTCGCCGTCGGAGGAGGTCGCGCTGACCTCGAAGCCCTCGGGCACCGTAGTCTTGTCGATGGCGAGCGAATGGTAGCGAATGCCTCGGAGGGGATTGGGCAGGTCCGAGAAGATCGTCTTCCCGTCGTGCGTCACCGTATCCGATTTGCCGTGCATGATCCGTCCCGCGCGGACGATCTTCGCGCCGAAGGCCGCGCCGATGGCCTGGTGCCCGAGGCAGACGCCGAGTATCGGCTTGCGGCCCGCGAAGCGCTTGATGAGCTCGATCGAGCGGCCTGCGTTCTCGGGCCTGCCCGGGCCGGGCGACACGACGAGGCGGTCGAAGTCCATGGCCTCGGCCTGGTCGACCGTGATGTCGTCGTTGCGGACGACGTTCACCTCTTCGCCCAGCTGCATGAAGGCCTGCGCGAGGTTGTAGGTGAAGGAATCGTAGTTGTCGATCAGCAGGACCATCTAGCGCCTCCCTCGGCCGATGGCCGATAGCATCGCGTCCGCCTTCTCGGCGGTCTCCTCGTACTCGCGCTCGCCGACCGAGTCGAACACGATGCCCGCCCCGGCCTGTACGCTGATTATCCCGTCCTTGACGAGGGCCGAGCGGATGGCGATGCAGGAGTCGAAGCCGCCCGCGTAGCTGAAATAGCCCACGAGTCCCGCGTAGGGGCCGCGTCGGTCCTTCTCGATCTCGTCGATGATCTCCATCGCCCTGATCTTCGGGGCGCCGGACACCGTGCCCGCCGGGAAGGTCGCGCGGATGACGTCGAAGATGTCGACGCCCGGCGCGAGGGAAGCCGAGACCTCGGACACGATGTGCATGACGTGCGAGTAGTTCTCGACCTCCATCATCCTGTCGACCTTCACCGTCCCGCTCTTCGCGATCCTCCCGAGGTCGTTGCGCGCGAGGTCGATGAGCATGATGTGCTCGGCCCTTTCTTTCTCGTCCGCCAGGAGCTCGACGCGGAGCGCGGTGTCCTCGGCCGCGTCCTTGCCCCGCCTGCGCGTCCCGGCCAGCGGCCTCAGGAGCGCCTTGCCGTCCTCGACCCGGACCATCACCTCCGGCGAGGCGCCGAGGAGCACGAAGTCCGAGAAGTCGAGGTAGAACATGTAGGGCGAGGGATTGATCGAGCGCAGGGCGCGGTAGACATCGAAGGGCGAGCCCGAGAAGTCAGCGTCGAAGCGCCGCGACAGCACGACCTGGAAGGCGTCGCCCGCCGCGATGAGCTCCTTCGCGCGGTCAACGCCCGCGACGAAGGCCGCCTGGTCCATGTTGGGCCTCAAGGGGCCGGCCTCGGGAGGCCTGCGGGGCGAGTCGCGGTCCGCGTCCGCCCGCTGGACCGCGTACTCGATGCGCTCGATTTCGCGTATCGCGTCCACGTAGTCCGCCTCGGGGTCCGTCCCGACGCGCTGGTTGCACACGATGCGCAGGCCGTGCATCAGGTTGTCGAAGACCAGCGTGAAGCGCGTGACCATGAAGCATCCGTCGGGCACGCCGGGCCCGCGCTTGGACGACACGTCGGGCAGCTTTTCCCAGAGACGCGCGACGTCGTAGCCCAGGTATCCGACGGCCCCGCCCGGGAAGGGGCCCAGATCTCCGTCGGCGGTCCAGGGCCTCGAGCGCATGAGATCGCCTATCGCGCGCACGGGGTCGCGCGAGCGGAACGAGCGCTCGCCCTCCTCATCCTTCCAATGCACCTGCTCGCCGTCGATGCGCAAGCTCGCCACGGGCTGGACTCCCAGGAAGGAATAGCGGCCGAAGGCGCCGCCGCCCGCCGACTCGAGCAGGTAAGTAGCCTTGAGCGCGTAGAACGCGTCGATGGGCGTCAGCCGGTCGGCGCGGACGTCCTTCACGATCGGAAGAACGTGGCCTTGCTTGGCGGCCTTGAGGAAGTCGGCTCGAGAGGGACGTACCACGATGACTCCTTTCACTGTGGTTACTACAAGTAGTAACGGGCGAGAGTCTATCGGGTTTGGCTCGTATCTGTCAATAGAAACCTTATGGTTCGCTACCGTCTTTCCGTTTGTAATCTAACTCTTTTTATAAAAAGGAGAAAGCATAAAAGTGAACAGCCCCGGGTTTGCTTGACAGCCTTCTAGTTGAGTCCGGCTCCTACGGCCGGACCGCGCTGCCCATCATGCTCCGCCGGCGAGATGTAGCCGATCGGCTGGAGCAATCGATCAGTATTGAACCAGTGCGCCCATTCAAGCGTTGCGTACTCTACCTCATCGAGTCCCTTCCAGGGGCCGCGGCGGCGTGTCGCCTCCGTCTTGGAAAGCCCAGTGATCGTCTCGGCTAACGCGTCGTCGTGCTCATCGCCGGCCGATGCCTCGACGCCCGTCTCGATGAGCCGCTCGCTGTACCGAATACAGAGATATTGCGACCCGCGGTCCGAGTGATGGATCAAACGCCCCTTCGCTTTTCGAGCCCAGAACGCCTGTTCCAATGCATCGAGCGTCAACGTCGCGACGAGGATCACGATCGGAGTGGATGATTGTGCGTTTCGCGCGGCCCCGTACGGCGCCCTGAAGGCCCATGGAGCGCAATAAACGCTCGATAGTGCACCGGACCTGCGACCCTTCTTGCCTGAGCGCCGGCCATACCTTGCGCGTTCCGTAGACGTAGAAGCTGGCCTTCCACACGCGCCGTATGTCCTGTCGCAATGCTGAATCTCGGTCTCGACGTTGTGAACCCCGACGGGAATCGTTTTCGTAAGCCATGCGCTCGTACTAGGTCGAGGGAGCGATCTCTAGCTCATCGCAGATCAGCGCGACTCCCAGGCCCCGACGCTGCTCGTCGATAAAGGCGACCATCATTTCTCGCTGCGGTCGAGCTCCGCGCCACGGAGCGGATCACCGCCCACGGCGAATCGGTACCCTTGGCTTGTTTCTTCGCCCAGCGGATCCGCCCGCTCCCGCGCTTCGGTGGAATACTTGTCTGCCGTGCTCGTGCCTGTATCCTCGTAGACTTTTTTCTCCGGAAAACCCAGGACGCTTCAATTGGCGCGAGCCACGCTCCTGCGGGAGGTCAACCCATCGAAGGCAACGGTCAATAGAATGAAGGTGCCGACGACGACTTGGTTCCAAAGAGTGTTGATGTTCAGGAAACTCAAGCCGTTGCGGATGGTGGATATCAGCACTGCGCCGAAGACCGTCCCGATGATATTGCCCTTCCCCCCGCTCATGCTGGTCCCGCCGATGACCGTCGCGGCAATAGCGTCCATCTCGTAGCCGCTCCCCGCGTCAGGTATTGAAGCCTCGCTCCGCGACGCGAGGATCACTCCGGCGATAGAGCACATAAGTCCGCTGAACGTGAAGACAAGCACCTTAATCCTATTGATCTTGATACCGACCATCTCCGCAGCGGTCTCGTTGCTACCGATCGAGACCGTGTACCGGCCGAACCTGGTCCGGTTGAAAAGGTAGTAGCAGATGCATATGAGTATGAGAGTAATCAGGACGGGAACAGGCAGGAAGCCTAGATAGCCCTGTCCGAGTACTTGGAAGTCCGGCTTGCCCAGGCCGTACAGGGGAATTCCTTTCGAATAGACATAGATGAATCCTCGCAGGATGCTCATCGTCGCAAGCGTAGCGATGAAGTAGGCGATCCGCATCTTGGTGACGAGGAAGCCATTCACCAAGCCGATTACCGCTCCGAGGAGGAGGGCCATGAGCACGACGAGGCCGACGGGCCAACCGGCAAGGACGAGGACGCCCGCGAGCATGCTGGAGATACCAACCACGGAACCCACCGATAGGTCGATAGCGCCCATAGAGATGACGAAAGTCATTGCGAGGCCGACGATAGCCGTGAAGACCGCCTGCCGGATCAGTACCATGAAATTGGACAGACTCAGGAAATTCGGGCTGGCTATACTCAGCCCGGCGAAGACCAGCACGTAAGCGATTATGATGCCGAGGCTGCTGATGCCAAAGGTCTTTTTAGGGAAGACTGGAGCTTTTTTCATTCTATGGATCCTCCTCCGATATTTAGCGAGTATGACTTGATAGTAGCCGTGGTCACGCTCTTGGCATCCAGCACTCCCGATATCCGACCGCCGAACATGACGATGATCCTGTCGCAGATGCCCAGGACCTCCTCTTCTTCCGATGATCCGACAATGACGCCCTTTCCCCTTTTCACGCAGTCGCCGATCGCGCGATATACCTCCGTCTTTGCGTTCACGTCTATCCCGCGCGTCGGCTCTTCGAGCAGGAAAAGATCCGGGTCCGTCATCATCCATCGCGAGAGCATGACTTTCTGCTGGTTCCCGCCGCTCAGCGTTAATACGGATTGGCGGGGGGATCTCGCCCTGATACCGAGCTGGGAGACGTACCGTTGCGTCGCATCCCTCTCCTTCCCAAGCATCAGCGTCCCGAAGCGGACGAAGGAGCGCAGGGAGGCGATTGTCATGTTCCAGGAGATATTCCTGTTGAGAAAGAGTCCCTCGACCTTGCGTTCCGCAGGAACGAAGGCGATACCTTCGTTCATGGCCTCTCGCTTCGACCTGACGGAGATCTTCCTTCCTCTGTGGAGTATCTCGCCCTCGTGATATCGAACGCAGCCGAAGAGAGAACGAATGACTTCGTTCTTTCCGCAGCCCTCGAGCCCGACGATCCCGAGGATCTCCCCCTCCCTGACTTCGAAGGAGACGTCCTCAAAGCTACCCTTCCGGCCTAAGCCGCGCACCGAGAGGATGGGCTCGCCTATGGGTACGATTTCCTTCGGATACTGGGACTGGAGGGACTTCCCTACCATCTCCTGTATGATCCTATCGACGCTGAAGCGTTCCACGGTCTCGTCGGCGACCTTCCTCCCGTCCCGGAGGACCATGATCCTGTCGGAGACCTGCATCACTTCGTCCAGGTGATGGGAGACGAAGATTACGGAATGGCCTCGTTCCTTCAGTCGGCGGATCACCTTGAAGAGCTGTTCCCGCTCCGCCGAGCCGAGCGAGGAGGTCGGCTCGTCCATGATGATGATCTGCTTGTCGGCGTAGATCGCGCGGGCGATCTCCACCATCTGCTTTTGAGCGAGCGTCAGGTAGCGGGCGGGGCTGGTCGGATCGATATCGACATGAAGGTCCTCGCCGAGGATCCGCCGCGTCGTCTTCACCATCTCGCGGGAGTTTAGCGGGACGAAAAGGCCTTCCCCCACGGCGCTCAGCTCCCGGTTGAGGAAGACGTTCTGCGCGGCGTTCAGGTCCGGCATTATGCTCAGCTCCTGGTAGATAGCGCCGATTCCAAGACGCTGGGATTGGGTGACGTTGCGGATTTCCGTCTTCTTGCCGTTGAAGAATATCTCGCCGCCGTCTTTCTCGTGGATGCCGCATATGATCTTGATAAGGGTAGACTTGCCGGCTCCGTTTTCTCCGACGAATCCCAGGACCTCCCCTCTGTTGAGCGTGAGATCGACTTTGTCAAGAACCAGCACGGGTCCGAATGACTTGGTGATGCCGCGCAGCTCGAGGATCGGAGCCACGCCCCTCGTGCCGTTATTCGCCTTCTCGGCGATCCTGCATGAATCGTTATTCATAATGGCCACCCGTCGATCCCATCAGCTTGTTGAACTGCTCGATGTCGTGCCCGAAGATGATCTTCGCCCGTCTCCGTTCGGCCAGGCGGGCGATCCCCACGACAGTCCTATGATAGCCCCGAGTATCGTAGGCCAGGCCGGGATAGAGGATAGGCGGCCCGAGGTTCCTGGCCGTGTTGATCGCATCGGAGGCGAGGATAAAGTCGCCGCTTCGGATGAGGGAAACGAGGAGGCCCATCATGCCGAATGTATGGCCTGGGCCGAAGTTGAGAATCGTGACTCCTTCCACGAGCTCCATGGTTTCGACCTCAGCCTCCACGGGCATCCAATGCAAGGGTGCTTCAAGCCAGGCCTTGATGTCGTTTCGTATATAGCCGCCCATATCACCGTTCAGGGCGTAGAGACGGAGCGTCTTCATGAGCTCCTCATCGTTGACGTAGATCCTTGCTTTCGTGAACATTTCGAGGCAGCCGGCATGGTCCTCGTGCAGGTGGGAGAGCACCACGTGCGTAACGTCGTCGGGCCCGTAGCCCAGCTGCCTCAGGGTGTTGGGCAATAGCTCCTCTTCCCTGACAGTATAGGGGGTGCGAAGCATGTTCCCCTTGTCCCACCTGTCCTTCATCGCGTCTGGATGGCATGCGGTATCGAACAGAATCAGCGCGTCGGGATGCTCGAGCAACACCGTATACACGGGGCAGGAGATCCAGTCGCTTACAGTGCGCATATTCTCGCTATTCGCCAGTTTCGGCATGGCGATGAGGTTTGCGTTATCGCATCCAAGGACGCCGTTCGCCATGATATGCATCTTTATCTTTTTCATCATATACTTTCCATTACGACGTGGAATGCGCGGCCCTATCCGCGAAATTCGTCGCCACGCAACGACTCCGATCGAACGCGAAAGAACATGCAGCCTTCTTGCAACTATCCATGGCGACCACTGCCGGGAAAGGCCGATCGGCCTTTCCCGGCGCACTCTTACTGGAACTGCCTGAGATCGAGCTCTTTCAGGTTTGCAGCATCAATTACCTTGGGATCGCGGTATATCACTTTTTTGACATCCATGCCCTTTACGCAGAAGTCGTTGATCGCATCGATGATGTCGAAGCCGGTCTGATACTCCTGCACGGTGATCGTCGCCCTCATGTCGCCTTTCTTAATCGCATCTACGCCGTCCTTCGTGCAGCCGAAGCCGACTACATTAACCTTCTTGAGAAGCTTGCGCTCCCTCACCACGACGAGCCCGCCGAGTACCATCTCGTCATAGGGCCCGTAGAGAACGGTAATCTCTGGATGGGCCGTCAACATCCCCTCGGTGACCTTCTGCCCAGACTCCCGGTTCCAATTCGCCACTTGCGACGCGACGATCTTCAAGCCGGATGAGCCGGATATAGCGTCCTTAAAGCCGTTCATGCGCTGCGTGTTAACCACGCCCGGATAGCCCTCGAGGACGCCTATATTGCCGGTTTTGTAGTGCTTCGCGACCCAGGCGCCGATTTCGTAGCCGGCCTTGTACTGGTCATAGCCGATGCTGGTGACGTAGTAGACATTGGCGGGATCAATGGTCGACATATTGAACAGGAACACGGGGATGTTCGCCTTGGCGGCCTCGCGGAGATAGGGCAGCATTGAAGCGTCGCTTTCCGTGGCCAGGGCAATGGCGTCCACCTTCTTCTGGATGAGACTCTCGAGGATGTTGCCTTGGTCGGTGATCGTGCTCGTGTTGCTGCTAGGCGCCTGGACAATCAGGTCCATGTTGCCGCCGAGCTTCTTGATCTCCTCCTTGGCGCCGTTGATCGTCATGGTATACGCCGTATTCATAGTAACCGGAACGAGAGCCACCGTAAGTTTTCGATCAGTGATCTGCCTCGGCTTTAAGCCATAGTCCGACTGAGCGAAGACCATACCGCCAGCTACGAGGGCGAACGCGCAGGCCGCCATAAAAGAAAGGCAACGCTTCATCTAGTCCTCCTGTTGTCCGCGCGCAATCCGCGCGCGGTCCCTGAGAGTGAATAAGGAACGGTTAGGAACAACTCAAGAAGCATGCCAAGATGCCCGCAAAAAAAATGCAAAGAGCATTGCCTTTATTTGGAATGAATTGCATTGCAGAGATCATCCCTGCCTGTTTCGGCCGAGGCCTGCACTGTTGAGAAAAACCTTTCCCGTTCGGTCGAGGGACTGTGCAGAAAGCTTTACACTCGCGGAAGGGGTAGTGTGGCCGGAATCAGGCGGGGAGATGCACGCTAAAAGTGGATCCTCGGCCTGGCTCGCTCCGCAGCGAAATGAAGCCTCCCCAACCCTCGATAAGATCCTTACAGATCGAGAGGCCGAGTCCCCGCTTCTCTTTTCCCTTCTTCGTAGAGACGAAGGGATTGAAAATCTCCCCTTGTATTGACTCCTCTATTCCTGTTCCGTCGTCGGCGACCTGGATCACGATATAGCTCTTTCCGTCGAGCGTCTCCGCTTCGCTCGCGACGCATATCCTGCCGCGCCCAGGTATAGCCTCGACGGCGTTGATGACGAGGTTAATGAGGATCTCCTTCAAGCCGTTCTCGTCGAATGCCAAGTTATGTCCGGCGACGACCTCGTTCTCGAAATCGATCGTCTTGTCCCTTATCGGCGAGATCACGGTTTTCCATATGTCCTCGACGAGGGGCCTGATCTCGACCCGCTTGCGTTCGGCGCCTTTTCGATCCACCGTTGACTCGGCTATCAGATCCCCGACCAGGTGATCTATGCGCTTCACCTCGTTCTCGATCCAGAGCAGGTAGTCCCGGTTGTCATCCGACATCGGCGAGGTGCGCAGGAGATTCAGGAAATTCCGGATGATGCTGAGGGGATTCCGTATTTCATGCGCGAAGAAGGGAAGTCTCCTGTTCTCGTGCAGTATCTTCCGATAGTTGTCCATCTGTAAGCGCGTATTCGAGCTGTCGGAGAAGATCAGGAGGTGGCCCATGATCGATTCCCCTGAGTCGATCACCGGCGCGATGAGGATATCCGTCTGGAAGGCTTCCTGCCCGAGGCGCACCTGAACCTTCGTGTACTTAGTCATATCTCGCTTCTTGCCCTCGGGCCATCCTCGGACGTCGAAATCGCCTTCCGGGCCCTGGGTCAGCAACTCGCCGATGTTCCTGTCTATCAGCCCGTCCTCTTCAACCATGAAATTGACGCAGAAGAGCCTGTTCACGAAAGTAATGCGCCCATCGTTATTAGTCATCACGAGAGGCGCCGGCATGCTCCTTATGACATTCTCAAAGTAGCTCTTCAGGAAGAATAGTTCATAGTTCGTCGATTCGAGCTCTTCTCGATCGTATAGGTGCGAATAGGAGAACCTGACCAAGTCGAACTTATCAAAGCGCGCGATGTCCTGGGTCGTGGTCAGTCTTCCCTTGTGGAAGAAGGATAGCCTGTCGGCGAGGTTGTACACCTCGTTCACATTGTTGGCGAAGTAGAGTGTCGTCGCCCCGCGCTCGCGCAGTACGGAGAGCTCGGCGCGCAAGGCGTCAACCTGGGGAGGGGAAAGCCTTTGGCCGATCTCCTCGATGAGAAGGAGCTTGCAGGGGATGCACAGGCACCTGGCGATCGAGACGACCAGTCTCTCGTTGTCGGTGCAGGACTCGATGGCGGCATTAAGGTCAATTTGCACCGAGAAGTGAGAGAGCTTCCTCATCGCGGTCTCCTTCATGGATTCCGCATTCTCGGACACGAATCCCTTCCTGATCCGCTTCTTAGGATAGATGTTGTCGAACACGCTCAGGCTCGGAATGATCTGCGGTGTCTTGTAGATGGTCGCAATCCCAAGCTCGATGGCGGCAGCGCGGCTCAGGCTCCGCAGCGTCCGGCCATCGAATTCGAGGATGCCGCTGAACAGCTCGACGCCGCCGGAAACCAGCTCGGCAAAGGAATCTTTCCCGGAATCGAGGTCGCCGAGAATCGCGTGTATCTCGCCCCGCCTGATCCTGATGCTGAAATCGCGCAGGCACGGACCCGCGCGACTCTCCGCGCTCAGATGATCGACGACGAGTATGTCCTCGCTATCCTTCATCATCAAGGCCGTATTCCGAGAGCCAATTGTAGAGCGTCCGCCGGGTAACCTTGAGAATGTTGGCCGCTTGCGCCTTGTTCCCTCCCGTCTTTTTCAGCGTCGAGGAGAGGAGCTTTCGCATGTAGTCTTTCTTGATGTCGCTCGCCGTGCTCGGGACGGCCTGGCTTCGGACACGCCTTCCGTCCTGCGCGACGATATCCGGCAGGTCGGAGATGCCTATCCGATCTGACTCGCATATCACGATGGCCCTTTCGACGCAGTTCTTGAGCTCGCGTATGTTGCCAGGCCAGCAATACGTCCTGATCCGCTCGAGCGCGCCTTGATCGAATCCGCAGATTTCCTTCCCGTATTTCACCCTGAAGTCGGCTAGGAAAAAAGCGGCCAGTCGCAGCACATCCAAGCCTCGCTCGCGCAGCGGCGGCAGCTTGAGCTGGATCCCGTTGAGTCGGTAATAAAGGTCCTCGCGGAATTGCCGCATGGCGATCATCTCATCCAATGGCTTATTGCTCGCCGAGATGATACGGCAATCGATGTGTATCTCCTTTGTGCCTCCCAGCCTTACCACCGATAGACTCTGCAGGGTCCGCAGGAGCTTGGCTTGGAGGGAAACAGGCATATCGCCGATTTCGTCCAGGAAGAAGGTCCCGCCCTGGGCGCACTCGAAGAGCCCTCGCTTGACCTCGGCGGCGCCCGTGAAAGCACCCTTCTCGTAGCCGAAGAGCTCGCTTTCCAGCAAAGGCTCGGGAATAGCCGCGCAGTTGACCTTAATGAAAGGGGCCGATGCTCTCCCGCTCGCGTTGTGGATGGAATTTGCCAGGACTTCCTTCCCCGTCCCGCTCTCCCCGAGGAGCAGAACGGGGATGTCCGTCGGCCCGATCTTCATGGCGAGGTGGACCAGCTTCTTGTAGGTCGGGTCGTCTGATTCCAGGAGGGCGTCCTCGGCGGAGACGGCTCCCGAGTCCGCTTCTCCGCGGGCGATATACTGGCGCACGAGAAGCAATAGCTCACTGAACTCGAATGGTTTCACCAGGTAGTCTCGCGCTCCGGATTTGAAGGCCGTCCTTGCCGTTTCCACCGATGCATAGGCGGTTATGATGATGACCGGAATACTCCTCGAGATTTTCGAGAGAAAGGTGAGGCCGCTCATGTCCGGCATTACGATGTCGCAGACGATCAGGTCGATCGGGTACTCTTGAGTAATCTTGAGCCCTTTGAGGGCGTTATCGGCAACGATCACGGAGTAGCCGCTTTGCTCGAATAGTTTTTGCAGAGAAACGCGCATGCCATCCTCATCATCCACGACGAGGATGCGCGCCTTCACGTCTTTCTCGGATTTGTGCCGCTGAAGGTCCGGCGACTCAGCCCGGATCGCTTTCGCCGACGGGTACGCCCCATCCATCTATACGGCCACCCTATCGGAGGGACTCTTCTTGCATATTACTCAAGGCATCGAGGTAATGCTTGGGAGCTTGGCCCGGAAGCCACCTGTACGCAAACCCAGGCATCGCACGCCCCTTTCAGTCTGTCCATAAAGCTGATCTATAAAAACAAGAATATAAGAAGGTTAGTAGCCTGTCAACGATATTGCGTACTCACAGGCCTGCCGCATATAGCGATACAAGACGATGACTCGTCTAAGCTATTGAGCGCAGCCTACAGGGCTGGCGCGGAGTGTGGATTGTCCATTCTCTTTCCTCGTACGAGAATATGTATACTTCCTTTATGCGGAAGGTCCGCGTCCGGACGAGGGGTCTGAAGGAGAGGGAGCCGTCTGAGACGACTCCCTCCCGATGTTCTTTCTATTCGCGGACCCGATCGCTAACGGCCCAGTTCCGCTTGGCGATCGCGGAGTCCGACCATCGCGCTACAGCGAGCCCTGGTACTCGTCCCTGGCCTCGACGGCCAGGTCGGGGTAATTCGTGAACATGCCGTCCATGCCCATGGCGAGGTAGGTCGCGTACTCGGCGGCCGCGGTCGAGTCTTCCTCGGTCTGGAAGGTCCAGAGGTGCACCTTGAGGCCGACGGCGTGCGCCTGCTTGATGAACTCGGCGGTGACCGGTAAGGAAGAGCTGTTGATCGTGACGCCTATGCCGTCGGCGAATGACGCGACGTCCGCAAGCGAGAGCGCCGTCGAGGCGGAATAGGGCTTCACGCCCATCTTCGCCACGCCGTTGTCCATGATCGCGGCGCCGAGGACGATGAGGCGCATCGACGTGCCCTCAGCCTCCTGGATGGCGTTGACCTCGCGGATGGTGTCGGCGTTGAAGCACTGGATGAACACGCCGTCCGAAGCCGACGAGTAGCCGTTAGCCTTCAGCATGTCCAGGATGGCCCGCGCCTGGACCGAGTCGCCCGCCTTGATCTCGGGATAGATGCTGATCGTCCGTCCGGTCTTCTCGCTCTGCGCCTTCGCGAAGTCGATGACTTCCTGGAAGGTCGGCACGCGATAGGGATCGGCGACGGAGGGGACGAACGAGGAGTACTTCGCGCTGGTGCCGGTGAACTCCACGGTCAGGGTCTTGATCTCCGCCAAGGTGAAATCGGTCACCTTGTAGCTGCCGTTGCGGGCCTCGAACAGGGACTCGACGTTGGTGGTCCGGGCGAGGCTGCTGTCGTGCATCGCGACGAGGACGCCGTCGCTCGTCGTGTAGAGGTCGGGCTCGATGACGTCGACGCCGAGCTTTATCGCCAGCTCGTAGCCGCCGAGGCTATGCTCGGGCTGGTAGCCCGTAGATCCGCGGTGCCCGATGATGAGCACGGACTCGACAGCGATGCTGGTCGATGCGCTGCCGGCGCGGCTGCCGTCGGCGGCGAAGGCCACGACGTCGACGCGGTAGTCGCCGACCGCCAGACCGGGGCCGAAGGAATAGGTAGAGCCGGTCGCGACGCACGAGCCGTTCACGTACCAGGCGTAGACGACGTTGCCGTCGTAGCCGCTCGTCCCGGCCGAGAGGTCGCGCGCGCTGCCGACGACCTGGGAATCGAAGGCCCCGCAAATCCCGACGTCGAGGGGATTCTCCATATCGGCGTCCATGCTGACGGTCAAGGATCCGCCTACCGAGTTCACGCTCGTGAACTCGTAAATACCGCTCGTGGTCTGATCAGCGACGATGCGGACGACCTCGACGGCGCCGGCGACGACGGTGCCCGATTCCTTGAGGGCGACGGACAGGGTGTAGTAGCCGCTGCCGATCTCCGAGGACGAGAAGGTCGCCTTGGCGCCTTCGATCGTGAAGGCCAGGTTCCGGGCCGAGCCGAGGGCGGGCGTGAGGGTCGCGGCGATGGCCGGCGACTGGACCGTGCCGGAGGGCCAGGACAGCTCGAGCTTGAGGCAGCCCGTTCCGTCGACGGGCGTCACCGTAACCGAAACCGCCGTCTCGGCGCCGGCGCTGACTTCGGCGGTCGCGGTACCGGTCCCGATAAGGGTTCCGGAAGAGTTGAGGGCGTTGACGACGATGGTCCACGTCCCGAAGGACAGCCCGGACTTCGTGACGCTATCGCCCGTGGTTTCCACGGTGAAGCTGCCGCCGTTTTCCCCGCTCGCCGAGACCGTGTAGCTCGCGATATCCATGCTTATCGCCGGAACGAGCGTGAGCGCCCTCGCTTTCCCGCCGAGGGCGATCGACAGGGAGCCCGTGCCGCCACTTTCCGAAGCGCTCGATGCTCCCATCGAGCATCCGGTCATCGACAAGGCGAGAGCCGCCAAGGCTCCCGCCGCTAGGCATGCAATCCTCTTCAACTTTCTTTCCTCCTGTAATGTTCCGCAAGTCTCGCTTGCGCCACATATCTCTACGCGTGGTTTTTTAGAGTCGCATAACGGTTTCGTTAGAAAATGGCAAAATGACGACGCTGGCAGCGGTTGTACTGACGGCCCCGGCAGGCTGCTCGTCGGGCTCGTCGGATTCCACGGATCCGACGGCATCGACCGTAAAAGCGTGGACCTGGCGTCGGCAGCGTCGGCTGGACGGCTCGGCTCGGCTCGGCTCGGGCGAATTCTGGCTCTTCGGTGGATGCGGCTACGACATCTCAGGATCGAGAGGCTACCTCAACGATCTGTGGAAGTACGGCGACTGACAGTGTTCAAGCGTCAATAGCTCGCAAGGGGCTGTCCGGGAAAGGCGGCCCCTTCTCTTATGCGCGCGCCGTAGGCTCGATCGCATATTCCGCCGATTCCTGGCCTGGAGTACAATAAAGTCCGGCAGAGGAGAAAAGAATGAGAGCACGATGCGCGCTTCTTCCGTTGGCCCTGGCGTTACTCCTTCCTTCGTTCGCCCTCGCGCAGGGCGCGACCGGGTCCGGGCCGTACGACGGCGCCGATGATGCCACGAAGAAGAAGCTGGCCGCCTGCGACGAGCTCGTGACGCGGCAGAAGTACCTCTCCGCGTATCAGTCCCTTGGCTCCGAGGGCGCGGACAACGAGTTCATCCTCGCCAAGCGCATCGAGCTCTGCCTCGATTACTTCGCCCAGAGCATTAATCACATGATATTCGCCTTCGCCGACTTGAAGCCGGGAGAGAGCCTCGAGAAGCTCCGCGGAGGCACGGGATCCTTCACCATGGTCGTGCTCGATCCCCCGAAGGCCGTCGAGGAGTACTACAAGGCCAAGCCGCGCTCGGCCCTCCTCGAGAAGAGCCTCGGCGATTATTTCTTCGAAGTGCGCCTGCGCTACGGCGGAAGATGGACGGAGAGCGACGAGGCCGTCTCAGGCAAGGCGGTCTCCCACTACGAGTCGGCCTTCGGGCTCGGGCTCGCGGACGCGCTCTCGCTGGCGAACTGCGCCGAGAGCCATCTCCAGCTGGGCGCCTACGATAAAGCCGCGTCCTACTACGATAGGTCTTTCGCCCTCGGCATGGACTCGGCGAATGCCCACTACAACGCGGCCTTCGCCTTCTTGCGCCTGGGGCAATACGATCGAGCCCTCGTCGAGGCGAAGAAGGCGATAGCGCTCTACGCCGACGATCCGGACTACCTCTTCGACGCCTGCCTTCTCGCGGCGGACGCCTCCGGAGCCAAGGGCGACCTCGACGGCGGCCTTTCCCTCTTCGCCGAGGCCCAGAAGATCGAGACTCGAGACTATCGCCTCTACAACAAAAGGATCTACTTTTACCTGGCCAGGGGCGACGAGGCGGCCGCGTTAGGCGACGCGCAGAGCCTCTTCGCCCTGGCGCCGAGGAATCCCGGCGCAACCCAGCTCGTGGCGGCCGCCTATGGCGAGTCGGGCAAGCAGGCCTGGCTCGAGGACTTCTTCGAGTGGGGACTGGGGGCCTACGCCTCCGATACCGAGGCCCTGGGCAATCTGCTGTTCTACTACTCTCAGTGGGCGCACGACGCCAATGACGACGCGAAGGCACTCAGTCTCATCGACCGCGCCGAGCAAGCCTTCAAGAACTCGGACACGAAAAACAAGGAAGTGTTCGAGGTCATCGCGAAGATGCGCGAGGCGTATGGGAAGTAACGTCGCGAGCAGGCTCGCTCTCTGGGCCGAGCCGCCTCCCGGCTCGACCACGATCGACTCGGGCTACTGGGCCGAGCGCCGCGCGGTGAACCGCGACCGCTCCCTGCCCTATCAGTGGAAGCGCTACGAGGAATCGGGGACTATCGACAACTTTCGCATCGCGGCCGGCTTGAAGGCCGGAGCGCGGCGCGGCTTTTTCTACTCCGACTCGGATCTCCACAAGTGGGCCGACGCCGCGTCGCGCGCCCTACGATCGGGCCGGGACGCGGCGCTCGAGGCGAGGCTTGACGAGTATTCAACACTCGTCGCCCGCGCGCAGGAGCCGGACGGATACCTCTTCACCTATAACCAGATTCTTTTCCCCGGGACGCGGTGGAAGAACCTCATGATCGAGCACGAGCTCTACTGCCACGGCCACTTCATCGAGGCGGGCGTCTCGAACTTCGAGGCGACGGGGCGCAGCGATCTCTTGGAGCGCGTCAGGCTCGCGGCGGACCTCGTCGTCCGCGAGTTCCTTGACGCTCCGGCGTGGCGCACGTCGGGCCACGAGGAGATCGAGATCGCCCTTCTCAGGCTCTATCGTATAACGCGTCAGGACGAGTACCTGGAGACGGCGAGGGCCCTCCTCGAGCGCCGGGGCAGGACGCGGTTCTTCGGCCTCCGCCTGGCCGCCCAGCTCGCCTCGCACGCGGCTCGCGCGCGCAAGGCCGCGCGGCGGAACGAGTCCGCGGGCCTGCCGGGTGCGGCCGCGAGCGCGCCCGGGCCGCTTGGCTTCGAGGTCGCGGGGAACCTCGGGAAGCGCGAGCCGCCCCTGATCGGCCTGCGCTCGATACCGATCTTCCTCGGCGGCGCCTACCAGCAGCAGGACCGGCCCCTCCGCGACCAGGTCGAGCCGCGAGGGCACGCGGTCCGGTGGACCTACCTCATGACGGCGGCGGCCATGCTCGGCGCCGAGACGGGCGACGAGAGCCTGGGCGAGCTCGCTGACGAGGCCTGGGAGCGGCTTACGGCGACGCGAATGTACGTTACGGGCGGCATAGGCGCCCTTCCCGTGGTCGAGGGCTTCGGAAGGGCCTACGAGCTGGACAACTTCTACTCGTACTCCGAGACCTGCGCGGCGATCGGTTGCGTCCTCTGGAACCGCGAGCTCTCGCTTTCCGGCGCGGCCGGGACCGCGCCGCGCGTCGGCGCGGAGGGGCTCGGCCCCGAGGGCTCGGCCCGCTTCGCCGACCTCGCCGAGTGGCTTCTGTACAACGCGGCCGCATCGGGCGTGTCGGCCTCGGGCGTCGAGTACCTCTACCGCAATCCCCTCGCCTCCGACGGGGAGATTTCGCGCCGGCCCTGGTATCCGACGGCCTGTTGCCCTTCGAACGTCTCGCGCCTCTGGGCCGACGTCGATCGCCTGGCCTACGCGGTCGCGCCGGGCGCGGTCAGAATCGACCAGTACGTCCCCGGCGCGCTCTCGCTCGGCGACGGGACTCGTTTGCGAGTCGAGTCGGGACTGCCCTGGTCCGGATCGGTCTCGGTTGAAGCGACGGCTCCGTCGCCTATCGCGCTCCTCCTGCGGGTGCCCGGCTGGACCGACCGATGTCGCATAACGCTTGGAGGGGAAGTCGCGCTCGACGTCGAGCGCGGATGCTCGACGGTCTTCGGGCCCGGGCGCTTCGCGGCGTCGTACGCGCGGGTCGAACTGCCCGCCGGCCCGAGCCGCGTCGAGGTCGAGCTCGGCATGCCGATCACCGCCATCCGCGCGCACCCGAAGGCGCGATGCGACCGAGGCCGAGCGGCCATCTCGCGGGGCCCCCTCGTCTATTGCGCCGAGGCGCGGGACAATCCCGCCCTCGACCTCGACTCTGTAGTCGCGGATACCCTCTCGCTCGAACCGGCCCCGCTCGCGGACGCGCCGGTCAGGGGGGACGTCGCGCTCGCGGGCGAGGCCCGCGTCGCAGGGCGCGACGGCCGCGTCCCCCTGCTGCTCGTCCCCTACTCGCTGTGGGGGAACCGAGGCGCGTCCGCCATGAGGGTCTTTCTCCGGGAGGCCTGACAGGGCGTTGAAATGCCTCGAGTATCTCAACAGGCTGCAAAAGGCACGCTACGCGTCGGGTTGGGGCGCCTTGCGCGAGTACATCTCCTCGACCGACTCAAGCGAGAAGTCGCGGATGAAAAAGTAGGCCGTCTTGCTCGGCGCGTCGTAGGTCGCGAGGTTGCCGAAGAGCCACAGCCTGTCGCCGAGCTCGTACTCGTCCGCGAGATAGCGCTCGAAGCCGCCCTGCCAGCAGAGGAGGACGTCGTAGCCTCCGGCCTGGACGCGCTGGCCGAAGCGCATGACGCCTTCCCTCCCGTAGAGGGAGCGCTCGTACGCGGCGATCCTGCCCGCCTCCTCGGCCGTGAGCGCTGAAGGATACTCATCCAGGGAGGTCGCGAAGCGGTAGCGCTCCTCGAAGAAAACCTGCATGCTCACCGACTCGGAGCTTACGTGGTCGCCGATGGACTTGACCGAGTAGTCGAGGCTTTCGATGGGCCGGAAGCTGAGCCATGAGGTCGAGCCGCTCGAGAAGAGGAAGCTCGGGTCGAACCACCAGCGTCCCCCGCTTTTCTCGCCGCCGCGCGGCGACATGACCACGAGGTAAGGCGACGGATCGTCAGCGAGGATCACGCAGAAGAACTCGCGTCCCGGGGCGAGGCCGACGGGCGCGCCCGCCTTTATCGGACCGGGCTTCGCTTGGGCGGACTCGAGCCCGCCCATCACTATCGTGAACGCGTCGCCGCGCGGCGCATAGTCGAATTCGTACGTGACCGAGGCCTTCACGCACACGACGGCCCCGAGGCCGGAGAGCTCCGGCGCGAGGGCCTCCGGGGCGACGACGACTCCTTCGATCGGCGAGGTCACTTTTCCCGCGGCGTCGTTCGAACGAAGCCCGATCGAGGGGAGGGCCTTGAAGAAGGCCTCGACCGACCCGGACGTCGGCATCGCCCGAGCCGCTTGATCACGCTGAGCCGCCTGCCGTGCCGGGGAGCTCGCGCAACCGGCGAGCATAGCGGCCGCTATGGCGGCCGTCACGGTGAGCGCGAGGCGGTTCGGATGCCTGGTCGTCGGTCGCATTCGGTCCTCCTGGGCGTCGGGGACTTCTACCCTCTCGCTCGATATTATCCGGCTCCCTCGGGCGCGGCGCAACCGCGTGGCCCTCCGGGCCGGTAGACCTTTTCCGGCCTTCCGGTCGATAATCGGGCCCCTGAAGGAGTAGTGTCATGAGAGTAGGCATCGTCGGTTGGCGCGGCATGGTCGGTTCGGTCCTCATGCAGAGGATGCGCGAGGAGGAGGACTTCAAGCTCTTCGAGCCCGCCTTCTTTTCCACGTCCCAGGCCGGAGCTCCGGCGCCCATGGGAGCGGGCAAGCTCGGGGACGCGTCCGACCTGGCCGCGCTCGGGGCGATGGACGCGATCATCAGCTGCCAGGGCGGCGACTACACGACGGCGACCTACAAGCCGCTCCGCGCCTCAGGCTGGAAGGGCTACTGGATCGACGCGGCCTCGACCATGCGCATGGACAAGGACGCCGTCATCATCCTCGACCCCGTCAACCGCGCCGTCATCGACCGCGCCCTGTCCGAGGGCAAGCGCGACTTCATCGGCGGCAACTGCACCGTCAGCCTCATGCTCATGGCCCTGGGCGGCATCTTCGAGGCCGGCCTCGTCGAGTGGCTCAGCTCCATGACCTACCAGGCCGCCTCGGGCGCCGGGGCTCCCAACATGCGCGAGCTCCTGGCCCAGATGGGCGCGTTGCGCGATTCCGTCACGGCCGAGCTCGCCGATCCCGCCTCGGCGATACTCGACATCGACCGCAAGGTGACCGCAGCCCTCCGCGGCGGGAAGATCCCGATCGAGGCCTTCGGCTATCCCCTCGCCGGCTCGGTCCTCCCCTGGATCGACAAGGAGGTCGAGGGCGGCCAAAGCCGCGAGGAGTGGAAGGGCTTCGCCGAGACGAACAAGATACTCGGGACCTCGTCTCCCATCCCGGTCGACGGCATCTGCGTCCGCGTCGGCGCCATGCGCTGCCACAGCCAGGGAATCACGATCAAGCTCCGCAAGGACGTCCCGGTCGACGAGATCGAGGGCATGCTGGCGTCGCACAACGAGTGGGTGAAGGTCGTGCCGAACACCAAGGCCGAGTCCCTCGCGGGCCTGACGCCGGCCGCCGTGTCCGGCACCCTCTCGGTCCCGGTCGGTCGCCTCCACAAGATGCGCATGGGGCCGGAGTACCTCGCGGCCTTCACCTGCGGCGACCAGCTCCTCTGGGGCGCCGCCGAGCCGCTGCGCAGGATGCTCAGGATCCTCCTGGAGAGGTAGGGCGTCGGCGCGATGCCGCAATGACATCGTCTTGACCGCCGCCGTCGATCGAAAATAGCATCGCCCCGAGCGCGCGCGAGGAGGCAATGGATGACGGCGGTCAAGATTACTGTCCTGAAGCGGGCACTGCACCAGGACCTGGTCGATGAACTCAGCAATAGCGATATCGCGCCCTGCGGGCTCTTCCGGGAGGGGCAGGAATTCATCGCCGGCTTCGACAAGCCGGACGGCTTCTGCTCGTGGGCCTGGGGCGACATCTCCAAGATGGTCGTGGCGCTCCACGCGGGCGCGCGCTTCGACAAGGGGCCCTTCAACGACTGGATGAAGGACGGGACCACGGGCGTCGCCTGTTGCACCGACGGGTTCAGGCCGGTCACCTTCAAGTTGGAGCGCATCGACACGAGGGAGCTCATCGACGCGTCGTCGGCGGAGCGGCCTGCCCCGCGGGACGCGTACGCCTCGGAGCGCTGGGGCGAATTCAGCTATGTCTTTCCGAGCCTTAAGTCCGACGGCGCGTATCGCCTTCGCCTGCATTTCTGCGAGATATACCACCAAGCCGCGGGAAAGCGTCGATTCGGGGTCGAGCTCGGCGGGAAGCGCGTCCTGGATGAGTTCGACATCGTCGCCGAGGCGGGCGGCCCCAACAAGGCGGTCGTCAGGGAGTTCGACGCGAGGGCCGACAAGGACGGCGCCGTCCGCCTGCGATTCGTCAAGGGCTCCGCGGATTTCCCTAAGGTCAGCGCGATAGAGATAGCCGAGGCCGGCGATCCCCGAACGGCCATCCGCGCCGTCAACGCGGGCGGCGGGGCAGTCGGCCCCTTCGCGGCCGACGCGTGCTTCGAGGGCGGGAGCGCCGCGGGCGGCTGACGCGTCGGGGCGGCCTGTGCGGGACCTCGCCCGCCGCGCGCGGCCTGACCAGTAGTGATTCGTCTATATTGATTGGCCGCGCCCGAGGCGGATACTCGAAGCGTATGCGGTCACTCGGGTGCCTTTCGCGCGCCGCAGCCCTCGTCGCATTCGTCGTTCTTGCCCCGGCGGCGGGGGGGGCGAGGAGGCCCCTGAGGCGCCGAAAGTCCTCCGGATAGGGGAGGGAAGGAGCAATCCTCCCTTCTCCTTCATCGAGAACGGGGCCGTCGTCGGATACTGGGTGGAGCTCGTCGAAGAGACTGCCGCCGTCCTCGCCGGCAAGCTCGGCGTGGCCGCGTCGATGGCGTATTTTCCGGAGCGTCGGCTTTCCTTCGACTTCTCGGTCCCGGTCTCGAGGGCGGCCTACGCCATCTGGGTCCCGAGGGCCTCCGCGATCGCCTCGATGGCCGATCTCGCGGACAGGCGCGTCGTCCTGCAGCAGGGCGGCGCCATGGCCGACACGAAGGAACTAAAGAACTCATCCGCGAAGCTCTCTTTCGTCCCGAACGACGAGGACGCTCTCGTGCTCTTCGACTCGAGGCGCTTCGACGCGGCGATCATGCCCCTGGCGCAAGGCCTGTATTACGTGCGCACGATGCGGCTGTCGGATATCCGTCCCCTCCCCGGCGCGATCCTCTCGGTCGACCAGTGCTTCGCCGTCAGGAAGGGGAACGAGCGCCTCGCCCGGGAGCTGGACGCGGCCCTCGCGCTCGTCGCCTTCCTCCTCGCGGTCGCGCTCGCCTTCGTCGTCGCGCTCCGGCGGACCGTCAGGCGGCGGACCGAGGAGCTTGCCGCGAACGAGCGGAAGTACCGGACGCTGGCCGAGAGCCTTCCGCAGATGATCTTCGTTAAGGACAAGGACTCGACCTACGTCTCTTGCAACCGCCTCTACGCCGAGTTCATGGGGATCGATCCGGACAGCGTCGCGGGGAAGACCGAGCGAATGCGTCTCGAGGAGGAGACGAGGCGCAGCCTCCGGGAGAAGGAGATCCTCCTCCAAGAGATCAACCACCGCGTCAAGAACAACCTCCAGCTCATCAACGCGATCCTGAGGCTTGAGCTGGATGAGTCGCCCGGCCCGGCGCTCGAGGGCTTCGTCAAGGATACGACCGCCAGGATATCGGCGATCTAGAGCGTCCACGAGATGCTCTACGACTCGGACGACCTCGTCGGTATCCGTGTCGGCGACTACCTGCGGCACCTGGCGTGCGGCCTCATGAGCACCTACGCGAGGCCAGAGCTGGCCGTCGAGGTTTCGGTCGACGCGGAGGACATCAGGCTCGACCTGAGTCCGATGGTCTGCCTCGGGCTCATGGTGAACGAGATGATCACCAACTCCTTCAAGTACGCCTTCGCGGGAAGGGCCGAGGGCCGGATACGCGTGCGGATGCGGCGCGACGACGAGTCGGGCGATCACGTCTTCACGTACTCGGACGACGGGATCGGGCTGCCGGAGGACTTCGATCGCGGAGGCCGCAAGAGCCTGGGCATGGTCTTCATCGACAGCCTCGCGCGGCAGCTCGAGTACGAGCTCCGCTTCGCAGCGGCGACGGGATGAGGGCGGACTCGATCGCGGCGAGTCCTCTTTCCGTCGGGATCATACGTGTAGCTGTACTTTCTTGACCCTTCGGGCTGTCGCCGGTGCCTGGTCTGGATGGCTGAAGGTTTTCGATGTGTCTTCGCGAGCGTTAGTCGAGGTCGGCGAAGAGCTCGACCGGATCGACGACGAAGAGCTCGATGACCTGCGACGCGACGGGCGCTACATCACCGAGCCTCTCGCGCAGTTCGCCCTCGTCGTACTTTCCCGTCGAGTCGAGACGGTAGGCCCAGAGGCCCCAGGCCGCGGGATCGAGGATCCAGTACTCGCGTACGCCCGCGCGCTCGTAGAGGCGGAATTTATCGTTCATGTCCTTCTTCGAAGTCGAGGGCGAGAGAATTTCGATCACGAGGTCGGGCGCCCCGCGGGCTCCCCGTTCCGTGATCTTGGTCCTGTCGCAGAAGACCGAAATGTCCGGCTGGATTACCGTATCGACCTCGTCGTCCGGCTCGTCGCCCTTCGGGAGCAGCACGTCGAAGGGCGCCGGGAATGCCCTGCAGGGCTTGCCTTTGAGAACGACGAAGAGCTGCGCCGACAGCTTCCAGACGAGAGCCTGGTGCCTGCTCTTGGGCGCCGGGCTCATCGCCCAGGCGCGGCCCTCTATCAGCTCCCATCGCTCGGAGTCGGGCCAGGTCCTGTAATGCCTGTAGGTGAAGCGCTCCTTTGGCGTTAACGATGGATTTCCCACCCTTTCCATGCCTCCATTGTAGCATATATGTCCGCGACCCTTCCCGTCGCTTCAAGGCGGCGACGAGAGTGGGGGTGGGCGAAGAAGACCGGAGGGCGCTGCCTCGGGCAGCCGTGTATCTCTTGCGCACAACGTGGCGCCCGAGGACTTCGAAGCCCAGGTGGAGCCGCGGATGATCAGGTGGAGGAATGGATAATCCGCAGGGCTCCTTCATTCAGGCAATAGCGGCGTGGTTGGCCTGAGCGCCGCGAAACTTGTTGCGGACGACGTAGGGCGGTGGGTGTCGCGAAAAAAATCCGGGCCCAGCGGAGCGGAGCGAAGCGGGTCTGGAGTTTTTCGCGACAGGACCCGCCATTCGACGTTCGAAAGGAGTTCTTTCGCCGCTTGGATATGTTGCCATAAGGAGCCCTGTAGAGAGGCGATGCAAGTGCTCCCCCTCATGATCCCTACGCGAAGAGCTCCTCCGGCGCTTCCACGAGCATGTGCCGGTATTCTGCGTATACTGACATGAGTTCGTACAACCTGTCGAAGGGCAGGGACTCGCGGTCGAAGGCGACGAAGGGCAGCTGCTCGGCCGGGCGGTCGGCGTTGAAGCCGCCCTTGCCCCCGATGACGAGCATGGTCTCCATGTCCTGGGCCTCCTCCATCGCGCGGTAGGCGAGGGAGGGGTTGCGCGTCGCGAAGAAGAGGCGGACCTGGTAGCTGGGCTGGGGGTCGAGCGAGAAGAAGCGCGACAGCTCGTAGTAGTGGTCCTCTTTGACGAAGGCCTCGCGGATGCGCGCGGCCAGCTTCTCCGACGGGAAGCGCGAATCGGAGCGGAGGACGATCTGGTAGAGGGCGAAGGGATTGTCGCGCTTGAGGTCGCGAGCGGCGCGCACCAGGCGAGACAGACCCTCGGGGTCGTCGGCGTCGGCAAGTATGGTGAGGGAGGAGGCGAGGCGAGCCGGGTTGAGGCGCATCCAGTCGAGGCTCTCGCCGGAGCGCGCGTCGACGAAGGCGCGGTAGCCGCCCTCCTCCTCTCGGAAGTGAGGCGAGGGCGGGAAGGCCCACTCCACGTCGAAGCCGTCCTCGAAGGCGGCCACGGCGTCGGCCATGTCGTCGCCCGAGATCCAATCGGTCGAGGTGACCCAGTAGGGCGGCTTGTCCATGCGCGACATGCCCCAGTCGTCGGCCTTCTCGCGCGCCATGGTCCCGGGCAGGAGCGAGAGGGGATAGAGCTCGGCCTCCTGCCCCAGGCCGTGCATGCCGAGGAAGTCGAAGGTCTCGATCACCTGCTCGTAGCCGTCGAAGGGAAGACCGAGGATGATGCCGGTCTTGATGCCGACGCGGTGCTTCTGGAGAGCCTCGGCCCCGCGCTCGAAGGCCGCGCGATCCCACTCGCGGCCGACCGCCTCGAGGGCCTTGGGATTGACGCTCTGCAGGCCCACCTCGGCGAAGGCGAGCCCCGCCGCCGCGTAGAGGCGGGCGACCTCGTCGGTGACGGACTCGAGGCGGAGCTCGGCGTGCAGGGCCATGCCCGCGGAGTTGGCCTTCGCGAGCCCGACGAGCCGTCCCGAGATGTCCGGGTCGGCGTGGAAGGAGGGATCCATAAGGTAGAGCTCTCGGACGCCGGCCCTTCCCGCCGCCTCGATCACGGCGTAGGCCTGGTCCCTGGGGTAGCGCCTCACCGGGCCGCCCTCCTTGCCGTAGCGGCAGTAGCCGCAGCGCATGGGGCAGCCGCGCACGGTCTCGAGGTGCACGGGCCGGTCCGCCTCGAAGGGGAGGATTCCCGCGAGGTAGGGGTTGGGCAGGCGCTCGAGGTCGAGGGGGGTGCGGGCGGCGTAGCGCCGGGCGAGGGGCCTGCCCCTGCGCAGGTCCTCGACGAGCTCGCAGAAGGGCTCCTCGCCCTCGCCCTCGACCAGGGCGTGGAAGGGCGATCGCGACATGATCGGCATGCCTGCGACGACCTCGGGGCCGCCCGCGACGAGACGGGCGCGGGGCAGGGCCTGGGCGACGCGCGAGGCGACATGGAGGCTGCGCTCGAGGTTCCACGCGTAGAGGCTGAACGCGACGAGGTCCGCGCCCGAGGCCGCGATGGCCTCGACGACGGCGGAGTCCGAGCCGAAGTCCTGCGCGTTGCGCCCGAGGATCTCCCATTCGCCCTCGGCGAGTGAGCCGCGCGATCGGGCGTATGAGGCGAGGTATCCGGCCGCGAGGGGGATGTTGGCCCGGGGGCCGTCCGCGTTGGGATCCTGGAGTGGTAGCTGGACGAACAGGACCTTCATGGCTTACGTGCGCTCTCCAAGGACCGTGCGGCGGTATTCGCGGGAATCGGGGAAGCCCGGAAAGAGGGTGGACCAATCGCCACGGCGAGTCGGGGCGCTAAGCCTCGCCGCCAGGAAGCGCAGATAATCGGTCCTCGGTATCTCTCGAGCGCCGAGCCCGGCGAGGTGGTCAGTATATACTTGCGAATCGACGAGGGTGAAGCCCTCTTCCCGGAGGCGCCAGACGAGGGGTATGAACGCCGCCTTCGACGCGTCGTCGGCGCGGCTGAACATCGACTCACCGAAGAAGACGTCTCCGAGCGCCACTCCGTAGAGGCCGCCGACGAGCTCGCCGTCGAGCCGCGCCTCGGCCGAGTGCGCGAGTCCCAGCCGGTTGAGCTCGAGGTAGGCTTCGATCATGTCCTCGGTAATCCACGTGCCCCGTTGCCCGGGACGCGGCGCCTTGGCGCAGGAGCGGATGACCGCGGGGAAGTCGCGGTCGACCGACAGCTCGAAGCGACGGCGCTTCAGGATCCTGACCATCGTGCGCGAGACGTGGAGCCGGTCGGGGAAGAGGACGAAGCGCGGGTCCGGGCTCCACCAGAGTATCGGCTCGCCCTCGGAGAACCAAGGGAAGATGCCGCGCCTGTAGGCCGAGAGGAGCATGCCCGGCGAGAGGTTGCCGCCGGCGCACACGATGCCGTTCTCGTCGGCGGTCGATGGGTCGGGGAAGGGGTAGTCCCGGTCCTCTGGCAGGTAGGGGAAGTTATCCTTCGGTCCCTCTCGGCGCCGCATGCGCAGACTATAGACCGGCGCGCGCCTCCGTGTCAGCCTTAGCGCCGGACGCGTCATTCCGCCGGGACGATGCGCCGCGCGACCCGCAGAGGCGGAGGGCGAGGGGATAGGTGCGGGAGATGAGCGGGACCGCGACCAGGGCGTAGGCCAAGCCCCCGAGGACGTCGACGAAGTAGTGCGCGTATATGTAGACGGTCGACGAGAGGATGAAGATCGACGCGACGGCGTAGAACGGGAGAAGCCGGCGGTCCGTCCGATAGGCGATATACCCGGTGACCGCGGTCATCGCCACGTGCGTCGAGGGGAAGGCCGCGCCGGACAGCATGGCCGTCGAGAAGAGGCGCTGGAAGAAGGACACGAAGATCCCTCCCTCGATCCCGTCGTACCAGGCCTCGCGGAGGTCGGTGAAGTAGTACTTGGGGCCCTGGACCCTGTAGAAAATATAGAAGGTCGAGAGCGTCACCATGGCGACGACCGAGACGAAGAGCAGCTTCTTCGCCTCTTCCCTCCTGCCCATGAGCCAGGCCGCCCAGGGCGTGACGATGAGCAGCACGAAGTAGAGGAAGTAGGAGCCGTACATCAGCTCGTTGACGAAAGCGCTGGACTCGAAGACCTTGTGGAATTCCCTCGCCGGCTGGAACCCGAAGATCCATTGATCCGCCGCCGCGAAGGCGGCGTCGTGCGAGACGCCCCCGAATACTCTCGACGAGAGCATGATGCTCTCGGTGAAGAAGAGGACGAGGAAGGCCTGGGGATAGAAGAGGCGGAAGAACGAGAGGAACTTCGGCTGGTTCGAGGGGGGCAGGAGCCCGGCCAGGATCGCGGCGGCCGCGAAGAGCGTGAAGGCCGCGCCCATGACGTAGCCGCGGGGAACCTGGGAGCCGAAGAGGCCGAGCGAGCCCGTATCGGGGAAGGCGAAGGACGCGATCGCGAAGATAGAGGACGCGATCACTATGACGGGGTCATGCGGCTCCGGCGAATAAGCGCGATGCATGGCTGAGGCAGGGCTCAAGATGCGCTCCTGGCGAGAATCGCTTGGATATACAATAAGAATAAAACACCGGGGAGAAAAGTTACCGTCCCTGGCTTTCGACAGGGGACGCGTCCCGGCGGTTGCGGAGGCGCGCCGCCCTACGAGACGGTGATCGCGACCTCGCCGTCCACCAGGTCGGCCACGGCCTTGCCGCCCTCGGCGAGGCGTCCGAAGAGGACCTCGTCGACGAAGAAGGTCTTGATCTTGTCCTCGACGAGCCTGCCGATGTTGCGGGCGCCGAACTCCCTCGAGTAGCCCTTCTCGGCCAGGTACTTCACGCAGGCGTCGGTGATCTCGAGGCTCACCTTCTTCTCGGCGAGCTGGCCGCGGAAGTCGTCGATGGCCTTGACGACGATGCGCTCGATGATCTCGGGCGGCAGGTTGTCGAAGCGCACGACCGCGTCGAGGCGGTTGCGGAACTCGGGCGTGAAGGCGCGCTCCACGGCCTCGGAGAGGGCGGAGTCGGTCATCGCGCGGTCGCCGAAGCCGATCATGCTCTTGCCGATGTCGCGGGCGCCGGCGTTGCTGGTCATGATGAGGATGACGTTGCGGAAGTCGGCCTTGCGGCCCTGGTTGTCGGTCAATGTCGCGTAGTCCATGATCGAGAGAAGGATATTGTAGACGTCGGGGTGGGCCTTCTCGATCTCGTCGAGGAGGACCACCGCGTGCGGGGTCTTGCGGATCGCGTCGGTGAGGAGGCCCCCCTCCTCGTAGCCAACGTAGCCGGGCGGCGAGCCGATGAGCCGCGATACGGTGTGCTTCTCCTGGTACTCTGACATGTCGAAGCGATGCAGGGAGATGCCCATGTGCCGGGCGAGCTGGCGGGCCAGCTCGGTCTTGCCCACGCCCGTGGGCCCGACGAACATGAAGTTGGCGACGGGCTTGTCCGGGGCGCGGAAGCCGGCGCGGCTGCGCTTGACGGCCTTGACCACGGCCTCGACGGCCCGGTCCTGGCCGAACACGTCCGACTTGAGCGCCGTCTCGAGCGAGGCGAGCTTGTCCTTCTCCGACATGGAGACCGAGCGCTCGGGGATCCTAGCGATCTTGGCGACGACGGTCTCGATCTCGCGCGAGGTGATGTCGAGGGTCGTCGTCGACGTCGTCTCGACGGCCGCGCCCTTGCCCTCGACGGCGGCGGGCGCCGCCTCGGCGGCCGCGGGGACGGCGTCGTCCGCGACCGAGTCGCGGCCTTCCTTGTATGCGTTCATGCGCGCCCAGGCGCCGGCCTCGTCGATGACGTCGATGGCCTTGTCGGGGAGGCGGCGCTCGGTGATGTACTGAGCGGAGAGGCGGACGGCGAGCTCGAGGCCCTCGTCCGAGTAGCGGACGTTGTGGTACTCCTCGTACTTCGACCGCAGGCCCTTGAGGATCTCGACGGTCTCGGACTGGGTGGGCTCGACGATGTCGATCTTCTGGAAGCGCCGCGAGAGGGCGCGGTCCTTCTCGAAGTACTTGTTGTACTCGTCGTAGGTCGTGCTTCCGATGCAGCGCAGCTTGCCCGAGGTCAGGGCGGGCTTCAGGAGGTTGGACGCGTCGAGCGATCCGCCCGACACCGCGCCCGCGCCGACGATGGTGTGGATCTCGTCGATGAAGAGGATGGCCTTGTCCTTCTTCAGGAGCTCGTCCACGACGCGCTTGACGCGCTCCTCGAAGTCGCCGCGGAACTTGGTGCCCGCGAGGAGGGCGCCCATGTCCAGGGCGTAGATCGTGTAGTCGCGCAGCCGCGGCGGCACGTCGCCCGCGACGATGCGCTGGGCGAGTCCCTCGGTTATCGCGGTCTTGCCGACGCCCGCGTCGCCGACGTGTATGGGATTGTTCTTGAGGCGGCGGCAGAGGACCTGGACCGTCCGCTCGATCTCGGCCTCGCGGCCGATGACCGGCTCGAGCTTGCCGTCCCGCGCGGACTTCGTGAGCTCCGAGGCGAAGCGCTCGAGCGGGTTGGCTCGCCCGGCGGCCCGAGGCTTGCGCTCCTCGCGCTCCTCGCGCCCCTCCTCCTCGTCCTCCTCCTCGTCCTCCTCCTCGAAGGAGTCCGAGTCGATGCCCTCCCCGTGGGAGATGACCTCGAGGAGCTGGAGGCGCTTGACGCCCGACTTGCGGAGGTAGTAGGCGGAGTAGTTCCGCTCCTCGTCGTAGAGGGAGACAAGGACGTCCGCGACCTCGACTTCCTCCTTGCCGGCCGCCTGGGACTGGAGCACGGCCCGCTCTATCACGCTCTGGAAACCGGCGGTCTGGACCGGCTCGGCGTTCTTGACCTGGGGGATCTTCTGCTCGAAGTAGGCCTCCATCCCCTTGCGCAGCTGCTCCACGTCGGCCTCGCAGGCCTCGAGTATGGAACGGACCTGCTCGAAGGAGAGGGCCGCGTAGAGGATGTGCTCCGGCGTCAGGTATTCGTGGCTACGGAGCTTCGCCTCGTTGTACGCGGCGTTGAAAATGGCCTGGACTTCCTGACTGACCTTCACCTACGCCTTCTCCATGGTGCACTTGAGAGGGAAACCGTTCTGCCGCGCGAGCTGGTGCACCTGATTGATTTTCGTCGCGGCAATGTCGTAACTGTAGACCCCCACGGTCCCTTTCCCCTTCTTATGCACGTCGAACATTATCTTGGCCGCCTCGGGGAGAGGCTTGTGGAAAACGGTCATGATGACGCTCACGACGAATTCCATCGTCGTGTAATCGTCGTTGAGGAGGAGAACTCGATACTCGTCGGGCTCCTTGAGCTCCTCGTCCGACTTGGTGAGTACCTCTCCCTCGAAACCGGAGTCGATCGCCATGGCTCGTTCTAAAGGTAAAAATACCGACTGCACGCTGCAAAAACAAGCCCTGGCCGAAGACTCGCCATTCATTGCGCCGGACCCGCGCGCACCTTGCCGCAGGGGGATGTTTCCTGTATAAGGACAAGCGCCGATGAGATCGCCGATTACTCGTTCTTCCGGATCGCGCAGGCTCCGCCCGGCCGGGATGGCAGTCGCCTTCGCCGCCGCGGCTTTCCTCGCCGCCTGCGGCAGGGGCGGATCGGTGACGCTGGCGGGATCGACCGCCTTCCAGCCCTTCGCCGAGAAGCTCGCGGACGAGTACAACGCCCTCCACCCCGAGGCGAATGTCACGGTGCAGGGGGGAGGCTCGGCCCTGGGCATCAGCGCGGCGATCAACGGCGCCGCCCAGATCGGCATGGCCGACCTGGTCGACCTGCCCCCCGACGCCGCCGCGCTGAAGGGCTTCGTCGTCGCCCGGGACGGGATCGCGGTCGTCGTCAATCCTTCGAACGGCATTTCCGACCTTCCCATGCCCAGGATACGCGACGTCTACCGCGGCGCGATTTGGAATTGGAATGAGCTCGGCGGCTCCGACGCCCCGATTACCGTCGTGTCGCGCGAGTCCGGCTCGGGCACGCGCTCTTCCTTCGAGTCGATACTCGGCAAGTTCGACCTGACCGTCGACGCGATCATCCAGGACTCGAACGGCACGGTCCGCGAGACGGTCGCCAACGACGAGCGTGCCATCGGCTACCTCTCCTACGGCCTCGTCAACGAGAAGATAAAAGCGCTGACCGTCGACGGCGCGCCCTGCGGGAAAGAGACGATCCTCAAGGGGGAGTACCGCCTGGTGAGGCCGATCTACCTCCTGACCCTCGGAGAGCCTTCGGGCCAGGTCAAGGCCTTCATCGATTACGTCCTCGGGCCCGAGGGGCAAGCCATGATCGAGGCCGACGGCCTCCTGCCCGCGGCGAAGCGGGACGGTCCATGACCGGCGGCAGCGACGCCCTCGTCCGGAGGCTCCTGGCCGCGATAGCCTGCACCGCCGTCCTCTGCCTCCTCGTCATCGCCCTATTCATCTTCAAGGAGGGCCTGCCCTTCCTCTTCAAGGTCGGCCTCGGGAACTTCCTCCTCTCCTCGGACTGGAGGCCCGACGCGGGGAAATACGGCATCCTCTCGATGATCGCGTCGTCGCTCTGGGTCACCTTCGGCGCCCTGCTAGTGGGCGCGCCCCTCGGCATGGCCGGCGCGGTCTTCCTCTCCGAGTTCTCGCCGACCGGCCTCGTGCGCTTCGTGAAGCCGGCCATCGAGCTCCTCGCGGGGATCCCCTCGGTCGTCTTCGGCTTCATCGGCGTCATGGTCCTCGCCCCGATCATCCGGAACGCGGGCGGCGGCCCCGGCCTGTCGATACTCGCCGCGTCGATCGTGCTGGGCGTCATGATCCTGCCGACTATCATGAGCATCTCCATCGACGCGCTCGCCGCCGTCCCCCCTAGCTACCGCGAGGGCGCCCTGGCCCTGGGGGCGACCCGCTGGCAGGCGGTGCGCATGGTCGTGCTCAAGGCGGCGAGCTCGGGCCTCGTCGCCGGCGCCATCCTGGGCATGGGGCGCGCGATAGGCGAAACCATGGCCGTCATCATGGTGGCGGGCAACGCGATCAAGATGCCCGACTCGGTCCTGGACTCGGCGCGCACTCTGACCGCGAACATAGCCCTGGAGATGGGCTACGCGACCGGGCTCCACAGGCAGGCCCTCTTCGCGACCGGCATAGCCCTCCTCGTCGTCATCATGATCCTGAACGGCCTGGCCGCGGCCGCGCTCAGGCGACGGGGGACAGGCACGTGAACTTCCACAAGGCGAGCCAGGCCGTCGCCGTCGCCGCCCTCGCCGCGGCGACCGTGCTCTCGCTCGCCGTCGTCGCCTTCATCATCGTCTTCGTCCTCGAGCGGGGTCTGCCCCAGCTCAGCGCGGAATTCCTCTTCGGCCTGCCGAGGAACATGGGCAAGGCGGGAGGCATATTCCCCGCCATCGTCGGGACCTTCGTCCTGTCGCTCATGGCCATCGGGATCGCCCTGCCCCTGGGAGTCGGGACGGCTGTCTACCTCTCGGAATACACGCGCGAGACGGGCCTGACGCGGGCGATACGCTTCGGGACGGATTGCCTCGCGGGAATACCCTCGATCATCTTCGGGCTCTTCGGATACGTCTTCTTCGTGACCACGCTCAGGATGGGCTGGTCGCTCATCGCGGGCGCGCTGACTCTCGCCATCATGGTCCTCCCGACCTTGATACGGACCTCCGAGGAGGCCATACGCGCGGTGCCCGCGTCCTGGCGCGAGGTCAGCCTCTCGGTGGGCGCGACGAAGTGGGATACGGTGCGCAAGGTCGTCCTGCCGAACGCCTTGCCCGGCATCGTGACCGGCGTCATGCTCAGCCTGGGCCGCTCGATCGGCGAGACCGCGGCCGTCATCTTCACGGCGGGCTCGTCGTTCAGGCTACCGAAGGGCGTCTTCGACTCGGTCAGGACCATGGCCGTCCACTTCTACATACTCGCCCGCGAGGGCGTCTCGGTCGAGAAGGCCTATGGGACCGCCGCTGTCCTCGTGCTCTCCGTGCTCGCCGTGAACGTCCTGACCTACTGGCTCATGAACCGCCTGATAAAGAGGAAGGCGAGATGAAGGTCGCCGTGCGCGGCCTCCGAGTCTCGTTCGGCGGGGCCGAGGCGATCCGCGGCATCACGCTCGACGTGGCCGCCAACCGCGTGCTCGGGATCATCGGGCCCGCGGGCTCCGCCAAGACCACTTTCCTGCGCGCGCTCAACAGGATGAACGAGCTCAAGCACGGATGCAAGACCGAGGGCTCGGTCCTCATCGACGGCGAGGACGTCTACGCGCCCGGCATCGATCCCGTCGTCCTGCGCCGGCGCGTCGGCATGGTCTTCGCGATGCCCGTGCCCCTTCCCATGTCCATCTTCGACAACGTCGCCTATGGACCTCGGCTCGCAGTCAGGCATCGCGCGAGTCCGCACAAGACGAAGGCCGAGCTGGACGAATTGGTGGAGGACTGCCTGCGCTCCGCCTTCCTCTGGGACGAGGTGAAGGACCGGCTGGATACCTCCGGCCTGCGCCTCTCCGGCGGCCAGCAGCAGCGGCTCTGCCTGGCCAGGACGCTCGCGATGCGGCCCGAGATCATCCTCCTCGACGAGCCCTGCTCCGGCCTCGATCCGATCTCCACCGCGAAGATCGAGGAGGCCCTCGTCGTCCTCAAGGAGCGTTATACGATCGTGCTCGTCACGAACAACACGAAGCAGGCCGCCCGGGCCTCCGACGAGACGGCGTTCTTCCTCATGGGCGAGCTCGTGGAAGTCGGGGCCACGAGGAAGATATTCACGAACCCTTCGGACAAGCGCACCGAGGACTACGTCACGGGGAGATTCGGATGAGCGCCGCCGCGCCGGCCGCGGGCCGCATGAAAATGCAGGTCGAGGGCTTCGACCTTTTTTACGGCGAGTTTCAGGCCCTGAAGGCCGTCGACCTCGGGATCGAGGAGCGGAGGATCACGGCCCTCATCGGCCCCTCGGGCTGCGGGAAGTCGACGCTCCTGCGGTCGCTCAACCGGATGAACGACCTCATACGCGGCGTCCGCGTCGAGGGCTCGGCGCGCCTCGACGGCGCGGACATCTACGCGCCCGGCGTCGATCCCTCGGCCCTGCGCAAGCGGGTCGGCATGGTGTTCCAGCGGCCAAACCCCTTCCCCCTCTCGATATTCGACAACGTCGCTTTTGGCCTTCGCGTGGAAGGGCGCTTGTCGCGCCCGCGCTCGCGAGAGGTCGTCGAGCGCAGCCTCCGGGGCGCCTGGCTCTGGGACCAGGTCAAGGACAAGCTGGACTCGAGCGCCCTCGAGCTGCCCCTCGACCAGCAGCAGCGGCTCTGCATCGCGCGCCTCATCGCGGTCAAGCCCGAGGTCATCCTCATGGACGAGCCCTGCTCCTCCCTCGATCCCATCGCGACGGCCAAGGTCGAGGAGCTGATGATCGAGCTCAAGAAGGACTACACGATCGCGATCGTCACGCACAACATGCAGCAGGCGGCGCGCATCTCGGACTACTCGGGCTACATGCTCCTGGGGGAGATGGTCGAGTTCGGCCCCACGGCGGACATATTCACCAAGCCGAGGGACAAGAGGACCGAGGACTACATCAGCGGGCGGTACGGCTGATTCGCCGTCAGCGGCCGGCAGCGGGTTACGGCCGAGCCTTGACGGCGGCCAAGCCCTGGCTGAAGGCCATCGCCTCCTCGAAACGAGGCTCGATGACGACGGCGCCTTCCTTGTCCATGTAGCCCCACTTCCCGTCCTTCTTGAAGCCGATGAGTCCTTCCGAGCAGTTGGTGACGTTCTCGAATCGAGGCTCGATAACCGTCTTCCCCGTCGAGTCGATGAAGCCGTAGAGGCCGCCCAACTTCACCTTCGCTACTCCGCCGAACATGCCCCATATCTCCTCGTAGAGGGGCTCGACGATAAGTTTTCCGCTCGCATCGACAAGCCCGAACTTGCCGTCCAGCTTCACCAGCGCGAGGATACCGTCGCTGGCATCGCCGTGCCCGATGTTGTCGAAGCGCGCCTCGACGACAACCCTGCCCGTCTTGTCGATGAGACCGCTTTTCTTGCCTTCCTTGTATACGGCGAAGCCCGAGCGGAAATCCCCGGCTTCGGCGAAGCGGCATTCGATCGCCTGGGCGCCGGACTTGTCGATATAGCCCCACCTGCCGCCCTTCTGGACGGCGGCGAGTCCGTCCGAAAAGCTCTCGGCGTCTTGCCATGGCGCGGGCGGAATGGCGTACTTGCCCTTCTGGTCGATATAGCCGTACTTCCCGTCCTTCCACGCGAGGGCGAGCCCGTCGCGGAAGTCGTTCGCGCCCTCCCATCCCTGAGGCTTGACGGCCATCTTGCCGCTCTTGTCCACGTAGCCGATCTTTCCCTTGAGATAGACCAACGCGAGCCCCTCGCTGAACTGCGCGCTGCGATCGAACTGCGGCTTGATGACTTCGGCGCCCGACAAGTCGACGAATCCCCATTTATCGCCTTTCAGGAAACAGGCGAGTCCTTCGTAATAACTATCCATCCCCGACCCGTACGAGTCGTCGCTCTTCACCATGCGGCCTAATGTGTTGATGTACATCCATGAGTCGCCGCTCTGGACTCGCGTGATCCCGTTCTCGTCGGTGAAGTCGAGAACCACGTCGAAGCCCCGTACGGGCATCGTCGAAGGGGTGGCGCCCTTTTTGTCGATAAGGCTCCAGCGGGTCGAGGCGTACTTCACCCACGCGACGTCGCAAGAGAAGCTGCGCGCCTGGCCGTATTGCGGCTCGATAGCGAAGGAACCGGTCTTGTCGATATAGCCCCAGCGCGCTTCCTGGGATTGGGCGGCGAGGCTCGCCGCGAGCGCGAGACTCGACAATAGAAGCCGTTTCATGTTTGCTCCTCCGTGTGTTGATATAACCTTAACCATTGAAGCCGCGCGTTTTCGATTTGTCAAGCGAGCTCGCGGACGAGGGCGCCTTGTGTCGCTCATCGCATCGCTCGCGCTCGCCTACCGGCCGGCAGCGGGGAAGAGCTCGTTGAGGGGCTTCTTGACTCCTTCCCCCGCCCGCGCCAGCAGGACCAGTCGACGTCGCCCCTCGCTTGACTCGCCGATCGCGGGCGACTAGCCTTTCCCTCGCCGGCCCGGCCGGAGAGGTGATCCATGGCTGAAAAGAAGCGCATCCTCATACTCACGGCGGACGCGGGCTTCGGGCACAGGAGCGCGGCAAAGGCGGTCGCGGCGGCCCTCGAGCGCCGGCGCGGAGCCGAGTGCGAGGTCGCGGTCGTTAACGCCCTCGACCATCCCAAGGTCCCGGCCTGGCTTAGAAGGACGCAGTCCGACTACGATCGCATGGCCCGCGAGGCCGCGGACCTCTACAAGCTCGGCTACGACCTCAGCGATACGTCCCTGGCCACGAGCATAGTGGAGAGCGCGATCCGCGTCCTCCTCTTCCGCGCGATGCGCGACATCGTCCGGGAGGCGAGGCCGGACGCCATCGTATCCACCTATCCGCTCTACCAGGCTCCCCTCGACGCCGTCTTCGCGCTGACCCGCTGCTTCATACCGACGGTCTGCGTCGTCACCGACCTCGCGACCGTCCATCAGGTCTGGTTCACGGGCGAGCCGGACCTCTTCGTCGTGCCGACCGAGATCGTCCGCTCGATCGCGATAAGCGCCGGCGCCCCGGCCGATCGAGTCGAGGTGATCGGCATACCGGTGCACCCGGACCTCGTCGGGGACGGTAGGAGCAAGGCCGAGGCGAGGGCCGCGCTCGGCTGGGACCGCGACTCCGTCGTCGCCCTCGCGATCGGCTCGAAGCGGGTGTCGAGGCTCGGGGCGGTCGTCAACGTCCTGAACCACTCGGGCTTGCCTCTGAGCCTCGCGGTCGTCGCGGGAGGGGACGAGCGTCGCCTCGAGGAACTGCGCTCCACGGAATGGCATATCCCCGCGAAGGTCTACGGCTACGTCGAGGACATGCCGACGATGATGCGCGCGGCGGATTTCGTGATCTCGAAGGCCGGCGGCCTCGTGGTGACGGAGTCGCTCGCCGCAGGCCTGCCGCTCCTTCTCGTGGACGTGCTGCCGGGGCAGGAGGTGGGCAACGCCGACTACGTCGTCGACGGCGGGGCGGGCGAGGTCGCGAAGGATCCCGTCGCCGCGCTGGAGATCCTCTGCCACTGGCTCATGGACGGCGGGAAGCTGCTCGCCGAGCGCTCCGAGAGGGCGCGCGAGCTGGGCCGGCCGAACGCCGCCTTCGACATCGCGGATCGAGCCTGGGACCTGGCCCTCGGGCGGACTGCCTGCCGCGAGCCGCCGACCAAGGACGCGCTGGCCAGGCTCCACGAGCTCTTCAAGCTCTTCGGCGAGAGCTCGGAGGAGTAGGGGGCTGTGCAATAAGTAACCGACTTATTGGACAGCTCGCGGCCGCGGCCCTCTTCTCCTTGACAGTCGAGCTTCCAACCGATAGGCTTTTCCTACTGCTTTGATGGAGAAGAGTAGCCGTCATCCGGCGTCGACAGAGAGGGCGCGGCTCAAGCTTCAGGCCTGAGTCGCGTCGCGGAGCACCGAAAGGGCCCGCGACGGTCCGCGGTTGAGAGACCCCCGTCGTTCGAGGCGGCGAAGACCACTCCGGAGCAGCCCCCGTGAAAGGGCGGACGGCGAATCGATCGCCGCCGCTCGAGTAATCGAGGCCGTCGCGGGACTCGGCTCGCCGAGTTACCGATGCCCACGTTACGGGCGGAGAGGGCGGCATCCGTCACGGGATGCCGAAGTAAGGTGGTACCGCGGATTCACGCGGGTTGGCTCTCGCCTGGCGAGGCCTCCGCGGGATTCGTCCTTACGCGAAGGCGCGCCCGGCGACATAAGGTCGCCGAGGCCCTGCGGCCTTGGGCGGGGACGAACATCCCGTCGGGGGCCTCGGGCTTTCTTGGCGCCCTTGGAGGTGCACCATGTCCGCGAGCGTCGAGACCATCCGCCACTCGGCATCCCACGTGATGGCCGAGGCCGTCCAGAAGCTCTATCCCGGGACCAAGTTCGGCATAGGGCCCGCCATCGACGACGGCTTCTACTACGATTTCCAGCTGCCCAAGCCGATCGCCGACGAGGACCTCCCCGCCATCGAGAAGGAGATGCGACGCATCATCTCCTCGAATCCCGAGTTCGTTCGCAGGGAGATCTCCAAGGACGAAGCGAGGAAGCTCTTCGCCGACCAGAGCTTCAAGCTCGAGCTCATCGATGAGCTCGAGGGAACCATCTCGACCTACGAGCAGGACGGCTTCGTCGACCTCTGCCGCGGCCCCCACGTCGGGTCGGCCCGCGAGATCAAGCCCGACGCCTTCAAGCTCCGCGCGGTCGCGGGCGCCTACTGGCGCGGCGACGAGAAGCGGCCCATGCTCACCCGCATCTACGCGTATTGCTTCGCGACCAGGCCCGAGCTCGAGGCCCACCTCAAGATGCTCGAGGAGGCGGAGAAGCGCGACAACCGCAGGCTCGGCAAGGAGCTCGACCTCTTCTCCACCCACGAGGAAGCCGGTCCCGGCCTCATCTACTGGCACCCGAAGGGCGGCCGCTTCCGCGTCGAGCTCGAGAACTGGTGGCGCGAGGAGCACTACAAGAACGGCTACGAGATCCTCTTTACCCCGCATATCGGCAAGAGCTGGCTCTGGGAGACCTCGGGCCACCTCGGCTTCTATAAGGGCAACATGTACAGCCCGATGAAGATCGACGAGGACGACTACTACATCAAGCCGATGAACTGCCCCTTCCACATCATGATCTACAAGAGCCAGACCCGCTCCTACCGCGACCTGCCGCTGCGCTGGGCCGAGCTCGGCACCGTGTACCGCTACGAGCGCTCGGGCACCCTGCACGGCCTCATGCGCGTGCGCGGCTTCACCCAGGACGACGCCCACATCTTCTGCACTCCGGAGCAGATCGAGGACGAGATCCTGACGGTCCTGCGCTTCTCCCTCTTCATGCTGAAGACCCTCGGCTTCAAGGAGATAAACGCCTACCTATCGACCAAGCCGAAGGGGGACGGCGCGGTGGGCGACCCGGCTCGCTGGGATCAGGCCATCGAGTCGTTGCGCAAGGCCATCGAGAAGGAGGGCCTCGCCTACGAGATCGACGAGGGCGGCGGCGCCTTCTACGGCCCCAAGATCGACCTCAAGGTCAAGGACGCGATCGGCCGCGAGTGGCAGCTGACCACCATCCAGTTCGACTTCAATATGTCGGAGCGCTTCGGGATCGAGTACGTCGATCAGGACGGCCAGCACAAGCGGCCCTACATGGTGCACCGCGCCCTCCTAGGCTCCATCGAGCGCTTTTTCGGCGTCTACCTCGAGCACACCGCCGGGGCCTTCCCCGTGTGGCTCTGCCCGGACCAGGCGGTGGTCATCCCCGTTGCGCCGGCCTTCGACGACTACGCGAGGAAGGTGGTAGCCGAGCTCAAGGCCGCGGGCCTCCGCGCCCGCGCCGACCTCTCCGACTCGCGCATGAACGCGAAGATCCGCGAGGCCCAGGGGCAGAAGGTCCCGTACATGCTCGTAGTAGGACAGAAGGAGGCCGACGAGGCCGCCGTGTCCGTGCGCAAGCTCGACGGAAGCCAGGAGAACGGAATCAAGCTGGCCGACTTCAAGGCGAGGGTGCTGGACAAGATCGCGCAACGCGCGCTCGAGGCATAGCGGGGGAGCGATGGGCGAGGACGGCAAGGTATCGAGCTTTCTCAGGCTGAGCGTGCTGCTCGGGCTCGCGGCCTCGGGCTGTGTCCTGCTCTTCGCGCTCCGCGTCCTGGTGTCGGGCAGGAGCTCGTACCTCTACCTCGTGTGGAATCTCTTCCTCGCGATCGTTCCCTACGTCATAGCCGCCGTCGGCGCGGTCCTCGCAGCGCGCGCCTCCGAGGGGAGGGGGCGGAGGCTCGTCGCCGCGGCGGCGGCCCTGCTCTGGCTGGCCTTCTACCCCAACGCGCCGTACATCTTCACGGACTTCATCCACGTCTTCAACAGGACCTTCCTCCGGTCCGCGCCGTCCGAGTGGATCGGCCTCAACGCCCTCATCTGGTACGACATCATCATGAACGCGGCCTTCGCCTTCGCGGGCCACTTCATGGGCCTCGTGTCCATGTGGCTCGTCCAGGACTGCGTCGCGCGGGCCTGGGGCCGCTTCGCGTCCCGCGTCCTCGTCGGCGTCGCGATCGTCCTCGCGGGCTTCGGCATCTACCTCGGCAGGTTCTCGCGCCTCAACAGCTGGGACGTGATCTTCTCCGCCGGACAGGTGCTCGACGAGGTCGTCGAGGCGCTCGCCGATCCGAAGGCGGTCATGTTCTCGCTCGCCTTCTCGACTTTCATCTTCATGACCTACGCATCGCTCACGCTGTTCAAGCGCCTGAGCGTTCCATCGTCCGCTAGAAAGGAATGAACATGGGCATCGACCTCGACCTCCGGAACCTCTCCTCCTGCCTGCCCGCCGATCTCACGCCGGACCAGCGCGCGCGCGCCCAGACCCTCTTCTTGAAGCGACTTTCCCTATCGGCGCACGCGCACTACGGCGGCAAGATGCAGACCGTTCCCAAGTGCGGCCTGTGGGGCTTCGGATGGTTCAACGTCTGGTACACGCCGGGCGTCTCGGCCGTGTCGACCGCGATCCGCGACGACAACGACCTGTCGCTGTCCCTCTCGAACAGGGGGAACCTCGTGGCCGTGGTCTCCGACTCGACCAGGGTGCTCGGCGACGGCGATTGCACTCCGCCGGGCGGACTCGGGGTCATGGAAGGCAAGGCCATGCTCATGAAATACCTCGGGGGCGTGGACGCGACCGCCCTCTGCGTCGACTCGCGCGGGAAGGACGGCAAGAACGACCCCGCGAAGCTCATCGACTTCGTGAAGATGGTCCAGCACTCCTTCGGCGCGATCAACCTCGAGGACATCTCGCAGCCCAACTGCTTCAGGGTGCTCGACGAGCTGCGCGAGGCCTGCGATATTCCCGTCTGGCACGACGACGCCCAGGGCACGGCCTGCGTCACCCTCGCGGGCCTCGTGAACGCGCTGAAGCTCGCGGGAAAGAAGCTTGGCGACGCCCGCATCGTGCTCCTGGGGGCGGGCGCCTCCAACACGACCATCGCGCGGCTCATAATGGCGGACGGCGGCGACCCCGCGAAACTCTGCCTCTTCGACACCAAGGGCGGCCTCCACGCGGGAAGGGCCGACATCGAGGCCGACCCTCGCGCCTACCGCAAGTGGGAGCTCTGCCGGAAGACGAATCCTGCGCGTTATGCGACCGAGGCCGAGGCCCTGAAGGGCGCCGACGTCCTCATCGCCCTCTCCACGCCCGGTCCCGATACGGTGAAGCGCGAGTGGATCAGGTCGATGGCGCCGGGCGGAATCGTCTTCTGTTGCGCCAACCCCGTTCCGGAGATATGGCCCTACGCCGCCAAGGAGGAAGGCGCGTTCATCGTAGCCACGGGCCGCGGCGACTTCCCGAACCAGGTGAACAACTCGATCTGCTTCCCTGGCCTGCTGAAGGGCGCCCTCCTCGCGAGGTCGCGGAAGATCACGGACGCCATGGCGATACGTTGCGCGCACTCGATCGCCGAGTTCGCCGAGGCTCGCGGGATCGGAGCGGACGACATCATCGCCAAGATGGACGAGACGGAGGTCTTCGCGATCGAGGCCGCGGACGTCGCCGAGCAGGCCGCTAAGGACGGGGTCGCGCGGTCGTCGCTGTCGCGGCAGGAGGTCTACGAGCGGGCGAAGGCCGACATCGCCGCCTCGCGCAAGCTCGTGGACGACTTGCAGAGGCTCGGCCACGTCGGAGCGCCGCCCCAGGCGATGCTCGACGAGGCGCTTGCCTGGGCAGTCGCGCAGGTTAAGTCCTAGGTCTGCGCGGCGCAGGTTAAGTCCTAGGTCTGCGCGGCGCAGGGGGACTGGATCGCGACGGCCGCGTGCGTCGCGCCGGCTCGGGCTATTTCATGTCGTCGGTCAGGGCGTCCTTGTTGATGGCGTCCCTGCCGCCGTAGTATTTCGCGAAGATCCTCATGTACGTGCCGTTCCCCTTGATGGCGGCGAGCCCCACCTTGAACTTCGCCGCGAGCTTCCCGTCGGGGTCCGCCTTCTTGGAGAAGACGAGGGAGACGTCGCCGCGGTTGAAGTACTTCGAGAACTCGAAATTCGCGGCCTCGGCGGGGAAGAGCCGCTTCATGTACATCGCGCCGGTAAGGTCGACGATCGCCCAGAGATCGACGCGGCCCTGTTGTAGCTGCTTCGCCGTTCCATCGTGGACGGTGTTGGGCTCGAGCTTAAGGCTCGCGTTCTTCTCGAGGACCTTCATGATGCCCGAGCCGTTCAAGACGCCGATCCTGTACTTCGACACGTCGTCGAGGGTCTTGAAGGGCAGGCCGCCGGGGATCTTCCGCGCGTCGTACAGGAACACCTGCGTCACGTAGTTGACGATCGCAGCGACGTTCACCCGGGGGGCGATGTCCGCCGGCTCGAAGAGGACGGCGCCTCCGATGCCGCAGGTTACGCTGCCGTCGGCTACGAAGGTGACCATCCGCGTCACGGGAAAGAACTGGAATTCGGTATCGTAGCCGACGGCAGCGAAGGCCGCGGCCACGAGGTCCCCCGACAAGCCCTTGTCCGCCTGGTCCTGGTAGATCGGCGGATATTCGAAGGCCCCGACGGTGATCGCATCCGCGGCCCAGAGCCGCGACCCGAAGAGGGCCACCGCGAAGGCGGCTGCCGCGAAGACGGCCATTAGCCCTTTCCGCATGCTCCCTCCCTGCGAGGCGGCGTCGGATGCGTCGATTCGCCGTCCATCGCCCGCTCATGAATCTCCTTCGCCCCGTACCTCGCGTGCAGCGGCATCCATTCCGCGCCCGCGCCCGCAGGCTCTCAAATCTCCTTCCATCTCCTGCACGCGTGGTAGTGACCGTCGCCCGCATCCTCGAGCTCGGGCTCGGAGAGGCGCGCGCATTCCTCGGTCGCGAACAGGCATCGCGTGCGGAAGCGGCAGCCTGAGGGTATGTCGGCAGCCTCTGGCACCTCGCCCTTGATCTTGAGGTCGCGCAACGTGTCGACTCTTCCCGGCTCCGGCTCGCAGACCGCCTCGATGAGGGCCCTCGTGTAGGGGTGGATCGGCCGGTCGATGACTTCGTCCTGGGTCCCGATCTCGACGATGCGACCGAGGTACATGACCGCGATCCGGTCGGCGAAGTAGCGGGCCGTCGAGATGTCGTGAGTGATGTAGATGAACGACAGGCCGAGGTCTGACTGGATCGCCTTCATGAGGCGAAGTATCTCCGCCCTCGTCGAGAGGTCGATCATGGACACCGGCTCGTCGGCCACGATGATGCGCGGGCTCAGGATCAGCGTGCGCGCCGTGGCGACGCGCTGGCGCTGGCCCCCGGAGAGCATGTGCGGGTGGCGATCGATGAACTCGGAGACGGGCGTCATCTTGACCATCTCCAGGGCGCGCTCGACTATCTCCATCCGCTCGGCCTTCGACCTCCCGATGCCGTGGATGAGCAAGGGCTCCTCGAGCACGTCTCTGACCTTGAAATGGGGGTTCATCGAGGCGTAGGGGTCCTGGAAGATCATCTGGACGCGCCTGCGATAGGCGAAGTCCTCCTCGCGGCCCATGCCGGCGGTGTCGAGGCCGTCGACGACGATCGAGCCCGAGCTCGGCTCGATGAGCCTCATGACCAGCTTCCCCGTCGTCGTCTTGCCGCAGCCCGACTCGCCCACGAGGCCGAGGATCTCCCCGCGGCGGAGGTCGAAGCTGATGCCGTCAACCGCGCGGACGCGCGCGCTGCCGCGGCGGGAGACGAATTCCTTGCGCAGGCCGCGGACCGAGAGGATGTCCGCGCGCTCGGCCGCGATACTGTCGGAGGGCGGGGCGGCAGCGCGGGCGGGGGCTTCAGGAGCGCTCATACTCGGGGTCCTCCACGGCTTTCCAGCAGGCGACGAGATGGCCGCCGCCGAGATCGGTCGCCGGCGGCTCCGCCTCGGCGCACTTGCGCCGCGCGAAGGAGCAACGGGGCGCGAAGCGGCAGCCGGGCGGCGGGGATACGAGGTCGGGCGGAGCGCCGGGGATGAAGGCGAGCTCGCTCACACGCCTGTGTAGCCTCGGCGTCGAGGCCAGGAGCTTCTCCGTGTACGGGTGCGCCGGCGATCCCCCGAATATCTCCTCGCTCGAGCCGAGCTCCGCCATCTTGCCCGCGTACATCACCATGATCCGGTCCGCGATCTCGGCCTCGGTGGCGAGGTCGTGCGTGATGAATATATAGGAGAGGCCGAGCTCCTTCCGGAGCGACTTGATCAGGTTGAGGATCTGGGCCTGTACGATCACGTCGAGCGCGGTCGTGGGCTCGTCCATCACGACGACCTTCGGCTCGAGGAAGAGGGCCATCGCGATCACGACGCGCTGCTTCATGCCGCCCGAAAGCTCGTGCGGGTAGCGGTCGAGGACGGACTCGGACAGGCCGACCAGCCTCACGTACTTGCGCATGAGGGCCTCGAGCGCCTCTCCGTCGGGCTTCGCGTTCTTCGCGCCGGCCGGCCGCGGCGCGTCGGAGCCGCCCTCGCTCGGCGCGCCATTCGCGCGGGCGGATAGCGCGTGCTCGCGCCAGGTCTCGGCCATGAGAGCGCGTATCGTGTAGACGGGCGTGAGGCAGTTCATCGCGCCCTGGAAGACCATGGATATCCCGGACCAGCGGATCTCGCGCCGCAGCTCGCGGTCGGGCATCCCCACCAGTTCCCTGCCGCCCAGGACGATCGATCCGGAGACGATCTTCCCCGGCGGCGAGGGCATGCCCAGGAGTGCCGTGCCCGTCGTGGTCTTCCCGCACCCGGACTCGCCGACAAGTCCCAGGGTCTGGCCCGGCGCGAGATCGAAGTCGATGCCGTCCAACGCGCGCACGACGCCCTTCGAGGTGAAGTAGTGGAGCTTCAGCCCCCGTACGCTCAGGATCGGCGGAAGCCCGCCGCGCGTCTCGCTCATGCCGCTCACCTCGTCTTCAGCTTGGGATGGAGGATCTTGTCCATCGCCGATCCGATGAAGGCGAAGGACATGCCCATGAGGGCGATCATGAGCCCGGGAGGTATGACCCACCACCACAGGCTGTTGATCACCGCTCCCTGGCTCAGCGCGGCCTCGAGGATCTGCCCCCAGGTCACGATGCTCGAGTCGCCCAGGCCGAGGAGGCTCACGCTCGCCTCGTAGACGATGACGCCGGGGACCGAGAGCGCCATGACCGCGAAGCTGTACGGGAGGAGGATGGGGATGATGTGGCGGAATATGATCCGCCCCCCGCTCGAACCCAGGGCTCGCGAGGCCTCGACGAAGGTCTCCTCCTTTATCTGGAGGGCCATGGAGTACACGGGCTTGTAGGGCCCCGACCAGAAGAGGAGGCAGATGATGACCATGAACGTATAGATCGAGGGCTTGTAGATGGCCGAGAGGACGATGAGGAAGGGCAGGACCGGCAGGAGGTAGACGAACTCGTACACCCGCGTGAGGAGCCAGTCGACGGGGCCCGAGAAGTAGGCCGCGGCGACGCCCAGCGTGACTCCGAGGATGACCGTGACTATCGAGGTGAGGAAGCCGATGAAGAGCGCCCACTTGATTCCCGCGACGACGCCCGTGAAGATGTCCCGCTTGGACACGTCGGTGCCGAGGACGCCGGACACCTGCCCCGAGACGAGGAGCTCAGGGACTCCCGCCTTCGCGCCCTGCGAGAGGGGCTGTATCCGGAGCTCGAAGGCGTACTCGCCCTTGAGCGCGCGCGGCGAGTCCGCCATGTCGGACTCTATCTCCGAGAAGAGGAGCGAGACCGGGCGGGCGCTGGCAGGGTCGATGCTCGCGCCGATGAACTCGTCGACCGAGCTCACGAGCTCGAGGACGCCCGCTCGCGCGTCGTGCTCGACGGAGATCCGCTGCCAGTCCGTCCCGAGCTCGAGCTGGCCGCGGTATATCTCGGCCTTGGCGCCGTCGGGACGCGTGGCCTCGAGCAGCGCGAAGACTTTCCCGCTTCCCTTGTAGCGGAAGATGAGGTCTCGCGGCGGGCGGTCCGCCCGATAGTCGTAGGCGAACGCGTAGCTCGCGCCGCCTCCCTCCGAGGGATAGGACTCCGTCGGCTGAAGGCGGGCAGACACGGCGCCCTTCCGCGCGACGAGCGCGTTGGTCCACGCCGGGGGCGCGGCCATCGGGTTGTCCTGCCAGTAGGTGATGTCGTGCCAGTGGTCGACCGCGCCGGGAAAGGGTACGAGGGCCGGGCCCAGGACCGCGAAGAGGACGAAGAGCCCGAGGATCGCGAGGCCTACGAGGCCCGAGCCGACCTTCCGGTATTCTTTCCAGAAGTCTCCCAGGCCGCTCAGGGTTTCGCCGATTCTCATGCCTTGCCTCCCGTCTTGATGCGCGGGTCGAGGAGCCCGTAGATCAGGTCCAGGAGGATGAATCCGATCATGTTCAGCAAGGTCTCGATGGCCAGGGTCCCCATGAGCACGGGGACGTCGTTCTGCTGGACCGCGATGAAGTAGAGGTTGCCGATGCCCGGCCAGCCGAAGATGCCCTCGACGATGATGTTGCCCGCGATCGAGCTGAAGAGCCCCAGGATCGCGAGGGTCATGATCGCGGGCATCGAGGTCCTGAGCGTGTGCCCGAAGAGCACGCGCCGTTCGCTCACGCCGCGGGCGCGGGCGGCCATGACGTAGTCCTCCTGGAGGTTCGAGAGGACGATGTTGCGTATGAGGTAGCCCGTCCCCCAGGTATTGAGCAGGACCAGCGTCAGCAAGGGGAGGGCGAGGTGCCAGAGGAAGTCGAGGACGGCGGCGGCGCCCTGCGGCGGCGGGTTCGATTGCAGGCCCCCCGAGGGGAAGATCGGCACCGCGTAGGAGAAGAGCATGATCATCAGCATGCCGAGCCACCAGGCGGGCAGGCCGTTCGTTATCATCGTGACCATCGAGACGGACTTGTCGAGCGTCCCGCCCGGCTTGCGCGCCGCGTAGAGGCCGAGGATCACGCCGAGGGCGGTGACGAGGACGATCTCCGAGGTGAAGAGGACGATCGTCCTCGGGATGGCGTCGCCGATGATGGCGAGCACCTCGCGGTCGCCGTCGGGCGCCTTCATGATCGCGGACCTGCCGAAGTTGAAGGTCAGCGTGTCGACGGCCCTCCAGAGGACGCGGGTCGCGTAGCTCTGGTCAAGGTGGTATTGGTGCAGCTTGGCCGCCCGCGAGGACTCGATGAGCTCCCGCAGCTTCTCGGGCGTGACGTTGCGGTACCGCGACGCCTCCTGGGCGACCTGCTCCTGGATCTGGGCGCGGACGGTCTCCTCGGCGACTTTGTTGAAGAGCGCCGAGTAGGTGAAGATCATCACGACGTACATGAGGATCCCGTAGATCACGCGCTTGGCGAGGTACTTCCGGAACATCTGGGCTTCCTGGCCTTGAGAATCGAAGGGGCGCTCCCGAAGGAGCGCCCCCGAGACTCAGTATACGACGAGGCTCGCGGTGTCGACGGCGCCGGACTCGGTCCCGAGGCCCGCCTCGACGATCAGCGTATAGGTGCCGGGCTTCAGGGACGCGAGGTCCTTGGCCGGGATCGTCGCCGCGAAGAAGCCCGCCTTGCCGGCCTTGGCCGCGTACGAGGTCTCCTTGTCGCCGATGAGCGTGACCTTGACGTTCGCCTTGGCGGCGGCCTTCGCCTTGTTCGCGGGGTAGCTCACCTCGGCCACAGCGATGTCCACGCCCAGGTCGGCGCCCTTCTTGAAGGCCGCGACCTTGACCGAGTTGATGCGAGCGTAGGTCATGGCGACCTTCTTGGCCAGCTCGCCCTTGGCGAAGGGATAGTCGTCGTAGGGGGTGGCGGAGAGCGTCGCGGTCTGGTTGGCCGCGTCGTAGCCCTCGACGATGAAGCCGCCGTTCGAGATGTAGGCGTGCTTGTACGTGTCGATGAAGGCGATCGCCGAATCGTAGGCCCTCACGGCCTCCTCCGGCTTGACGTAGCCCTCGAGGCTCGCGGGTACGCGTTTGGCGGAAGCGTACTCGGTCAGCTTGGCCTTGATGTCGGCCAGGTGCTTCTCCGCCAGGAGGTCGATCTCGGTGAAGTCGCCGTTGGAGTTGTAGACGTACTTGCCTTCCTTGACCAGGCCGACGACGGCCTCGAGCACGGGCCAGGAGACGATGGACTGGTAGTTCGAGGCCTGGACCATGAGGAGGGGACACAAGAGCGAGGCGTTGTAGACCGGGTCCATCGGGTAGTACGCGTCGCCGTAGGACGTGATGCTCCCGTCCTTGTTGAAGATGAAGCCCTTATTGACGGCGAGCTGCGGGCTGATCTGGCCCGAGTAGGCCTCGTCGTAGACCTTGTCGCCCTCTCCCTTCTTCTTGGAGATGTCGTAGCGCAGGGCGATTGCGTAGCGGTAGTCGTTCTGGTCCTGCTTGCGTCCGTCGTGCCACTTCGCGTAGGAGAAGGAGAAGGTCGCGGAAGCCACCGCCTTGCCGTACTCGGGCTTGTCCGAGGCCTTCGCGTAGTCGTACGTCCCGTCGCCCTTGTCGACCCATACGACGCCGGACTCCCACTTCTGCGTGGTCGCGTTCCAGAGAACGGCCTCCGCGGGGACCGGGATGGTGCCGACCATCGTGTCGCCCTCGAAGGCCGGCTGGGCCTTGAAGTCCTTGTAGCTCGCGCGCAGGGGCGTGCACATGCCCGTGACGGGGTTGAAGTCGAACTCCATGTCCGAGGGAGGGGCGGATACGACTTTGCCGTAGGTATCGGCGAAGCCGTCGGGGCCGATCGGATCCCAGGGGAACATGAAGAGAGCGCCCTTGGCAGAGAACTCGGTGATGCGGAGCGCCTTCTTTCCCTTATAAGGACCGGTCGCGTCCGGCTTCACGTCGGCGGTAAGGGAGGAGACGCGGTTCAGGCCGTCGCCGATGCCGTAGGCCATGCGGCCATTGAAGCGTCCCTTATTCGCCATGTAGTAGGAGGTCTGGTCGATGACGAAGACGCGGATGGCTTCGGAGAGGCCGATCTCCATGGCCTTGAAGCACTTCTGGTAATAATCGTTCGTGTCCTTCACCCGGCCGTTGGCCGCCGCCTGGGTGAGCGCGTCGATCTCGGGGTTCGTGTAGTTCCATCTCTCCGCGTCGCCGCCGCCCGGCATGTTGGCGTACCAGGGGCTGTAGTACTGCGCGAGCCCCGTTTCCCAGAACGCGTAGGTCTGGCCGCCTCCCCAGCCCTCGGTGTAGATGTTCCACTCGTAATTGGCGGGATCGCCGGAGTTATAGATCTTGAGGCACTTGGCGCGGTCGTACTCGAGACGGTTGACCTTGATGCCCGCCTTCTCGATCTGGTCGGCGACATAGCGCCCTTCTTTCAGGCGGCCGTTCGGGTCGTCGACGCGGATCAGGAAATTGACCTCGACCGGCTTGCCGTCGTAGGTCCACCACTGGCCCGCCTTGGCGAGCCTGCCCTTGTTCTCGGGGAGGGCGGCCGCGGCCTTGAGGGCCGCGTCGATGTCCGCCAGTGCCTTGGCCTCGTTGCCGGTATCGGTGAAGCCCATCCTGCCGACGATGGGAACGTAGCGGTTCGAATTCGGCTGGCCCATGGTCACGTTCGAGTACTTGGGCTGACCGGCGCCGGCCAGGATCTCGTCGACCACCTGCTTGCGGTTGATGAGGAAGTTCATCGCGAAGCGGACCTCGCGGATCGCGAAGGGGTTGAAGGAGGACGCGCCGCTCTTCTTGCTCTTCGCGACGTAGGGCGCCTTGTTGGGGTAGGGATTGAAGAGGAGTGCCCAGGAGTTCTCGGGGACCGCGTAGACCTCGAGCTTCGACTTGACGTCGTCGGTCAGGGCCTTGTACGTGGAGCCGTTCGCCGAGTACCAGAAGACGTCGCTCTTGCCCTCGGCGACTTCCTTTATCGCTATGTCCTCTTGGGTCTTGGCGTTGACGAGGACCTTGTCGACGATGGGGCCCTTGTTGGCCCTCGCGCCGACTCCGGCCGCGGCCGCTTGGCCTCCGCAGCCCGCCAGGGCCAGGGCGAGCGCGGCCGCGAGCGACGTCGCAAGCGCCGACGCGATTCCTATCTTCTTCATGACAGCCTCCTTATCCATCCCGCGTTTCTTCGGGGAAGTATTGTGTTACAGAATGATTATCATGTAAAGCGAAAGAGGCATGCCGGAGAAACGCATCTTTATACAATCCCCGCGCGCTTGGATCAGTATTTGAACTCGCTGTCTCCGATAAACTCGCGCAGAAGACTGTCCCCGGGCACGCTCTGAGCGGGGATCGGCGTGAAGTAGTCCAGGAAGGCCTGCAGGCGCCGCGCCTCTGAGTACTCGGAGGCGCCCGGCTTCACCGTCCGCAGGAGGGGCTCGGCGTAGACCTTGAGGACTCCGAGCTCGTAGTCGAGGGCCGAGTTGAAGGCCGCGTCCGCGCTGTTCTGATAGGGGAAGATGTGCTTGCGCTCTCCCGCCTGGACCGAGGGCCACATCTTCAGGGTCTGCTGCGCCGAGTGGCCGCGGAAGTTGTAGTCCCTGACTATGCGGCGCAAGAGGCGGTTGTCCGTCGTGCTGACCCGATTGTGGTCGTCGAGGTTGAGCTGCGTGAGGGCGCTCACGTAGATCTTGAACTTCTGCTCGCGCGGGATGCGCGGCGTCAGCTGGTCGTTGAGGCCGTGGATGCCCTCCATGACCAGGATGCTCGTGGGGCCGAGCTTGAGCTTCTTGCCCGATGCCTTGCGCGAGCCGTACCTGAAGTCGTAGGAAGGCAGTTCGATCTCGTCGCCCCGGAACAGGGCCAGGAGCTGCTCGTTCAGGTACTCGATGTCGAGGGCCTCCAGGCACTCGAAGTCGGGCTCGCCTTTCTCGTCGAGCGGCGTCATGTCGCGGTTGACGAAGTAGTCGTCGAGGGAGATGGTCACGGGATCGAGGCCCAGGACCTTGAGCTGGATGGCGAGCTTCTTCGAGGTCGTTGTCTTGCCCGAGCTCGAGGGTCCCGCGATCAGGGTCACCCTGATCGAGCCCGAGCGGGCCGCTATCGAGTCCGCGATGGCCGCGATCTTCTTGTCCTGGAGGGTCTCGGCTATCCGGATGTACTCCTTGATGCCTTTGGACGCGTTTACTTTATTCAATGCGCCCACGGACGCGACGCCGAGCACGCGGGCGCGTTCCCTGGCCTCGGCGGCGACCGAGTAGAGCACGGGATCGTCCTGGAAAGGCGTCAGCTGGTCCGGCCTCTCCTTGTGCGGGTAGCGCATGAGCAGGCCGCCGTGGTAGGGCATCAGGGCGAAGGTCTTGAGCACGCCGGTCGAGGGGACGAGGGGCGCGACGTGGAGGTCGCGGAAGCCGGCGCACTCGTCGAGGGGAATCACCGGCTCGTTCGAGGCCTCGAGGAGGAGGAGCGTACCCGGCTGATTCGAGGCCTTGAAGTACTCCACGGCCTCGGCCCAGGCCCTCCACTCGACGCGGATCGGCGCGTCGCGCTCGACCAGCTCGCGCATCCGCGACTCGAGGGCGGCGACCTCGGCGGCGCTCATGGGAACATCGTCGTCGTAATAATGGTAGAAGCCCGTGCCGATCGCCATGCCGGCCATGAGCCTCCGGGACGGAGCCAGCTCCCGCGCGGCGATGGCGAGGAGGAGACAGAGCGAGCGCCGGTACGTCGTCGCGCCCTGCACGGAGTCGATCGTCACCGGGTCGACGCGGCAGTCCGTCAGGATGGGGGCGTCGAGGTCCTTGAGCTCGTTATTGACCAACACCGCAGCGAGGGGCCAGGGAAGGCCTCCCATCTTGCCGATGACGTCCTGGGCCTTGACCCCCGAGGGATAGGCCACGCTCTCGCCCGATGCGTAGGTGATGGTCACTTGCTTCATCTCGTACTCCGTTTATTAATCATCGGTAACAAGCGAAGATACATCCATGCTTTCTTCGTTTAGTAATCGAGTTTACTTTTTCCGTTGACCTTGCGGAGATATGGAAGCTACACTGCCCTGCGGGGAGCGCTATGAGGCCGACAATCAAGGACATCGCGGAGCGGGCGGGAGTCTCCAAGACGACCGTCTCCTTCGCCCTCAACGATCCGACGAGGATCTCGGAGGAGACGTACAAGCGCGTCATGGCCGTCGTCAACGAGCTCGATTATATCCCGAGCCCCGTGGCGCGCACTCTGACGACCAAGAGGCTCGGAGCCCTCGGACTCCTCCTGCCCCAGCCGATCACCGAGGCCTTGCGCAACCCCTACCTCCTCGAGATCATCCGCGGCATCGGCGAGCTCTGCGAGGAGCGGGAGCTCTCCCTGACCATGGTGCCCCCGGTCAAGGGCCGGGTCATCGAGGCCGCGCGGCGCGCCTTCGTCGACGGACTCATCACCGTCGGCGTCGGCCCCGACCACGAGGTGGTGGAGTTGCTCAACAAGCGCCGCATCCCCTTCGTGACGATCGACGGCGTCGACACGGACGCTACGGTCAACGTCGGCGTCGACGACGAGGGCGCGGCCTACGGCCTCATGCGGCACCTCCTCGACCTCGGCCACCGGCACATCGCGGTCATCGCCCTCATGCCCGAGACCATCCAGATCATCTCCGGCCGCTTCTCCCTCGTGCGGGACCGCCGGCTCGCCGGCTTCCGGCGCGCCCTCGAGGAGAAGGGCCTCTCCCTCGGCTCGACCGAGGTCCCCGTCACGGCCGCCCAGAGCTCGATAGAGGGAGGTGAGGAGGCCGCGTCGCGCATCCTCGCCGGCCGCTCCTCGCCGACGGCCATCGTCGCGATGGCCGACGCCATCGCGCTCGGCGTTTACGAGGCCTGCCGCCGCGAGGGTCTCGAGATCCCGCGAGATGTCAGCGTCGCGGGCTTCGACGACATCCCCGCGGCCGCCCGCTCGCGGCCCCCGCTCACGACGGTACGGCAGCCCGGTCGCGAGAAGGGCTCGGCCGCGGCCGAGCTCGTCGCGAGCCTCCTCGAGGGCGTCGACGCCGAGTCGCGGCGCTCCCTGCACCGCAGGATGCCCACGGCGCTCATGGTCAGGGAGTCGACCGCGGCGCCCAGGACGGCGCGCCGCGAGGCCGCCGGCCCGGCGGCAGGCGGTCCCGTATCGGGCGGCCGGTAGGGGAAGGCGATGCGCTTCTCCGAGGATGAGGAGCGCTTCCTCAGGCCCGGCTGCGACAGGCTCGTGGCCCTCGCCGGCCTCCTCGCGGCCCGCGGCGTGCCCTACTCGGTCGCGAGGATGGGCGGCGACCGCCACATCATCGTCCGGCTCGGCCGGGGGAGGCCCGAGCTCGTCCTGGCCGCGCACTACGACCGGGTCGAAGACTCGCCCGGAGTCCTCGACAATTCCTGCGCCTGCCTTCAGCTCGTCGCGCTCGCCGCATCGCTGTCGTCGGCCGCGGCGCCTCTCGGCGCCGCGCGTGAGGCCCGGCCGCGCGAGCGCAAGTCCCTCATCATCGCGTTCACGGACGCCGAGGAGGCGCCGGCCGCTGGCGACGCCCTGTCCCAGGGATCCTTCGGCCTCGCGCAGGCGCTGCGAGCCGCGCTCGCCCCGCTCGGGACGCCGCCAACCGTGGTGCTCGACGTCACGGGGCGAGGCGACCGCCTCGTGTACTCGACCTCTGCCGAAGGCCTCCTCGCGCGGACGGGCCTCGCCGGGTCCCCGGCCGCCACGGGACGACGCGGCCTCGTGGACGCGGCGCTCGCGGCAGCCTCGCGGGCGGGACTCGAGCCGCCCCTGCCCGTGGCCCTGCCCTGGTCGGACGACCTCGGCTTGACCCTCGGCGGCCTCCCCGCACTGGCAGTCAGCCTCCTGCCCGAGGATGAGGCCGCGTTGTGCGCTCGAGGAGGGCGGCCGCCGACCTGGGACCTCCTGCACGGCCCCTCCGACGGCCCCGACCTGGCCGAGGAGGGCGCCTTCAGGATCATGGCGGCCTTCCTCGCCGAGCTTGCACTCAGGTAGCGCTCGGCCGCCGAGCTGGCACTTAGGTAGCGCTCGGCTCGCCCTCGGGCCGAATTCTCGTTAGACTATCTGACGAGGAGAATCACTCATGCCCGAAGCCGCCCGCGTACCGAATCGCTCCGAAGTCCCCGTCGAAGACACCTGGGACCTTTCCGCCCTCTTCCCGAGCGCCGATGCCTGGGAGGCCGCCCTCGCCGAGCTCGAGGCGATGATCCCCCGGATCGCCGGCCTCAAGGCAGGCCTGGCCACGTCGCCCGAGTCCTTCGCCGCGACCTTGGCCTTCTACCGCGACTTCGGGATCCTCGACGAGCGCCTCTCCTACTACGCGAGCCTGCGCGAGACCGAGGACCAGGGCGACGACGCCTCGCGGGGCCGCTTCGCCCGCTACATGTCCGTCACGACTCGCGCGGCGGGCGAGTGGGCCTGGCTCGTCCCGGCCATCCAGGCCTTGAGCGAGGACTTCGTCGCGCGCTGCCTCGGATCGCCCTCCTTCGCGGAGTACGCGGTCTTCCTCCGCAGGCTCATTCGCTATAAGCCGCACGTCCTGTCCGAGGCCGAGGAGCGGCTCCTCGCGCTCCAGGCCGAGTCCTCGGGCACGGCGCAGGACGCCTTCGGGGTCCTGACCAACGTGGACCTCGACTTCGGGACCTTGGACACGCCCGAGGGGCCGCGTCCCCTCACTCAGTCCACCTTCCAGTCCTTCCTCCGCAGCCCGGACCGGGAGCTCCGCAAGAAGGCGTACTTCAAGTTCTACGACGGCTTCGACAAGCATAAGAACACGTTAGCCGCCCTCTACTCGGGCTCGGTCAAGCTGGACAAGTACCGCGCGACGGTGAGGCGCTTCCCCTCGGCGAGGGCGGCCGCGCTCTTCCCGGACGACGTGAGCGGGAGCGTCTACGACAACCTCGTCTCGACCGTTTCGGCGGGCCTCCCCGTCCTCCACGACTACTACGAGCTCCGCAGGAGGATCCTGAAGGTCGACGAGCTCCGGCACTACGACGTCTACGTCCCGCTCTTGCCTGAGGCGAAGGCGCGGCACACGTACGCCGAGGCGACCGAGCTGGTCTGCGAGGCCCTCGCGCCCCTCGGCGAGGAGTACGTATCGACGCTCCGCGCCGGCATCGAGGTAAGGTTGGTCGACCGCTACGAGAACAAGGGCAAGCGCTCCGGGGCCTTCTCCGCGGGCTCGTATACAGGCGATCCCTACATCCTCCTCAACTACAAGGAGGACGTGCTCCGCGACGTCTTCACCCTCGCGCACGAGGGCGGCCACTCGATGCACTCTCTGTACTCGGCGCGGTCCAACCCCTTCCTGTCCTACGGCTACGCAATCTTCGAGGCCGAGGTCGCGAGCACCTTCAATGAGCAGCTCGTCTTCCGCAGCCTCTACGACCGCGCGGCGAGCGACGAGGAGCGCGCCGCGCTGGTCGGGGCCAAGCTCGACGACCTCGTCGGCACCCTCTTCCGGCAGACGATGTTCGCGGAGTTCGAGGCGCGCAGCCACGAGATCGTCGACTCGGGCGGGAGCCTCACCCTCGACGTCATGCGGTCCGAGTATCGGATGCTCCTCGCGAAGTACTTCGGGCCCTCCATGGTCCTCGAAGAAGTCAGCGATCTCGAGTGCCTCCGCATCCCGCACTTCTACAACGCGTTCTACGTCTACAAGTACGCCACGGGCATCTCGGCGAGCCTCGCCCTGTCCGAGCGCGTGCTCTCGGGCGGGGAGCGCGAGCGCGAGGACTACTTCGCCTTCCTCCGCTCGGGCGGCTCGCGCTTCCCCATCGAGAGCCTCAAGGTGGCGGGCGTCGACATGTCTGCGCCCGGCCCCGTTGCCGAGGCCTGCGCAGAGTTCGGCCGCTGGACCGCCGAGCTGAGGCGCCTCCTGAAACTATGATGCGCGCCGCGCGTTATTCGATGCATGTAGGGGCGGTATGAACGTACAGGGGCGGCATTACCGGACGATCTGGCTCAATCCCGACGATACGGTCTCCGTCATCGACCAGGAACTCCTTCCCTTCGAGTTCCGGATCGCGGTCCTGCGCTCCCGCGACGACTGCGCCGAGGCCTTGAGGCGCATGACCGTGCGCGGCGCCGGGCTCATCGGCGCGACCGCGGCCTACGGCATGTTCCTGGCCGCGAGGGAGGCGCCGGAGCGCGGCTGGACCGAGCACATGCGCGCCGCCGCGCGAGCGCTCGAGGCGACGCGGCCGACCGCCAAGAACCTCGAGTGGGCGACGAGCCGCGTCCTCGCGGCGGCCGCCCGCGCCGCGTCGCGATCGGAACTCGTCGAGCTCGCCCGCGCCGAGGCCCAGTCGATTGCGGACGCCGACGCCGAATGCTGCCGCGCGATCGGCCTTCACGGCCTTGCGATCATCAAGGAGATCTACGCGCGCAAGGGCGGACGGGTCAACATCCTGACCCACTGCAACGCCGGCGCCCTGGCATTCGTCGATTACGGCTCGGCGACCGCGCCGATCTACGCGGCCCACGACGAGGGGATCTCGGTGCATGTCTGGGTCGACGAGACGAAGCCGCGGAACCAGGGCGCCTCCCTTACCGCCTGGGAGCTCGGTAACCACGGCGTCCCGCACACCCTCGTCTGCGACAACGCGGGCGGCCACCTTATGCAGCACGGCATGGTCGACCTCGTCATTACCGGCGCGGACCGAGTGACCGCCTCGGGCGACGCGGCGAACAAGATCGGCACCTACCTCAAGGCCCTGGCCGCGCGCGACAACGGCGTGCCCTTCTATGTCGCGCTTCCGTCCTCGACCTTCGACTGGAGCCTGGACGACGGCGTCGTCGGCATCCCGATCGAGGAGCGCGACCCCGACGAGGTGCGCTACGTCGGCGGGCTCTGCGAGGGGCGACGCGCCTCGGTCCTCATCTGCCCCGAGTCGACGAGGGCGGCGAACTACGGCTTCGACGTCACGCCGGCCCGCCTCATCGACGGCCTCGTCACGGAGCGCGGCGTCTGCAAGGCCGAGCGCTCCGACATACTGCGGCTATTCCCGGAGGCGAGATCATGAAGATCGGCATCATCGGCGGATCGGGGCTCGACGATCCGGACATCCTCAAGGACGCGCATGACCGCAAGGCGACGACCGCCTGGGGCGATCCCTCCTCTCCGCTCAAGGAAGGGCGCTTGGGCGGCAAGGACGTAGTCCTCATCGCGAGGCACGGACGCGAGCACACCATCCCGCCGACTCAGGTCAACTATCGCGCCAACATCCGGGCCCTCAAGGACTCGGGTTGCGACCGCGTCCTCGCGACGACAGCGGTCGGCTCGCTCCGCGAGGAGATACGCCGCGGCGACCTCGTCATCGTCGACCAGTTCATCGACTTCACGCGCCGCAGGCCCTTGAGCTTCCACGAGTCCTTCGAGCCGCACAGGCCCGTCCACGCGGCGATGGCCGAGCCCTACGACAAGGACCTGCGCGCCGCGCTGATCGCCTCGGCCTCCCGCCTCGGACTGCGGCATCATCCGACGGGCACCGCGATCACCATCGAGGGCCCGCGCTTCTCCACCAAGGCCGAGTCGCGCATTTTCCGCGCCTGGGGCGCCGACGTCATCAACATGTCCACCGCGACCGAGACCGCCCTCGCCGTCGAGGCGGGCCTCGCCTATGCCGCGGTCGCCATGAGCACGGACTACGATTCGTGGAAGGACGACGAGGAGGCCGTCTCCTGGGAGGCCGTCCTCGAGGTCTTCAATAAGAACGCGGGCAACGTGACCAGGCTCCTCGTCGACGCGGTGGCGGGCCTGTAGGGCGGGCGCCGCCGCGAAGGCCTTCATCCCACGTATTATCGCAGAGTGGAAACAGCCGTGGACTTGGTTGAGGCAGAGGGGCCATGGCCCTTCTTCAGTATCAACGCAATCTATGCGAGCCGTCACCGATCGGCATCGACCGATCGGTCGCTCGCCGCTTCTCCGACCATCGGCTATAATGCCGTCGTTCCACGCGAGGAGGCGCTGATGAAGGCCAGTCGAATTGCTATAGCATTATTGTCAGTTATCTTGCTGGCCGCCTGCGGCAAGCGCGAGGCGCCGCCTGCGCCCGCCGGCGAGGTCGGCGGCAACCGCCATCTCGAGCCCTCGGACGCGATTCTCCTCGATTCGGAGGCGGTCGCGGGCTTCGACGTCTCCCTGGCCGGGCTGAGCACGAGCGACTTCAAGGACTACGCGATCGAGCGGAGCGCATTCAAGACCGAGTCCCACAAGAAGTACCTCTCCGACCCGATGAAGTTCTCGGCCCTGCCTGATCAGAAGCTTCCCGAGGGCGCAACCGCCGTGGTGGGCAGCAGGGTCTGTAAGCTCTACCCGGACGCGAAGCTCGCGGGCTCCGCCGATCTCGGCAAGCTGCCGGTGGGCCTCGACGTTCCCTTCGGGACGATACTGCCCATCCTCGGCGAGAAGGTCGTGAACGAGGTCGACTCCGAGCGCAACGGCATGTTCGCGTTCCAGGACAACTGGAACTGGTTCTACCCCACGGCCTACAAGGGGAAGAAAGGGCTCGTCTTCGGAGCCGACCTCTACGGGCTCGGCGACACGAACGAGAACAACCGCGTCTCGGCCAGGCTCTATCAGACGGGCGGCGCGTACGACGCCTTCTATCCCATCGTCGGCTACCGGCCTCTCTCGAAGGAGGTAACGTCCAGGATCGAGCGCGACAGGATCGCGCTTCAGTCCGTCGGATCGGACGAATACGAGCTCTCGGGCTACTGGTCCGAGCCTAAGCCCGACGACATGATCTCGCTCTACCTCAACCACGACGACTGGCTGGGCTCGAAGGACTGGAGCAGCAAGACGCCGATCTTCGTCACCACCGACCTCGCCGCCCACGTCCAGCACCTCATGTTCGACCGGACCCTCCAGTACCTCGAGGAAGCCTTCTTCGCGCCGCAGCTCAAGAGTCTCTGCGACGCCTTCATCGCGAAGCTCGAGACGAGGAAGGCCGAGGCCGGCGACTACGGCGAGACGCTCGACAAGGCCATTCTCTACTTCCAGGTCGCTAAGGCCCTCCTCGAGCTGGCGCCCGATCGGATACAGGCGAACCAGAGCAAGTACAATCGGGAGATCGCCTATCGCGACAAGGACGCCGCCGCGGTACTGGCGGCCTATCCCCAGGCAGTACGCGACGAGATCGACAAGATGGACAAGGCCGAGGGCTTCGCGAACTCGAGCGTCTTCGCGTTCGCGGACGGGACAGTCTCTCGCGAAGACTATTCGCAGTACAAGCCCCGCGGCCACTACACGAAGAACGGCGCCCTCTCGGCCTACTTCCGCGCGATGATGTGGTTCGGCCGCATCCACTTCCTCATCGCCGACTCGGGACCGAAGCCGCTTCCCGCGGCGAACGGACAATCGTCGGACTCCCTCGCCCTCACGCTCGCCATGGAGCCCATCGCCCTCCTCGCCACCGACCTCGTCAAGGCAGACGGGAGCCTCTACGATTCGTGGCGCTTACTCTTCGATCCGATCACGGCCCTCATCGGCCTCTCCGACGACCTCGGCTTCGAAGAGGTCCTGCCCCTCTGGAAAGATCAGAGAGTGAGCGAGAAGGAGTTCGGGGCCTGGATAGGCAAGAAGGAAAACCTGATCGCCTTCATGAAGAAGGCGCACGATAAGCTGAGGCCTCCCGCGATCTCCGGAAGCTCGGTCTTCTGGGGACCGAGCGAAGGCCCCGATCGGAAGCCGCCGATGGGCTGGAGGCTCTTCGGCCAGAGGTTCACCTACGACTCGGCGATCCACGAGCAGGTATCGCCCCCGAGGCTCATGAGCCGCGACATGGTTCGCGGGCTGGACATCATGAAGGCTTTCGGATCGAAGACCGCCGACAGTCTCCTGCGCGCCTCCGACTATCCGCAGATGGCGGGCCTCGAGGACAGGTTGAACGCCCTCCAGAAGGACTTCGACGCCTACGACGCGGATTTCTGGCAGAAGACCTACTACAACGGAGTGCTGGCCCAGGTGAGGGCCCAAGCCCGCTTCGAGCCGGGCGCGGGCTTCTACTTCACCGAGAAACCCGCATGGGGCACGAAGGTCATGCTCTCGGCCCACGGGACCTGGTCCGAGCTCCGGCACGACACGATCCTCTACGTGAAGCAGGTCTACGCCGAGCGCGCCGGGGACGGGGACTTCGAACCCACCTTCCGCACCGAGCCCATCCCCGAGCCCATGCACTACATCGAGCCGAACCTCCCCTTCTGGCAGGGCTCGGTCCTGACCGTCCAGAAGCTCTTGAGGACCCTCGACGAGTTCAAGCTCCTCGACAAGGAGAGCGCCGACGGTTTCGGGCGGCTGCGCGAGATCTACGCGAAGGCGGTCGACATCGTCGCGCTCGAGGCGCAGGACAAGCCGGTCGGCGCGAAGGACCTCGAGTGGATAGCGGATATCCCGAAGGAGCTGACGCGCCTCGCCTTGATCCACTCGGAAGGGGGGGACATCGAGGACGTAGACCAATTGCGCATGGCCATCGTCGCCGACGTCTACACGAACGCCGAACTCGGGAAGATACTCGAGACGGCCGTCGGCATTCCCTACCGCATGTACGTCGCGCTCAACGACGGGCAGGGCGGCAAGCGGATCGCCGTCGGCTACGTCTTCAGCTACTACGAGTTCGAGCATCCGATGAGCGACCGCATGACGGACGAGGCCTGGAAGAAGATCGCGTACGATCCGGCGTCCGGGACGGACGAATACCTTCCCTTCTGGGCCAGGGGCGCCGCGCTGCCGCGCGAGGCCGTTCCGATGAAGGATCAATGACGACGAGCCGCGCGGCCGCAGCACGGCGCGCCGTCGCGTCGGCGGCGCTTGCGGCCGCGCTGGCGACGGCGGTCTCCGGCTGCGGCCCCGAGCCGCGCGAGTACTCGACCTGGGCCTCCCTCGGCGAGCGGCCGATGAAAGCCGCCCCGCCCGAGCCCGAGGCCCTGCCGCCCCTCGACGCCCGGCCCTGGGCGGGCACGGTCAGCCATCACCTCCTCGCGGACGCCCTCATCGACCGATGGTTCTCCGAGCTCGCCGCGCGCAGGAAGGTGGAGCTCTTCTACGTCCTCACGCCCTCGCACTGGGATCTCGCGGGGCGGGGTTTCGCCGTCACCGACGGCCGCTGGCTCGTGCGGGACGGCTCCGTGGAGTCGGACCGCGCCGCGGCCGCGGCCCTCGCGCGCTCGCTCGGAACGGAGCTCATGCCGGCCGCGTTCGACGGCGAGCACGGCGCCTCCACGCTCATGCCCTATATCGCGCGGTACTTCCCGAAGGCGAAGGTCGTGGCCGTCGCCTATCGCGGGGAGCCGCCACTCGATCAGCCTATGGCCGAGTCCCTTGCCCGCGCCCTCGCTCCCGCATTCTCGAAGGAGGGGAAGTCGCGCGACTTCCTTCTCATCTCGGCCGACTTCGCGCATCACGGGGACCGCGAGGGCACGAGCGTAAAAGACGAGCGCACGCGGCGCTTCTTCGCCGCTCCCTCGATGGATACCTGGATCTTCGCGGGCTGCGACAACCGGCCGGGGATCTACGCGGCGGCGCGGCTCCTCGGGCCCGGCGCGCGCTGCGCCGCGCTTTTCCACAGCGACTCCCTCGCCTTGTCCGGACAGGATCCCGGCGACATCACGAGCTACTTTTTCACGTTTTTCTGGGACTGAAGCGAGGCGAAGGCGCCTCCGTTCTCGATCGCGCCGAGCGGCGCCTGGTACCAGATCGTCGCGGACTTCCGGAAGCGCAGGCCTTGCTTCTTCCAGCCCGCCTCGCCCAGGCCCGCCTTGTTCGAGAGTCTCGCGAGGAAAGCCTCCCCGTCGTAGCGGCGCTCGACCGCGAGCGACGCCTGCAGGAGCGTGGTCTCCTCGCCGTCCACGAGGAGGAGGCTGTCGAGGCCGGGCCTGAAGTCGAGGGGACCCGAGCACTCGCGCCAGGGCCCGAAGACCGACAGCTCGAGCGCGAGGTCGCCCGCCTCCGTCGCCGAGACGGGAGCATAGCGCGGGTCTTCGGCAGCGCGTTGTGCGCAATAGCGAACGGCCCCACGCGGGTCCCAGACGCCGCGGTACAGGGCGAGGCAGCCCCGGTCGATCCCGCGGTTCAATATCCTGAGCGCGACGCCCCGCTCGCTCGCGCTCGCCGCGGGCGCGCTCACGGGAGCGGCGCGGCCTTCCCATGCGGCCTCGAGGGCCGCCGCCGCCTCGGCCTCGAGCGCTTCGAGCCGGGGGCGCGGGAAGTCGCGCTCGAGGTCGGCGCGGTCGAGGTCGGACCAGCCCGAGAGGACGGCCGCGGCTTCGCGGTCGCCGGCCCGGAGGCCGCGCCGCCCCAGAGCCTCGCGGACCCTGGCCGGCGCGACTACCCAGTTGCCCGAGCCCGGCCAGAAGCCCTCCCCGTAGCGGCCGAAGAGCTCCGGCTCGCGGAGCCACGATGCCCGCGCTGCCCTCTCCTCGGAACCCTCGGGCTCGGGCGAAGAGGAGCCCGCCTCGAGGAACCAGCGCTCGCCCGTGTCGGGATACTCGCGCGCGAAGCGCTCGAGATATGACCATGCCGATGCGGGATCGCGTTGGTACGCGGCCGAGAGCGCGACCGTCGCGAGTCCCGGCTTCCTCGATGCCATCCATTCCGCGAGCTCGTCCAGGAAGTCCTCGGGAGGATCCCCAGGATCGTGGCAAAGGATGTCGAGGTCGAGGCTGACTATCAGAGGCCCGCGGATGCGCAAGTCGCGCAGCTCCTCCCAGTCGACGAGCTCGATCTTCTCCTTGATCGCCTGCGCGGTCGATGGCGGGGCGCCGCTCAGGCTCCGATCGAGCCAGTCCATGCGCGAGTTCCGGTTCGGCTTAAGAAGGTCGCGTCCCGATACCCAGACAACGCGAGAGAGGAGCCCCCGCTCGAGCAGGGCGCCGACCCAGTTCGCGCTTGTGACGGGATCGATCGTCGATAGAACGTCGTGGTGGTAGTCGAGGAGGACGAGCGTCGCGCTGGGATGCGACAGCGCGAAGCTTTCCGCGATGGGGTAGGACAGGCCGTGCCCGTCGTGGACGTGGACCTCGCCCGGCCGACAGGAAACGAGCGTCGCGATCGCGAGCGCGGCGAAAGCCGCGGCCGCGAGTCGGGGGGGCGCGGCGCCGACGCGCGTCACCTGCGGCACGGCGTCGCGCTCACAGTTTCCCGAGCGAGGCCAGGACGAGGACGGCGGCCGCGAGCGTGGCGGTCTCGCTCTTCAATACGCGCTCCCCGAGGCTCCTGGAGGAGAAGCCCGCTTCCTCGAGCATCGAGGTCTCGGCCTCGGTCCAGCCGCGCTCCGAGCCGATCGCGAGCGTGACCGGCGCCTCGAGAGGCCGCGGCGATCCGAGCCTCTCGGCGGCGCCGTAGGGATGGAGGTAGAGCTTCGATCCGCGCTCGTTCCCGAGCGCGTCGAGGCATCGCCTGAGCGTCCAGAAGGTCGACACCGTCGGCAGGCGCGGATTGCCTGCCTGCTCGGCGCCTTCGACCAGCGAGCGCAGGTAGTCCTTCTCCTTGAAAAATGAGCTTTGCAAGTACGACTTCTCGCCGAGTTCGGTGCCCGCGAGGAGAATCTCCGCGACGCCGAGGCTCGCGAGGTCCTTGAGGATGCGGGCGGCCTGGATGGGCCTCGGAAAGCCGAGTACGAGGCGCAGCGGGGCGAGAGCGGGCGGCATGCCGGCGGCCCCCTCGAAGGCCTCGTAGTCGAGGACGAGCCCATCGTCGCCCATCTCGCGGACGATCGCCTCGCCGAGTCTTCCCTCGCCCGAGTCCGCGGCGCCGCAGGCTATGCCGGCCGAGAGCCGGTCGCCGGGCTTCTTCTTCAGGATCTTCTTGACGTGCTGCCATCGGCGGTCGAAGCGCGGCAGCCGCGCGCCGATCTCGCCTTCCTCGAGAATGAGGATGTTCACGCGCGCTATTCTACACGAGTCCGCCCGAGAGCGCCTCCTGGTCGCGGCCCGCGTCCTTCGCCGTCGTGCTCCCGCGAGGACCGGAGCCCCGCGCGCCCGACCTCAGTCCCGAGGAGAGCTTTCCGTAGGTCGAGACCTCGGCCTGATAATCGACGCCCTCGACCTCGAAGCCGTGGACGCGCAGGAAGTCGCGCCTGAAGCCCTCGACGTCCGCGAGCTCGGCGAGGCTCCCGGCGTCGACGCGCCGCATCCTCGACTCGACCTCGGCCTGGACCGACGGATTCATCTCGAGCTCGTCGAGCCGGACTCGACCTTCCTCGTCGAGGGGCGTCGGCCCTCCGCCGTACAGCCGCTCGCGCAGGAGCCTGTCTGCCTGGGCGACGCAGTCCTCGTGGACGCCGCGCTCCTTCATGACCTTGAAGAGGATCGAGATGTAGAGGGGGATGACCGGGATGACCGCGCTCGAGCGGGTCACGAGCGCCTTGTTGACGGACACGTAGGTCCGAAGGCCCTCGCCGCGCATGCGGGCGGCCGCGCGCTCGAGGTCGGCCTTGGCCGCGCCGATCGTGCCGTCGCGGTAGATCGGCCATGATAGGCTCGGCCCGATGTACGAGTACGCGACCCCGATCGCGCCCTCTGCGAGGACGCCTCCGTCGCGCAACGCGTTCATCCACAGCTCCCAGTCCTCGCCTCCCATGACCTTTACGGTGGCCGCGACCTCGGCCTCGGTCGCGCCCTGGATCTCGGCGAAGGACAGCTCGCGCGAGAAGGGGTCCACGGTCAGGCCGCGGTAGCTCTCGCCGACGGGCTTGATGACCGAGCGGTAGAGCTCGCCGGTCGCGGGATCGGTCCGAACGGGCGAGGCGAGCGAGTAGACGACCAGGTCGAACTTGACGCCCAGCTCGCGCGCCGCCGCGATAGCGCGTTCCTTCATGGCCGACGAGAACGCGTCGCCGTTCAGCGTGATCGAAGGGAGGCCTTCCGCGGTCGCGGCGGCGTCGAAGGCGCGGTTGTCGTACCATCCGGGCGTGCCCGTCGAGCCCTCGGTCGGCTCCTTCTCGTAGGAGACGCCCACGGTCGCGGCCCGGAAGCCGAAGGTCGCGCCGATCCTCGTCGCGAGGCCGTAGCCCGTGGAGCATCCGACGACGAGGACGGATTTAGGCCCGCGCAGATCCTCGTACGTTGGCCTGCGCCGGGCGATGTACTCGATCTGGCGCTCGGTCTCCCGCACGCAGCCTAGGGGATGGGCGTTAAGACAGATCGAGCCTCGTACCATGGGTTTTATGAGCATAATTGTCCTCCTGTGGCTCGGCGCGTCAGCGCCGCGGGAGCGTTAGTCCGCGGCGCCTACGAGGGATATCCACTCGGCCTCGACGGCGACCTCGCCGCCGACCGAGCCCGAGCCTCGCTGATGGACGATCCTCGGCGTGGCTCTCACGTTCTCGATGACCATGTCCAGGCGCTCTCCCGGCCGGACCGGCCGGCGGAAGCGCGCCTCGCGGATCTTGGCGAAGAAGAAGGTCCCCGCGTTCTTGATGCCCATCTTCCGTACGCCGACGCCGCCGCACTGGGCCATCGTCTCGATCAGGATGACGCCCGGCACGACCGGCTCGCCGGGGAAGTGGCCCTTGAAGAACCACTCGCTCTCGGGGTAGGTCCGCTGGGCGATTATCTTTCCGTCGATGATGTCGACCCTGTCGACGAAGAGGAAGGGCTCCCTGTGCGGGAGCATCTCCTCGATCTCGCGGCGACGGTCGTCGGCCGCGCCTCCGTCCTGTGTGTTCACGAGGGCCTCTTCAGCACGACGACGCCGTTGTGGCCGCCGAAGCCGAGCGAGGCCGAGGCCGAGGCGCGCACGCTCATTTTCCTACCGACCTTCGGGACGTAGTCGAGGTCGCAGCCCGCCTCGAGGTCCGGCTCGTCGAGGTTGATGGTCGGCGGCACGAAGCCGTCCTCCATCGACTTGATGCAGACGATGGCCTCGATCGCGCCCGCAGCGCCGAGGAGATGGCCGGTCATGCTCTTGGTCGAGGAGATCGCGATTTTCCTCGCGTGGTCCCCGAGTGCCTTCTTGAGCATGAGGGTCTCGGTCGGGTCGTTGATGGGCGTCGAGGTCCCGTGAGCGTTGTAGTAGTCGATGTCCTCGGGCTTGAGTCCCGCGTCCTCGAGGGCTAGCTTCAGGGCGAGCGCCCCGCCCGAGCCCTCGGGATCGGGGGCCGTCAGGTGGTACGCGTCGCAGGAAGCCCCGTAGCCGGCGAGCTCGGCGTAGATCCGCGCGCCGCGAGCCTTCGCTTTGTCCCAGTCCTCGAGGATGAGGACGGCCGCGCCCTCGCCGAGGAGGAAGCCGTCTCGCGCCTTGTCGAAGGGTCGCGAGGCCTTCTCGGGGCTGTCGTTGTAGGCGGTCGACAGCGCCTGGAGGCGGCAGAAGCCGCCGACGGCGAATTCGGTGATCGCGGCCTCGGCGCCGCCGGCCACCACGGCGTCGCAGCGACCCGAGCGGATGAGGTCGAGTCCCTGGCCGAGTGCGTCGGTGCCGGAGGCGCAGGCGGTGACCGCGGTGAAGGCGGGACCGTGGATGCCGAGCCGCATCGCGATGTTCGCGGGCCCCTCGTTCGATATCATGAGGGGGACGGTCATGGGGAGCATGCGGCCGGGGCCGGCCTCGAGCATCTTCTTGTGCGACTCGAGGAGTGCCTCGATGCCGCCGATGCCGATGCCCATGACGGTGCCGACGCGCTCGGACGCGTACGGAAGCGTCGGGGCGGGCGCGCCCTCCGAAGGCGGAAGGAAGCCCTCGCCGAGACCCGCGTCGCGCCAGGCCTGGACCGAGGCGGCCACGGCGAACTGCGCGAAGAGGGCCATCTTCCTGGATTCCTTCTTATCCATATATTGAGAGGGGTCGAAGCCCTTCACTTCGGCGGCGATCTTGCTCTCCGTCCTGGAGGCGTCGTAGCGGGTGATGGGTCCCGCGCCCGAGCGGCCTTCCTTCATCGAGGTCCAGAAGCTTGCCACGTCGTTCCCGACGGGACTGATCACGCCGAGGCCGGTAACGGCTACTCTCCGTTTCATATCCGCATCCTCCTATTCGCGTCGGCTTTCGCTCTCGAGGCGAGTACTGTACCCCGAGGGGTGCCGCTTCGTCTCCCCTACCATCTGACGAGGGTAGCGCCGTAGGTAAGGCCCGCGCCGAAGCCGATGAGCATCACGAGGTCTCCCTTCTTCAAGAGGCCCTTCCCGTCCATCTCGGCCAGGGCGATCGGTATGCTCGCGGCCGAGGTATTCGCGTATTCCTCGATGTTCATGTAGAAGCGCTCCTCCGGGATGCGGAGGCGCTTCGCGGCCGCCTGCACGATCCTCGCGTTCGCCTGGTGCGGCACGATCCAGCGCAGCTCGTCGATCGAGTAGAGGCTCGCGTGGAAGAGGCGCTCGACGAGGACCGAGATGGACTTCACCGCGAAGTTGTACACGTTCTGGCCGTTCATGTAGATGTGGGACAACGCGTAGGGCCCCTCCCTGCCGAAGGACTTGGTTTTCTCGCTCTGGACGAGGACGAGGTCCTTGTGGCCCGAGCCCTCGGCTCCGAGGATGCCTTTCAGGATCCCGCGGCTGGATTCCTGGATCCGGGAGAGCACGGCCGCTCCCGCCCCGTCGCCGAAGAGCACGCAGGTCGAACGGTCCGCCCAGTCGGTTATGCGCGTGAGAGTGTCGGTGCCTATGACGAGCGCGTTGCGCCCCTGGCTCGACTCGAGGAGGCCCTGGGCCACCTGGAGGGCGTAGATGAAGCCGGTGCAGCCGGCGGCCAGGTCGAAGGCCGCGCAGCCGTTCGCGCCGATCCTGTCCTGGATGAGGCAGGCGGTCGAGGGAAAGCCGAAATAGTCGGGAGTATTCGTGGCCGTGACGATGTAGTCGATGTCGTGCGGCGCGATGCCGGCCTTCTTGAGCGCCTCGAGCGCGGCGGCGGTCCCCAGGTCGCTCGTCGTCTGGCCGTCCGCCGCGATGTGCCGGGCGCCGATGCCCGAGTGAGACCGGATCCACTCGTCGGAGGTGTCGACCATCGTCGCGATTTCGTCGTTGGTCATTCGGCGCTCGGGGACGCAGGCGCCGATCGATCGGATCACTACTGACATAAGCGTCTCCTTTGACAAAAATCTAGTTAATGTCAGCACCCAAGAGGATACTGAAATCGAGAACAATGTCAATACGACAAAAATTGAGAAACTGTTCTTCAGGACAGACAGAGATATGGCGTGTAAGTTGCAGAGGTATGTAAGGCGCTTGAATGTCTACATATTGACACTTTATGGCCATTTGTAAGATAAGTAGCGCGGGAGGATCGCTCGATGCCGTTCCGTTCCATCGTTCTCGTCAAGCAAGTCCCCGACACGAAAAACATTACGGGCGACGCGATGACCCCGGAGGGCACGGTCAACCGCGCCGCGCTTCCGGCCGTCTTCAATCCCGAGGACCTGAATGCCCTCGAGATGGCGCTCAGGATCAAGGATCGGGAGGGAGGGGAGGTCGTCGTCCTTACGATGGGACCGCCCTCGGCCACCGAGGTCCTGCGCGAGGCTCTCTATCGAGGCGCGGATCGGGCGATACTCCTGACGGACCGGAAATTCGCCGGGGCCGACACCCTCGCGACCTCCTACACGCTCGCCTGCGCGATCGGCAAAATCGGCGCTTTCGACTTCGTGTTCGCGGGCAGACAGGCAATCGACGGCGACACGGCCCAGGTCGGGCCCCAGACCGCCGAGAAGCTGGGCATTCCCCAGATCACCTACGCCGAGTCCATCGAGTCCGTCGAGGGCGGGCACGTCGTGGTCAGGCGCGCCCTCGACCGCGGCTCCGAGCTCGTACGCTGCTCCCTGCCCTGCCTCCTCACGGTGGTCGGCAGCGCCCCCGCCGCGCGGCCGGCCTCGGTACGAAGGCGCATCGCGTACAAACGCGACGCCGGCATCGAGTCCTGGACAGCCGCCGACATCGGCGCCGAGGAGGCGCGCCTCGGCATGGCGGGCTCCCCGACCCAGGTCCACAAGATCAACTTCGTCGTGCTCGAGGGGACCGAGAGCAAGGACGTGAAGCCGACGGCCGAGGGCATAGCGGCCCTCGTCGACGAGCTCGTACGCGAGTACGTGATAGGGTAGGCGCGATGAGCGAAACAAGGAACGTCTGGGTATTCGTCGAGCAGGACGAGGGGAAGACGGCGGACGTGAGCCTCGAGCTCATGTCGAAAGGGAGGGAGCTGGCGGACGAGCTTAAGTCCGAGCTCTGGGCCGTGCTGCCGGGCGACGGCGTCGGGGCCCTCGCTTCCGATCTGGTCGCGCGGGGCGCGGACCGCGTCCTTTACGCCGAGCATCGCGAGCTTAGGCAGTACAGGACGCTGCCCTACGCGAGGGTCCTCACGGCCCTCGTCGCGGAGCGCAGGCCCTACATACTCCTCTTCGGCGCCTCTTCGGTCGGCCGCGACCTCGCGCCGCGCGTCGCGAGCGCGGTGCGCTCCGGCCTCACGGCCGACTGCACCGACCTTCAGATCGGCGACTTCGAGTCGCAGAAGGACAAGCAGGTCTACAAGGACCTCCTTTTGCAGATACGGCCCGCCTTCGGCGGCAACCTCATCGCGACCATCGTGAACCCGAAGCATCGGCCGCAGATGGCCACGGTACGCGAGGGCGTCATGAGGCAGCGTCCCGCGGACGCCTCGCGCAAGGGCACTATAGAAAAGGTACCCTGCTCCTTCGAGCCGGGCGACTTCGCCCTCGAGGTCCTCTCCCGAGAGGTGAGGGCCTCGACGGTCAAGCTCAAGGAGGCGCCGGTCATCGTCTCGGGCGGCATGGGAGTCGGCGACGCCGAGGGCTTCGCCCTCGTGCGCGAGCTCGCGGCCGCCATGGGCGGAGAGGTCGGCGCCTCGCGCGCGGCCGTGGACGCGGGCCTGATCGCCAAGGAGCACCAGGTCGGCCAGACCGGGACCACGGTGCGGCCGCGGCTCTACGTGGCGGCGGGCATCTCCGGCGCGATCCAGCACCGGGCCGGCATGGCCGAGTCGAGCAAGATCATCGCCGTCAACACGGACCCGGATGCGCCGATCTTCCAGATCGCCCACTACAGGATCGTCGGCGACCTCGCCCAGGTCCTGCCGCTCATGACCGCGGCGCTGCGCGAGAAAGCGAAATAGGAGGAGAGGACATGGCTGATAACTTCTGGCTCGACAACCCCGACCTCCGCTTCCGCGTCGAGAGCGCCGACCTCGCCGAGGTCGTCGAGATGAAGGAGCGCGGCTATTCCTTCGCGAAGGACGCGGACGCGGCCGTCCGCGCGCTCGCGCCGCGGGACTACGCTGACGCGAAGGAGAACTGGGCCCTGACGCTCGGCATCCTCGGCGAGATCTGCGGCGAGGTCATCGCGCCCCGCGCGGCCGAGGCCGACGAGGAGGGCGCGCGCTTCGAGGACGGCAAGGTGACCTACGCGGCCGCCACTCAGGCCGCCATCGAGGCCTTCCGCAAGTCCGAGATCCTCGGCTGCATGCTGCCCTGGCAGTACGGCGGCCTCAACCTTCCCGAGACCCTCTACCAGGCCATGATCGAGATGGTCTCGCGCGCCGAGGGCGGCCTCATGACCATCTTCGGGCTCCAGGAGATCGCCTCGACCGTCAACGAGTTCGCGGACGAGGAGATCAAGGCGCGCATCCTGCCCCGCTTCTCGCGAGGCGAGGTCTTCGGCGCGATGGTCCTGACCGAGCCGGACGCCGGCTCCGATCTCGGCTCGGCCCAGTGCCGGGCGCGGCTCGACGAGGCCACGGGAAAGTGGCGTATCAACGGAGTCAAGCGCTTCATCACGAACGGCAACGCCGACATCCACTTGGTCCTCGCCCGGAGCGAGGAGGGCACGAAGGACGCGCGCGGCCTGTCCATGTTCCTCGTCGAGCGCGACGCGACCGTGCGCCTGCGCCGCATCGAGAACAAACTCGGCATCCACTCCTCGCCCACCTGCGAGATCCAGTACCGCGACACGCCCGCCCTTCTTATCGGAAAGCGCCGCTTCGGATTGATGCGCTGCGCGATGTCGCTCATGAACGGCGCCAGGCTCGCCGTGGCCTCGCAGGCCGTCGGCATCGCCGAGGCGGCCTTCCGCGAGGCGAGGCAGTACGCGTCCGAGCGCCAGCAGTTCGGCAGGACGATCGGCGATCTGCCGGCCGTCTCGCGGATGCTCGTCTCCATGCGCGGCGAGATCGAGGCCGCCCGGGCACTCATCTTCGAGACGGCGACCTGGGTGGACAAGCTCAAGGCCTGCGAGCAGAAGCAGGAGGAGACGGAGAAGGCCGGCGCGAGCGCTGACCCCGCCTTGATCGCTAAGAAGAAGCAGGCCTCGAACCTGGCCGACATCCTCACGCCGCTGTCCAAGTACTACGCCACCGAAATGGGCAACCGCGTCTGCTACAAGGGCATGCAGGTCCACGGCGGCGTGGGCTACATGCGCGAGTTCAACGCCGAGCGCCACTATCGGGACGTCCGCATCACGAATATCTACGAGGGCACGAGCCAGCTCCAGGTCGTGGCCGCCCTGGGCAAGATGGTGGGCCGCGGCCTCGATGTCCTCTTCGACGCCTGGGTTGGGCTTTCTACGCCGGCCGGCCTCGAGTCGACGCGCGACAGCCTCGACGAGGCGACCGCGCTCTTCAAAGAGGCCTGCGACAAGCTCCACGCCGCCGAGCGCGACGCGGCGGACTTCCTCGGCGCGGACCTCATGGACATGGCCGCCGCGATCGTCAACTCGTGGCTCCTCCTGCGCGACGCCCAGACCGCGTCCGATCACGGCGCGCGCGAGCGCAAGGCCGCCGTGGTCCGCGCCTACGCGGCCGAGCATCTGCCCAAGGCCGTGGCCTCGGGACGCATCGTGCTCGCGGCCGAGCTCACGGCGGTGACGGCCAAGGAGAGCATCCTGGCCTAAGCAGTTCGTCGTCGCCGTTCGACGCGGCGTCATTTGGAAATGGGGGGCGGGGGAAACCTTTCAGAAAGGTGTCCCCCGCTCGTCTTTATGAAAAACATTTGCTTTATTAAGACCTAGAAAACCACCGCCTTTGGCGGTGGTGATGTGCTGATTGGCTATGCCTTCAGAAGATGAGGGAATACAATAACCTATGGCCAAATGGAAAAAGCTGGCGCATGTAGTCTA
>Ga0153915_10000047_pt1 | contig 115290 bp, 112 predicted proteins | sample Opewatmetagenome_2_FD_107003 | JGI IMG/M metagenome (GOLD analysis project Ga0153915, IMG submission 107003) | Freshwater wetland microbial communities from Ohio, USA - Open water 3 Core 3 Depth 3 metaG | ecosystem: Environmental > Aquatic > Freshwater > Wetlands | place: USA: Ohio, Lake... | reverse complement strand
GCCCGATGAAAAGATCAGGGACGCGATCTTCGGGTTCTCGATGCGGTAAACAGCGCCCGGAAACCGTTTCGTATTGAGTTCGCAGCTCTTGATCTTGCTGGATACATCAGCAAGGTTAATAGAATCGGCAATCACGCCGGAAGCTACGATGTTCTCAATTTTTAATGAAGCGTACTTTTTATCAGCCATCCATTGTACTATGCTGTGCCCTGAATCATAATACTAATGGACAACCTTTATGTCCCCTCGCTCCGCCCTGATATGCCGATGGAATTATCCTTGGATTTGCCCAACTTTTTTAATAAATTCCCGGATGGGACTCTGACCCGGGAGTTCATACATTTTTTTATCGGGTGAACAGGATAAGAGACGGAAAAAGGGACAGATTGAAGACGAACCGGATGAAACACTGTTCTCGATTCTGATGAAGAAGACCGGGCATGGGACGGAAAGCTACGAGAAGATGTGCGAACACTTCGCCATCGATATCCCGGAATATTATAACTTCGGGTTTGACGTGATCGATGAGTGGGCAAAAAAGGACCGCAACAAGCTGGCCCTGATCTGGGTAAACCAGCAGGGTGAAGAGAAGAAATACAGTTTCCTTGACCTGGCAAACCTCTCCAACAAGGCGGCAAATATTCTCCTGAAGTATGGCATCAACAAGGGAGACCGGGTGCTCGTCATGCTCCCCCGGATCCCGGAGTGGTGGATCTTTGCCATCGCGCTCATCAAGCTGGGGGCGGTTTTTGCCCCGTGCCCGACCATGCTGACGCCGCGGGATATCAAGTACCGGGTGAACAAGGGTAAGTTCCGGATGGTCATCACGGACCTTGAGAATGCCTCAAAGGTAGAGGAGATCTGCAATGAGTGCCCGACCCTGACCTCACGGTTCCTGGCGGACGGGGAACTCAAGGGATGGGCAAGTTTTCCCTATGAACTGCTGTACCCGGCGCCGGTCTCCCACCGTTCGGTGAGCATTCCTGACGACCTTAAGACAAAGAGCACCGACCCGATGCTGATCTATTTCACTTCCGGTACTACCGGTGAACCCAAGATGGTGCTCCATAACCACGGGTACCCGCTGGGGCATATCGTGACTGCCCGGCTCTGGCAGGACATCCGGCACAATGACCTGCATTTCACGGTCGCCGACACCGGCTGGGCAAAATGTGCATGGGGGAAGATCTTCGGCCAGTGGATCGAAGGCGCCTGTCTCTTTGTGTACAATTTTACCGGCAAGTTCCAGGCAACCGAAGTCCTCCCCCTGCTGGAAAAATACCAGATCACCACCTTCTGCTGCCCCCCCACGATCTACCGGATGCTGATCCTGGCCGATCTCGATAAGTTCGACCTGTCGTCACTGCGGCACTGCACCAGCGCCGGTGAACCGCTCAATCCCGAAGTGATCCGGGTCTGGAAGGAAGGGACGGGCCTTACGATCTGCGAGGGGTACGGACAGACCGAGACTGCCTGCTGTGTGGCCTCATTCCCCTCGGTCGAGCCCCGGCCCGGTTCAATGGGGAAGCCCTCGCCGGGATGGAAGATCGAGGTGCACGATGATGACGGGAAACCGCTCGGCGTCCATGAGGAGGGCCGGCTCGCCATCCACTGCAAACCCCGACCACCCGGCCTGTTCGTCGAATACATTGACAACCCGGACGAGAATAAGAAATCGTTCGTGAATAACTGGTACTATACCGGTGATAAAGTCTACTTCGATAAGGACGGGTATTTCTGGTTCGTCGGGCGTGACGACGACGTGATCAAGAGTTCCGGGTACCGGATCGGGCCGTTTGAGGTGGAGAGTGCCCTGCTGGAACACCCGGCGGTGCAGGAAGCCGCGGTTGTTGGTTCACCCGATCGTATCCGGGGCCTGATCGTCAAGGCATTTGTTGTCCTGAACAAGGGATATGATCCCTCGGAATCACTGGTCAGGGAGATCAAGTCGTATGTCAAACGGACCACGGCCCCCTACAAATATCCCCGGGAAATTGAGTTTGTCGAAGAACTTCCAAAGACAATCTCCGGCAAGATCAAGCGCAGCGAGCTGCGGGCGGCCGAACTGAAAAAGTATCATAACCAGAAATAATAACCTGAAACAACTATTTTTTATCATCCGCATCTGCTGTGGTGCATTTAAATCTGTCCTCATAAAACGAATAATTCTCATTAATTATTTCTTTGGTTTCCGTCAAATGTGGTGCACAATTAATCGAAAGATGTAATAAGCGCACCACTAAATGGATCTGTATGGTGCGATACTCCGTTACTATGGATGATTCCCTGGCAGAAACGATCGATAAATCTGCCAAAGTGGAGAAGATGTCCCGGTCCGAATGGATCACCGAGGCCTGCGAGGCCCGGCTTGCTCCCGGCTCCGGCACCGTTACTCCCGGCATAACCACACTCCCTTCTGCGGGACCGGTTATTCCTGCAGACCACCACAACATCGGCGATTATGATGCCGCAAGCCGGAACTTCAGGATCGAGGTCCCCGAGTTTTTTAATTTCGGGTTTGATGTCATCGATGCCTGGGCACAGAAAGACCGGAACAAGCTCGCCATGATCTGGCTGAACCAGCATGGCGAGGAGAAGAAGTTCTCATTCTGGGACCTGATGCGCCTCTCCAACCAGATCGTCAACATGCTGATCAAGTACGGTGTCAACAAGGGAGACCGTGTCCTGATCATGCTCCCCCGCGTCCCCGAATGGTGGACATTCACCATTGCCCTGATCAAGCGTGGTGCAGTCTACTGCCCCGCACCCACCATGCTCACCGGCAAGGACCTGAAATACCGGATCAATCTCGCTGAGATCAAGATGGTGATCACGAGCACGGAACATGCCGACAAGATCGACGAGATCGTAAAGGAATGCCCATCATTGAGCTGCAGGATGCTGGTTGACGGCAAGCGTGACGGCTGGATCAGTTACCCGGTGGAGCTGGACTATCCTGCACCGGTCTCGGCAAAACTTGTCACCATGCCGGGGACCAAAAAGACCCGGAGCACGGACCCGCTCGTGATCTTCTTTACGTCCGGTACTACGGGCGAACCAAAGATGGTGCTCCATGACCACAGTTACCCGCTGGGGCATATCGTCACCGCCCGGTTCTGGCATGACGTACGGACAACCGATCTCCACTTAACCCTCTCTGACACCGGATGGGCGAAGAGTGCATGGGGCAAGTTCTATGGCCAGTGGATCGAAGGTGCCGCAATCTTCGTGTACGATATCCGGGGAAGGTTCAATGCAACAGAGCTCCTGCCGCTCATCGAGAAATATGGCATCAACACGTTCTGCGTCCCCCCGACCATCTACCGGATGCTCATCCTCGCGGACCTCGACAAGTTCGATTTCTCTGAACTGCGTCACTGCACCAGCGCCGGTGAACCGCTCAACCCCGAAGTGATCAAGGCATGGAAGGATGCGACCGGCCTGACCATTTATGAGGGATACGGGCAGACGGAAACCGTGCTCTGTGTCGGGACGTTCCCCGGTATGCAGCCCAAATTCGGCTCCATGGGGCGCCCCTCTCCCGGCTGGCAGATCGAGCTGCACGACGATCACGGGAAGCCGGTGCCGCTTCACGAAGAGGGCAAGATTGCAATACGGATCAACCCGCGCCCGGTCGGCATGTTCCGCGAGTACCTCAACAACGCAGACGAGAACAAGAAATCATTCATCGGCGACTGGTATTACACCGGTGACAAGGCGTACAGGGATGAAGATGGCTACTTCTGGTTCATTGGCAGGGACGATGACGTGATCAAGGCATCCGGGTACCGCATCGGGCCGTTCGAAGTAGAAAGCGCCCTGCTGGAGCACCCGTCCGTGCAGGAAGCGGCAGTTGTCGGCTCCCCGGATGATATACGGGGACTTGTCGTCAAGGCGTTCATCATCTTAAAACCGGATATCAAACCGTCGGAAGGTCTCGTGCGCGAGATCCAGAACCATGTCAAGAAGGTCACAGCACCCTACAAGTACCCGCGTAAGATCGAGTTTGTTGAGTCCCTCCCAAAGACGATCTCCGGGAAGATCCGTCGCAAAGAACTGCGCGAGCAGGAGATGAAGAAGTTCCAGAATGACATGAACGGGCAGAAGAAGGCGTGAGCCGTTCTTTTACCCTACCTTTATTTAATCCAACAAGGTAATCTATAAAGGCGCGAGGATCGCCGAGCCAGGTCAAAGGCGCTAGGTTCAGGGCCTAGTCCCGTAGGGGTTCGCCGGTTCGAATCCGGCTCCTCGCATCTTCATTTTTCTTGATCTTCTGAGTCGTGACCTCTGCCGGTCTCTCGCAGAAACGGTATGCATCCTTCGGCACGGCGATCTCAAATCGTACACCCTTGCCGAATTCCCCGGTCTCCTGGATCGTCATACCGGTGATGGCAAGGATCTCCTTTGCGAGGAACATGCCAAGCCCGGTATTTTTCCCGAACCCGCGGTTGAAGATCAGCGGCTTGTCTTTTGGAGGAATCCCGATGCCATTGTCTTCATAGACACAGATGATCTCCTCCCCGTTCTCCTGGCACGAGAACCGGATCAGGTCCAGCCGGGGGCCTCCATGCCGCAGGGAATTGTCGACAAGGTTGTAAAAGACTTTGGTCAGGAGCGGATCGGCCAGTACTTCGAGGTCCGACCGTGAGGACTCGATCCTGACGTTCCGCAACGTAAGGCCCCGCGTGGACTTGTCAAGTTGCTGGCTCACGTTCTGCCACGAGGGCGCGATCATGCCCATGGTCTGGTAATCCCGCGTGAACAGTATCTGCTCTTCGATCGTCGCAACAACCTTCTCCTCCTTCGTCAGCAGCTCCACTTTTCCCGGGTCTGATTCCTCGTCCTTCATCAGGTCAAGATACGCCCTGAGTGCATTCAGCTGGTTGAGGATATCGTGGCGGGTGATGCTCGACAAGAGCTGCAGTTTGGCATGGGCGGTCTTGAGTCCGCTCTCCGCAAGACAGCGGTCGGTGATATCTTCGGTTGTCCCTTCAATGGCAATGATCTCTCCCCTGGCATTCTCGATCCCCTGTGCGTTCAGGTTCAGCCAGATGTGGCGGCCGTCCTTGCGGATACATTCGACATCCATTGCCCGGACCGCTTCGCTGCGCCCGATCCGCATCACGATCTGGTCCCGGTCCTCCGGATGCACGTACAGGTTCCGCATGGAACTGACTGACGATTTCAGTTCATCCGGAGAATCATACCCCAGTATCCGGGCAAATGCAGGATTAATTTCGATAATTCTGCCATCCGGTGCGGTCCGGTATATGCCAAGGATCGCGTTCTCAAAGATGTTCCGGTACCGCGTCTCGCTCGCCCGGAGCGCCTCCTCGCTTTTTAAGAGATCTTCGTGGTGGTGGCGTAGTTCCTCTTCAATGGCCGTAAGTTCCTCAAAGGACGCGGCCAGGTCCTCATTTTTCCGGAGCAGCGACTCCTGCATCTGCCGGTGTTCCGTGATGTCCTCGATGATACAGACCGCCCGGAAAAATGCGCCCGACTGGTCCTTCAGCCCGCTCGAACTGACGCTCACATCTACGAGCCCGCCGTCTTTTTTCAGCATCCCGTACATCTGGTTCCGGGAGGACCCCTTGGTCAGCACCAGGCGCAGGTATTCCTGTGCTGCGGTCCGGTGGTCCGCATGAACAAGGGATGAAAACGGCTTTCCAATGATCTCCTGCTTCTGGTACTGGAGCACATTCTCTATCCTCCGGTTGCAGTCGACAATGGTCCCCTCGCGGTTCACCGAGACGATGAGGTAGGGTGCCGCATCAAAAATATGGCGGAATTTTTTCTCGTTCCTTGCCAGCTTCTCTTCTGCGAGTTTCAGGTTGGTGATGTTTGTCACCATGGCAAACGAACCGCAGAAATGACCGGCGCTGTCATACAACGGAGAACCGGAGACCAGGAGCCAGCAGGTGCTGCCATCCTTCCGGATAAAGCGGCGTTCATATTGCTCGCTCTTCCCGGACTTACGGTTCATTTTCCGGAGCAGGTGATCCTGGGTATCGTCCGGTCGCATGAAATCGGCAATATTCTTTCCCAGCATCTCACGTTCAGTGCATCCAAGAAATTCGGCGAGTTTTTTGTTGACGAAGGTTGTTGAAAAATCCGCGTCCAGCATCCAGATGCCTTCGTTTGCAGTCTCGACAATGCGGCGGTATTTTTCCTCGCTCTGGCGCAGGGAGTCCTCGCCCCGTTTCAGTTCGTCATAGTTGGCCCGGAGTTCCTCTTCCTGTGCCGTCAGCTGCTCATAGGCAGCAGCCAGTTCCTGGTTCTTCTTCTGGAGTTCTGTCTCCGTACGCCGTCGCCGCTCGTCATCTTCCCGCACTTTGAGTGCAAAGGTCAGGTCACGTGCCATCTCGTCCAGGAGGGAAATGATCTGGTCGTCGAAGAAACCGGTCTCGGGAGCACAGAGCGTCAGTGCGCCGGCGTATCGTGTGCCGCTGGCAAAGGGGAATGCCGCAATCGCCTGGTAGCCCCGCCGAATCGCCTCTGCTTTCCAGGGATACATGAGCGGATCTTCCGGTATGATATCGCGGATCTCGTATTTTCCTGTGCGGACTGCCGTTATGGTTGGGTCTTCCGAAGAGAGTGTATCCTCCGCAGAACCGGTCAGTTTTTCCAGGTACCCGTCGGTATGTCCGTACGACGCAACCGGGCCGATCGTATTGGCCTGCCCGTTGACCATGCCGGCCCATGCCATCCGGAAACCCCCGTTCTCAACCGAAATCCTGCAGATCTCTTCCAGCAGGTCATGGACATCATAGTTTCGGACAATCGCCTTGTTGGTTGCGCTCAGCACGGAGTATAACCGGTTGAGTTTATAGATGTGGAACTCGCCTTGGCGGTGTTCGTGGGCAGTGATGATCTTCCTGGCAAGCTCGGTGAACTGGGGTTTTGGCGCCCCCCCTTTCTGGAGATAAAAATCCGCGCCGTATTCGAATGCCTCAATGGCAACTTCCTCGCGTCCTTTCCCGGTAAAAATGATAAACGGGATCTTCGGGAACAATGACCTGAGTTTCTTGAGGAACTCGATCCCGTCCATCTCCGGCATCTGGTAATCGGATACGATCACATCGTACCGGGTGATAGTCAGAAGTTCGAGCGCGTGGGAAACCGATGTGGTGATATCCACCTTCAGTTTGCCGGTGCGCTCAAGATACCGCTTGCCGATGTCGAGGAGAGCCTCCTCATCATCTACATAAAGAACCGAGATCATATGGTGCTTACCTGAATCGTGGCAATGCCCATTTTGTTATAATCGGATTTTTTTTTAAGAGTAGATATATGACTCGATTTGATCCTGACTGGAATACCTGACGGCCATCCTGTCGTGCCAGCGGGGTCGTTGATATGATTTCTGACAGGTGTACTGTTCACCGGGATCGGACTGGCTTCCGGGCCCGTGGCATAAAAAAGGCTGGTGATTTATACCAGCATGAACGTGAAGAAGTAAAACACGATCATCGGGATGAACAACGCAAGATAGAGGGAGCGGTTCCACCTCCAGATCGCACCGCCATCCATCGTGGATATGGGCATCAGGCTGTAGACTGCGGTGATGAGGTTGATCGTGAACCCGACGCCTCCCGCAATGGCCCAGACCCCCCCGAGCTGGACTATGGCAAGGAAGAGGATCATCAGGATGATACTCACGACCGGACCGGCAACCATCTCAATACCCTCCTCCCGGGTCTCGTGCGATCCCCCTTCGCGGTTCACGAGGTTCCGGTACGGCTGGGCAAAGGCATTGCCATAGAGCCACGCGGTCAGGAACATAATGACCGTCCCCAGTCCCCAGAACCGGGTGTCGGCATCGTGGCCGTGTTTCGTGGCAAAATACCGGTGAGCGAAATCATGGAGTACGATCGAGACCGCACCGACAAGCATGTAGATGAGCACCATCTTCAGGTCCAGTTCGACCCGGTCTGCGAGGAGGAACGCGAGCGCCACCATGATCACGGCAGCCTCGATCACGAGCACTTCCGTTGCGGAGAGGCCAAAGAAGTGCTGTTCCCTATGGCGGGCGGCGATACCCCGGGCCTCGATCTCTTTCTCGCTGAGCTTCTCCACCGCGTGCCCGCCAGCAAGGTCGGCGATGAACTTCGCTGCCTTGAACCCGACCTGGGAGAGCATCCCGATATTGGCGACCAGGACCTGGATCACGATCACCCCAAGGCTCGTGATCACCGCAGCAAGGGCCATGAACTGGGGCGGGATATATGCGGCAGCTGGCAGGTTTTTCTCCGTGGTCCCTTTTGCCTCCTGGATGAGGCCTACGATACCGGAAGCCCGCTCTTTTTCCGGGGCAGCGGGAACGGTTACGAGGGCCGTACCCGGAAGGCTTGCATTGATGAAACCGGTCTGTGCAAGCGCATCGCTGCCGAAATGATTGGAGACTTTCAGCTTTACCGTATAAGTGCCGGGCTGCAGGAAGGTGTGCGAGGGGTCCTGTTCTGTTGATGTCGTCCCGTCACCAAAGTCCCAGTCCCATGCAGTCGGTTTGTTCTTTGAAACATCCGTAAACGAAACCGTCAGCGGTATTGTGCCCTGCCGGGGTGTGGCAGAAAAATCCGTGACCGGTGGATTGCCCACACCGATGTATGCGGTCTCGGTTCTGGTATCAGACCCGTACTGGTTGGTGACAGTAAGCCGGACTGTGTATTCGCCATCACCGGGGTACGTATGCGTGGGATTCTGCACGCTGGAGGTGGAGCCGTCGCCAAAGTCCCAGCGACAGGTCATGGGAGTATATCCCCGCGAGGTATCCGCGAAACTGACCGTGAACGGGGCAGACCCGTACCGCGTACTGGTAAAGAAGTCCGCAACCGGTGGGTTGGTCACGGTAATGTAGCCCGCCCCGGACCCGCTTCCCGTATCCGCGGCAACGGGTAACGGCACTATCACGGCAGCGATCACCAGGAGGAACAGGAGGATCTGTGCAGGGTGTTTCATGGTTCACCAGAGGAAAAGTCCGGCAAAAGGATATGCCAGGGTGTTTCCGGTTGTATCAGTTCAGGTATTCTCTCAGGACGTTTAAAGAAATTGGTCTCCCTGGAGGGTCGTAGACTTCCCCGGAAAATAACATCCCTTGAAAAAACGAGGGGTCATCAGACCCCGAGTTGGAGAAGAACGTCAACAGACGTTCTTCGACTTACGAGGGTTTCTCTAGTCCTGTATTTGAGAAAAAAATCATTTTTTTCGTAGTGTGAGGGGGTATCAACCCCCGGGCACGAGAAAAAGATCGTCTGATTTCTTCGATGAACGAGGGATTCGAAGAACCTGCGGTTCTTCTCATCCTCGACCTTCTTATGAAGGTCTCGGATTCATCAAACCCCGAGTTCGAGAAGAAAATCATCAGATTTTCTTCGTGGTGTCGCCCTTCATGATATACTTCACGAGAATGAAGATCACCATGGCAACGATCACGAAGTCGATGATCGCGCCCACATAGTCCCCGACAAGGAACTTCAGGGGCCCGATGACCAGTTCAGCAGCCCGCCAGTCTCCGCCCGGTACAACAACGGCAATGATGGGCATGATGATATCGGCCACGGTAGAATTGACCAGTTTTGTTGCAGCCGTACCTATGACCACCGCAACCGCAAGACCAATGACCTGGTATTTCTGCAGGAAGTCCATGAACTCCTTGCTGAATCCTTCTGCGCCTTTCCCCAGGGTCGAGACTCCTCCCCCGACCAGTTTCTCTGCATCGCCAAGTGTTTTGTCAACCATCGTGGATCACCAGTATTTTCCAGATGCGGGACGAGACTGTCCCATACACTGATCGATCGTGTTTCACCCTGATTATTGTTTGGTACAAAAAAGGAGTTTTTTACCCGGAATTCCAGGACCTCACTGACGGAAGTTGTGCCTCCTTACGAGACACGTGTCATGGTGCCGATGATTGCGGGTTTTCCCTGGTAATGTGTCTTTGAACCGAGAATCTCGATCATAATTATTTTTCCGTCCGGCATGATGCCCTGTACGGAGTATTGTTCGGATCTGGTAATCCCATCAATACGTTTTTGAACAGCCTGGAGGATGCGCTTCCGGTCCTCCTCAATAAAAATCGTGACAAAATCCGGCAATGCCAGCAGTTCGCCAACACTGCGGCCAAAGATCGCCGCGAATGCCGGGTTTACATACACGAACCGGTTGTCCTGGATCATGTAGATCCCGACCATCATCGACTCAGCCAGGCTCCGGAATTTCTCCTCGGATTCTACAAGGGCGGTCCTTGCCCTCTCCAGTTCCGTGATGTCGATGATCGACACAATACTCTTTTTTGTGCCCGGTATCATCACGACCGTAATGTACGCCCTGACATGGGACCCGTCCCGGGGTATAAACGAAAATTCGTAATTGCGGGGCACCGATGCCGGGTCCTTCCTCCGCTGCTGGTGGTACTCTGCCATCCTCTGGATGTCTTCTGGTGAAACGAACAGGGTCCACGGCAGTTTTCCTTCAATCTCTGTCCTTGAGTACCCGGAGACCTTCTCAAACTCGCGGTTGACTTTTATCACGATCTTATTCTCGCCAAGGATCATCATGGCAGTACCGGTCGACTCAAATACCGTCCGGTATATTTCCCCGGATTCCTGGATTGCCCGGTCAGCGTTCCTGCGGGCAAGTGCATTCGCTATGATCTGGGCATAGATCTTCAGGATATCGACGTCCTCATCCGGCCAGGCAATTTCCTTTCGGGTGGTGTCAAGGCCAAGCGTTCCAATGACATCCGGGCCTACCGTCAGCGGGAGGAGGAGGAATGACTTGATCCCCATTGTCTGCAGCAATGCTTTCTGCTTCCCGGCAGCTTCCGGTTCGGATAGCATTGCGGCAACGCTCGGGATATTAACTATCTCGAATGCTCTGACCCGTGACGAGGTCGAAGAAAAAACAGCAGCATCAGTCGCGTTAAACCGTTCTTTAAACGAAGGGACCCCGTCAGCCACCCATTCATAGGTCCAGGTGATATGCCCTGCATCTGTCGCCTCCCGCGCAAGATAACAGCGATCGGCCCCGGCCTGCCTGCCAATCTCCGCGAGGAGCTCGCTGATTGCCCCATCGATCTGGTCAGCAGGCAGCCGGATAAACCGGGTCGAGGCTACCGAGGCCTGCCGGATCAACCCGACCCTGTTATGCAGGGCCTGCTCGGCCTGCCTCCGGGATATTGCCTGGAGGACCTTGTGCCCGAGCTCGGCGAACTGCGCCCTCGCGTCCCCTCCCTTCTGGAGATAAAAATCAGCCCCGGTATTGATCGCCTCGATCACCACTTCTTCCCTCCCTTTCCCGGTAAAGAGGATGAAGGGGACGTCGGACACTCTCCTCAGGGCCCGGAGAAACCGCAACCCGTTGCATTCCGGCATCTGGTAATCGGAGATGATGGCATCGAATGACTGGTTCTCCATCATCGCGAGGGCAATACTCCCGGATTCGGCTGTTGAAACAGAGAACTGCCCGGATTGTTCAAGGAACAGTTTGCCCAGTTCGAGGAGATCTGGTTCATCATCCACATAGAGGATGGAATAGTGAGCAGGCATGATCGGGATACAGTATACAATCCGATTACATTCTGGTAATTGGCTGTATTGATAAAAAAGTATCTGTGTGCCTAAACCAGCGGTTCGGGCTGCTGGCCGCCCAGCGAGGGGAGCCGGGTCGGCTTGATTAAGACCTGCTCGCTGGTCTGGCGTATCTTTTCGATGATGAGTTCTTTTCCTTTTTTCGTCATGGCAAAGATGGGAATGGAGACGCCGGCCTGCACGAGCGCCTTTGGGCCGGCGGCATCGCGGATCGTTTTCGATGCACAGGAAGTCACGAGGTCGGAGGCCGATACCAGTCGCCCGGCTTCTTTGTCCGTGAGACCGGTCACGTGGACGCCGAAGATGAGCGTATCCGGGTGGATCCTGCGGATCGTCTCTGCGGTGTCCGGTCCTGCCACGGTTACGGCAATGTTCCGGAATCCAATGCTTGCGGCAAGTGCAACACCGGCAACCGCGTCCATTGCGGCATGTTCGCGGTCAAGTACGAACCCCCCGTTGTTCTCGATCCGGTCCATGACCTGCGGGTAGGGGCAGGTCGAGAAGAGGCCGGACATCCGGCCGCCAATCCCCTGCGCCATCTCCGGTTTTGTGACGACCACTGTGCCGGCGCCATCGCAGGCAATGACAGCAGCGTCGATAAGACCGGCATGGAGGCCGAAGCTCAGCAGCTCTGAAGCCCCGAACCCGACAAACTCCCGGGTGTCGAGCACTTCGCGGTCGGGGGTACACATGCCGAATGCTTTTATCCGGTGTTCGATGTTCGCCTTCACGGACTCTGCCGTGATGTCAGGGATCGGGTACGCAAACCGTTTGGCCAGCGGGCAGTCTTTGATCTGCGGCTTGCCAACGTCCACGACTTTGCCGTTGCGGACCACGATCCGGCACCGGCCGATCGCCTCGATGATGTGCTCGTCTTTATCGTGCGCCATATACTCGCTCTCATAAGAATTTCCGGGTTGTCATTTAAGGATATTGCCTGCGGCAACCGGCAAATCCGTTATGCATATCACGCCATGGGGAGAATGATGGAACATGAATGCATCGTCGCGGCTGTGGGAGATCGATTCAGCCCGCGGGATCGCGATCCTCATGATGATTATTTTCCACACGGTCTTCGATCTCAGCTTCTTTGCACTCTCTCCGGTGGACGTTGCAACCGGTTTCTGGCGGTATTTTGCGTACGCAACCGCCGCACTCTTTCTCCTGATCGTTGGCATCTCGCTCGTTGTCAGCCATGCCCGGGCTGTGGAAAAGGTTGCCGGTTTTTCCCTTGCGAAAAAATTTTTCATCCGCGGTGCCGGCATCTTTGCACTAGGACTTCTTGTCACGTTTGCTACGTGGTTCTACCTGCATGAAGGTTATGTGATCTTCGGCATCCTGCACCTGATCGGGATCTCGGTGATGCTCTCGCCACTCTTCTTCCGGTTCGGGAAGCTGAATGTGCTGCTCGGGCTCGCATGCATTCCGGCCGGGTGGGTAATTTCCGGCCTGAGCGGCCCGGCATTCCTGCTCCCGCTCGGCATTATGCCGGCCAGTTTTACCTCCGTGGATTATACGCCGCTCCTGCCATGGTTTGGCGTTGTGCTGATCGGCCTGGGGCTGGGTGCGTACCTGTATGCCGGGGGCGTGCGGCAGTTTTCCCTGCAGCCATTGCCGGATGGTATTGTCACGCCGCTCTCGTTTCTCGGCCGGCATTCGCTCCTGATCTACCTGGTCCACCAGCCGGTGATCATTCTCCTGCTTGCCGCGGTTACCGGCATGAAGGTGCTGTAACCTCGCGAGACGTTTTTTTGTGTCAGGCACCGCAATGAGTATGAAGAAAAAATCTGAAAAACTCAAACGTTCGCATGCATCCTGAATATTTTTCCGGGTCCTGCTACAAACTTAACAATTTTTGCACAAAAATATTTTCAAAAAATTTAAAAAATTCTGAAAGATCGATGAGTAAATTTTCAAATTTATACCAGCGCTATGCTGAAGTATTTTCCGATGAACGTCTCCGGAGGATGCCTGGTACCACAAGCCGAACCCGTCCACAGCACAGACCCTGCCCCTGGTCATCTGTATTGACGGAAAATGCAGCGTCAGGTCAACCAGTATCCGGGATTACTGGTGCGCACTTGCCAAGCCCCTCCCCGCTGGAATCTTCCGGAAAAAGCAGCGAATTTTACAGATAGAACCAGGCTTCTTTTACGTTTTATTTCAAGATTACTGAAGCTTTTTTTTCACTCATGGCAGTATTTATGCCAGTTTTTTTATGAAACGGTACATATGGAGCCCTGCCTCTTCCATGATACCGGGCGGGATCCGGATACATGGAGCAGACGAATGAACCAGCGATTATTCAATAAATTCTGCGTCCTCGTGACGTTAATTTTCCTGGTGTGTATCGCATTCACGCCCGTTACGGCGTGCGGCATTAACACTGAAAAATCCAATATCGTATTCTTCGGCGACACGACAAAGGTTGCAGAGAATATAAAAAACAAGCCGTGTTTTAACGATTACAGCAGTCTCGGCTACCAGTCCGGGATACGGAGGGAAGGGTGGCTCGAAGCGTTCTCGACAAACGCTGCGATATCAAACGATGATTGGGCCCAGGTGACGAATGGTGCCGCAATAAATACCGCCGGGAACCTGAGTGCAATCCCGTTCAATTCCATTTACCGGCAGAAAGGAAAGATCGGCACACCCGGGAGAAAATACGTTGCCATCTCCCAGTACGATGGCTGGCTGCTCGCTATTTACGAAGACAAGGAGGGTCTGACGCACCTGGAAGCGATCGACAACCCGATTGAGCTCCCGCAGATTGTGAAATACTTAGTTCCCAAAGGTACTGGCTGGAAGAAGATCGCCGCCGGAAAGTACCACGCACTGGCCCTCCGCTCGGACGGCACGCTGGTTGCATGGGGCGACAACACCTACGGCCAGCTGGATCTGCCCTCCAATCTCATCTATACCGATATCGCGGCTGGCGAGGACTTCAGCATCGGCCTGAGCATATCGGATACAAATCCCGTAGCCGGCCACGGCGGGAATGTCCATGCCGCCGGGAAAAATTCGTATAACGTAGTCAGCGACATGAACTGCCTGCCGGAAGGCGAGTACATTGCTATCGAAGCCGGGCCGTCATTCCGGGCTGCGGCCCTCACTCATGACGGCAGGATCCTTTTAAAGGGGAATCCCCTGCCCGGTGACAGCCCGCTGCCAACCGATGCCGGGTATACCGACATCTCTCTTGGCCCGGATTACGGGTTCGCCCTCCGGGAGATGGCAAAGGAAGTCACCGTCACCGAACCGCTCAGCCCGGGCAATTCCGTCATTGCCGGAGATGGCAGCGAGCTCCTCATTCCTTACGGTTCATTATTCGAACATACGCACAATGAAGTGACCCGTGTCTTTGCCCCGGACGGCACCCAGATCCTCTGGGCTAACGATGACGAATCCAAGCAGGTCCGGTTCCCTGCCGGCGCCGAACTGCCGGTATCCCTCATCCACTACGTGCCTTCCGGATCCACGGTCGATGGAACGGAACCCTATATGGTGACAGTGACCCGCACCCATGCCGCTGGCGGGACCGCGGATGTCATGACCGTTTACGAGGATGCCTGGTATGATGAGTCCGATCCTTCCCGTAAACCGACGCTCCCCCGGGCCATGTGCTTTGCGGACACCGGATGCAGCGCGGGGACCGCTGCCAAGCAGCAGTTATTCCTGAGTGATCCGCGGAAGATATCCGGCAGCGCAATCCCGGTTTTCTCGGTCCACCAGCTCGCCAACAACTCCTGGGTCGGCACGCTGTCTACGCTCGGCTCAACGAATGCCGCTGATTCTACCTCCATTATCATGGAGAAGAACCGCGTCGATCCCAATCAGCCGATCAATTTCAGCATCATCTCCGGCAACTGGAGCCACACGCCGGGGGTGAACATGTTCATGACCGCGAAGGCGAATTTGACGAACACGAGTTCTGCATTACAGTACACGATCACCGGTACGTCTTCGCGTGTGTTGCGGGAGATGAATATCACACCGCAGATCTGGCAGAAACGTGGGGCTGGTGACGTGCTGGTGTTCACCGGTGCGCCGGTGAAATGTTCGAATACCAAGACCTGTGTTGCCACCGGGAATTTCACTCCTCTGACTGATGCGACCTATTACGCAAACGCGACTGTGCTGTATACAGTACCGACCACAGTGAACGGTGTCGTGGGAACGCAGGGGTATGCAGCGAGGGTGGTGAGTGCAGGGGCGAGTGGGACAGGAGGTTATTCTGTCTTTGCAGAGGCGATAGATGACTATCATGGTACACAGCCCCCACTCCATGGTTCTGTCGATAATGCGAAGGGTTTCTATTCCAAGATAAAATCGGCATCTTCGGAGTGGAGTGGACTTGGAGAAAATTATGATGACAATGCTATGGAAAAACATTGGAACAAGGATAAACAAGCCGGCACTTATGCGAATAAAGCTGATTTCTCCTATTTTAGTGGTCATGGTTGGAATGATAGAGTTGTTTTTGGTGTGGCCAAAGACAATCTTGACCTGTACCGAACGAGTATGAGTTTTGGAAGCACCACAAAATGGGTCGTTCTTGACGCATGTCTAGCTCTCAATCATACCACTTGGACAAACTGGAAACCGGTATTCAACGGATTGCACAGCCTCATGGGATTTGATTCAGAAGGATTGGTCGAAAAAAACCGGGGATCAGATTTTGCAGCTAGGATGACTGCGGATGGATATTCCCCTTCTCGGTCCATTACCCAAGCCTGGCAGGAAGCAGTCAAACATTCGATTAATCATGACAATTACTCAGGTGCATATATGTATATCGAATCTTGCAAAAATGAGAAACTTCCCGGTTGGGGTACTGCTTGTACACCAACGAAAAATCAGGATGGATCGTACACTATCCTGTATGTACAATTCGACGCAAAAGAAACACGGAGTGAGTGATTTTCATGAAGAAAAATGTTATAATCGGTCTGGTACTCGTGATAGTGGCAATTTCAGCTATATTTCTCCTTGTATCAGGATTGAATGGAAATAATTTAAACATCAACGCGAATGCCGCCAGAGATCCTGTATCAACCCTGTCCTCAGAACGAAGTGGAATGGTGGGAATTTCCCATGAGATTCAACTGAATACTTCGTTGCCAGATTTTCCGGAAAAATTGATGGTTTATAAAACTCTCAAACCAGATACATCGAGGGATGCAATTATAGCATTTGCGAAAAAATTTGGCCTCACTGGGGAGATCAATGAGGGGGATACTGCAATATCAATCGGGACAGATGACGAAGGTGCTACCATATCAAAGATTTCCGGAAGTAAAGAATTCAGTAATCAGACCAGATTGACCACAGATGACGGGATCGATATGCCAGATAATCTCCCTTCAGATGATCAGGCAATCAAGATCGCCACAACCTTCCTGCAGGATCGGGATCTCTATCCGACCGGAATGATTCTTGGTGGAGCACACCATCAGAAATCTATCAGTGTTGATGATCAGGGAAGGGATAGCACCCATTTCGAGATGATCTACGTATGGTTCGACCGGACCCTGAATGGTCTCGATGTCGAAGGCTCGCAAACTGAAGTCGGCATAGGAGGACATGGGGATGTGATCAATTATTTCGCAAACTGGAGGAATTATGAACCGTATAAAAAATTGGCTCTAAAATCTCCCGAACAGGCGCTGATTGAATTAAAAGGACAGGGGGTCGGTTCCGGAATGCGTGAGCCGGGTAATGTGGTCATAGAAAAAGTCTATCTTGCGTATTACACCAAAGTCGCTCTGGAGACGGAAAATTACCTCGAACCCGTCTATGTGTTCAAAGGTCATTCTGACGGTGGGAAGGTCGATGAAATGATTCCGGCGCTGAAAGAAGTACCGGCGGAATTGGGGGTTCTGAAAAGTTAACGCGGCGGATCTTCAATTTTTCTTCTCGTGAGCAATTCACAATCAACTGACAACGTATCAGAACTGAGAAAAAACATTGGTCTGATAGTTGCTACGGATAGCGCAAACTCCCAACATTTAACATGGCAATTTGAAGTCCTGCAAACTGACTCAGATAATACCCAGCGTGGAGGACAGGTTGGAATCGATGCACATGATGGCCAAGTTGTCTGGCATGCAACTATTGACTAATCTTTTTAATAATCATCTGGTTTTTCGTAACAGGGATGCTGTGATAACCGAAACCATTTTTCACTCATCGCCAGCATTATGCCAGCGCCATGCTGAAGTATTTCCCGATGAACGTCTCCGGACATCTCTGTTATGACGAACCGGCTCCGAGTCAGATCCGGACCATGCCCCTGGCCGCATGTTTCGGATTGGAGTGCTATCCTGAGGCTGTCAGCAGGGAGGTACTCCCCTCATCCCCCTCTCTCCGTCGGAGAATCCCTCCTCTCACGAGCCAGACCATCGGGCCCTGCATGAGCCTACGACGTAAAAACCGCGATCCGGATCAGATCCGGCCTGCGTTTACCACATCCGGAACCTCATGGCAACACCCTTTCGTTCAACAGAACGCGTCTATGGACGTCTTTTTGCTGGGTGATTTTCGCGGGTTCCTGAAGATTTGGCGGGGGGCTGATTTGTAAAATGATCGCTTGTCCGGACGCTGCTATATTGACCTGTGTTTTTCCGACGTAAAATCCCAAAAAACAGGTGAAACAGGCCGGTTATTTTGCGAAATGTTACTGTTTTTCCTGCCATAAAGGGGAATCCGGGGTCGTATCGGGCTTGGATTGGCACATCCATTCCTCCATCTCCCCCCCACGAGGTATAATGGGGGATTCCCCCTCCCATGACTAGCTGTCCACGACGTTGCGAGAGTGATTGAAAATCTGCTCTGTAGAAATCCTCTTTCGTAAAAATGGGGGCTGATGCCCCCATACCCCTTAGGGATAACTGCCGCCACCCCGAAGGGCGAGTCGGAGAACCCTTATGGATTCTTCTCCCGTCTCATTCCTGCGGAATTCGACGCCCCGCGGCGGCCTCAATTACCAGTCATCCCAAGATCCTGAAATTTTTTTTGGGGAAAGGGTAATCCATCGTCATCGCATATTGGGGTGCCACGAGCGAGTGGGGAAAGATTCTTCGCATCAGCGATGATTCTTTCGAGAAGAATTTTTACAAATTCTTCGAGCGAAGCCTCGAGAGCGCCTGAATATATTGATGGTTTCTACAGAACAAAAAAATCTAAAAAAATTTGGTTATGAAATCTATCCGATTGTTAATTTTCTTGTTAAAAAAAATCTGACTACACAAAAATTAAAAAAATTTCTGCTGGTTTTTTATTGCAGCCCCTTTAAGCGGAATTGATTTATCGCGCCCAACGAAAGATCCATGGCAGATTATCAAAAATAAAATCGTGGTGATGTGGTGAACAGGTCCTGGCATATCGGCATTTTTTTCATGGCAATGGTATTTGTCGCATGTGCCGGTTGTACCGCGCCGGCCGGGACGATCAATGCAAGTGAAAATGCAACGGCCGCTCCCGTCACCATTGCAGCCTCCTACGTTGCCACCCTCAACCAGCCCAATGCGCACTCCGGTTACCTGAAGATGGACACGGATATTTACAATGCCGGGGAAGTTGTCGGGTTCACGGTTACGAACGATGGTGCCGACACCCTCGCATGTGCGGGCAACCCCCCGTCATTCTCGGTAAAATTCCAGGCCGGCAATGGTATGTGGGCAACGCGGATGGGGACCGGGAAACCGAATACATCGGAAACGTCATCGCTTGCGCCCGGTGCATCCACGCAGGTGTACCGTTTTGTCACCACCGGCTGGGACCCGGCCCGTTACCGGATCGTACACGACTGCGGTGTTGAGCGCGAGTTCCTGGTCCGTGCGTCACCGGCTGCAACTCCGACCCCGGTTGCCTGTCCCGCGGAAAATGCCACCAACGCAAGCTTGTGGGTAACGATCGATCCTCCCGGTGACCAGTATGTCGCCCGCTCGTTTACGCTCCAGGGAACGACAAACGTACCGGCCGGGCAGGAACTGGACTTCACGATCTTCTCGGTCTTACCTGATGAGGAGGATCCCGCCCTCTCCAATGAAGGCCTGTTCAGCACGGTCGTGGAGGAAGGGAGCTGCGGCACCAACACGTGGAGCGCAACGGGTGAGATCCAGGCAACCGGCGATTTCTTCATCTGGATCTCCGATGCCGGACGGAACGCTACCGCGATCAAACGGTTCACCGTGTATCCGGAATAACCCCTGGTCCCGCCCGGACCCTTCGTGACGTACCAGGAAATCCCTTATTTCCCCGGACATCCCTGTTGTATGTGAGCACCTGCATGATCCTCCCCGTCTTCACCCTCTTCATTGAACCGGCAAATCCCCTCCAGTTCTCCCTGACCGTGGCCCGGTCATCTCTCGCACGCCAGCTTGCGGAGTATCAGGCCGCAGGATCGCCCGGCACTCCCGTCGGACAGGTCATTCACCGCTACCCTGCAATCCAGTGCAAGCAGGTCAGGAACGATCTGATTGTTATCGGTATCTGCCAGGGCGCAGGTTTTCTCCGGCAGATGGTGGGAGACAATGCGGAGATCCCGTCCGGGGACAACCGCTGCACCATCGCATCCCGCGACCCGGAGATCCGTGAGGAGGAGTTCGGGATTACCGCGGGTGTGTACGAGTACGAGTTTCTCACCCCGTGGATTGCCCTGAACCAGCAGTACGCAAAAAAATTCTATGACCTGAAAGGCAAACCCGCTCGCGACAATTTCATGCAGAAGATCCTTACCGCCCACCTCAACACGCTGGCAAAATCCCTTGACTATACTCCCGCCGAGCCGGTAACCTGCATGGCGCACGTCCGCTTCATACGGGAGCGGATCGATCGTGAAAATGTGATCGTGTTCCTCGGAAAATTCAAAACAAATCTCCGCATTCCTGATTATTTCGGGATCGGCCAGTCTGTTTCGCAAGGGTTCGGGACAATCCGGAAGACCCCGGAAATGATCGAACTGCATCCTGACGGGAAAACGGATTGATCCCTAAAGCATAAAGACTTACGAGTGCGGTGTTGTCGTGCCTCATACTTTTTTGTTGCAGCAAATCCTATGATAATTGATGATCGCTCTCCGCCCGCTCCGGCCCCAGGATATCCCCGTCATCAAAGCATGGCCGCCCTATCCCTCGGAATTTTCCATGCTCGACTATTCCCTGCGGGACGGCGGCTGGCTGGACGAGTACAGCAGGGAGGACGGGGCGGATATTCTTGTTGCTGAGACTGACAACGAGATCGTTGGTTTTTCGATCCTTTCACGAAAAAATAAAAAAAATACAGAATTCCGGATCGCCCTGCACCCGCACCGGCTCGGGCAGGGCTTGGGAAAGACGATTGCGCTCCTCACGCTTGACTATGGCTTTTCCGATCCGGTACTTGCAACGATCTGCCTGATTGTCAGAAAAAATAATCCCCGGGCAGAGCGATTGTATGAATCACTGCAATTCCGTCACCGTGGTGAATGCACGGAACCGGTTCATGGCGAACCGGTGCAGTTCCGGCAGATGGAGATTGACCGGATTACCTTTGAAGGGGTGAAGAGATCATGAGCCAAGCATTACTTGTCATCGATGTCCAGAACGAATATTTTACCGGCAAACTGCCGGTCACGTACCCGCACGGGAGTATTGTCAACATCCTGCAGGCCATGGACGCAGCCCATGCAGCACGCATGCCGGTCATTGTTATCCAACACGCGAACCGGGCTGCCGGGACCGCAACGTTCGTTCCCGGGACTCCTGCATGGGAGCTGCACCCGGACGTAACGAAGCGCCCGCACGACCTCCTCCTAGAGAAGACGCTGCCGGGCAGTTTCACCGGCACACACCTTGATGCCTGGCTGAAAGAGCGGGGGATCACTACGGTCACCATTGCCGGCTACATGACCCAGATGTGCTGTGACACAACCGCCCGGCAGGCATTCCACCACGGGTATTCCGTACAGTTCCTCTCCGATGCGACCGGCACGCTCTCCATCACGAACAGTGCGGGTGCGATCAGCGATACCGATCTCCAACGGGCGATCCTCGTTACCCAGCAGATGCGGTTCTCTCAGGTGATGACCACGGCCGCATGGATACAGTCGCTGCCAATATCGTATCAATAGACCACTATGTTCTGGGCATTTCTTTCTGGTATCGGTGCGTGTGCCAATGCCGCGTATTTTATCGCAAACAAGAAATTCCTCCAGACTGTTGAGCCGGATATACTGGCAGCATCCGGTTTCCTCTTCACGTCGCTCTTTCTCTTAACCATTGCAACCGTGCGGGGTATCCCTACTCTTGGCCCGGACTTTTTCCCTGCCGTGTTTGTCACATCCGCGATCAATGTTGTCGCCACCACGCTCACATTACGGGCACTGAAATCCACGGACATCTCGCTTGCAGTGCCGATGCTCTCGTTCACGCCGCTCTTCCTTGTCGTCACGGCGGCCCTGATCCTGCACGAGCTCCCGTCTCTCATCGGGATCGCCGGCATCATCACCATTGTTGCGGGCTCATATGTCCTCAACACATCCGCTGAGCACACAAACCTCCTGGACCCGTTCCGGGCAATGATCTCACACCCCGGCATCCTCTCCATGTTTGTGGTCTCATTCCTCTACGCGATCGCGATCGGGTTTGACAAGATGGTCGTGCTCAATTCCGACGTGGTGTTCGGGTCCGGTGTGGTCTTTCTTGTCCTCGGGAGTGCGTTCCTTGCGATCAGCCTGCTGAAACGTTCATCCAAAATAGCGGGGACCGGCACGTTGTCCATCAGCCCGGCTCCCGGAACAGGATTCCCCGGCATCCCGTTGCGTGATCTTCTTGTACCCGGAATAATTATTGGCGTGATCATTACGATCGAAGCAATCACGATCAACGCGGCATACCTTGACCAGATTGCGCCGTATGTCATTGCCATCAAGCGGATGAGTATCCTCATCACGGTCCTCTGCGGCACACTCGTGTTCCGGGAAAAAGAAATCTTCCGGAGGATCGCCGGTGCCGGCCTGATGGTATCCGGTGTTGTCCTGATCCTGCTCTTCCCGTGATCATGCAATAAACAGCGGCACGTCCCGGAACGTGGTGCAATCGAAGACGCCCCGGTCGGTGATGCGCAGGGATGGGATCACGGTAAGCGCAAGGAACGAGAGGTACATGAAGGGATTATCAATGCCGCCCATCCGGTTGGTAACCTTCTGCAGGTCTTTTTGTTTACGGACAACGTCTTCGTAGGGAAGCGTTGACATCAGCCCGGCACAACCGAGGGGCAGGACAGAGATATCCGTGCCAAGGATCGCGACCATCGCCCCCTGGGCACGGATCACCTCGTGTATTGCATTCCGGATTGCATCATCGCTGGTGCCGACCGCAACAATGTTGTGTGCATCGTGGGAGATGCTGCACGCAATGGCACCGTCACGGAACCCAAAGCCATGCACCAGGCCGATGCCCCAGGGAAGATCGAGATACCGGTTGCAGACCACAACTTTGAGAATGTCGCGGTCGAGGTCCGGTATATCGTCGCCATTGCATTCATACCGGAGGGATTCGGTCACGATCTGGTCGGGGACAAGCCCGATCACCCGTGCCATGCCACGGCCGGTGATCCGGATCGTCTTTTTGCCCGGCAGGGGACAGCGGACCGTTGGGGGGAATGCGGCCTGCCGGGACGGTGGTGCAGCGGATACGTTTGTGCCTTTAAAAAAAACCTCCCGGACCGTAAACTTCTCGGGGTCATCGACAATACAGAGGTCCGCACGACGCCCGGGAGCGAGTGCGCCGCGGTCCGTAAGCCCGAACCGCTCGGCAGGGGAGAGCGTGGCCATGCGGATGGCGAGTTCGGGGGAGAGCCCGCAGGCAACAGCCTTCCGGATGCACCGGTCGATATGCCCGTCCTCCATGAGCAGGTCGGCATGGCAGTCATCGGTGGCAAATGAACAGCGGGAGACGGTTGCAGGTGTGACAAGGGGGATGAGCGCTTCGATATTTTTCTCGGTGGAGCCTTCGCGGATGTAGATGTACATCCCGTTTTTGAGTTTCTCTTCAGCCTCCGCACGTGTCGTACACTCGTGGTCGCTCTGGAGGCCCGCGAGGATATAGGCATTGAGGAGTTTTCCGGTAAGGCCCGGGGCGTGCCCGTTGCGGATCGATGAGAGCGCGAGTTTGTCCGCAATGGCATGGTCCGCTGTAAGTACCCCCGGGACATTCATCATCTCGCCCAGCCCAAGGATGCCGTCTTTTCCTATGAACCGGCGCAGGTCTTTTGCTTCAAGTACTGCTCCACCCACATCGGCGGGTGTTGCCGGGACGCAGGACGGGAGCATGTACTGGATATCGATCGCTGCATTCTTCCGGGCTGCCAGCATGTACTCAATGCCTTTGATACCGGCAACATTGGCGATCTCGTGGGGGTCTGCGATGACGGTCGTTGTCCCGTGACGGGCGACAAGCCGGGCATATTCCGGGGGAGTGAGCAGCGAACTCTCGATATGGACATGGGCATCGAAAAGTCCCGGGACGATATATTGCCCGGAACAGTCCCGTGTTTTTTTTCCTTCGTAATCCCCAATCCCGAGGATTGTCCCGTCCTTTATCGCAAGCGAGCCCACATCCCAGGATACGGTAAATGCATTGAAGAGATATGCATCCTCCAGCACCAGATCCGCATGACGGACGCCCGTGGCGGCAAGGATCATCGCCTTTGAAAAAGAGTTCATGAAAATCACACAACGATATCGCGGATCACGGCGGTCTTGCGGTCGCCGTCACGGAGCACATAGACAAATAATTTGTAGGAACCGGGCCCGAGTTCGACCGGTACAGAAACAAGGTTCTCACCATTTACCAGCGTGGCCGGTGCGCTGACAATCGTATATTGTTCCTGCGTCATGCCTGTGATCCGGAAGACGGTTACCTGGATGTGCACGTCAACCGGATCACCCGCATGGCTGATGCTGATCCGGACCGACCGGTTGTCGTACCGGGTATCTCCCACTTCAGTTGACAGGCACCCGGCACAGAGTAATACCATGAAGAGTACCGATAATCCCGCAACGATCGTGTAAAAAGACCCTCTCATTACCCAGATGTAACGCGTGTAACCATAAAAATCCTGTTGGGATGTTCCCGTGCCGGTGTCCTGGCCGGATATCCGGCCCGCTGGTGATGAGCTGGCCGCTAATCCGCGAAATCTTGGTAATCAGTACCGGTTCGGATTTTTTTCAGGCCCGGTGTAAAAAGGAGGAAAAAAGTAGAATATTCATGGAATTATTCAAAAAGGGGCATTTTCCCCGACATAAGCGGGACATACCTTATTATACCATTATTTCTAAAAATGACCATAAGGTGATAGTATAACAGTCATAACTTTTTCCCATCATAAAGGTGGTACCGGAAAGACCACCTCCTGTCTCAACATTGCGGGCTTTCTGGTGCAGGCTGGGAAAAAGGTCCTTGTCGTTGATTGCGATCCCCAGGCAAATGCAACTGTCGGCCTCAGGTACATTTCCCAGGCAACCGGAAAAAACATGTACGATGTGTTCCTGAGCGGGTTTGAGGATTTTCCCGAGACCTTCCCGGTAACGCCCATCTCTGAAATTATCCGGAATACCCCGTCAGGAATTGACCTCGCCCCGTCCCATCTCGACCTGGTCGGTGCTGACCCGTACCTGTACCGCATGGAAGGGCGTGCCGGTATCCTGAAAGCGGCGCTTGACCCGGTCAGGGACCAGTATGATTACATCCTGATCGATACTCCCCCGAGCCTGGGCCAGCTGGTGATCAACGGCCTCTATGCAGCCGATCACCTGATCGTCACCCTTGATTCCGGATCGTTTGCCCTTGATGGCGTCGCGACACTGTCCACCATTTTTTCGGATATGAAAGAGGACCTGGGAAGGGAGATCAAGCCCGATATGGCGATCGTCTCCCGCTGGGCTGAAGGTGCAACACCTGCCGCCCAGGAAGGACCCGGGGAAAAGAAGGACCTCATGTCGGTTATCCGGGCGCTCTTTTACAAAAAACCCGAACCTACCCAGGATGAGATCCGGTCCGCGGAAGAACAAAAAGCTGAACATGAACGCCTGCTCGCGATGATAAGCGAGGTCCAGCGGCTGTTCCCCGCGGTCTATACGATACCCTACTCCCCCCTCATTTATGAAGCGCAGAAACGGGGAATGCCCATCTCCCATTTCGCCCCGGAGAGCAGTGCCGGTGTTGCGTACAAGACCATCGCAACCGAGGTATTGAGATGGAAGTAGGTGAGATCGAACCGGTCCTGAAAAAAACACGTGACGGTGAAGAAATGGCATCTGCAATCGATATTGTCGAATTCGAACTGGATGGGGAACGGTATGCCCTTGACATCCAGCTGGCAAGGGAGATCGTGGAGATGATCCCCATCACCCCCATCCCCCGTGCACCTGCGTATATTTCGGGAGTTATCAACCTCCGCGGTGAGATCACCAATATCATGAATCTCAACACCCTGCTGGGCCTTCCGGAAAAGGAGATCCGGGACAACCAGAAGATCATTGTCCTCGTTCCCGAAGCAGCCGGCGGGAGCAATGTGGGGATCATTGTTGACGATGTCAGCAGCGTGATCCAGGTGTCCGAGTCGGATGTCGATAAGATCGGGGCCGGGTTTTCATCAGAGTTCGCGTCGTTTGTCAAAGGTATCATCAAGATGAAGGCCGACGAGACGGAAGATACAAAAAAGAACCTGATCATCTGGCTCGACATGGAGAAAGTCATTAAGGATCTCGTGGAGAAATAAGCTGGAGGAGATGAGCGTTATTGTCACTGGTGGCCTATATGTATGTCAGGAGGAATGGATTTGACTGAACGACCGGGAAGAAAAGCATTATTCAGCGGGGCAAAGGGAACAAGCTCTCCGTCATCCGGATCTACGGCGGAGATTGCGGCCCACGTCCGCCAGCTGAACGAAGAGATCGCGTCAGCACTCTCATCCGCTGTTGCAGGGAGACCGGCAAATCCCCTGGATGCGATGAAATTCGGGGCAGAATACACGACCCTGGTAGGTGCGGTAAACGCAGTCCTTGCCATCCTTAAGACCGGGGGTCGTTCACCTGAACCTGCGGTACCAAAGGCGTATTTTTCCGGGCAACCCGGCCCTGATAGCGATATTGTCACCGACCTCCGGAACCGCCTTGAGATGATGGTTGAGAAAAACCCGGTCCCGATGCTGGTCACCACCCCGTCATTCTCCATTATTGAAGCCAACGATGCGTTTGTCCGGATGAGTGGCCTGCACCAGGAAGACCTGAAAAATACCAACCTCGCGGGATTCAAGCGTCTCTCCCAGACGGGTGAAGGCGCAAAGGTGGCACTATCAGAAAAACGGCGTTCATTTGGTGAGGTCACGATCGAACTGCCATCCGGCCTGCACGTGCTCGAACAGTACTGTATTCCTGTCATGGGAAACGACGGGGCCGTCTCCTCCCTGCTGTTCGTCTATTATGATATCACTGCCCAGAAGAAGAAGAACGAGGAGATCGAACAGCTCAAGCACCGTTCTGAAACGATCGTCCAGCAGAACCCGATGCCGATCATCCTTGTCGACAAGACCTTCCACATCAGGGTTGCGAACGAAGCCTATACCACGCTCAGCGGGATCAGCCGGGCCGAGCTCGTGAAGATGACGCTGCACGACTTCAAGGTACTGGAACAGGCCGGGGAAGGGCTCAAGCGTGTGCTCAGCGAACGGCACCGTTCAAAAGGCGAGGTGCTGGTGGAGTTCCCGTCAGGTGTACGAAGGCTCCAGCAGTACGGGATCCCCATCGATGATGCCAGCGGGAACGTATCCAGTATCCTGATTGTGTACAACGATATCACGGAAGAGCGGAAGAAGCTCGACGAGATTAATGCCCTGCTTGCGAGCCAGCAGAAGAGCCAGGCGGATATCAAGAAGCAGATGGAGGAAGTTGCTATCCTCAAGCAGCGCTCGGATACCATCGTGAAGCAGAACCCGATGCCGATCATGCTGATGAACCCTGAGTTCAAGATCATCATGGTGAACGAGGCATACATCACGCTCACCGGCCTTGCCAAAGACAAGCTCCGCGGGATGAACGCCCGGGACTTCAAGATCGCGAGCCAGAAAGGTGAAGGGTTAAAACGGGTCCTTACCGAGAAGAAACGGAGTTTCGGGGAGATTGTCATCACGTTCCCCTCCGGGGAGCATGTGCTCGAACAATACGGTATACCGATCGTTGACGCCAAGGGGGATCTCACCACCATCCTGTGTGTTTACAACGACGTCACGCACCAGCGTGAACAGGAAGCGAAGATCAAAGAGATGATGGATGACGCGAAGGCCAATGCCGAACTGCTGACCGTCAGCGCACAGGAACTGCAGACAGCCCTTGCCCAGATCGCCTCAGGGGATCTCACTTACCGCGTGAGCATAGACGAAGCCGATCCGCTCGTCAAACTGAAAGCTGATTACAATGCTGCCGGGGAGTCCATCCACAAGGTCCTCGGGAACACGGTTGAAACCGTGAACAAGCTCGATCTCACCATCAAGGACACCATCAAGAGCACGGAAGAGATCGCAAAAGCAACAGAGCAGGTGGCGATCTCAAGCCAGAGGTCTACTGATAACGCGAAGATGCAGATCGACAGTGTCCAGAAGATCTCCAATGATATCTCTGAGATCTCCGCATCCATCGAACAGATCGCAAGTACTTCCCACGATGTCATGACCCATGCAGAGAAGGCATCCGTTGAAGGAGCCGAAGCTGCGAAGATCGGCAAGGTCGCGACCGGCAAGATGGAGACCGTTGAAAAGATCTCCAAGGAGAGCGTGGACGAGATCACGGCACTCAACGACCAGATGCGCGAGATCTCCAAGATCGTCAACCTCATCACGGATATCGCCAACCAGACCAACCTCCTTGCACTCAATGCCGCGATCGAAGCAGCCCGTGCCGGGGAACATGGCCGGGGTTTCGCGGTGGTTGCCGGAGAGGTGAAGAACCTTGCCGGGGAGTCCAAGAAGGCGAGCAGCCAGATCGAGGCGCTCATACGCTCAATCCAGGCAAAGAGCGAACAGACCTCGACTTCCATGCAGCAGTCGTTCGAGGAGATCAAGGGCGGCATCGACAGTGTCAACAAGACCGTGGAATCGCTGAACCGGATTGTGTCTGAAGCCGCGATCGTATCTGCCGGCGTGGGCGAGATCACAAAAGCGACCGAGGACCAGGCAAAGGCCACCAACCAGCTGATGTCCGGTATAGAATCGTTCAGTACGCTGACTAGTGAGAACCAGCAGCGTATGGAGGATATGGCAGCACTTGCCGAGGAGACCAGCGCCTCCACCGAAGAAATTGCGAGTGCATCTGCCGAACTTGCCGCAATGGCAGACCAGTGCAGGAAGGAGATGGCACGGTTCCGCCTTAACTGACGGGACTGTACTTCTCCGGTCAATCACGGACGGGATATCGCAGGAGCGGGATGGTTTTTTCCGTTTTCCGGGTAACCGTACAAAAACAGGACGATTGTGGGGAATCTGATGGATGACTTTGATGCATTAAAGCGGCATATCGAACAGACGCTGAAGATCCAGTGCGGCAACTACAAGGAAGATTATATCAAGCGACGTCTCCTCTCGCGGATGCGATCGACCAATACCACGACTCACGGGGAGTATCTCAAATATCTCAAGGCAACGCCATCAGAACTCGAGGTGCTCAGGAATGCCCTGACGATCAATGTGACCGAGTTCTTCCGGGACAATGATGTGTACGAGATCCTGAGAAAAGAGATCCTGCCCGAACTCTTCTCGAAACGCAAGAGGCTGCGGATCTGGTGTGCCGGCTGCTCAACCGGGGAAGAGCCATACTCGATTGCCATGATCCTGCATGAGTTCATGTCCACGAACAAGGAGCTCTCTGTCCAGATCCTTGCCTCCGATATCGACAAGGTTGTCCTTGCAAAGGCCCAGGAAGGCATCTATGCGCCAAAGGCGATGGTGAAGCTCTCCGAATCGCAGATCCACCGTCATTTCACCAAACTTCCCGACGGGAACTTCCAGGTAAAGCAGCACTTAAAAGATCTCATCCGCTTCCGGCCCCACGACCTCATGGGAGGGACTCCGGTCTCACGCTGGCTCGACCTGATCACCTGCCGCAACGTGACGATCTATTTCACGGAAAACCAGAAAGATGATCTTGCACGGCTGTTCCATGACGCGCTGGTCACCGATGGCTATTACATCATGGGCAAGACGGAATATCTTGGCAGGCAGGTCGAAAACCTCTTCGTGGCGAAGAACTCCGTGCAGAAAATATTCATGAGAAAGGATTAATCCGGATCCATCACAATTTTCTCTCTTCTTCCTCGACGCTTTTCCGCTCGAAATCTTTTGTCAGTTCACGCTGGAACTCCAGGCGGGCTGCATGTGCCTTTAACTGGTTCAAGACCGTCACGAAATTCACCCCGACGATGACGATAACCAGCAGCAGGCTCACCCAGAGCATCACACCCTGTGCGGAGAGAAAGGCTGCCCAGAGCAGTACGACAAAAGAGATGAGGTAAAAAACCACCCATGTCCGAAGCCCGGGCAACTCCATGCTGATCCATTTTCACCCGTCAGGATAAGAAGATATCCAGATTCGCCTGCTGCCGCGAAAAAACCAGCGTTCACGAAGGATCGCCGCGATCAGGTCTTCTTATGTCGATCGTCATGTTTTTTTAGACATGCCCCCAGTACTACATGTGGAAAAAGGAGATCTCATCACAGTGATCGTAGGGGTGGTCCTGGTGCTTGTCATGGCCGTTGTTGCAAATCCCCAGGTACAACTTTTCCCGGGTCCGCCGGTTCCCGTCCCGACTCCGGCAGAAACCCCTGTTCCGACACCTGTGGAAACCCCGGTCATCTCCAGTACACCATTGCCCGTCAGCACGCCGACTCCGGTCCCGACCATCGCGCCGCCGTACCAGATCTATTACAGCAGCGACCCGTTCTCCTACCCGAGGTTCAAGATGCCTGATAACATGAATACATTCGGGGCCGGGGACCTGCCTATGCGGCGGGAGATGGTCACCTTTGCATTTATGAACGGGACCCGGGGCGGCCTGTCCCAGAAGTTCCGCGTCCCGTACCCGGTCTGGGTGCTCAACACGACCGTGACGGCAGACCGCAACCCGCAGTACGGGAATTTCAAGATGGTACTCTGCTATGCAAACAACGGGACGATCATTGACGGTGAAGAGATCCTGAACCGTGGATCGATGACCCGGGTTGTCGAGACCTCCGGTGCCGAAGTATACATGATCATCACGACCGCATATGTCGACAACTTCCGGGTTGAGCTTGAGACCCCGCGGGATTACTACGATGCCTATACGTCAGTGTAACAAGAGATCCTGATGTAGCCGGAGTTCTCACGGCCCGCCGGAACATATCCGGATTATATCTTTTCCACGGTTACGCGGACACGGTCGCCGTTTTTCAGGGTATGCCCCTTCGGGATGTCGATATTGAACCAGAGTGCTTCCGGGTGGTCCTGTGTGGGATCCTGCGACATCAGGCAGTCCTTGTGTTCGTTGATGTTTGCAACAAATTCCACCGTTGATTCAATCTCAAGAACTTTCGTCATAATAAAAGGGAGAGATGATGTGGGGATATTCAGATGGCACGCGGGGTGACCATCCAGGTTGTACTGTTCGAATAGCTCCACCGGATGATATCCAGTTCCTTACAGATCTCGGCAAGGATTGCCATGTTTGTACCCACCTCTTTAGGTGACAGGCCAAGGTCTTTTGCAATATATTTTGATTTGAAATAGTGCTTGCCCTTGGTAATGCCAGAGCTGAGATACGAAACGATCTTGTGCTGGGTCTCGTTGTACGTCTCACGTAATTTCTTGGTTGTTGACATGTTGTGCCTCAGCATTAAAAACTCATATGAATTAACTGGTATTTATATATATCCAATAACCCGGCCGTAAATGCTGTCTTGTTTTTTTCACGCAGCCACAATTCTGACCAGAAAGATTATATCCCGCCTTCCGGTTGCGTAGTTTTTCCTCTACGGCATTTACGGGCATTTATGGCATTTCCGGGTAAAAATTATACGTTTTTCCGGATTGCCGGGTTCCTAAGCCAGCTGCTGGACCTGTGCATCTGCGATCTTTTTGATGAGCGCTTCAAGGACTACCTCGCGCATGCCTTCAACGAATTTTATGCTGCCAACCACAAGGTGCCCGCCGCCACTGATCCCGCCGCCGGGAAGCTCAACCCGCAGTTCCCTGACCATGCGGGGGATATTCATGAGCACCCCCCGTGACCTCAGCACGGCAAAGTCCGGGCCAAACCCGATCGTAACCACGGGTTTTCCCGCATGCTCGCGACAGAGACGGTCATGGACCTCCCCGCTGGTCTTGCCCGGTGGCGGGAAGGTGAACTTGTGGGCATGGATCTCGACATCGAGGAGGAAGAGATGTGCGTCGTTTGCGAGGACCCGTGAAACCACGTGGGGCATACTGGCACTCATCTGGTCCTCGATCATGGTATTTGCCCCGTCCACAAGGAGAGCGATCAGTTTCTTGTGGCGCTCGGTCCTGCCATTGATGTTCAGGATATCCTTGACGATCTCGCGACCGTCATTGAACCGGAGCCAGAACTGTTCGTAATCCAGGGCGAGGGCGATGTCCTTGCAGGCCTCCTCCGGGTACTGGTCGCGGACAAGCTCAAGGAAGAGGGCCCGCTCAGGAGCCTCGCTCCGGTCCCCCACACCGGCAACGGCCGGGAGGTGACGGATTACCGGTTCGACCCTGGGGTTGATCAGCCGGGCAACTTCGGTGCCGAGCATACCTGCCGTGATCCCAAAGTCCCCGCCAACGTGATAGGGATTGACATGGGCCTTGAGGTACTTGTCAATGGTTGCATCGGGATGATGGTGGTCGACGACAATGAAATCGATATCGTAGACACTTGCGATCTTGTACGCCGGCTCGTCCTCCTCGGTCGAGCCATTGTCCGTGAGGAGCACGAGGGGCATCTTCTGCCCGAACCTCACATGGTCCTTTAAGGCAAAGTCGAGGTCGCGGGTGATGTCCTCGATCTCGTAGAACGGGGCTTTTGAAGGTGCACGCTTGAAGAGGAAGTAATCGGCATCAAAGTCCCCGCCGGATTCCCGGATCAGCGAGACCACTGCCTGTTCGATGGCGACCGCGGAGCAGATGCCATCCGCGTCCGCATGGTGGCGGAGGATGATTGGCTGCGATGTGAAGACCGCTTTCCTGATGATCTTCGCAACCTTCTTCATCTCGGGCCGGAGTTTCTCCATGACCTCGCTCTTGACAAGGAGCGGGATATCCTCGGGTTCGGAGCGGAGATCGAGGGCTTTCTCGATCCTGTCTTTCACCGCAACCGCATCGTCTCCGGTCAGGGCGGTCATTGCATCGACCTCGATCTGGAGCTGGTTGTTCCGCATCATCACTTCGCCAATGACCTTGACGATGTGTTCCAGCTCGACTTCAGGGTACGCCCTGACGCCGGCTTCAACGAATGCTGCGGCATTCTGCGTGCCGGTCTCGTCGACAATCGTGAAGATCGTGGGGCCGCTGGTCTGTTTGACCTGGGCGATTTCCCCTTCAATAGCCACGGTCTTCCCGACTTTTGTGCTCAGGTCCGCGATCCGCACGGTCGTTGATTTCCGCTCGATATTCTGCACCTGGTATACCTGGATCAGGATCTCTTCAAGGTCGATATTGCCGTTCGGGCGGATCTGCCGGACCCGCACAAGGATCGAATCGCGTTCCTTGTGTTCGGCCTTGACATTGCTCTTGTGCACAAGGCCCTTGATCCGGTCGTTCAGCTGTACGAACATGCCGAAGGTGGCAAAACCCTGGACCTTTCCCTGGTATACGTTCCCTTCCTCGATATCGGCAAGGTCACAGCCAGTGCCAAGCCGGTAGACGAGGACATCGTCATCTAATGTATCCTTCATGTTTCTCTCTCACCACACACAGCGTACGGAAATAGGGTTGCGATATGGTATCCGGTATCGTCAACGGTCCGCGGATATGAATGATTTGTATGATCATCAATGGGAGCCTGAATGTTTAATTTACTTGTTATCTGCAAAAGAAGGAGACCGTCGGAGGAACCGGCCATCAGTCATGGAATGGGACTTCAACCATCTCCAAATCATTGGGGACGAGGATACGGCCGGAAAATCTTTTCTGCGCATCGCTGACATGCGCCTGGGTATCCGTGTAGCGCGAACTGGTATGGATGAGTACGAGCGTCCGGGCATTGAGTGCAGCCGCAGCCTCACCGGCCTGGGCTGCAGTTGCATGGTAGAACTCCGTGGCACGGGCAGTCTCAGATTCGTCATAGGTTGCATCGTGGATCAGGAGATCGGCGTTGTGGGCGATGTCCATGATCGCGTGGTGAACGGCACGGGTATCCCCGGTATAGACGATCTTTCGTCCGGGCCGGGATGAACCCATGACCTGTTCCGGCCGTACCTCCACGCTGGTCTCGCCGTTCTTCACGGTCACTGTTTCCCCCCGCTGGAGCCTGCCGAAGAGCGGCCCGGGCGGCACACCGAGTGCGATCGCCTCTTCCCGGTTGAACCGGCCCGGGCGCGGGTCCTCTTCGAGAATAAACCCGAGGGCCGGGAGGCCGTGGTTTGCGCCAAATGCCGTTACCGTATAGCCGTCAAACCGGACCCAGGAGCCGTGCGTGAGTTCCACCGACTCCATGGGAAATTTCAGGTTGAACCGGGCCACGTTGCGGAGCGTCCGGACGAATTCGTGCACCCACTCGGGCCCGTAGATCGTGAGCGGTTCCGTACGGCCGTTGAATGACATCGTCTGGACGAGGCCGAATATGCCCAGGAAATGGTCGGCATGCCAGTGGGAGACGAAGATTGCGTTGATGGTGAACCCGCACCGTGCCCGCATCATCTGCTGCTGGGCGCCCTCGCCGCAGTCAAAGAGCAGGGTGTCGGAACCCCGCCGCACCATGATGCAGGGTGGGTTGCGTGTCGGGGTAGGGAGGGCACCGGCTGTGCCAAGGAAATAGACCTGTAATGTCTCGCCGCTCACGGGACATCACTCCGGGATTTTCCTATCGTTGTCTGTTGGCCCTTCACACGAATTCCCTCCGGTACACCGCAAGGCTCTTCTTTGCTTCTTCTATCGAGCGACCTTCAATCACGATCCGTTCTCCTCTGTATCGGGAGGCAATCGCCTTCCCTACGGTCCCCCATGCGATGGTGCCGTCACCGAGCGGGAGGTGTTCATCGGAGATGCCATGGTTGTCGTGGACATGGATATGGTCGGCCTTGTCCACATACCGGAGGAACTCGCTGACTTTTCCGATGGTGTTGGCATGGCCGAAATCAAAGGTCATGCCGATACCCTCAATGCCTTCCGTCATGCCGATGAGTTCCTCCGGGAGCCGGCAGAGGAATTCCTTGAAGCTGATCATGTTCTCAAGGCAGGCCAGCACCCCGTGTTCCGCGGCACACCTGCCGATCTGGCGGAGTGCCTCTTTCTGGAGGTCCCAGACTTTCTGGGGCATCATCTTGCCGACCGGCGAGATATAGCCCGGGTGGATGGTGACCCGGTCGGTCAGCGGTGCCGCGTGCTCGATACAGGTGCAGAGCTGGCGGATGGATTCTCTCCAGATGGGATCATTGAGTGTTGCGATATTCAGGTCGCCATAGGGCGCATGGACCGAAGCGCCGAGCCGGGTGGTCGCAAGTACATCCTGCACCTTTTTGAAGCATTCCGGATTCTCAAGACGGTAATTCCCATCGCTCACGATCTCCCACCCGGCGTACCCTGCTTCCTCGATACCGTATACCCACGAGATGTCGTCCCAGACCTTTGCTGACGATGAGAAATACAGCGCCGCGGTCACGGGTCATCCCTCAGTTGCCGGATGAGGTGCTGGACAGCACCGGAAAATTCTGCCAGTGTCCCCTCATTCTCAAGCCGGACATCTGCCTGTTTCAGGGCATTGCCTAGGCCCCAGCCCAGTTCACGTTCGTCCCGGTTGTGCAGGGCACCAGCGGTCGTGAAATCGTCCGACCGCGCCCGTGCCGCGATCCGTGCAAGACGGTCCTCAAACGAGGACTCGATACTAATCAGGGTGAACCCCGGGAAATTTTTCCGGAAGAGCGCCACTTCCGTGTCCCCGCGAATCCCGTCAACAAGGACAAGGGGGGATGATTGCTGCTTTATTTCGGGAACACAGAGCTGGGCGATCGCGTCCATGCCCCGTTCAGCCCGGAGCCGGTTTGCCGTGGCACCGAAATTCGTGTCGTTCGGCTCGAGCCCCGCGTCCTGCACGGCCTTCCGTATCATGTCGCCCATGACGATGACCGGAATGCCCATTTCCTGGGCTATGCGGGAGAATTCACCTTTTCCGCTTGCGGGCATGCCGACAACGCCAATCACTTTCATAGGGTATCTCTCCAATCTCCCGTGTCCGAATCCGTACTGTCCGTCCCAGCTCGTCGGCGATCTTTTTCAGTTCTGCCAGCGTGAGGGGCGGATGGTTCTCCTGAAGATTTCGTTGTTTACAGATATATTCCCCATTGGTCATATCCGGGGCCGTCTCGCGCATCCGGATGATCTTGTGCTCGCCCTGCTGGAGCACGAGCGGGGTAGTCCCGATCTCTTCAGAGATCTTCTTGATATACTCCGCATTCTCGTAGAACGCGGTGATAACGATCTCGAATTCAGCGAGGATGTCTTCCCGCGATGCTTTTTTACAGATCTGAATGGATTTTTTCAGGTTCTTCTCATAGTTATCAGCAGGGACGGTCGTGTATCCACCCTGTAACCCGGAGAAACCTTCCCAACGGGTCTTGTAATCAATCGCGATCCTGTCTACCAGGCGTTGCCGGATGAGTTCATCCAGCGTACCGGGAAAAAGGCCGTTTGTCTGGAGTGCCACCGCAAGTCCCAGCTTCTTTGCATATTTCACCAGTTCGATGAGGGCTTCTTTCTGGAGGGTGGGCTCCCCGCCGGAAAAGACCACTCCGCTGATGAACGGCGAGGAGGTCTTGATCATTTCCCTGACCTCATCGAGATCCCGGTGGTCTTCCCCGGACTGGATCGCCTCGTTCTGGCAGTAGGAACAGCGGAGGGGGCACCCCCGTAAAAATACCGTGCAGACCGCCCGCCCCCGCCAGTCGATCGTGGAGACCGGGACAAAACCCCCGAAGTTCAGCTGTATACGATCACCGTGCCGGATTATTTATTCCCGTGGTTATTTGAGTGTATTGAGGTACGGACCTGCGACCAAGGTCATTCTTCCTGTGGCGGATAATGCCTGCATTCCCCACGTATTGAGAGACTGTTGAAAAAGTATGTCGTAAAAATGGGTAATATGATCAGAACTTGAAGTGACGGTTGACGATCTTGATCGCGCAATAATCACCGCACATCGTGCATCCGTCGGTATCGGCAGGCATGCGCTCTGACCGGATGGCCTTTGCCCGGGCAGGGTTCATGGCAACAGCGAACTGCCGGTCCCAGTCAAGGTCACGGCGGGCGTGCCCCATCTCAAGGTCTAACTCACGTGTCTTCTTCAGTTTAATCATATCGCCAACGTGAGCGGCAATCCGTGAACTCATCACGCCTTCGTACACCTCTTCGGGGGTCGGGAGAGCAAGGTGCTCAGCCGGGGTAACGTAACAGATAAAGTCCGCGCCGAGCGAGGAGGAGATTGCGGCTCCGATCGCGGCAACGCGGTCGTCGTATCCGGGTGCAATGTCGGTGACGATGGGGCCGAGCATGTAGAACGGCTTGTGGTTGGTGACCCGTTTCATCAGCTGGACGTTGGTTGCGATCTCGTCGATCGGCACATGGCCCGGACCTTCAACGATCACCTGTACGTCCTGTGCATGCGCCTTGTCTGCGAGTTCGGCATTGATGAGCAGCTCCTGGATACCTGCCCGGTCGGTTGCATCGTGGATCGCGCCGGCCCGCATGCCGTTGCCCATGGAAAGGGTGACTTCGTGTTCCTTCATGATCTCAAGCAGGTAGTCGAACTCCGAGTACAGCGGGTTCTCCTTTTCGTTGTGGAGCATCCACGCGGTCATGAATGCCCCTCCCCGGGAGACGAGTCCTGCATGGCGGCCCTGGTTCTTCAGGCGCTTCACCGTCTCCCAGTTGATGCCGGTGTGGATGGCCATGAAGTTGGTGCCGAGCTTGGCCTGTTCGGCCGTGATCCGGAACAGGTCATCCTCTTTCATATTCACAACAGCACCATCTTTCTGCGCCGCTTCAATGAATGCCTGGTACAGGGGCACGCAGCCGACACTGAGGTTCGTGTTGGCGATGATCTGCCTGCGGATCTCCAGGAAGTCCCCGCCGGTCGAGAGCTCCATGAGCGTGTCAGCGCCGGCACGTTCCGCCTGCTTTGCCTTCTCGATCTCCTCAGGGATATTGACAATATCGGTTGATGTCCCGATGGATGCGTTCACCTTCGTGCGGAGCCCTTCGCCGATACCGCAGATCTTCACCTTGCGGTAGGGGGAGACCGGGATAACGATGTGGCCTTCGGCAACGCTGCGGCGGACGAAGTCTTCCGTGACCCCTTCCTGCTTTGCCACCTGTTTCATCTCTTCAGTTACGACGCCGCGCTTGGCATCTGCGACAATACTCATGGCATACTGGTTGCTGTAAAGACAAGATAAAGGCTTGTTTTTTCAATTCTTGACTAAATCTGGCTTGTTAAGTGAACAAGTAAAGTTGAATTGGAATAACGCAGAATTTTTTGTGTTGCCCTTTTCCGCAATATGGTTGCCGTTTGCCCGTTTTCCACCGGTTAAAAGGGAAATGGCCGGCCTTGGTTTGTGCGGGTTCTGTTAACTTGACGAGGGACAAAAGGGCGTGTTAACTGTCGTGAGATACTCTCAAAAACAATGATTGTTATTTAGAAATCCCATAAAAAACGCAGATAATTCCGATGATCCACCCAACATAGAATAATCCTTGGTACATGCTATATGTTTGACCCCCAACTATTACGGAACAGGCACTAATACCACCGATTATGAGAGGGTCATTAACCGACTGAGCTAACGCTGAAATCGTCAGAGAGTATGATGTGGGGCATGACACTTGTTGCCCGCTGAATGAGAGTACCGTACCCATTACAGAGTGGGGTGGGGGGTATACCGGGATCGGAATAGCATATAAAAATAAGATAACGACGATACCTGCTGCAAGATAAACACCCTTCATGGTTGGATAATATAAATTATAAATTAAAAAACATTCGATTCGAATGTATTGTAAAATTCAAAATTTATTTTGCCGCTGTAGCAGCGTTCTGGATTAACGTAATCCATTTATTTTCACCCTCAACTACGATCCCACATGCTTCCGCTGGGGTTTTCCCATCAAGTGCTTCATGGGGTCGGATATAGTTGTGATAGATTTGCATCCCCGTTAGAACTTTTGTATCGACTTTCTTTATTCCTCTCATCGTTTTTTCCCTATCGCGGATGCTGCCGTTAAGTCTCTCCATTTTGTTGTTGTTCTCGTTCCATGCATTCCCAGTAAGTTTGATCGCGTTGACGTGCCGGGAACGGGGATTTGTGACTGTGAAAAGTTCACGGTTGAATGCGTCGTGGTATGCCGGTAGTCCATCGGTGATCATTACATTGGGGCGCTTTCCGGCAACCTCTTTGGCATCCCCGAAAATCTTTGCCGCGTCGTGTCTGAATTTCGATCCCGCGACTTCCTGAGCGATCCAGTACCGGGTCTCGTCGTCCATCACGGCAAACACATATTTCATGTTGCCCTTAATTTTAACGTAAATCTCGTCGGCTCTCCACGTGTCGGAAACCTGAGGCTTGATCTTCTCGATATACTGTTTCATGAGAGAGACGTACTTGTTGATCCATTTATAGACGGCAACGTGAGAGACTTTAACCCCGCGCAGCTTCAATGCCTTTGTTACATTCCTGAATGAGAGTCCGGAGAAGTAAAGTTGCATCGCAGATGTGATATCCTGTGGACTTGTTTTCATACCCTCAAACCCCGTGTTTAAGGTAAAGTGCTGTTGGCATTCCTTACAGTAATAGGTCTGAACGTCGCCGTAATCGTTGTGCCTGATACCATCTTTTACGATGATGGACGAACCGCAATAAACACAGAGATCGGCAGTCTGGCTAACCGGCGCGATCCTAACTGTTGTTTCAACTTGTTTGCGGATAGCAAAAGAGAGTTTTACGGCGATAATGTGTTTGCACTCAACACCGCGTGTCTGGTGATCGGGACAGGCACAAGACCAGCCGAGGTCGGTTTTCTTAACCTGATATGAACCGCGACCGGATTGTGATTTGACCCGGTACAGGCTATCACTATATCTCCAGATTTGGCCTTTCTTCTTTGTGATTGCTTCACCGCGTTCTTCCCGGGTTGTGGTTAAGGGTTCAAATTTTTGGGGCATATTTTTCACTCCTACTTGGTGTATACTATAGTATATACCATTGTATGTATTTATACCTTTGTGTGTACTTTGGTATATACGAAAGTATTAAGTATTTGACATACCAACATACCCCCATGGTAAATCAAGCAAAAGTTAAATTGTATGCTGTGAAGTCGCGGCACAGCATTAACCTGCCAAGTGAATTTGTTAGGGACAGTGCATTTCCATTTGCACCTAATGACAACTTAAAAATGAGGATTGATGGAGAGAAAATAATTATTGAAAAAGAGGACTGAATTAGGTTCTGGTAAAACTTTTTCTAACTTTTTCGTCTAATTTTTCATTTCTCCTACCCCATTCACCATAATTTGTTTTTACTGGATCTTTCGTGTTAGTATCCTCTTGTTTTATATTTTTTTTATTGATCAGGATTGGCATTTTTGATCTCCCCCCTCTTTGAGTTCTTTTGGTAACACATATCTAATTATATGAGAATCCGATTCATGAGCTAAATAATTTTCGAACCAACATTGCATGGGGCTCCATAAAGTAGAACATTTATCATTCAAATTTTGTTTTATACAGAACTTTTCACCAAATATATCTTTTGCTTCGTTATATCTGATGCTAGTCTGATGTGTTGGGAATTTCTCATTGAGTTTTTCAACAATTCCATCGGCAGTATCTTTAAAACTACTATCCGAATGTTTGAGGATTTCCAATGCATGTTTTCTCATATGATCTGAAATATCATAACAATCTTGCAGTTCCACCGGATCAAACTTATTGGCCATCGCCTTCCAATGATACGGTGCGTCGTCTTCGTGTGTCTCTGAAAATAATGCATTTTCCGAGTAAAAAGCTCTAATTAATGAATTAACAGAATGCATTTCCCCGTTTTTAGGTATTTGCACATCTATTGGTGTAATACTGCTCATTTCACCCATAATTATTCTGTTTCCGGTGAGAGCAACTAATGTCCCACCACTAGCTGCGTAATGTGGTATAAAAACTGTTATTTGCTTAAAATTTTCTCGAATGGCAGCGGCAATCTTATATGAGGACGAGACCTGACCCCCAAATGAATTTATTAATAAAAACAGCTTTTGAATATTCCCTGTTTTTTTAATGGATGTTATTGCATGTTCAATGCCCAATTCTTCCAGCAGCCCAATGGATGTATCTGCATATTTTGAGGGTGAAGTTTTCTTTTGATTATATGTCATCAATAATGCAAGTGCTGCTGTATCCTTCCCCAAAACAGATTGAATTTCACCTACAATTTTATTATTTTCTTCTTTCTTGCAAATGTTCAATGGATGATCTGGTTCCATATATTTCCTCATTTTATCAACCCTCCCAAATATGAAATATCTTTCCTCTTTATCCCACCCTGGTTAACAGCCATCTTCATCCCTCGTCATGTTAACAGAACCTTTGTGCGCAATGTTTATATAATATCTAGCACTAACTAATGGTAAACCTTTAACAAACGAGGTGTTTTACGATGACAGAAAATGATTATTACGAAGTTACGGTAAAAGAGGCGGCACACGACGACGCCGGTCGCGGTATTGCCCGGCTCAGCATCGAGGTGATGAAGAAACTGAGTTTAGTATCTGGAGATATAATTGAGATTCAAGGTAAAAGGATGGTTGCAGCGCTAGTCTGGCCAGGCTTTGCAAATGATACCAATTATGGAATAATTCGGATTGACGGAGAGATTCGGAGTAATCTAGGAATTGGTATTGATGAAAAGATAAAAATCAAAAAAGGTGAGGCAAACTACGCTACAAAAATTGTTATCCAGCCAACACAACCCATCCCACATCCAGAAGATGAAAGGTATCGGATACCTCTGAAAGGTCGCCCTTTAGTTGAAGGGCAGCTTGTGAGGGGATATGGATTATTTGATCATTATACCCTTGTAATTTCAAAGGTATCTCCAAAAGGCATAGTTATTGTCAATGATAATACAGAAATCGAGCTTAAAGAGGAACCCTATAAATTTACAGAAGGTAAAAAAGAAGTCTCCAATATCCACTACGAAGATATCGGCGGTCTCGGCCGCGAACTCCAGCTCGTGCGTGAGATGATCGAGCTCCCGCTCCGCCACCCCGAGATCTTCGAGCGCCTCGGGATCCAGCCTCCCAAGGGTGTCCTGCTGTACGGCCCCCCGGGGACCGGCAAGACCCTGATCGCGAAGGCGGTGGCAAACGAAGTGGACGCCCACTTCATCACGCTCTCCGGCCCGGAGATCATGAGCAAGTACTATGGCGAGAGCGAGAAAGGGCTCCGTGAGAAGTTCGAGGAAGCGGAGCAGAACGCGCCGGCCATCATCTTCATCGACGAGATCGATGCGATCGCCCCGAAGCGTGCGGAAGTACAGGGAGAGGTCGAGCGCCGTGTTGTCGCCCAGCTCCTCTCACTTATGGACGGCCTCAAGGGCCGCGGGCAGGTCATCGTCATCGCGGCAACCAACCTGCCGGACTCCATCGACCCGGCACTCCGCCGCGGCGGACGGTTCGACCGGGAGATCGAGATTGGCATCCCGGACAAGAAAGGACGCCTGGAGATCTTCCAGGTGCACAGCCGCGGCGTGCCGCTCGCTGATGACGTAAAGATCGAGGAGTTTGCGAACACCACCCACGGGTTTGTCGGTGCCGATATCGCACTGCTCGTCAAGGAAGCCGCGATGCATGCGCTCCGCAAGATCATCCCCCAGATCAAGATCGACGAGGAGATCCCAAGCGAGGTGCTCGATGCCCTCCGGGTGACCAACGAGGACTTTGCCGAGGCCCGCAAGAACGTGGAACCCTCCGCAATGCGCGAGGTGCTGGTCGAGGTCCCGGATATTACCTGGAAGCAGGTAGGGGGACTCGAGGACGTGAAACAGGAGCTGAAGGAGGCCGTGGAATGGCCGCTCAAGTACCCCGATGTCTTCGAACGGCTCCAGACCAAGCCCCCAAAGGGCATCCTGATGTTCGGTCCGCCCGGTACCGGCAAGACCCTGCTCGCGAAGGCCGTGGCAAACGAGAGCGAGTGCAACTTCATCGCAATAAAAGGGCCCGAACTGCTGTCGAAATGGGTTGGCGAATCCGAGAAGGGTGTCCGCGAGATCTTCCGCAAGGCCCGGCAGGCATCCCCGTCGATCATCTTCTTCGACGAGATCGATGCGCTGGTGCCCAAGCGGGGCAGCTTCCAGGGATCATCGCATGTCACCGAGAGCGTGGTCTCCCAGATCCTGACGGAACTGGACGGCATGGAGGAACTTAAGAATGTCACAATCCTTGCGGCCACCAACCGGCCGGACATGCTGGACGACGCCCTGCTCCGCCCGGGCCGGCTCGAACGCCACATCTACGTCCCCGCTCCCGATGCGGAGAGCCGGAAGAAGATCTTCGACGTTTATCTCGGCGGGGAGACCGGCAACATCCTTGCAAAGGACGTTGACGCTGAAATCCTGGTGAAACGGACCGAAGGATACGTTGGCGCCGACATCGAGGCCCTCGTCCGCGAGGCAAAGATGGCGGCAATGAGGGACTTCATCGTCCAGATGGGCGGCAGGAACGAGCAGGAGCGCAAGGACGCGATCAAGAACGTGATGCTGACAAAGGCCCACTTCGATGCGGCCCTGCTCCGGGTGAAGGGATCGCTTGACAAAGAGGCGATCGAGAAGTCAGAGCGGCAGGCTTGGGAGATGCTCTACAACCAGGAGCAGCGCACCATCCTTGAAAAAGCCACGATGCTGATCGCACGGGTCGGGATGGCCCATAAGAAGGCCGATGAAAAAGCGATCGATGAACTGCGCACGGCAGTGTATGCACGGAAGAAGGATTTTGCCGCGATTGCGAAGATGTCCGAGTCGCTGGAGAAGAAACTGGAGAAGGCATAACCTGCGAGAGAGGCATAAACGAGGTGAGAATAATGTACAAAGACCCCATGGATATGTTCGAGGAGATTGACGAGATGTTCGCCCGGCTCTTCTCACGGATGGACCGGGAGTTCATGGAGGGCAACCCCCGTGTGCACGGGTACCGGATCGAATACAGCAACGCGAACCCCGTGCAGGGAATGACCGAAACCCCGTTATCCCCGCCCCGCTCAACCCATGAACCGGTTGCCGAAGTCCACCGGATTGGTGACGAGACCAAAGTGATCACTGAACTCCCCGGTGCAACGGAAGAGATGATCCGGCTCGATGTCAGGGGAAACACGCTTGTCATCGATGCAGGCGATGCGGAGAACCACTATCACACCACCGCAGACCTGCCCCCGGTGGAGGCGGCCTCGATGCAAAAATCGTTCAGGAACGGCGTGCTGGAAGTCACGTTCCGGAATCTCGCGGATATGGAAAGTCCGGCGGTAACCGGTACTGATTAACCTTTTTTTCTGCTCTGTAGAAAACTTGATATCATCTAATATCTCGGTCATGCTTTCTGGAAATAATGAGTGTGACCCCCTCTCTCCCCCAGTGGGGGAGGCAACCCAAGGGGGCAAGCCCCCTAGACCCCCCCGTTTTCAATTTTTTTCAAAGCTCGCACACGGATAAGTTCCACGGGGCGAGGGTCGGCAGACCCCGAGCGCCCGTGGCTCCATCCCTATCTAACACTATCCCACACAGGTTTTCTACAGAGTCGTTTAATTCAATTTCAGGAAGCAATCCCTCTTAAAATGAGATGATCTTTCTCACGTGCGCCGGATAATAATCCTCATAAACCCCGCCATCAATAGACTACACACATCAGGGTGTCCGGCAGGACGCCCCGGGTTGCATGCCCTTTGTGGCAGAGGAAGGCGGTACCACATGAAACTCAAAGATTTCCTTGTCAGCGAAGGAACGGAAAAGAACCTGGCGGACCTGATCCTCTTTTTAAGCGAACAGGCCCCCGCCGTCAGGAAGGGTTTTCTGGTTGCCGGCAAAAAGGCAGCTGCCGGAGAGAAGACCCGGAATGTCTATGGCGAGGAGCAGATGCCCCTCGACAAGTACGCCGATGCAGTCTTCATCGACGGGCTGAAAAAATCCCGGCTTGCCCGGTATGTTGCAACGGAAGAGCAGGAGCAGGTTGTCGAGATAGCAAACCCAAAGGCTGGCTTCGGCGTGGTCATCGACCCGCTTGACGGCTCCTCGCTCATCGATGTGAACCTCTGTGTCGGTACCATCATCGGGATCTATCCCGGCCACGTACTTGAGAAGGGTTCTGCCATGGTCGCCGCCATGTACATGCTCTACGGGCCGCTCACGAGCCTGACCTTCACCACGGGCAAGGGAGTCCACGAGTTCGCAATGGACGATGCCGGTGAATTCGTCCTGCGGCAGCGCGACCTCAGGATCCCCGAGGGGAAGGTCTTTGCGCCCGGTGCCCTCCGGAAGGACTACCTCCCCGCCCACGCCCGCTGGATCGCACAGCTTGAACAGGAAGGGTACAAGCTCCGGTTCAGCGGCTGCTTCGTTGCCGACGTCCACCAGATCCTCCACAAGGGCGGTGTCTTCACCTACCCGGGGACCAGGGGAAAAGAGAAGGGAAAACTCCGCCTCCTCTATGAGGCCAACCCGATGGGGACAATCATCCACCATGCAGGTGGGGCAATCAGTAACGGGAAGACGGACATCCTTGGTATAGCACCTGAAGCGATCGATGACGTCACCCCGATCTATGTCGGGGGCAAAAAGGAGATCGCGCTGATTGAAAAATTTATGCGTGAAGCGTGAATACACTGGAGTGATGCAGTATGACAAAAACTGATTTTGGCCCTCTCCCGGGATCGACCATCCTGAATGCAGTCGCCGGCCAGAAGACGATCGTCATGGCGGCGAACATCCGGATCGCCTCTGTGGCCCAGGGGATATTCCGGGCAGCAAAAGACACGGACTCGGCGGTCTTCATGGAACTCGCCCGGTCCGAGTGCGACCTCAAGGGAGGATATACGGGGCTCACCCCGCAGGCATTCTCCAAGCGGATGAGCGAGGATGCAAAGGCAGTCGGGTTCGATGTCTGGGCCCTCCACGCGGACCACATCACCGTCAAGAAGGGCGATGCCGCGGAAGTCGAAGGCACGAAACAGCTGATCGATGCGCAGATCGCGGCCGGTTACACCTCGTTTGCGATCGATGCCTCCCACCTCTTCAATTTCGAAGGAAAGAATGTCCGGGAAGAACTTGAACCGAATATCCGGGTCACCACGGACCTTGCCCGTTACATTAAGAACAAAATGAACGGGAAGGAGTTTGGCCTCGAGGTGGAAGTCGGGGAGATCGGCAGGAAAGACGGGAGCGGCCTTGTCCTGACAAAACCCGAGGAAGCGGTCACGTTCATCAGGGCGCTCAACGAGGCCGGTGTATTCCCCAATGTCCTTGCCATCGCAAACGGCAGCACCCATGGTCACACGTACGATGCACTCGGGAACGTTGTCGAACAACTCTCCATCGACATTCCCCAGACGAAGGCGATCGCACAAGCCCTGCGCGACAACAAGCTCAACGTAGGGATCGCCCAGCATGGCATCACCGGCACCCCCCGCGACCTGATCAACCTGCATTTCCCCAAAGGGGATATCATCAAGGGCAATGTCGGCACCTTCTGGCAGGACGTGGTGTTTTCCACCCTCAAGGTGTACGAACCTGAGCTTTACAAGAATATCCAGGCGTGGACGCTGGAGAAATACCGGCCATTGAATGCCGGTAAATCCGACCGCCAGGTGTTTGACGGCAACTGCAAGATGGCGATCAAGGAATTCTATAAAGACCTTTATTCCCTTCCGGCAGAGACCGAGCATGCGATCCGGTCCATGGCCTATGCCGAAAGCCTCGTCTTCTTCCGTGCGTTCGGGGCCTACGGGTCCGCGTCATTAGTAAGGAAAGATATCCAGAAAAAATAGAGCGTCAGAAATACCCAATAGGAGATATTTCAGCCAAAGATTACTATTTCCGTTATAAAAAATGGAGATCTCAAAAAAGATCGTTCGATATTGATTACTGGAAGTCTGATAAAATTAGTGGCGATTGGAAGTTGTCAAGGGATGTAGAGAACTATGGTACCCGATCTCTCTCTGATCATACGGTTCATAGAATCGATATTGATTTTCTCGTTGACAATAACCATTATCCGGAAGATATTCGATGTTTCAATTCTGGAAATATTTCTGGATATTGGTTTATTCATTTTTATCGGAATTTCTTTAATTTTCCTCATCTGGTGCATAAACACTATTACGAAACACCGGAAGCGCTGATAACAAGCAACCTGTTCCTCGGTGATCGTTAAAATGTTGCCAATCCTGTTAACTAGATGACGATCACATCACTCACTGAACACGCGATCCGGTCCATGGCCTATGCTGAAAGCCTCGTCTTCTCCTGCTTCGGGCCTGACAACCCTCAGCATTCTCCTGTTTCGGGATTGAAGAGGTTCGCAGAATCCGAAGGGTTCATCAGAACCCTGAGGATGAGAAGATTTCAACAGAAATCTTTGAAATGCTGAGACTTATCGGAGCCGAAGCAAAAGGAGGATCCATCAGGATCCTTCGAATCTCGACAATCTGAAGGGAGGCAAGAGCCAACCTTCAGGTCTGATGATCTTTAATGAACAAGTCGAAGAACCCTTCGGGTTCTTCTCCTACTTCGGCTCTTATGAGCCTCAGTATGCACAAACTTTAATTATCTTACATCCCAAATTAGGGCAGATGGTTAACGGAATTGTTTTGCCGATAAAAAAAGTGTTTGCCCTCGTTGATTCAAAAATTTCTGTCGAGATCAAGGATGAGGGGCGGAAGCTGCAGGGACGGCTCGTTGCAGTGGATGAATACCTCAACATCCATATGGAAGAGACCATTGAATTTGTCGACAACCAGAGGGGACGGAGCCTTGGGACAGTCGTAATCCGGGGTAACAATATTCTTACCATTGCACCGGTGATCTGAGTCAATTCAGAAGGTGGAGACGGTGGGAGATCCGATTGAGGAAGGACTGAAACTGATCCAGTCAAAACCGGAGGGTGTGCTCCAGAGCGAGCTCTGGAAGGAACTGGGCGTTGACAGCCGGAAATGTTCGCGGATTGTCAAGAAACTGGAGGAGAGCGGGCTCATCGACCGGGTGGAGTTCAAAAAGGACGGTATCAAGACCTATCTCCTGAAAGCGAAACAGATGCCGGTCAACCCGTGCGACCTGCTGGCCGGAGACGAGCTGATCCCGTGTATCGGGTGCGACCTCGAGTGTGTTGTCGAGGAGTGCCACCCGCTGATGGACTGGATGTACCAGCTCGCGATTGTCTCCCATTCAGATGAATAATCTCATCCGGCCCTCCGGATATCCGGATACCGGGCCCTTTTTTTAAAATCCCGTTGCCCCGGCATGGATGCAACAGCCCGGACACTCCCCGGCGATTGCGGAATTGTCGTGGATTACAGCCTTCGTTTCTCATAAACTCGCCGTTTTCAACAACTATTTATCGCTCCACCATCTACCTGATACTAGTAATTCTACGCCGTTTTCCCGGAAGATGTACGATGATTTCCGTCCTGTTTGTCGATGACAACACCGATCTTCTTTCCCGGATCCGCACGTTTCTTGAAAAGACCGGCGAGATAAAAGTCGAGCCGGCCCACTCCATCAAGCAGGCGACAGAGAAACTCCGGGGCAGGACCTTTGACGTGATCGTCTCGTACGAACAGCAACCCGATGTGAACGGCATCGAGTTCGTGCCGGATATGAACGGCATCGATTTCCTCAAGTACCTCAAGTTGCAGGGAAACACCACGCCGGTGATCCTCCTCTGCCGGAGAGGCCAGAACAAGATCGCCATCGAGGAAGTCAATAACGCGACGGAGATCACGGTCCCGCAGTCCGGCGATATCCGCCCGCAGCTCATGGAGATGGTCACCCTGATCAAGCAGACGATGCTGCGGAAGAAAGCCGAACGCGAGCTCAAGGTCCAGAACGACCAGCTGGCAACCATCCTTTCCGCAACACCCCTTGGCATCTTCCAGATGCGCAACGGCATCCTCGAATGGGTGAACGGCCCGCTGGTCGCCATGCTCGGGTACACGGAGGCGTCGCTTGTCGGCAGGGAACTCCGCTCGCTGCTCCGGACCCCGGAAGAGTACGAACAGCTCTGCCGCGAATTTCTGATACGGAAGGATGCAGCGGGACTCGGGCATGCAGATACCCGGCTCGTAAAAAACGACGGGACACCGATCCCCTGCCACATCCAGGTGCACCCGCTCGACCCCATGGACATCACCCGGGGCGGGACCTTTGTCGTCACCGACAACACCGACAAGCAGAAGATTGCCGATGCACTCCACGAGAGCTAGGCAAAATACCGCGACGTGCTCCAGAACACCCAGAGCATCATCATCCGGATGGACACGCAGGGCACGATCACGTTCTTCAACCACTATGCCCTGACCTTCTTCGATTATACATCGGAAGACGTGATCGGGAAGAATGTTGTCGGGACGATCGTGTCCGAGAAGGCCCGCATCCAGCACGGGCTCTCGATGATGGCAAACGACATCGGGTTCAATGCGGAAGGCTATGCGGTCAATGTCAACGAGAATGTCCGGCGCAACGGCGACCGTGTCTGGATCGCGTGGATCAACAAGGCGATCCGGGACGAGCAGGGCCGGCTCACCGAGATCCTCTGTATCGGCCACGACATCACGGACCGGAGACGCGGCAGCAACGAGGTGCGGATCAGCACCGATACGTGGAAGGACATGGTTGTTGCGGATACGGATGTGAAAGAGGATGTCTTCGACGCGGTCTTCCACATCTGTACCGAGATCTCGATCGAAGGCCGGGAAGGAAAACCGGTCGGCACCACGTTCCTGATCGGCGATACGAAGAACGTGCTGGAGAAGTCCCGCCAGATTATCCTAAACCCGTTCGAAGGCCACCGGCCGGAGCTGCGGGTTGTCACCAACGACAGTCTCAAGGAGAATATCAAGGCCCTTGCCCAGCTCGACGGCGCGTTCGTCATCACCGGTGACGGTTTTGTCGAATCCGTAGGCCGCTACATCACCGTCGATTCCAGCAGCGTCTCCCTTCCCCCCGGGATGGGGACCCGGCACAACTCGGTGGCAGCGATCACCGCGGTCACCCACGCGGTGGGGATTGTCGTCTCGCAGAGCGGCGGGGGCATCACGGTTTTCCGGGAAGGGCGGATCTTAAAGAAGATTACGCTGTGAGCCGGGAGATTCTCTTTTTTTTGCAAAATGGTTTGAAGAAACTTTTTTCCTCTCGTCCATCACCGCGCAGGAAATATCTCTCCCTCAAACCCGGGGTCGATCCCCCGGAAACGCCTTCCCGCGACCTTTCCCTCAGAAATGCCCGAAACAGGCCGGTCGCTGGGATCCGGAAAAGGGAAAACAGGTTTACTCGTCCTCATCCGGTTCATTTTGTTTTCGTTTTATCACGTACCACACTCCTGCTGCCCCGGAGACAATTGCGATAATCACGGTTGCAAGGGATAGCGGATTGAAAAAGAACCCGATCGTCCGTGGCCCTGCTGCCATTTCCCCCTTTGAAACGGGTAAATAGGTATCAGGTATACTGATGCTGATTTGATCATTTATCGATGATTTCTCGTACCGGTAAGGAACAGTATAATTTGAGACATTGGCGCCGGTAACATTGAGGTCAGGACCTGTACCAAGCGGACCTGCCTGCCGTTCGTTATCAGGAACAGCAGCGCTGGTTACCGGCACAGCCAGGCACATCATCATCAATGATATGAGAATGAAAAAAATTGCTGCATTGTTTCTCATATGCACCATACCCCCATAACAACAAGCTGGGGCCGGTCTTGCCAAGAGGTTTGTGGTCGAAAAATGGATAGTGGGAGGTCAGATCACTCCGGACCATCACCCCCGCGTTTCTGCACCCCACCCCGCTACAGCCTGAACATCATCCCCCCAACCTATTCTCGATTGAAACTAGCTCCAAACAGGCCGGTTTCTCTCCTCGCAAAACCTCCGGATAATCAAACGGGGGCAATAGCATGAGTTTTCATGACACTTATCTTAAAAATGCCCGAAACAGGCCGGTCACTGGGATCCGGAAATGGAGAAACGGGGTCCAGAATGAGCCCGGATAGGTCATTTTCATCAAAACGGACATATGAGGTCACTCACAGTCAAAAGGGGGAGCTGATTTCTCACTCCTTCGGAACCGTCTGTGACGCACATCCCTATACTTAAGTTGGGAGATCCGGGAAGGACCGGGTTCCCGGGCTGATTATCGGATATGGTCTCGCAATTTTTCGAAAAGGGCGAGCTGGTCCCGGGTTTCACGTTTCTTCTCTTCTTCGATGGAATTCATGATTGCCGTTATCGGTAAGGCCAGCTGGTAAATTTTTACCGGGCGGCCTTTGTGTTCGGAGGATTCCCCACTCATCCTGACCCAGCCCCGGTCCATCAGATATTTCATCGCGATACTTACCTCCGGCTGCCGCAGGTCGGTCCCGCGCTCGATGGAACGGGACGATGTCTCGGGTACGTTTGCGAGGAATACCAGCAGCGCTGCGACATGCTTCTTTATCCCGATGCCGGTCAACAGGCTGACGAACTCTTCTTCCTTTTTGGTAAAATACTGGACGCGTTCTATTCTCATTGGAGTCACCGGGTCGTGTGTATTTTAATTTTATTTTTATTATATCGTTAAATGCATTCTGGTCGTGTTCTAAAAAAAAGGTGATAAAACCATCCGGATTTTTCAGGAACATTGCGGGCATCCGAAATCAGGAGATGGAAATTTCCTAAATTATCCTCCCATTCCGGTAATGCTCCCCATGATCTGCCGGGCGGTCTCCGGGTCGCCCTCCCCCGGTTAAAATTTATTTTTCCCTGATAAATCTAAATACTTCCCTGAATGACACCCGTTTCCCGTAGGTCAGCATGCCCATCCTGAAGATCCGTGCGGCAAGCCTTGTCAGGACGGCAATGGATATGATAAGAACGGCGATACTCACGACAATCTCGTACGGCGGTACCGTCACGAGCGTGAGCCGGACCATCGCGATGAACGGCGCGGTGTACGGGAAATAGGTCAGGAACTGCATCATGAGGGAATTCGGGTCCTGGAGGAGGAACTGGAGGAAGATGAGCGGGAAGACAGCAAACATCGAGAAGATGGCCGAGACCTGCTGGGCTTCCCTGACCGAGGGTGCGAGGGATGCCGTGCAGGCGGTCGAGACCGAGAACAGGAAGTACCCGAGAATAAAGTAAATGACCGCGAGGCACACGAGCCACGTCACCTGGAGTTCGGAGAACAACTGGGCGAACGGGCTTGCGGCGATCACGGCAAGGCCGATCGTGACCCAGACTACGATCTGGAGCAGGCCAACACACGCATACCCGAGGATCTTTCCTCCGAGCAGTTCTTCGGCCGAGCAATGGGAGAGCAGGAACTCACCCCGCCGACTCTCTTTCTCCTCACCGATTCCCTGCATCAGGTAACCGGACGAAGTGAGGATGCCGAGGGCGAGGACCATCGTGAGGGCAAACGGCAGTAAGAACCCAAGAATCTCCTGGTCGCCTTTGGGATTGCCCGCTTCATCGAGGACGATCACCGTGGGGGATACCGGGGAGAGGATCTTCTGCGCAGCCTGGTCGGACACGTTCTCGTGCCGCAGGAGGTTCTGTGTCATAAACTCCTGCACCGACCGGCTGGAGCCCGCTGACCCGAGCAGGGAATTATCCATCGTATATACCGTGAGCGTGCCGGTCCGGATATACTCCGGAGGGACGATCAGCAGGCTGTGGATATCACCGTTCACCAGCGCCGCCTTGCCGGCCGCAATGTCAGGGTACTGGACAAAGCCGGGCGCTGCCTGCACAAAACCGACAGCATCGACATACCCGACGGTCTGGTTCGCTGGGGCGGTGCCGATCCCGGCACCGGCATACAGGGAGAGCCCGATGATGATGAGCATAAACACGGGAAGCCCGATCGTGCCAAGGATGAACCCTTTGCGCCGTACGGTTTTGAGAAATTCAAATTTTGCAACAACGAGAGCTTTTGCCGTCATCGTTTGCACACCTCGAGGAAGATCTCGTTCATGGACCGCTGCTTGACCTCGAACTTCCGGATGGTAACGCTTGCGACAAGCGTTTTTAATATCGCCTGGGTATCGGCATCCTTCTCAACGATCAGCTCCGCGACGTTGCCGGAGTCGTTGATACCAAGGATATGGTCGATATGCGGGAGCGTGCCTTCGTACCGGACCTCGACCGACAATCCGAACTGCCGGCGGATCTCACCAAGGCTGCCGTAGAGCACCATCTTCCCTTCATTGAGCATGAGGATCCGGTCGCACATCCGTTCCACCTCGTCCATCTGGTGCGTGCTCATGATCAGGGTCGTGCCTTTCCCACTCAGGTCAAGGAGAATATCCTTGAGGGTTTTTGTGTTGAGGGGGTCGAGTCCCGAGAACGGCTCGTCAAGGATGAGGAGGTCCGGTTCGTGGATGACCGCGAGAATGAACTGGAGCCGGCGGTGCATGCCCTTGCTCAGTTCCTGGATCTTTTTGTCCCGGTATTCTGTGAGATCCAGTCTCTTCAGCCACGCGTCCATCTTCCGGTCAATCGCATCCACATGTTTGAGCTCCGCAAAATACCGGATACACTCCGCGACCGGGATCTCCTTATCCAGGCTCCCTTCCTCGGGCAGGTAGCCGATCGCATCCTTGATCTCATCGGAGAACGTCCTGCCAAAGAGCGAGATCGTCCCGGCATCGGGCCGGAAGATGTCGAGAATGGTCCGGATGAGCGTGGTCTTGCCCGCCCCATTCGGGCCTAAGAGGCCGAACACCTCGCCCTTGTTGACGGTAAAACTGAGATCTTCGAGAATATTCCTGCTGTCAAAGGTCTTGGTGAGGTGTTCAATCTCAAGGACATTACGACTATCGTCTTTTTTGTGATCGCTGGTTGTCATGCGTGCTCAATATCCGTCGTTTTTCCTTCGAACATCGCGGGCAGGATTCCGGTCTTCCCGTAGAGATAGAGGCCGGTGATCGTGATCCCGACGATGGTCGAGCCGATAAAGAGCATGACGAGCATCACCAGCATATACGCGACAACAACGGCAAGTGCTGCTGAAGCACTGCCCGATGAAAATCCGATCGCGATCATGGGGACCAGGGATGTTAACATAACGACAAACACGATCAGGACGTAGATGATAAAGCAGACAAGAATCTCTGCCCACACCTTCCTGAACAGGGATAACGATCCCGTAACCGCGGTAACAAGGTCTTCATTGGCAAGGACAAGAAGCGGGACTACAAACAGGGTAAGGACATAAAGACATGCCATGAATGCCATGGAACCGTAAATCATCCCAAAGTTTACAAGTACACTCCCCATTGTGGAAGGGTTCATGAAGAACGAGAACACGACCCCGATGCATGCCCAGATCATCGCCCAGCTGAAAAGCGGCCACCGGTATTGCCCGGCATGCGCCAGCCCGTCATGGACAGTCGCTGTCTGGCCTGAATGGATGCGCGAGACACACGCGATCAGTGCTGCCAGGAGATAGTACGTGATGAAGGTACTGACAAGGCCGATGATGAACGTCAGGGCAATCCAGGGCGGCGAGCCCCATGAGATGGCGGTGGAAGCAGGGCCGGTCGCGAGGCCTGTCCCCGGAAACAGTGCCGTGCCGGAGATGAACTGGAGATACAGGTTCGATACGAGACTGAAGATCATCACCAGGCCGGTGAGAAGCGAGAACCAGAGCAGCTGCCGGTTCCTGATCAGGAGTCGTATACTTCCGGTTGTCAGTTTGATCCCACGGTCGATCCGTCCCGATCCCCCGGCTCCGCCACCCGGCTGGACAGGATTGAGGGTGACCGGTGGTGTTGCCAGTACCGGTGGTGCTGTGCGCAGGGGCCGTGCATCGGAATTCGGGCACCAGGCCCGGTATTTCCGGAACAATTCGGATAAATGGAATGTCATATCATCGCCTTCACTTTGGTAAACAGTTCTTCTGCCATCTTCGTCGGGTGGGCGGTCTTCTCGATCCTGATGCCGAGCTCGGTTGCATAATCCCAGAGCAGTTCGATGCATGCGGTATACCGCTGGCACGTGCCGCAGTCGCCTTCATGATCGTACCACACCTGGACCCCGTGCTTTTCAGAGATGAAGATAAGCGCCGGGATCTGGAGCGGTATCGACCTCCCGAGCAGGATCCCCCGCTCGGTATTGATTGCTTCGATCGCGATCTGGTTTGACTGCGCCATATCGCGGAGTGCCGCATCGATCTTCCCGTCCATGGCAAGCAGCGCCTTGGAGACGGCCTGCCGGGAGATGCCAAGCAGGTTGGCAATGGAGATGTTCGGGGTTCCGCTGCGCCGCATCTTCCAGAACGCGAACTGTTTTTCGTCCATGGGCAGAAGCATATGTCAACGTGTGTAGGTTGACTATATATAATTTATGAGAAATGGCCGGTGCTCCTAAAAAAAGTGAGGGGGGTGTGGAGTCTCCGCGTCACGTCCCCATCCCCGTGATGATACTGATAACCTGCTGAGCTGTCACCGGATCCGCGACCTGTGCGAGCACGAGGCCGGCCAGTACCGCGAACAGGGACCAGAACACTTTCTTCACCTGCTCGTTCTTCCCGAACGCGAGGATGATTGCATCTGCGTCCGTCTTCATGGCTCGCTGGATCAGCTTGGGCAGGAAGACGAAGAGAGGGAGGAACAACACCGCCGCCCCGGTGAACGCGAGTGTGATCTCAGTCCGGCTCGCAAGGAAAATTCCGAGCGGGGTCGCGAACACACCGGCCATGATTGCGGCCATCCCGACCTCGCCAAACCAGAAGTAATGCTTTTTCCCTGCGTAGTTCGCCTTCTCCGCATCAGTGAGAGTAGAGAGATCGAAGATGCCGAGCGCGTTCAGCATCCCGTACCAGACCGCATGTGTCTCCTCCGGGTCGGCAACGAGGCCGAGGAAGAGGATTGCGACCGGCACGATGAGCAGGACTACCGGAAGATGTGCAAAGAAAAAAATGAGTCCGAGGAGGAGCCCGGAGCTGCAGATGGCGGCCCGGGTCTGCATTTCATTCTCGAACATTACACTCATCCGCCACGATCGTGAGTTCGAAGAACTTCGTTCTTCTCGTGACCCGGGTCTGTTGACCCTTATCAGTCCCGGACATCCTCCACCTCCGTAACAATTGTCAGTTCGAAGACCGGGCTCGTGTACCCGCCGTTCGCCGGGCTGAAGTCCCGGGCGAGCCCGGTCCTCTTTCGGGCCGCCGTGCGGAACCGGACCGTGTGGATGCCCGGTGCACGTGGGTAGACCCTTCGGCCATCTATGTCGCGCATCTCCCGGTAGTGCGGGATGTCGAACCAGTCCGGCCAGAAACGGATTCCCCTCGGGATGTCCGTTCCCCGGAGAAGGTCCGCTAACCGCAGCGGCCTCATGTTGTCGTAGATGATGTCTACGATCAGGTTATCGTCTTCCCGGTCCGGCTGGAGATCCAGCTCGTAGAATACCGGGTTGCGTCTCACTTCATCGAGCGTGAGTGGGGTGTCCTTTGTGAGCGGTTCGAGGCCGGAGAAGGTCCCCCGGTACAGGCCGGTCACGGTTGCGACCGGTGTCGTGTTATCCTCCATGGTACGCCTCCCTGAATCGCTCGTGGTCGTCCCGGAGTTTCTTGAACTCCTCAACGATCTCATCGTACCTGCCGATCTTCTGGTGGATGACGAAGAGCAGGGGATAGATCGGGAGTACTGCCCCGAGTACTATGCCAAGAATTTCTGTTTCCATTGTGAATGCCTCCGTGTCCAGAAGATTCGGAAGAGATCTAACGCTCTTGGGGGTGTCGAGAGTCATCAGACCCGAGACAGGAGAAGAACCCGCAGGGTTCTTCGATTCTTCGCTTCGAAGAACTCTGACGAGTTCTTCTCATCCTCGTGGTTCGAAGATTTTCCTGTGGAAAATCTTCTCTTCCTCAAGGTTCTGACGAACCTTTCGGATTCAGATGAACCACTCGGACTCCGCCCCCGCCGCGTGGGCATCCCCCGGGATGCGATGACGATGTATTACCTGCCACCGGAATTTCTCCGATGATCGGATTTACGTCCTATCGCAATGCGCCCCGTCCCCCTTGGGGGAAGACTGCCCTCATCAGAGAGCAGTCTGGAGAAGAGTCATCAGGCTCTTCGACTCTTCGCTTCGAAGAACTCTTGCGAGTTCTTCTCATCCTCCTGGTTCTGAAGAGCCAGTCGGAGGCGCAAGAGGGGGGATGATCAGATTTTCTTCCGGATTTTTCCGGATCGGGCTGGTTCCTTTATGCCAGAGCTGCCACCGTGTCGGCCCAGGTCTCGATCCTCGTGCGGATTGCATCGTCCGAGTAAGAAGTCAGACTGATGCTCTTCCGGCCGAAGGTAACCATGTAGATCTCCCCGTTCGCATCGCGGCACTTCAGGGTCGCGGAGAAGGTCTCGTTCTCACTGTCCCGGACCGCTTCGCCCCCGTGGGTTGCGATGAAGGCCGCGTCCGCAAGGAGTGCGGTGGGCCCGGCATTGAACCCGGCGATCGTGTTGAACTTCAGCGAGTCGCTGCCGATGGTTTTGGCATCGTCGTCCTGGTACACGATCTTTGCAACGTAGTTCTCCTTGGTCTTCTCTACCGGTGCGTGGTTTACACCGGCGCTCTCATAGGCTACACAGGCAAACGGGTTGTCGGTGATGACCGACTGGACGATCGTGTTGAACGCCGCCACGTCTGCAATCGGGTTCGCGAGTTCGCGAACCGCTGTCTTTACGGTTGTCTTTTGTACGAAATCTGCCATGTTGGTTTCCTCTTTGGTTTTCCGAAAGGTTCGTCAGAACTTTAAGGATGAGAAGAACCTGTCGGGTTTCTTCGAGTTGTTGGGAATCCGCACTTTCGGATCCCGGTAGATTTCCCGGTGATTCCTGCGCAGGTTTCACCGGACGGCCAGGGAATTTTCCCTTGCCGCGTCTCGGGGCCCTTTGACATACCAGTATGGGTTTTGTAAGGAGATGGGCTTGGCTGAATAAATTTTGAAAATGGAAAATGGGGGATTTTGGTGAGGATTGGGGGCAAACGGAGGAAACTAATTAGCCGGACGATTTTGACAAAAAGTCATGTTGTCGGAACTTTATCCGGGAAAAAGATACTATGCCTTCATCTGGACGGTTGCATGAAAAAAGATTGTAAGACCCGACACGCTTCTAAGATGATATTCTTCTCGGGGACCGGGCCGGTGTCTTTCTCGCTGTATGCCTGAGTGTTGCAGTTTTGTTTTCAGAGAACGCAATTTTTTCTTCGCTGGCTGTTCCGGATACCCGGACTTTTGTCGATCGATGGTATTCCTCGCTGAAGGAGGTCTCGCCGGGATCGTAGACTGACATCCGGTTCTTTTTCCGCGAGCTTGTAATGGGGTATGTTGGTCTCTCATGCTGGGAGGAAGATCCCGGCAGGAATCCTTCAAGCAGGCAGCGGACGATCTTTTCACCTGCCGGGGTGACGGTATACCGGGTCTTCTTCCGGTCCCCGATCTCTGCAGGGGATTCCATTTCTTTAAAGACCATCCCGCACGTGACGAGCTGGCACAGAATATTATCCAGTTGTTCAGCGGATATCCCGAGTTCGGCCCTGAGTTTGTTGAAGTACCGGTCCTCTTTCAGGATTGCTAAAAAGACTGCCCAACGTTGCGGGCTCGAAAGTGCGCTGACCGCATCCCGGATCTCAGCGGGGATCGTACCGAGATATTCTACCACTGCTTCATCGCGCATTACGATGTCCTCCCTTCAATCAACTATTTTTGACTATGTACCAATAAGCCGACTAGTCATATATACTTGACTACTAAGGTTATTGTGGGCGGGGAAAAAATCCGGTATATGGATATATCCCGGGAATACGGGGACCGGCTTGCCGCCTATCACGATAACAAACGCGTGGTTCCGATCGGCATTTTCGGCTCGTTCCATCGCTACGATCTTCTTGCAGCCCTCCGGGATCATCTCGTTGCCAGCGGGTATGATGCATATCTCTCAACAGATTGTATGGCCCGGACCCCGAAAGCGGAAGGCGAAGATATCGACGTCTATAATTTTCGGATCAGCCGTGAACTTATTGACAGGTGCGGCATCTGTATCTTCATTGTTTTTTCGGAAGGGCCCGGCGAGACCAATATCAACCAGTCGGTCTCCCAGGAAGTGCAGTACCTCTACGACATGCAGGATTCTGGGAGGCGGGAGGATAATCCCCGGGTTCTCGTTCTTGTCGATGATGGATGCAAGCCCGCGAGTCTGTTCAGGGGACTGGTGAAGTCCTGCTATCCGCGATGGAATGAGGCACCGTTCTCATCCCGCAATGATCTCCTGATTGTTGCCCGGCAGTTCTGCTGGAATGTGATGGGGATAAATTTCTGATGAGCAGGAAAGCATAGTCGATAATTTCAAAAATACAAGTTAGACCTTGCATTTCTTGAGTTCATATCTTTAATCGCAGATATTCAATATTTTAAATTGATGTTCAAAGACTGGCACTAATCGGAGTTTCCTCGGCTTGATTATTCTCCGCTAACCAATAAATTGAAAAAATATTGGGATTCGAATTCGAAAGACTAACTCAAAGCAAGAAAGAGTATGAGATAAATAGATGTTAAGTAGTGGGAGGCCCTTCCATTTCATACTCCTCACCTTTTAGTTTTTTATCTTCAATGCGAATAATAAATTTATACGAATCACCTTGACATAAAAATCTTTGAATCTTTTTCAATTCCTCTTGTTTTTTCAAGAAAAAATCCTCAGTTTTTGAATGATATGGTGCCCATAATGTAATTTTCACAAATTCTTCGTTGATATCAATTGTTTTTAAATAAAATTTCTTTTCTTTCTGATTTTCATCAAGATCCTGTGATTTCGAGGGGCGTCCCCATTCTTGGACGCAATCACAGAATATTAATAAAAATGAAATTGGATCATCATCAAAACACAGTTTCGTTAAGAATTTTTCTTTTTCATCAGGTTGTTTTCCTTTAATTTCCGCATCCCATACTTTTTCGTCATGAAGAGCAATAGCTAAAGCACCAGGAACAAATATTTCGTTTAATGCAGATTCAAAATCATGATGAATTTCGGTAACTTTCTCTCTATTGCTTGGTTCTTTTTTTATTTGATTATTTCCGGTACTATCGTCAGTTTCTTTGGGAATTGAAGTGAGCATTTTTAATAATGACACACAACTCAAAACCCCATGATTTTTTTCTTCAGTAATCATCCTATGAATAAACTGGATTAACTCACTTTCCGAAGCCAGCCAATTATTTTCAAGTGTTCTTTGTGGAGGGTGTGTTTTGCAAAACGAGCAAATTAGATACCCAAGGCAACTTAAGAAGTCTTCATCTATAAATTTTGATTTTAATTCTATGGTTCCGATCTCTTTTTGAATGTTAAAAACTCGTTTAAAGAATTCTCCGCTCCATTTGTCGTATAATTGAACGGGGTATGCATTATCATGAAAAGATGCAGCGACAAGCCAGACTAATTCAGGTTGCTTATATCGTTCTTTAAAAAGATTATATTTTTTATCGATTATGGGAAGTCCTAACAAAAAAACTTGGAATTGGTGAATATAATGGTCTCGATAAATACGGCCTCCACGTTTTAGGTTAGATGCAGAAATATATTGTAATGAAGGTTCAAACACTTCTAAAAAATCGGAATACGATGGGCCCAATTCTTTTTTCCACAACGAAGAGAAAATCTCACTTGTGAAAACATATTCATCTCCTTTTTCAGTGAGATGTTCATTAATATATTCAAATAATTCATCACGATAAGAAATCGTGTTCAAATCAAAAATTTGATCTAATAACTTTCTATCGATAGAACTTTTTCCAAATTGATCTGGATTTAGCCCAGCAATTGCATTTACCGAATCATATACAAATTTGCTGAAGAAATCGGGTGTTTCGCCTTTTTTTATTTTTGCAATATCATCTCGATATTCATGTTGCATTTGTTCAGTGATACTGAACGTTTCAATTTTTTCTTGAATTGTTCCATCACCTAAATAGATCCATTGACCAATTCCAGTCTCTTTAAAAAATTTTGAATTTAAGTCAATAGATTTAGGCATAACAAGGATTATTTTCAAATCTTTTAGAGTTTTTATTCTGGAAAGATAATATCGATAATACTTCACTCTTTTTTCTAACTCAACTTTGGAATAGTCTTTCGAAAAATCTGTTGAAACAATCAAATAAACGATATAATAAGTAACCCCTTTGTCAATTTTTGATGAAATCAAGTCAACAGGTAGATTTGGATCGATAATTGACCGTTCAATTTTTTCATATACAATTAATTTTTCTTCATCGATCTTTGTATGAAGAGTGATCTTTTTTCCATTAATTTCAAATGTGATTTTATTTCCTTCTTTTTTTAAAAGAATGTGATTTGATGAGGCCTTATCTTTTATTTTAATCAATTCATCATTTTTTGTAATAATTGAATTTCGTACCCAATGTACCTGAAATTTATCAACAAAATAATTTTCGAGCCATACTCGTTGGTCCCCGACAACATCATCCCAATTGAATAAAAATAATTCACGTGTTTCTTTGTTATTTTCTATAAACTCGGGAGTTTCCTCTAAATAGTGATATAATGTGTATTGCTTGGATAGAAGATATGTCTCTAATTGCCTCACTATTTGAGTATGACTAACAATTTTAGGTTCCATTATTTCAAAAAAACTATCTGCAGTGGTGACACTTGCTGCACGTGATCGAGTATTTTCCGTTGTTGAGAATTTCCAGTTCTTTTAATGCATAATCAGGATCACTAAGCTGCTCGGAAGAAAGCATTGCCCGGTCACGGAAAATGGGTGTTGAGGATTGTGTTACATCAACTAATTCCATAATAACCACTTGAATTCCGTCACATGATAATTATTCCGATTTCCAGCATTGCGGATCTTCCGCAAGGTAATCGCCGGTGACTGCATAGGCCATGGACCGGCAGCCGCTACAACGCGGGATGTGCTCGCAGGATTTGCACTTGCCTTTCAGGTTCCGCTTGTCCCGGATCTGGCAGAGCAGTTCGGACTCGAACCAGATCTTTTCTATGCTGTCCGTTTTCAGGTTCCCGATGGTGATCGGCAGTCTGCGGCAGGCAAGCACGGAAGCGTCCGGCATGATACACAGGCCGTCGTACCCGATCGAACAGATTGCGCCGAGTTCTTCATGGGGGCCAATTCCGGAATCTGCGTTTGCCCGACAGGGGTCCAGGTTGATCCATAACGGCCGGTACTTCAGGATGCGTAGGTCATGGCCTTTTTGGTACTCGAGATCGGCACGGTCAGAGATATACTGAAATGTGTATTCGAGCTCCCGCGGACTTAAGATGGCATCTTTTTTATCTCTTCCCGAACCTGTCGGGACCATTCGCTCAATGGTAAGACCGCTGATATTTTCCCGGATTGCCAGAGCAATGAGATCGGGAATCTCCTCTTTATTCAACTGTTGCAACGTGAACATGACCTTGACATCAATTCCATGATTCACCAGCGTCCGGATTCCTTTCATTGCTTTTTCAAAGGTACCGGTTCCGCGGATCTGGTCGTGGATCATTGATGTAGCGCCATCAAGGGACACCTGAACATTGTTCAGTTTCCGGATTTTTTTCAGGTCCTGTGCGATTTTGTCGGTGATAAAAATACCATTGCAGAGAACATCAAGACGGGAAATATTATCGGAGCTATCAAGATAGGTCATGAGCGGGAACAATTCTTTTTTAATAAAAGGTTCTCCGCCGGTAATGGAAATATCACCTTTTTTGTTCCACTTCGCCATCGTTACAAAAATCTTGTCGGCGATTGCTTTGAGTTCATCAATGGAGAGATCGATTTGATCGGTATAACTTTCCTGGTAACAATGACTGCACCGGAGATTGCATTTATTGGTGATGTGCCACTGAAAATAGAAATTCTGGGGTTCATCCCGATTGGGTTTTTTTGCCATCTAATGAGGAGTAGTTGAGAATGATAACAGATTAATCTATCAGTTTTCCATCAAAAAAGAATCATCTTCTTTTGACGACGAGAATAATTACTGCTAAAATTATTAATCCTCCGATAATTATGAAGTAAATCCTCGGAATTGTATTTTGATCAGGTACCTTGAATTTTGCATAAATTGTCTGCGATGCGATATTATCTCCCAATGGATTCAGAGGATTTTTATTCCGGTTAATATGCCAAGTGAGTTGTTTCCCATCCATCCACCAGCTGGAGGAATTTTCAAGAGTGTTTGCATTAATCAGATCTGTTGGAACGGCAAGGTTGTAAGTGAATTTATTGAGGTACTTTTCCGGAAGATAGGATGAATTTACAATCGAATTATCTATGAACTCCCAGGAGTCTGGATATTTATTCAGCCGAATAGTTGTTGTCACATTGTTGGGGTCAAATGGTTGCTTTGCTGTAATCCTGATGGTTCTCGATGATGAATCATTTTGAATTGAAATAGATTGTTTGTCCGCTATGGTTCTCGTTTCATAGTCATTCATAGAGACAAATTTCTGGGAATTCAGGTACAAGAGAAATTGGGAATAACTCATATCATCAACAAACTGGAATGTCACTTGATATTCAGATAATAAACCGGAAGGGGTGAGGACAGCATTCACTTCAACATCCGCAGCAGGACCGCGTATCTGAGGATACATAACGAGAAGATACAGACTACCGAAGATCAAAATTAAGAAAATCAGACCGGCAAGCGAACCCATATCAAAATCTCCAGAATCATTCATATTTCTTTTAAAAAAAATCGAAGTCATGATTCCACCGGGATCAAATTACTTTGCGTCTACTAATCAGTTTGACATCCGGTTGATAGCGGTCACGATAGTCGATTGCAGGTTGAGTAAACCCAGCCTTACTATCGACCTCAGTAACGCATTTCTGTCTGATCAGTCGCTGCAGCTCTGGTTTGGTCACAGGAGTCTGACGAGCCTTGACTTCACCGATAACCTCACCTCGTTGATAGTCGTGCATACCAGGACCTCCCACATGTTTTGCCCTGTGTTCACCTGCTTTTCTCTTTTCATACGCGATTCCGCGTTCGACGTGATTTTTAGTCATTAAATTACCTTTGTAATATTTTGTCGTGATCTGTATATGGTAAGTTTTATTTTAACATAATTAACATATTTAGCATTGTTAGCTTATGCCAAATATCGAAGAGACCGTCCATATAATTCCTTTAGGTCATGAGATAGATCGGGCTGTGAAACCCTTTGAAAGCCTTAAAGCAGACCGCGTTTATCTACTTACAAACTTGGAAATTGAACGATCAGATGATGAAATGTTCAAAAATCAGAAGATATGTTTAGAAAAAGTAGAGAAAATTTTACAACGGAAAAAAATTGAGGTCACGAAGATTCTTGATGTAAATCTTTTTGATCTCCTCGATGTGATGAAAACCGTCTCCCAAATTATTGTCAAAGAAACGGCTCTGCATAATCGGGTTTTTGTTAATATGTCTGCCGCAGGACGGCTTACCTCCGTTGCAGCAACACTGGCTGGAATGGCTCATAAGGCAAATGTGTATTACGTTCATGCAGATGAATATCCCACGAATAAATCATCTCGTCGTAAACATGGACTGAGTATTTGTAACTTGAAAAAATCGGACATACTGGAAAATTTTGAGATCAAGATGCCTGAAGAAATCGGAATGAAAATTTTACTTCTCTTAAGCAAGGGGGGAAAACCAAAAAAGATGAGGGATATTTTGGGATTTTTAAAGGAAGAAAATGTCCCGGGATTTCAGGAATTATTTGATGAAGTAGAAGAAAGTAGGATGAGATCTCTGCAAAGTAATCAGTTGATGAAGCTCGATAAGACCGTTCTCACGAAACTGGAAAAGCATGGGTATATCTCCCGGAAAAAAGATGGACGAAATGTATTCATTTCCATAACAAAATCAGGGAATTACATTGCACATATTAGTGGATTATTAGATTAATCTCCATCAATCCCGAATCCCACATGAAAGGTTTTTCAGATCTAAACATAATCCAGAAAAGTCACATCTGAAATATTCGTGTGTTGTACGATAAAATCTCTATGACGGACGATGTGATTGTGATCACCTGTCACAAAATTCAAATCTTGAATAATTCCTCCAACATGATGAGCATCAAGGACAATTACTACATCGGACGGATCCTCTATCATGGTATCAAGATGTCTTTTCGTTGCGAGATACTCATTGACCCTGCTATGAATCTGAAGGACTGCAGGCTTTCTCAGCTGCGCTAAACGAGTATCGCAATCGCTCTCGTATTTCCATTCAGCTTTACGGATTTTCCTGACCAGCTCTTTTGTATCGTGTTGATATTTGCCCACCAACTCTTGGAAAATCTCCAGAGTCTTCCATTTCTCCGCTACGGCAAGGCAAAAAAGTTCGGTGGGAGGATAATTTTCTTTAGTTAAAAGATTAATTGCCGCACGAAACTCATCCTTAATCTCATAAAAAATCGTCCTGCACTTCCCTGCTCCTCCATCTCCAAAACATTCATGCCAGACAGTGGTGCTGCTGTGTTTTACACCTGTTTTCTCAATAACTTTTTTTGCCTGATTTCCCCACTGATCGGCACACGAGAAATAAAATCCGATAAGTACGTTACTATCAAGGAAAAATGGCAATTTTCCGCCTCAGGTGTCCGATTGATTCAGATTATTCCGGGAAATGAAGTTTAATTTATTAACGACATTCTCAATTTCCCGATCTTCGTTCTGGCTTTTCCTCCATCTCTGCAATAATGTTTTTCTCGTTTTCTCCAAACCATCTTGGTATTTTGGAAGAACATTTTCTATAAACCGGGAATCCCACTGCCGGATGAGATCAGAGGGCAGGTTTTCATTCTGAAGGATCCGGAGATTATGACAGAAAAAGTCCCAGAAGTTTTTCGTTATCGGGAAAATTTGTCTCTCGCTGGATTCAAGTGTTATCCGGATCGTATCGTCCCAATCAACGTATGTGTCATAAATCCGTCTCATATCGCATTGCGGAAAAACCCTGAATGAATCGTCAAGTAATGTTTCAATTTTGTCTTTTTCCGCATCGTTCAAAGAAAAGGATGTCTTGTTTTTCACGCGTTCCGGATCATGAATGGAATCCAGAAAAGGTACCAGGCCCCGGTTGAATGTCCTCTGGAATTCATACGGTGCCTGGGAATAAACGTCATCAAGAAGGAGACTAATGTAACCTTTCTTGAAGAACCCGCTCGTCTGGCGGTAATTCTGAACTAGACTCTGAATCTGATCATCAATCTGCCGTTGAAGATCCTCTGGAACAGAGGATTTGGGGACTCTCGTCATTTTTCTGCTGGAACGATCCGATGTGATATAAAATTCCCGCGATTGGCCGACATCCTCCTCGAACTGATTTTCTTCAATCAATGATCCCTGAAGGTACCAGTAATAGGGTAATTTTATATCAATATCGGCGGTGAGAAGACGCTTGTACAATAGAAAAATCATTTTATTGAATGCAGTCGCCCCGAAAAACGTGTCCCCTTCTGGATTTGCTTCATACAGTAATCGTTCGACAGAATATTTCAGAAGAGAGTTTTTGACCAAAAGGCGTCACCAAATTATGGTTACTGACATATTTGGATGGGATTATTAATGTTGTTGTTGGTTGAAGTGAAAGTAAAAGGTTGAGATTCGCGAGTCCATTTTTTCAGGCAAACCATGAACTGTTCCCCCGAAAAAGCCCTATCGCGTTTCCGCACCCCCACCCCGCCCCAGCCTGTACTTCGTCCCCCCGACCTATTCTTCGTTAAAACAAGCTCTAAACAGGCCGGTTTTTCCCCTCGCAAAACCCCCCGATAAACAAACGGGGCCCGTTGAAAGAGTTCCCGTGACACTCCTCGCAAAAATCCCCGAAACAGGCCGGTCAGAGTGATCCGGAAAAAGGGAAACCGGGCTCAAATCAAGCCCGGATAGGTCATTTTCACCGATCCGGGTATGTGAGCGTACTCATAGTCGAAAAAAGGAGGATATTACCCTCCGTCGTCGGAGGAAGAGGCAGCCCCCACGGGGTATAATCCCGGAAGACTCGCCATATCCGGCACAGCCTCCGGTACAACATCCGGCCCCGGAGCAGGCTCCGGACTCTTAGCCGGCACCGTTTTCTCCGTCAACAGAGACGTCCCGTCCGCCCGGATCTCGATGACCCGGTCGTCAAGGATCCGGAAGTACTGCCAGGTCCCCCACGGAGTGAGGAGCCAGAGCTCGCGGGCATCTACATTCGTCAGCGGCACCCTGCGGAGACGCAGGATGTCCATCCGGTATTCATAGGCACAATCCTCCGGGCTCGTGAGATGTACCCGGGTCCTGCGGACCAGGACAAAGACCGTGAGGCTGGCACAGAAAAGGATGAACTGGATCCGGGATTCCCTGAGGTGGTCCCGGTCTATCACCTTCCCCCGAGCTGCCGAGTTCTTCATTGCCTTATCGATTGCCTTGAGGGGTTCGGGCCCGCGGGTCATGCAGGGCTCCCCCGGCGCCTGCCGGCTGCGGCAGGGATTCCGGTTGTGTCCCTGACATTGGGGAACGAGTATGTTGCTGTTACCCGTGACGCAAGCTCGCGGGGCACCGGCTTTGTCCTCACGGTCACGTTGAAGTGGTGCCAGTGCGTCCTCCGGATGCTGATCCGGTGCACGGCATCGCCCCAGTCCCGGACCTGCCGGGCAACGGCCTGCGGGAGCAGGTGAAGGGGGATCTCGCTCACGGTTCGCGACCTGGATTTTTTCACCATAGCGCTCCCTTTGTTTCGCGCCGGACCAGCCGTTTGTTGCACCGCCCGATCTTGTAGATGAGACGGTGCGGCAGCCGGTCCGGCAGGTATGCAAGAAAGTTCAGGAAATTTCTCCATTTCGTTGGCAGACCGTGATGGAGTATCAGACATATCCCTCCGGGTGATCGGTCGTGGGCGTTTGTGCCGGGGCTGCCTAGTCCGTCACGCCGAGTTTCTGTTCGAGCGCCCCGACCTGTTCCTGGAGCTCGGTGATCTGCTGCTGGAGGTCGGCGATGTCCAGGAAGAGTTTCTCTTCAGCCAGGTCCTGGTGCCCGACAATCGAGCAGATGAGATCGCGGAACGCTGTCTCGTACGGGCGGAGGGTCACGCCCGACATGGGATTGTCGAGTTCCTTATCCACACGTTTTCGTGCCTTTGCGGCATCCCCCCCGGTGGATCCCGGCGAAGTGTGATGGAGTTCCGTCTTCCGGAAGACCGATCTCTTCGCATGGGATTCCACCTCCTCCGGCACGTGTTTTTGTGCCCACCGGAGTTCGTCATCGTCCCGTCCGGCACATACTGCACCGGACGGTGCATGGTCGCATTGCGATACCTCGCGGGAAGGTCCGGAAATCCCGGTGCTTCGAAGTCCGGCTGTCAGCCTCGCTTCTCTTTGCCGGGATTTTCCGAAACCCTCTCCGATTCTCCGCTGCGGGATCCTGTCGGACCCTGCGGTAGTGATCTCGTACTTTTTTTGGGTCATATGGTTCAGGTTATTGGTTTTTTTCGTAAGCGATACGGGAGGCATCCGCTCCGCTCGTTCGATCGTGCATTAAAACCGGCATCCGGCCCGTATGGCGCTGCTCACCGGGGACGGCTGGAAAAAAACCGTCCTGTGCGGGGAGGATGCGCCACGCCGGCTGCCGGCAGGTGATTATATGAGCACCGGAACGTGAGGGAGGCCAACTGCGGTCCCGGGAACTGCCGGGAAAATCCCACAACCGGTAACATCAGCGTTGCCACGGGTTACGAATCCAAATGAACCGGGAAGATTGCCCGGATCGCCTTCCGGACCGGGAGGGCAGATCGTATATCCCGTCATGGCACAGAGCAGCACAACCCAGATGACAAGCACGGACGCGATCCGCTCAGCTTCATGGAGCGGCTGACCGAGGCCCATGATCTTCAACGTCAGAGGATTGTGGATGTCCGCGAGCATTGTGATTATTCTAAGGAAGTAAAATTCCAATATATACTTGTTGGTTTTATCTGCAAACGAAATAATTTTCGACGGATAATTAAAGCCAATACGGGGCCGGATGGATATAACCGCGGGGTTCTGGGATCAAACCGCGGAGGGGAGGTAACAGGGATCGTGCGTGATCGTCCGGATCCGGTATCCTGAAAATCCGGAATTTCACGTCACTGGACCGCTGCGGGGACAGCCGAAGGCCGTGGAGAAGTGATAACTTCGACTTGACTAGTGATAGGTACGTACGGGGGGTCTCCCTGCTCACGAACCGGAGAGCATGAGTGTCGCGAATTATCCGTCCCGGGTTTGCAGGACAAATCCCCCCGGTGTCATTGGCTCCGGGTCGAGGGATTTATTCAAACGCAGGAACCAATAAGGAAGAGTGGAGATATCCCCTAAAAATCCGGTGTATCCCGATCTATCTTCAAACAATACCTGCGAAAAAAACCGCACCCAACATCATGTTTAACAAGCCCGCAGGCAAACGTTCTGCCATGGAGGCAAAAACTATCGCCGTGTGGGCTCTCACGTCCCTGGTCGTCCTCAGCATGGTTCTGGCAGGATGTACCGGGATAAAACCGGAACAACCAACTGAGAGCGGTCCTGTTTCGGACAGTGGAAACAGCGTTGTTGCAGCAAACAACCGGTTTGCATTTGACCTGTATTCACGGCTGGCAAAGGATCCGGAGTATACTGGAGACAATATCTTCTTCTCGCCGTTCTCCATCTCCTCTGCTTTAGCGGTAACGTACGAGGGAGCCCGGGGAAGTACCGCAGATGAAATCCGGTCCGTTTTCCACTACCCGGAGAATACTTCCTTACTCAGGCAGGAATATTCCACTACTATTGCGGACATAAACAGCCAGAATGCCAGATATACCCTGCTCAATGCAAATGCTCTCTGGGCAGAAAAAACGTATCCGTTCCTTCCCGGGTATATCAATACGGCCCAAACCTATTACTCCGCAAACACCACGAATCTCGATTTCATCAATGACCCGGACGCTGCGCAGACCACCATCAACCGGTGGGTGGAAGAAAAGACCCGTAATACCATCAGGGACCTGGTACCCGCCGGGTCCATTACCCCGATGACCCGGCTGGTGATAACGGATGCAGTGTACTTTAAAGGTACGTGGGTCAGGCAGTTCGACAAAAACAAAACCCGGAACGCTGATTTCAAGCTCTCTTCCGGGAAAAACGTTCCGGTCCCGATGATGGAGAGAACTGATGAAGATGCCGTATACCCGTATGCAGAGACCGGTACTGTTCAGATTCTCAAAATCCCCTATGAACAAGGAAATGGAACTGAACTGTCCATGCTTATCCTGCTCCCCAAAAACGATGACCTTGCAGCGGCAGAGAACTATCTTGATCCAGATAATCTTTCGGAATTGCAGAACTCCTCTGCATCACGGCGCGTGATGGTCTACTTACCGAAATTTACCCTTGAAACAAAATACTCCCTGCGCCAAACACTCTCGGAGATGGGAATGCCCACAGCATTCGGTGACGCCGATTTCTCCGGCATGGATGGAACGAGATATCTCTCTATCCAGGAGATTATTCACCAAGCGTACGTGGATGTAAATGAAGAAGGCACTGAGGCTGCCGCAGCGACAGCTGTTGTAATGTGGGGGAAAGGTGCTGCCCCCACAGGAGATCCCATTCCGGTGTTCAGGGCAGATCACCCATTCATATTCCTTATTCAGGACAACACAAGCGGGAATATTCTCTTTATAGGTCGGGTGGAAAACCCAACCGGGTAATTTTTTCCCCCGTCATTACGAGACTGGTTTCCAGTTCATTTTTCCTCTCTCTTTTGCCGGATACGAGATAAGCCCGGTATCTTTCGACACTGATTCTCACAGATATCGCTGGCCTTTTCCCGTCCCCTCCTCACCGCAGTTGATCGATAACCTTCGCCGCCACAGGAGTCAGCCTGTAGCGGACATTCCTCCCCACCCTTGCTGATGTGATGAGCCGTGCTTCACAGAGCCGGCGCATATGCCACGATACCGTTGAACCGGTAGTTTTCAGCATCTCTGCAATATCCTGCCGCGATGCATCGGGTAACGAGGACAGGAATGTACAAATCGTGAGGTTCTTGCGGTTCCGCAACCGGGCAATCGCATCCATTTCCGTATCAGAAAATTTCCCTGCATTCTGGAAATAACAGATACTGTTATTTATTGAAAAGGCAACGACAAGCCTCTCACGGCAGAGGACTCCCAGATGATAGTGCAATGTCCCGCGGTTTACCGGAAGACTCTGCATTATCCCGGCGAACCCGGACCCCGGGTTCGCTACGATATGATGATAAATCCGCATCCGGCAATCGTTTCCAAACACTTCAGTTTTACGGATTCTCCGGAAATTCAGGACCACAAACCCCGCACACGATATAAGGATCTCCACAGGTACAAGGCAGAACGGCAGGAATACCGCAGTAACTACCAGGAGCATCGCTGCCGGCGGAACTTGCCATACGTCCACCGGGACCGGGAGTTTTGCTTCACCGGTCGGGGGATTTTCTGACCAGGGCAGGACGGAATGGGGATGTGCATATGCTGAAGCAGGAACAATGAGGAGGACCAGGCAGGCAGCCACCAGGAAAAAAACCGGCACATATCCTGAGGTGATCCTTTTTGAAAATTCCATGAACACTACCTGAAAAGATGAACGGGCCGGTATTTTATATAAGTTCTGTGAGAACACTCAACCTGTCCATGCACTCCGTTTTATCCGGTGAGACCTCTCACAGAAATCACTTATATACACGCTTCCTACGCTCACTCGTAAAAGGATGAAAAAGGACGTGTGAAAAGATGAAAATACCTACTAAGGCACGAGCACCCCTCCTGCTCCTTTTAGGAGTAGTGTTGCTCTGTATCAGCCCGGTATCTGCAACATCCCAGATTATCATCGATCCCATACCCGGGAACCTGATGACCGGATCAATCATCGAGATCTCCGGATCAACGACTCTCCCGGTGGGGACGAACCTGCACTATGAGTTCTCACGCGGGGCAGCAGAAACCGGGAAGGTTACGTATGGCGAATATTCCGGCGCGGGAGGAATAATCCCGGTCGAAAAGGGAGCTGCCGGCCAGGTCTGGAAAGTCCCGATCCTTACAGAAGGCTACGCGCCAGCGGAATATACCTTCCGGATCGGAAAAGAGGGAAGCGATGACCGTGTTTCTGTGCAGGTCCGGCTTATCCCGGGAAATGGGACACCTGTGCCAACGCCAAAGACAACGCAGAGGACCACGTGTGGGGAGTTTACCTCACCGGTATATACCTCCCCCGGCGGGACTTTTACGGTCAGAACCACGCCGGACCTCAACACCCGGTGTAACATTCTCGCGAAAGGGGCTCCCCTGACGATAACCGTTGCAACACAACCCGGTAACAGTGTCGGTATCTGGATCACCAATGGTTTTCCGGTAAACCGGTTTACCCGGTACCAGGTGATCTCATCGGACGGATCGGGGAAGGCGGAATATGATCTCCCGAATACGACCGAATGGAGATCCGGCCAGTATTTCATGTATGTGGTGGACGGGGGAAAATCCCTGGAAGTTATTCCCGATAAAAAAGATCCATCCGCATACATTCCGGCCGATGAACTGGAAACGAAACTGAAGGTCTATGAAAAGCAGAATCCTTACCAGAAATTCATGATCCTTCTTGAAGAACCCGTGATACAGATGAATGAAATTCCCGATGCGGTTTCCGGAACGCCTGTTGAGATATCAGGGACAACGAACCTGAATGCCGGAACGCTTCTCGATACCGGGATTTTTCCTCCGGATATCGATCGTATGAACCAACCGGCATCCACGGTTCCCGCCATCCCCGTTACAGACGGGACTGTCGGACGTGGTTCGTGGCATGCCGTAATCAGCACTTCAGACCTTCCTCCCGGTGAATACATTGTGAAGGTACGGACCGGTTCCACGGAGGCTGTCAGGATTATGGTTCTCTTTGACGGTCTCTACGATCCCGGTAGTTCTCCAGCAGGAACACTTATCGCAAAGACCTATAGTGTCGATCCGGAAACAAAGACCGTCATCACCGGTACTCCTGCCAGTGAAGCAGGATTTCCGGCAGATCCCGGGATACTGGTCGTGGCATCTGCGGCCGGAATTATCGTACTTGTCCTGATTGTCAATAACCTCAGGAAAAAATGAGGAGACCATGAAAGCGGGAATAGTTGTTTTTTTGATCCTTCTCTCCCTCATTTTGTGTACCGTTCCGTGTTCCGGGGCGGATTCGTTCGATGCCTATCTTGTGGCAAAGGGCGATTCTGAAAAGTACAATGCCATCGCCTGTGATGACGGGAATGTGGCATGGGTCGAGTATGAGACGGGGCCGGGTTCCGGGAATTATTCCCGGGCTGTCTACCGGTATAATGTTTCTGGCGGAAGAAAGGAACTGGTGATCCGTGACACGTCATGGAAACGTGACCTCGCATTCTCCGGGGACCGGTATGTCTGGAGCGATGGCCGGGGTATCTTCCTGTACGATGAGGAACAGGAGAAACTCACATTTTTATACTCTTCCGGCAGCCGCCAGTACTCCCCGGCTATTGACGGGAATACGGTCCTCTGGGTGGAAACAAGCGAACGGGAATATTTCCTGGTGATGTACGACGTGATTTCCGGAACACACCGCACCGTGGTATCATCAACCGGATCCCTGGGCGATCCGGCAATTTCCGGCAACAGGGTTGTGTACAGTGAAGCCGGGCTCACCCATGATCGGATCATGCTCCTGGACATCACCACGGGAGAAGAGACCGTACTGTGCGACGAGCCGGGCTCCCGTGCGATGCCCGCAATCGAAGGGGACCGTGTTGTCTGGATCGACGGACGCAACGGGCCGTACCAGGTATTTCTCCATGACCTGAAGAGTGGGGAAGCGAGACCGGTAAGTCCTTCGGATTCTTTCCAGATGTATCCAGATATTTCCGGTAACCTGGTTGTCTGGGAGGACTACCGGAATTCACCGGCAGGTTCCCGGGATTTCCGGGGGAACGGGGATATCCGGCTCTATGACACGACCACGAATATGACCAAAATCGTGGCGGAAGGTCCGTTTTCCCTGGAGTTCCCGAGAGTATTCGGGGAGTATGTTGTCTGGTCTGACGGTCGCAATGATGCGCATGATATCTTCCTATACCATTATTCAGGGAACCGCACGCCAAACTTTTTGGGAATGGGAACGGGAACCGGCTATTCTGCCACACCTACTGCCATCCCCACGCCGGACACCCGGGTCCGGTATTACAGCACCATTTCAGACAATAACATTGAATGGTACTCGCTCGAACCTTCGGTGAGCGATAAGGAAATCTCGTTTGAACTTCGGTGGAATGATCCCGCATCCTCACTGTCACTGACGCTTGTGAGCCCGGGTGGCTCGACCTGGCATTTTTCTGATGCCGATGATTCCCGGACAGATCGGGCCGTCCGCATGACTATTTCCGGAGTCAACGGGGAATATCTTGAACCGGGAAAATGGACTGTTGCGGTAGCGGGAGATTCGGCTGAACGTCCGGTACCGTACGACCTGTGCTGGTACTGACAGGTGTGGTAAGGGAATAATAACGGTAAATTCCATTCATCAGACCTCAATTGAATGTATTCATCAGGTAAGAAGCCATAACCCGGAATGAATAATCGATCCACAAGATAAGATTTTGTTTTCACCGCTTCACAATACCCTGCAAAGCCGCACATTTCTGAACGAATTACCATAAAAGCACGGGGTCGCTCCTGCATAGTACCTTATTTTGCAACCGCAGCGATCAGGAATGATGATATCTCCGGCACCAGGGACCCGGCTCCGGATCTCGTGCTGCCCGTTCGCACACGGATCCAGCATCCAGCAGTTATACCGGCCAGTAACACTCTCGAAAAAAACGAGTGATCTCAATCTGCTGACCGCCGGATGATTCGCGACAATGAAGGGATTAGTGCCGGTAGTACATATCCATCAGGGTCCCATTCTGCGCATCGACCCACCCGGTTGCCGGGTTCGGCCACTGCTGCGCCCGGATGAATTCGTCATCGAACTGTACCTTCCAGGCAAGCGGGATACTCCCGGGCGCCGGGACGACCTTGTCGGGATTATGGAAATCCTTCCACCGGAGTTCTGCGGAGACGATCTTCAGGCTGGCGGTGGATGCCGGATAGATCGTTGCCGCTTCCTGCTCAACGGTTTTTATTGCGGCATCCTTTGTTATTGCAGGGTTTGACGATGCCGCTACGGCGTTCTCCGGAAGGCTCCACGACTTGCGGTATTCGATAACATTTCCTGCAACTGAATCGACGACGATAGTAAAGCCGTCGCTGTCGCAGGGAACGTTTCGGATAACCCGGTTATAGACAAAGACGTATCTCCCGGCAATCTTCTCCCCGGGCATGCCGAGCGGGTCCAGCCGGGAATCGGAGAGGACGACCGGTATAACACCGTTGCGTTCCTCAATTTCCCGGTCAGCCACCTGCTGTGCAGCATCGATAGTAATTGACGGGTTTTCCGGCCGCCCCATCCGTGTGACACCGATCGCGTAGGTACTGAGCTCACCGGTATCGGCATCAAGACTGCCATGGACAAGTTCCTTGTCATCCTTGTACAGGTAGAATTCCCAGGACCGGACATACTGTGTCCCGTCAATGTACTTTATCCTGACCCGGTCGATAGTCCACGCGGGAAATGCCTGGCGGGCACGGAGTTTTGCCTGTTCAATGGTGATCCCTGCTGTCTCCTGCAGGGGGGAATAGAGATCGCCGGTTTCAGCATCGATGAAGACCGTTGTATTCTTTTCATAGCGGGAAGATTCTGCCGGTACGATGGCAAATTCATACAAGGTTTTTCCGGAATACCGGTCAGTCAGGTTACTGTGATCGATGGTATACATCGAGGAAGGATACTCTTCCTGCATGCGTGCTGTTGCCTCATCCCGAGTGATTTTTGCCGAAAGCGAGGAATCCGGGGGGTGGATTGTCTGAGGAGTCGATGCTACCGGGGGGACCGGTGTCCCGATCGTCTGGTTCGCTGGCAGTTGATGTTCGGCAGCGGTATTGTGAGATTGCAATACGAAGACAATACCGGTCCCCACCACGATACAGATGATGACACAAGCGATCAGGATTGGATTTTTTTTCAGTTCCATAAAAATCACACACTCCTTTTCAGTTTTTTTTGGATCCGGATATATCCATGAGGATGTAACAGATCAATGACTATCCGGTCTTTTTTTTAGAGTTTAAACGAATTCTGTGACAAAAATCTACCAATCATGGGTTGTCCGGTTGTCGAAGATTGCAGATGCTTTATCGGATTGCCTGTTCATCACCGGAAAAAATAGTATCATGCGCGATGGCGTCGTCGTTCATCGTATCGGCAGAATTTTCCCGGTATTCCCCCCACGTCTCTACCCGTGCCTGCATTCCGTCGTATCCGCGCTGCACCGGTGCCGGCAGATATTTCCCACCGCCCTGAACGCGTCTTCGAGGTCCGGGAAGTTCGGGATCTGCGAGTCCCGCAGGATGCGCAGCGGGGTCTTCATGCTGTCGCCACCGATCATGCAGCCGACGATCATCTTGTGGGTGTGTGTTGAGAACCGGACGATCTCGTTTGCCACCCGGATCGGGTCTGATATGGCGGACGGCACCGCGATCACGAACGCAATGTCCCAGAGGTTCTGGTGCCGGATCATGATGTCGAACGTGCGGGCGAAGCGGTCGGCGCTGGAGTCCCCGACCATGTCGATGGGGTTCTCACGGCTCCAGTTTGCCGGGAGCACGGCATTTAGTTCGCCGATAAGTTCCGGTGAGAATTCGACCATATCGATGCCGAACCGCTCGGCATAATCGGAGGAGAGGACGGCAAACCCCCCGGCATTCGTGATCACGATGGCCCGTGTGCCCCGGGGATACCCTTCGGACGAGAGCAGCTCGGCGGTCTCGAACGCCTCCCGGATGGACCTGACCGGGATGACCCCTGCCTGGTGGAATGCCGCCATGTAGACCTCGTGACTCCCGGCAAGGGAGCCGGTATGCGAGGATGCAGCTTTCTGCCCGATCCGTGATGAACCTGACTTGATGGCAACAACCGGTTTTGTCAGGGAGACTCTCCGGACCGTTTCCATAAAACGGGTGCCGAACCGGATCTGTTCGATGTAGAGGATGATGGCGCGGGTATCCGGATCGCTCCCGGCATACCGGATGAAGTCCTCGAAAGTGAGGTCGGACTGGTTGCCGACACTGATGACGGCCGAGAACCCGATCTCCTCCGGCAGGCTCCAGTCCACGATGGTCGTGATGATCGCGCCGCTCTGGGAGATGAAGGCGATCCTGCCCGGTTTTGGCGAGACCGGGTCGAAGGTCGTATTGATCCCCTTGTGCGGGAGCATGAGCCCAAGGCAGTTGGGGCCCATGATCCTCATGCCGTAACGCTGTGCTGTTGCAAGGACCTCCTCTTCAAGCCGGCTCCCCTCGCCTCCTCCTTCCCGGAAGCCGGATGAGATGATGATGGCGAGCGGCACGCCTTTCTGCCCGGCCTCTTCGATCACCCTGGGGACCGCGGGAGCCGGGACCGCGATTACGGCAGCGTCCACTTTTTCCGGGATGGAGGCAAGGTCAGGGTACGCGGTGCGCCCGAGTATCATGGGGGACTTTGGGTTGACCGGGTACAGGGCACCGGGGAATGTCAGCAGGTTCCGGCAGATCGCGTACCCGACCTTGTTTGGGTCCTGCGATGCCCCGACAACGGCAATGGAATGAATATCGAGCAGGCCCGGCGGCATCTCCCGGAACGGGACCTCGCGGGTTGCAGCGGTATCATCGCGATAAAACCGTGCATCCACGGCGCAGGCCCCGTTTTCGTACAGGACAAGGGGGTTGATATCGAACTCGCTGATATGCGGGTCGGAGAGGAAGAGTGCGGCAACCGAGCCGATGATCCCGGCGAGCGCCGCTTCGTCCCGTGCCGGTTCGTCGCGGTAACCGGTGATGAGGCGGTACCCTTTGAGTTCCCGGACCATGGCCCGGATCTCGTTCTCGTCAATGGGAAGGACGCGGATTGCGATGTCCCGCAGCAACTCGACCATCTTACCCCCGAGCCCGACTGTGATCACCTTACCGAACGCCGGGTCGGTCTTTCCCCCGATGATCAGTTCCAGCCCGGGCGCCATCTGCTGCTCCACCATGACTCCCGCGATCTTCGCACCGGGGTGGCGGGTGGTTACGTTGCGGGTAATCCGGTCGAATGCGTCCCGGGCTTCCGTTGCGGTCTGTATCCCCGTGACAACTCCCCCGGCATCGCTCTTGTGGATAATGTCCGGTGAGACGATCTTCATCACTACCGGGTATCCCATCGCATCGGCAGCACGGATAGCATCTTCCGGCGTACCCGCGATCTCATGCCGGGGTACCGGGATGGAACGGGCTGAGAGCAGCGCATACCCTTCGGCCTCGGAAAGTAATGTCCTTGTCATCGCAAACGGTCCTGATAGAGAGTGGTATGGAACCGTTATTAATGCTGATTATTGGTTACCCCATATGCGATGATGAAGACTGCCATAAATAATTCATCAGCGTCATCGTGGTGATGCCAGATGAACTCCCTTTTTGCTTTCACCCATTTTATCTGGTAGTTGTTAAGCCCGGCGATGAGTTTGTACAAGTGGAGCTCGTGGATCTTACCGGATTTTTCTTTCAGGCTGACGACACGGATGTCCATCAAGGGGGTTTGGTTTTTGGGAGGGTAAGGATTTTGATTTTTTCTGTATACCCCCGGCCGCTCTCATTTTCACACCCTACTATAATAATATAAAAAGCCAGACATCCGAATGAGAATTAGGAAATCGAAGATACAGGTGGTGGGAAATGAACGACAAAGAAAAAATTGCGGGTTTGATCAGATCCGGGGAGATCCTCATTTCCCATCATGCCCGGGTCAGAATGTTTGAACGCAACGTCTCAACAGATGATCTGATCGCGATTATCTCAACAGGAGAAATTATCGAAGAATATCCCGAAGATGAACCATGCCCATCGGTTCTTATTATTGGTTTGATCGATGCTGTTGCATACCACACGGTCATCGCGGTTTGTACGGATCATATCCGGGTCATCACAGTTTATATCCCGGAAGAAGACAAATGGATTGAGTACCGTAAGAGGAGGAATGAACCATGATTCCGGATCATTGCAGCTTCTGCAAAGGAAAACTCCGCGAGGGAACAACGGAATTTATGGCACATGCTGCCGGTGAGGTCATCGTGATCAAGGATGTTCCGGCATATGTCTGCGAGCAGTGTGGTGAGGCATATTACACGGCCGGGACTTCCCGGAAAATCGATGGTGTCATGCGGGACGCCCAAGCGAAAAAACTGTGCATGCGTCCGCTTCCCGCCGGCGAAGTGTCTCTAAAGGGATAATTTTTTTATCGATTCGGAGAGGGCATTCCGGACATCCCCTTTCTCCACAAATTAAGTATGTGGATTTTTCTTTACGATGGCTGCCGCCGCTACCGTTGAGAGCGCAGTCGAAGGTTGATACCTTCTCCAGTCAGTCCTCGCTGATGCGACGACTGCCTTTTCCCGGCGGGGCAATTACTGAGAATTTGCCCAGCGGGGATTCGGCGAGGGGAGCGGATCCAGCAAAGGATGAAAAAACAGAATGAGGGGATGAAAATCTTCGAAAATCTACCGCGCAGATATCACACACGGCGGGGTTTTGATTCTTAATGACTTGACGGATAAGTCCTATTTACTTTTTGTCACCGAGTACCTTTTGTATTTTCGAACGTGTAGCTGAATAGGACATAAATCATATATATATCGTCATTATAAATCGCCCATTGTGGACAGCCGGGGGTTGTTCCACGAAAAGTGAAAGGACAGGATCGCCCCAGATCGAATTGCGGCTGAACCTGGTCCCGCCCGTAGGCATGAGAATGTTATCTTCTGATCCTATGAAGGTTTTCCATGCCGGCGAGCGTAGCGTATGGAAAAAACGGAGGAAAACAAATGAACTTACACAAAACATTTGTCGTCCTGCTGGCACTGCTGCTGGCAGCGATGGCGATGGTACCGATGGTGAGTGCGGCGGGAGTACAAAATCCGGACGCTGCTACCATAGATGAATTGAATGCAGTATCTCTTAACCAGAGTAATACACAATTGCCTCAGTTACAGTATGATAAAACCCAAAAGAAGGTCATTGTCAACGGGGAGTTCAAAATACAAGAGAGTACGCAGAGTACGCAGATTGCAGATATGATAGCTGCATCTGCCGCCCCAACCGTATCAGACATTCCTTTTGGCGCAATTGTCCATCATTCAAACGATGGGATAACGACCGTATTTGATTCGACAGGACAACAGCTGTTCGCAGCGAAAGATTCCCAAGCGTCACTGATCAATACGCCGGATGGTGTCCTGCGAGCGACTGAAGTGTTTGAAATCCCGGATAAATCATTGATCGTAGATGATAATAGTGTCACAAACGTGTTCTATGACAAACAAAGGATTCTGACTATCCTTGATGATTCAAAGGGATTACAGAAAAAATCAGCATCCTTCACAAAACAGGTTTATAGCCCACAAACACTATCCCCACAATGGATTGAATATGGCGAAACAGCACGGATTCCAACGGTTGGTCAATTCTCAGCACGCTGGAATGTTCCCAAAAACCCGATATTAACTGTTAATTATTCCCAGAACAGATTGGATGGCTCACAATCTACAATCTGGAATGGCCTTGAGGATACAAATGGAACATATCTTCTCCAACCAGTCCTCGAATGGTATGTCAAGAAGAATGCATCGGATCCAAACCCAAGTACCGCTAACTGGAGTATTGCCACCTGGTGGGTCTCTCCGAAAGAATACAATAACCGGGGGATGCACTCAACACGACGCTATGGTATCCCATCCACGGGAGAATTAATTCTTTCCGGGCATCAGATCCAAGGTAATATGATGCACTACGGCGCTACCTGGACCGGCGCAATAACTGATTTGACGTTAGGTGTAAGTTCGACGCTCTTCCTTAATTCATCTCAGTCTTCGGATCTGACCTATCGGAACCTTCAGGCATATATCGTATTAGAGGGGTGGTCCACACGCGCATTGAATCCCGAAGACTACAATTCCAGTTATATCCCCGGAAATGTTACTTTCGGTAATATCATTATTAATGATATAGATGGATACAATGCCATTCCGGCATCTATGCCCGGATACGTGAACAGCGTGAATTGGAGCCCTTCACAATATGGATTGTCAGTCACTAATACGTCATGGCCGACATCCATTACACTGAATACAGGAAATATATAAATTAAAATATCATTTTTTTAAAAGGAAGAGCGTGTATGAAAATTGCCATTATTATGATATTAGTATGCTGCAGTCTTCTTATTGGAACGATAAGCGCAGAGATGCCCACCTATGGAAACTGGACTGAGATCGCATCAAACGCGAATTTTAGTCCGAGATATGATTTCGGTGCTGCAACTTTCAACGACCGGCTCTGGGTGATCGGGGGACATATTTTGGATGGATATATGTGGATTTGTCATAGCAATTCAACCTGTGATAAGAACGATGTCTGGTCATCGCCGGATGGGCAAAACTGGACACTGGTAACGGACAATGCCGGGTTCAGTCCTCGTTCCGGTCATGGTGTGGCCGTATTCAATAACCGGCTCTGGGTGATCGGCGGCGGCACTTTTGGCAATATGAAGAATGATGTCTGGTCTTCACCAGATGGTGTTGCCTGGACACTTGAAACGGATAATGCAGGATTCAGCCCGCGAGGTGATATGAGTGTTGTGGTATTTGAAAACCGGCTCTGGGTAATCGCTGGTGGAGAATATCCGAATATGAAGAATGACGTCTGGTCTTCACCGGATGGGAAGACCTGGACACAGGTTACCGCCAACGCAGAGTTCAGTCCGCGATTTGGCAAGGGCGTTGTAGCATTTGGCAACAAACTCTGGATTATCGGAGGCATCAGCGACAGTGGATATACTGATCCTGTCACAGATTACACCTATATCAGTGAGGGAGGATCAAAAGATGTGTGGTCTTCAACGAATGGAAAAAACTGGACTCTTGTTACCGCAGATGCCCCGTTCAAATATCTGGAATTTACACCGGTGACGGCATCTGGCAACAGGATCTGGATTATCGGGGGTGGAAATTGGATAACGTTGACGAGATCAACGAAGTATGTTCAGCCCCGTGCATTCAGTGAGATCTGGTCATCTCCCGATGGCAACAACTGGACTCTCGAAACTGAAGATGCCGGGTTTAGTCCACGGTTCCTTCATGGGGTTACAGTATTTCATAATGGGATCTGGGTTCTTGGAGGTACGGATAATGGCGGTATCTCTGGCGATGTCTGGTATATGCCGCTTCAGGTTCCGGCTCAAACACCAGCAACAACCGCACCGCTCTCATCAAACATCTCCTCAACGGTGCCTGTGGTATCAAGAACCTCTGCACAAGCTGGTCTCGATCCTCTCACAATTGGTATTAGTCTTCTCATTGTCATCGGGGCAGGGCACTACGTAAAACGGAGGTGATCAGGGAAAACCGGAGTTTTCGTAAGGAATTTTTTCATCAGGAGAAAAACAGAGGAACAACAAGAGAGTCTGATAGGTATTGAATACCATGAAACAAGAATCCAGAATAGTTTTTGTCGGGGGGGCGTTTATTTGCCTGGTTATTCTGGTAATTACCGGAAGTTATTTTGTTTACCATATGTATTTTCCGTCAGAAGATCTTCGCCAGAACCAACCGCAGGACCTTCAGCTTACCCTTCAGCCAACACCCGTTATTCCGGCACCGGCTCAACCATCCTCTCCGGCCGTACCCGGTTCTACGCAGGATCCCGGGGCCCGATGCGATCCTCAGGACGCCGAGCCCCGGTTCCCTGTTCCGGTCGATACGTCCGTCCCTATCCAGGACCCGATGCCCGGCATCCGGTATTCCCTGAACAAAAACGATTCCGACAGGACCATCGTCCTCGGGAAGGGGGACATTGTTGAGATCAACCTTGGATTTGCCCCGGGTCTTGCCATGCGCTGGACTGTCCCCGTCTCTGGCTGCGGACTCGAGCTGGTGAATGACGGGAACTATTACACAGGGGGTGATTTCTGGAATAATACCGGTTATTTCCGGGCCAGGTACCGGGCGGTCAGCCCCGGGACATCGGCCCTTAACGGAAAATTAGTCATCACTCCCAACGAAGACCCGAGGGGAGATCTCCGGTTCAATCTTACCGTGATCGTGAAGTAGACCCGGCACAACAGGAGCCGGCCTGTGGAGGGGGGTGACGAGGCGGCAGGTTACATACCATCGCGTGAAAACAGGTGGAACAGGGTATTGGTATAGAACGCATCCTTCTGGCTTTCCCTGACATAGATGAGGTAATCATCCCCGGCCATCCCGGTTGTATCCATACGGTACGACCAGGTGTTTTTTGATGACGTGTTCGCCAGCACAACCGCGGTCCGCAGGAAATACGGGATCAATTAATGAGTTTGCAATCTATATAGGTTGAAAAGACCCACAATTTTTTTGAGGCAGACTATGAAAACCGGACAGGTTATCCCGCTGTTGTGCACCTCGCTGGTATTCTTCCTATTCGTAATTATCGTCGCTTTCCGGGTGTCGGGCCCGTCATTGCACACGATAGTGCCGCTCATAGTGGCAGGAATCTCATTCTGTGGATCGGTCCTTGTAGTCGTCCGACTGAGGAAGGAATCGGATCGCTGGTACCTGGGGATTTTTCATGTGGCGGCAATCGGGATTATCTGTATCTCCGCAGCCATGATGCTCGTTTCCTTGGTGTGGAACACGGATTTTTTGATCCTGTCTTTTGCGCTCCTTCCCTTTACGTCCGTTGGATTTTTTATCGCATTTCCAAAGCCACAACAAAAAATTGCCCGGCTTTTTGCTCTCATTTCCGGGGTATTCAGTGCCTATGCATTTTTCCTGATATACCTGATTGTATCCGGTCTTTTACATCCCCTGCAGACATCATGGAATATTATTGGTGGATATTCAGCAATTTTCATGATGGTCTTCCTGCCACTTATCGGATTATGCCATGTCGGTGCGGCGCTTTTTGAGACTGCCTCCTCGTAAGGATACGGTGTTTTGTGGCGCGATTGCAATCCGCATGAACGTTATTCGGCACCATTCTCATCTGAAACAATTCCTGTAAAGAGACATTGGGCCGTATGATCTCCCCTCATTTTTTTCAGGGTGGGGAGAGATTGTAATACCCGACCGATTCAAAAATTAAATCCACTCCCCCTGCTATCCATCAATGCCCCGCCGGCATTGCCGGTGTTACAGGTCCCCCCCGGCTCCAGTAAGAGCACCGTGCATTGTTCCGGACAGACGGGCTTGTGGTCCACGCCTTTGGGGATGACGACCCGCTCTTCTTTTTTCAGATCAAACGTCCTGTCCCGCAGGGCGATCTGCATCTTCCCCCGCCCCTACTTCACATCCCGTACGACCGGTTTGTCCTCAGGCATTCCGCCATCCCGGATAGTATCGGGGTGAGCTCCTCCCCCTTCGAGATCCGTTCGCTCATCAGTTCTGCAAGAGACCCCCGGTCAATCCGTTCCTTAATAACCGGCAGGTAATGCCGCTCGTCCGCGGTCGCATGCCGCCATGCCGCATCGTACAATTGTTCAAGTTCCTCTTTCAGCCCGGCAGTCCCGTCACGAATCGCCACCTCCGTCAGCGCCAGCAGGGCGTCCTGGTCCGTCTCAACCGGCAGCGAGCGGCAGCGCAGGAGCGACCGGATAAATGCGCAGACCGCCATATCGGAACGGATCGACTCCTGTTCGTCAAGGGCCTTGATCTCAAGGCATTTGCGGGAGAAGCGTATGATGATCCCCCCGGAATTGACCCATTCCTCGCAGAGGATGTCTGCACCCCGGGACCTCAGTTCCGAAAAGATCTCCTCCTGCTGCGCGAGGTAATCCCCAACTGACGCGATCCTCTCCGGCACGATCCGGTTACAGATGAGGGGGATCTCCTTCTGGTTCCCGCGATAGTACACGAGACGGTTGTCGCAGGTCCCGGTCAATTTTCCTTCGACCACGGGGGACGATGCCGTCACCGCGATGAGGTACGGGAGCAGGGTGCGGAGCTTGTTGTACATGGCTACGAGTTCCCTGCTGCTCCGGTAAGAGAGGTTGACCTGGAGGGCCTGGATGTTCAGCCAGCCATGCTGGCGGATATCGAAGAGCCGGTCGTATGCCTCGTAATACTCGCCTTCGTCATGGTCCCAGACCGTGATGTCGTCCAGCCGGGCGGTCGGGTGCATACCGAGGCCGAGGAGCCGGTACTGGCCGGCAAAGACATGGTTGAATTTTGCCAGCCCTTTTACGAGCTGCGCTTCCAGCGGCGCAAGGTCCTCCGCCGGGGAACGCGGGACCATCTCGAGCACGGTCTTCTGGAGTTCCTTTCCCAGCTTGACGTCGCCAAAGAGGATCTCGCTCTCGTACCTCCCGCAGATCGTCTTCAGGATACGGTCAGAGACCGGCAGGGCATGGAACTGCCGGTCATTGATGGAGAACTCGTGTTCAGTGCCGGTGGTCATGGGAATATACTCGCGGGATCTCCGCCACTTTCTCGGTCTCCGGCTCTTCGATCCGGCAGATCGCAGCAATCTCCTCATCGGCCAGGTCCGAGACCAGGTGCGTGATGCTCCGGACCGCAAGGTCATACTGCTGGCTGTAGGCCTCCGGCACGTCCCTGAGGAGCCGGACCAGCGGGCAGATCGTCTCGAATTTTAAGAAGATCTCGATCACGTCGCCCTTCACATCAAAGGTGAAAGGGCCTGCCCGGCAGGTCTCGGGCTTGATGGTATGGATGCCGCATTTGCCCCCGTTCCAGAGCGAACAGGTCCCGTCAGCCCGGGTCCTGATATAGCGGTACCCGTCCCGCTCAAATGCATTGTCCGGCAGTCCCCCGGCAACCAGCCGCTGGTAACAGCGTTCCGATACCGGGGGGTGCGCATCATTGCAGCAGTGCCCGCCGCAGGCAAGACAGATGGCCTCGGCACGGAGAATCCAGTCCTCGGTCATGGTATCACGCAGCAAACAGGTGGTCAACGATCTGGTCGAAGACGCGGGGATAGCAGTCATCCTACCCGCTCTCGATGGACGGGTTGTCGTTCACTTCGATCACGTAGGCATCGCCGTTCGTGTTCTTTATGTCCACGCCGTACAGGCCACGGCCTATCGCGCCTGCTGCCTCGATCCCGAGCCTGACCACGTGCGGGGGAACGTCCGGTTCAGGGACGCTCTCGACCCCGCAGTAGACCACGTGCCCGTTGACCGAGGCCTGGATCTTGAACGTGACCGACGGGATGGTATACTTGCAGACGTACAGGAGCTTCCCGTCAAGCACGCCGACCCGCCAGTCGTATTTGCTCTCGATATACTGCTGGACCACGATCCAGTCCGACATGTGGATGAACCGGTGGGCGACCTGGAAAAACCCGGCAATATCGTTCACCTTCTCCACGCGGAGCGAGAAGGACGTCGAGGGCTCCTTGACGATGAGCGGGGTGCCCAGCTCGTCGAACAGGCGGGTCACGCACTCGACAGTGAGGTCCTGCTTCGAGAGGAAGACGGTCTTCGGGAGCGCGACACCGTTCCGGATCAGGTGCGAGTACATGTTGATCTTGTCCGAGCAGACCTGGATGGACTGCGGGTCATCGATCACCGGGATGCCGTGGAAGCTTGCCATCCGGGCGGCAACGTACGTGACGTTCATCGGGTCGGTCCGTGCACGGATGAAGAGGGCATCCATCTTCTTGATCTTGGCAATGTCCACCGGGAAGATGAAGTCCACGCCATGCCCCTTGTTCTCGGCCACGTCCCGGCACCGGATGAGGGCGCCCAGCTGCTCCGCGTTCGAGAGCGTCTTCCGGTCAACGAAGATCCCGAGCCGGCTCATAGGAACTCCTGGTGCGAAAGGTGCGCCGAGAGGAGCGTGCGTTCATCAGCGGAGAGCCCGGAATACCGGGTAGGCGAGAGGGACGAGAGAAGGTACCGGTCCCCGCACTTCACGTAGACGAGGGTGAAAAGCGGGATCTCAAAGAGACCGTACACGGCCCGCGCAATATCCGCTGCCTCCCGGCAGGTCCCGGCGGTCTTCCCGAAGATCGCCGTGCATGACCCGATCTCGGCGCCGGCCTCCAGCTTCTGGTAGCAGAAGGGATACTTTCCCTTGTTGGTGATGTGCTTGATCACCTCTTTTGCGCTCTCGTGATCGTGGATGACCGTGTGGTCCGCTGTCGTGGCAAAGTAGTTCAGGCCGTAGACAATGGACGGGAGCGGGGCATAGCCCTGCGAGATCCCCCATTCGCAGACCGGGATGCCGGCAAGGTGCGCCCGTTCCAGGCAGATCGGGACCACGCAGGCATCGAGTATGGCTGCGCTTGACGGGCGCACGTTCCGTCCCTCCAGTTCGTGCCGGAGGATCCGGTAGTACGACTCGGTCTTGTACGCATAGTCCTCGCTGACAATATGGTATGCATCGCCCTGCCGGACGGTAAAGAGCGTGTCGCGGGTAATGGCCGCTTCACGCCGGACCAGGTTCCGGTGGTTGGGTTTCTTCTGTCCCGGTAGTGCCGGGGCGGTAATTTCCGGGCCCGCACCGTCAGGCCGGTGAACAAGCGGGACGCAGGACATGACACCCGTGGCACTATGCCGGAACGGATCCGGATGGATTTCACCCGGGTTGTTCATGGCAGTACCTGCCCATACGGCACGGGACGTGCGTTCATCATCACATGCAACCCGGAACCACGGTCCGGGAGAACAAAAAGGGAAGAGAACCGCCGATGGTTCTCTTCATCATCGTCGCTTTCCAAAGACTCTGCCATAGAGAACACTAATCCAACATCATGGCATTGGATTATCGTTACCAGCTATTGCGACCATGTATGTAAAAGGATTTTTGGTAACCGGCACTGCCGGGACGCGATCCGTAAAAATGACTGCCGATCATAAATGCGGGCCGTGCAGGGGACTTCCCGGCCGGGTCCCGCTCATGCAGGCATCCATATTTATTAACGATAACAGGCCGGGGCAACCGCGAGGACAAGGTTGATAACTTCCTATAACCATCAGTAATCAGCAATGCACGTACCAACTCCGGAAGAGCTCCGCACGCGCCGCGAGGCGCTTGGCCTGAAACAGACCGAGCTTGCCCGGCGTGCCGGTATCAGCCAGTCCATGGTGGCGCGGATCGAGGCGGGCAACGTGGACCCCCGCGTCAGCACGCTCAACAAGATCATTGTCGTCCTCAACACCGCCGAGCCCCGGAAGATCCGAGCCATGCAGATCATGCACACGCCCGTGCTATCGGTCCAGCCGCAGGACGCGATCAGCCGTGCCGTGGAGATTATCGAGAAGAACAACATCTCCCAGTTGCCGGTCATCGAGCGGGGCGTCCCGGTCGGGTGCATATCGGAGTCCGTGATCGTCAAGGCGATCGAGCAGCAGCGCCTGCACCGGACCCACCTCTTCTTTGTTAAGGATTTCATGGAGCCGGGTTTTCCCACGGTGCCCCCCGATATGGACGTCGAGACGGTGGTCAATATCCTCCAGCAGAACCACGCGGTGCTCGTTGTCGAGGGCCGGCTCGTGCGGGGCGTGATCACGAAACACGACCTGATCTCGCTCATCGTTTAGGGCAATTCTTCCTGATCTCTTTTTGGTCTCATACGACGCGACGCGCCGGTCCGTGCAGCGACACAAATCTTTATATTGTATATGATTAACGGTTACTTAACGTGGCGATAACGCCGCGGTCTGGAGTTTAACATGGCAGAAGAGACAACGGAAATCAGCACTATGACTGTGATCGCGATTGGAGTTGTGTTATTCCTTGTTATCGTGGGGGTATGGTACCTGTTCCTGAAGTGACCGCTGTCACCGAAGGATAAAAAAGGATCAGAGTTTTGATACCAGGTCGCGGAGTACTGCGGCCGGCTCTTTTGATTTTACCACGCTTGATGCAAGAAGCACGCCATCGGTCCCGAGGTCAACGGCGATCTTCACGCATTCCCCGGTCTGGATCCCTGCCCCGGTGAGCACTTTCACCTTCGGGCTGACCGCGTGGACCGCGGCAACGGACTTCCTGATGATCTCCGGGTTTGCCTTTGAGACCGAGACCCCGCTCCCGATCAGTTCCGGCGGCTCGATGGCCACATAATCCGGGACGAGTGCCGCCGCCCCGGCGCTCGTGGTCTCGTTGTTCGAGCAGATCACGGAGATGAGCTTGTGTGCCTGCAGGCCGCGGACGGACGCCTCGATCTCTGCAAGGGTCAGGCGCCGTTCGGAATGGTTGATGAGGGACCCTGCGGCCCCGGCCGTCTTGATCGCATCGACCGTGATATGCCCGGTGTTTGCCCCGGGTTCGCACCCGTCAACATGCTGGGCATAGACGGGGATGGAAAAATGGTGGCAGAGCGGGTGGAGGTCGATATAGCCCGGCGCGATACCGATGGTAACGCCGCTATCCTGCGCAACCAGCTGTGCGGCCTGTGCGATCATGTGGGCACGGTTGCCGGTCCCTTCCCGGTAGGTCTTTAAGTTTACCAGAATCAGTGGTGATGTCATACCAGTTTCTCCGCAACAATCCGATGGTGGATGATTAATTACTCCTTTCCATTGAGGAATGATGAATATTTGGAATTGATGACAGGCCTGCGGGGGCCCACTGTTATTCTCTGAGTCCCCGGATAAAATGGCCGGCCGTGATGCCCCCGATGGCGATCTCTTTTACCTGTTCTTTCAGCCGCCCGAGTTCCTCATCGCGGGCCTTCCCTGTTTTCGTCTGCATGACGCAAAGGGCCTCGCGGTAGAGCGGGACGATTGCTCCCGCGTACGCCGGGGGACGCCAGCGTGCGTCAATGGCGATATCCGTGATCCCGGCATCGCGGATTGCCGGGAGATGGTCGATGAGACAGAGCTCGGCCGCGTTGGCAATATGGGTCCGGCAGGTGCCATCGCCGTGGATGGGAAAGACCCGGCCGGTCTCGTCGCGTATGCCGGTGAACTCTTGGACGGGCAATGTTTCCTTTCCCCTGCTCTCGGGTTTGCAGTGCCGGACAATGCGGGAGATGCAGTCTTCGGTGACAAGTGCCTCGCTGTTTCCCTGGACAATGAGGGAAAATCCCGGTGCCCCGTTGCCTGCCCCGGCTAGGGTTACCAGCGTGGCAATCTCATCGCGGGAGAGTTCCGGCGAGAGCGTGAGCACCGCGTACCGTGGCACTCCCCCGGTGGCGGCCCTGTTGAAGATATTGAGGCCAGCCGATCCGTGCAGGGTGATATCGGGTACGGCACGGAGCACCGCATGGGATGTGCCATGGTTCTCCGACATGCACGTGACCGGTCCGCTCTCGCGCAGGAACGCCAGTTCGGGGATAACCTGATCCAGCTCTCCGTCGTGCACGATGCGGGGGAGCTTCCATACGAAGAGCGCCCCGGCCTTTTTGCAGGAGTCCCGTGCCGCAGCGAGCTGCGAACGGAGTGACCGGCCCGGAACGTCCCCCTCGCAGAGGTGCCGTGCGGAGTGGAGCGGGGGTTCGAAATACACGGTCCCGGCACCTGCACCCGCGGCCGCCTTCACGCCGTCAACCGAATCTGCGTACACCGAGATGCGGAGCTGACCTGTGTGCCGGGCGCCTGCTGACGGGGAAATGTCAGCAGCCGGGAGGGAGGCAGCCTGCAGCCTCTCACGGGTCTGCCCGACCTGTTCCGGTGCCGGGCGGGATGCAGCGTCCAGCTGCTCCCCGGCGATCCGGAAGAACTCACGCCGCAGCTCGTTTAAGAGCGCCATGGGTGCAAAGAGGTTGCCCTCATAATTGATCGTACACTTCCGGACAACAAACGGGGTGCCCCCGGTCTTCCGGAACTGCTCTTCCATCTGGTCACGCGTGAGGGGGTGAGTTCGTGCCGGCTCAAGATGTTGCGAGGGCACGAACGAGACCGGGACCTCCCTGCCATCCGGGCGGGCGATGGTGCCCTCAAACCGGAACGAACCCTCAGGACTCACGATCACATCGAGGTCCACCGGCAGCGGCCGGAGCAGCTCCGGGGAAGGCTTTGCCATGATCCGTTTCGCCCGTGCTTCGAGATCGCGGGAGGAGGTGATGTAAACGAGGGCACCATCAGGCACCGGTCCCGGGAGAGGCAGGGTATATCCGCCGCGTACCTCTCTTGGTGTCGTGTTCAAGGCGAACCCCCGGTCGAACTCCGGTCTCTCCGGGTGCGAGATGAGGACCCCGTCGCCCGTGACCGGGACGATCCGGATGGCGGGCCGCACCCATGCTGTCGCGGTCCGGGGGTCGTGGCGTTCGACCCGCCCGACCAGGAGGCCCCGGTTGTCGGGGGCGTCGCGTCCCATCAGCCGCTCGTACTGGTCCCTGAAGAGATAGCCGGCCGTGAACCCCCGGTTGAACGCGAGCAGGAGGTCGCGGTACGCCTCTTCGGATTGTTTCCATTTCCCGGCCGCGATTGCATCGAGCGCCTTCCGGTACGTGGAGACCACGATGGCCACGTATTCCGGGGACTTCATCCGCCCTTCAATCTTCAGCGAAACCACCGGTGAACGCACGAGTTCCGGCAGGTGCCGGTACGTTGCGAGGTCTTTTGGCGAGAGCAGGTACTTCTCCTTCAGCGGTACGTCCGAGAGCTGATCCGGCCTGCCAAGCTCATCCGTCTCCCCGTGCACGAGCGTGTACGGCTTACGGCACGGCTGGGCGCACATGCCCCGGTTCCCGCTCCGTCCTCCGATCACGGACGAGAGGAGGCACTGGCCGGAGTACCCGTAGCAGAGTGCCCCGTGGGCAAAGACCTCGAGCCCGATACCGGTATCCTTCGTCTCTTGTGCAATCCGCTTCACTTCGTCCAGCGAAAGTTCACGGGCAAGGACGACCCGGGAGAAGCCGCGTTCATGTGCCCAGCGCACACCGTCCGCGTTGTGGACGGTCAGCTGGGTCGAGGCATGGATGACGAGACCGGGAATGTGTTCCCGTGCGAGGGCAGCGAGGCCGGTGTCCTGGATGAGGACCGCGTCCACGCCGATGGAGTACAGCCATGCAAGATAGTCCATCGCGCCGGCCAGTTCCCGGTCATGGACCAGGGTGTTGACCGTCACGTACACGCGGATGCCCCACGCGTGCGCATACTTCACGGCCGCTTCGATCTCCGCATCGGAGAAATTTGCGGCAAATTTCCGGGCGCCGAACCGCTTCCCGCTCAGGTAGACCGCGTCCGCCCCGGCAGCAACCGCGGCACGGAATGCCTCCGGCGATCCGGCCGGGGCGAGGAGTTCGGGCAGGGCCGGGTGTTGTGCGGTCACAGGGGCACCAGTCCCGGGAGGTTCATCCGGATCAGGCCGATGGTCAGGATGATCGTGATGATGAGTGCACCGCAGTACGCTGCAAGGGTGATGAGGAGGGCATGGTCTTCCCGCCAGCCAAGCACCCACGAGACCGGCGCGTTGACGTAGACCCCGAGCAGGACCTCACAGGGAATAAGAGCGAGGATACCATACCGCTCAACACTTGCTGACTGGTGGACGTACTGCCGGGACTTTTCCAGGAACCGCATCGCGGGTTCATACGTGTGGCCGATCGTATCGAAGATGTCGAAGAGGCCAAGGAAGATCCCGGTCTCAGTGCACATCAGGACATAGAAGACAAAGAGCGGGGAGAGGCCGAGCGCGATGCCGACCGGGGCCGCCCCGTACTCGATCACGAGGCCGCTCCCGATGAGGGCGAGCGTGGGGGCGAGGGGAATCCCAAAGAGCAGGACCGGGACGAGGGGGAAGATAACGGCAACGAGCACGCCGCGTCCCAGCGCTGCCACGATGTGACGTATGAATGTGCTCCGGTCCCAGAGTTCCATGATCGTCTTCTATGTTGAGCCGGCGTGGCATAAAACGTATCTTTCCCGGGCGTTCCATAGCGCATCTTTTTGTAAAGTGCCTCCCAACCATCAGGTACATGAAGATCGTTGCTGCACTGACCGATCCCACCCATGCCGCACAGGCACAATCGCAGGGCGCTGACCTCATCGAGCTCCGGGTCGATCTGTACGAGGGTGACGTAGTGCAGCAGGTGAAGGACGCGAAAGCCGCCTGCTCCCTCCCCGTCATCATCACGCTCCGCTCCGCACAGGAAGGCGGCCGGTTCTTCGGCACCGCGGACGAGTGGATGAAGAAACTCGAACCGCTCATCCCGTTTGCGGATTACATCGATATCGAGCAGCCCTTTGCGCAGCACGCCCCGGCGGTACGGAACGCGGGGAAGAAGATCATTGCCTCGCACCACGCGGGACTGATGGTGCCGCTCTACATCCTCTTCGTGATGGAACGCGAGCTCCGGGCATTCGGGGACCTCCCCAAGATTGTCGTGACCCCGCAGAACAACGAGGACATTATCGAGCTCCTGTCCTTTACGCAGGCCGCAAACAAGCCGATCTGCACCGGTGTGATGGGCTCGCAGTTCCGGCATGCCCGGGCCCTGCTGCCCCTCTTCGGCTCTGAGTTCGTGTACTGCCATACCGGCGACCCGACGGCTGATGGGCAGTACTCTGTTGAGGAGTTCGTGCAGCTGAAGAAGATGCTGGGCGTCTGAACACCCGCGGCCCCCGTCGCTGGTGCGGATTCTGGGGGGTTTTCCACCGACGTAAAACCGGCGATCTCCCATCTGCCCTGTCCCCCTCTTTTGGTGTTGCCTCTTCCCGGGCACGATATCGCCCCACCGGAGGCGAATAACCGCGGTTTTTCACAGGGTGATTTTCAGCAGCAAATCAGATAAAAATAAAAGATGGGTTTATAGAAGATCTGCCATCCTGCGTATGGTAATGGGGGTTTTTGAAAGCGTTTTCCGACCGGAAGGTACTCACGATTTTACACAACATCAGTCAATCGTAGTAGGCAATTTTATCTATTTTCATATACTATACTTAATCAGATAGTGGGATTATGACCGTTCGTGACATCATCCTCATCCAGCAGCGGGACCTGCAGAAGGCACTGGCCGAGACGTATATCGAGCGGGAGACATCGATCGCCGGGTCTCGTACACCTCTCATCAAGGTGATCATCGGCCCGCGCCGGGCCGGCAAGTCGTTCTTTGCCATCCACCATCTTGCCGGGAGCGACAGCCGGGCGTTCGGGTACGTCAACTTCGATGATGAGCGGCTCACCGGTCTTGCAGATTACGATGAGATTGTTGCAGCAGTGGATTCAGTGTACAACAAGCCGAAGGTCCTGCTCCTTGATGAAATCCAGAACCTCCCCCAGTGGGAGTTGTTTGTCAACCGGCTCGCACGGCAGGGATACGACCTCGTGATCACCGGCAGCAACTCGCACCTGCTCAGCGCGGAGCTGGCAACCCACCTCACCGGGCGTTACCTCCAGACCGTGATCCTTCCCTTCTCTTTTGCAGAATATCTCCGGCTCGAACCCCGCGAGCATACGACCGAAGAGAAAATATCCGCGCTCCCTGCATATGCGGAGGGCGGGGGATATCCCGAACCGCTGGTGAAAAAATTCCCCTCCCGCGACTATCTTGCAACGCTCTTCGATTCCATCGTGTACAAGGATATCGTGAAACGGTTCCGCATCCGTTCCGTGCAGGGGATCGAGGACCTCGCCCTGTACCTCCTCTCCAACACCGCATCCGAGTACTCCTACGGGTCGCTCGCCCGTGTCACGCGGAGCAGGAGCCCGATGACTGTCCAGAAATATCTCGGGTACCTTGAGGAAGCCTTCCTCTTCTTCTCGCTCTCCCGCTTCTCGTTCAAGGTGCGGGAACAGGTTGCGGCCAACAAGAAGTGCTACTGCACGGACACCGGGTTTGTTGCCGCAAAGGCGTTCCGCTTTTCGGAGAACCGGGGGAAGCTGTACGAGAACCTTGTTGCCATCGCGCTCTGGAAACTCCGGTTGCAGGGCAGCGCATCAATCTTTTACTGGAAGAACGCCCAGCAGGAGGAGGTGGACTTTGTGGTGCAGCAGGACGGCCGGGTCATGGCGCTCATCCAGGTCTGTGCCGATGTGCAGGATGAGAAGACCCGGTCCCGCGAGGTACGGGCACTCCTGAAAGCATCGCGTGAGCTCCACTGCGATAACCTTGTCATCCTGTCGGAACGCGAGGAGAAGACAGAGACTGCCGAATGGTTCGGCATGCAGGGGACGGTCCGGTACGTGCCGCTCTGGAAGTGGCTTGAGAGACCGGATGGAATAATCCGGTAGATTTTGCGGATAGCCGGTGGAAGAGTTCGTGCAGCTGAGGAAGATGCTGGGCGTGTAATATGCGGACATATCCATCTCCAACTCGAAGAATCCTTCGGATTCTTCTCTTGCTTCAGCCCCGTTGGGCATCAGCATCTCGAAGAATCGATTAGATTCTTCTCGTGGCTCATCCCTCCGGGATTCGCCAAACAAAAATGATAAGAGGAATACACATCAATCCTCTTCGAATGAAACCAGTCTCTGTCTTTATCCTCGCGATCGCAGTCCTGTTCTGCGTGCTCGTTGCCGGCTGCACCTCGGATAGCGGGGCGGCTCCTGCAACTACGGTGCCGACCCCCGATCTCACGTTACCGCCAACGACCGCACCGCCAACCACCTCGGTGCCCGTTGTGACCGCGACGGCGAACCCGGATAAGGGGCCGATCCAGGTGATGCCCGAACCCCAGCAGGTGACCCTGCTGCTCACGAAAGACCGCCCGACTTCCAAGATCTCGCTGCTCTACCAGGGCGGCCCGGGAGAGATGTTCACCCAGAAGATCACCATGCACATGTATGGCACTGACGGCACGTACGTGGAATCCGTGATGAACGACGGCAAGAAGCCGATCCCCGGCAATGAGATTATCGTGCAGGGCACCCGTGACGGCGACCGGTGCGTGGTGTATATCCAGTCAGCCGGGACAACGTACAAAGTAATGGACGAGCAGGTCTTTGCTGCCCGTATCTGAAATCCCTTTTTTTCGTTTGTCCTGCTGCACCGGGAAGCCGGGCCTTCACATTAATGTGAATGCCGGCCTGTTGCCGGATTAAAAAAAAGGGGCTGCCCCGCCCGCGTTATGAGCGGTACTTTGCCTGTTCCAGCATTGCATCAGCGAGCACGAGCGCCAGCATCGCCTCGGCCACCGGGACGATACGCGGCACGATGCACGGGTCGTGCCGGCCCTTAACGGTGATCTCGGCATCGTTGCCGTTGACGTCAACCGTCCGCTGCGGTTTGGCAATGGACGGCGTTGGTTTCACCGCGATACGGACGACAATGTCCTGCCCGGAGGAGATGCCCCCGAGGATCCCTCCTGCGTTGTTGCTCAGGAAGCCGTCCTTTGTGATCGGGTCGTTGTTCTCGCTCCCGAACCGGCCTGCCACAGCAAAGCCGCTGCCGATCTCGACCCCCTTCACGGCACCGATGCCCATCATGGCGCCCGCGATCTGTGCGTCGAGCTTGCCAAAGACCGGGTCGCCGAGGCCGCAGGGACAGCCCTTTGCCACGATCTCGGCAATGCCGCCAACGGAGTCGCCGGCATTCTTCGCCCTCGTAATCTCGGCCTCGATCTCACCCTGGCCGGTCTTCCCGTGGACCGAGACGATGCGGCCGGAGACCGCGATCCCTTTTGCTGCAAGGAATTTCAATGCAACCGCACCGGCTGCGACACGCCCGACCGTCTCGCGCCCGGAACTGCGGCCGCCGCCCCGGTGGTCACGGGTGCCGTACTTCTGCTGGTACGTGAAGTCGGCATGGCCCGGGCGGAAGAGCGTTCTGAGTTCCTCGTAGTCCTGCGAACGGGCCGCGTTGTTCCTCACCATCATCGCGATGGGCGTGCCGGTGGTTTTCCCGTCAAAGATACCCGAGAGGATCTCGATTCTGTCCTGCTCGTCCCGCGGGGAGACGAGCGGTGAGGTGCCGGGCCTGCGCCGGTCGAGCAGCGGCTGGATGTCTGCTTCATTCAGTGCCATGCCCGGGGGGCAGCCGTCCACCACGACGCCGACTGCGGCGCCGTGGCTCTCGCCAAAGCTTGTGATGCGAAAATTTGTGCCAAAGGTGTTCATGGGAGATACTTCCTCATCGTTTCATCGGGGACGTCGATCCCGAACCAGAGGTAGAACTGTTCTTTTGCCTGTTCGAGGAAAAGGCCCGTGCCCGTAATCGTCGTGCAGCCCTTTGCCCGGGCCATCTCGATAAGCGGGGTGATGGGGGGCGTGTACACCAGATCGTAGACCGTGAGGTCCGGGTACAGCTGCTGTTCGGTAAGCGGGCTCCGGGTGTCCGGCTCCATGCCAAGTGTGGTAGTGTTCACCACGAGGTCCGGGTGGATGGTGTCGAACGTGTCCCAGGCCGCCCACCGGCAGCCGGACCGTTTTGCCAGTTCCTTTGCCCGTTCGGGAGTACGGTTCAGGATGGTGACATCCATGTCAAGGTCCCTGAGTGCATAAGCAGCCGCCGATGCGACCCCGCCCGCCCCGAGCAGCACGGCCTTTACCCCTTTCATGGTGACAAGCGGTTTTCGTATGCCGAGCCAGTCCGTGTTGTACCCGATAGCCTCACCGCAGGCAAAGACAACGGTGTTCACGGCCCCGATCTGCTGCGCCGCGTGCTCGTCCACCTCGTCGCAGTATGCTATCACGTCCTGCTTGAACGGGGTGGTGACCGAGAGGCCCTTTGCACCGATGGATTTTGCCACCTCCACGATCTCTTCGAGTTCCGGGTCCTCAAAAAGCGTGTAGAAGCAGTTGAGGCCGTACTCGGCAAAGAGCCCGCTGAAGAGGGTCGGTCCCTTGCTGTGGGCGCACGGGTAGCCCGCTACGCCAAGGATGCGGGTGGCCGGGTCGGCCGGTGGATTTGCGAGGATCTCCTCAAGTCGTTTCATGGACGGGGCCGGGATCCTTCCGCTGCGGAAGAATGCGAGGGCTGCTGCCCGTGCAGCGGGTGTTGCCGTTCCGGTCTTTAACAGGCCGGTGATCTTCTCCGCTGCTGCTGCGGCTGTTGTCCCGCTTGTGTTGAAGCAGAGATCGGCGGATGCATAGTACTGCTGCCGCCGGCGGTCCATCATCACCGCGATCTCCTCGCGGAGGGGCAGGCCCGTGAGTGCCGGGCGGGACGAGTGGTTGATCCGCTGCTCGATGGTGTCGATGTCAGCGGTGAGGAGGACGAGCATGCTGTCCTTTCGAAGGTTTTTCATGTTGCCCGTGTCCATGACAATCCCGCCGCCCGTGCCGATGACTGCATCTGCGGGCGGGAGCGAGGCGGTCACCTCCCGCTCGATGTCCCGGAACCGCTCCTCCCCGTCCTCGTGGAAGATGTCGGGGATGGACCTGCCGGTCTTCTGCTCGATGAGCGCGTCCGTGTCAAGGAACGGCACGCCGTTCTGCTGTGCCAGCTGCTTCCCGATCTCGGTCTTGCCGGTCCCGCGGTAGCCGGTCAGTACGATCCGCTTCATGGTATGAGGTTCCCAAGATTGTCCCAGAACGCCGGGAACGATTTGTTCACGCACTCCGCATCCGTTATCGTGACTCCCCCGGTGCCGAGGCCAGCACGGCAAAACTCATCGCGGTCCGGTGGTCGTTCTCCGGGTCGATGGTGCCGCCATGCAGGGGTGCGGGACGTATCGTGATCCGGTCGTCCCCGACCTCGACGTCGCCCCCGAGAGCCCGGAGGCGATCTGCGGTCCCATTGATACGGTCGCTCTCCTTGAACTTTAAATGACTGATGCCCGTGATCGTGGTCGGGGATGTTGCCATCGCCGCCACCATGCAGAGGGTCTGGACCGTGTCCGGTGATGACGACATGTCGAACGTGATCCCGCGGAGTTCGCCGGTCCGCTCAATGCCGACGGCATTGCCGGCCCACGTGACCGTGCACCCCATCTGGCGGAGCGCATCGAGGAACCTCCGGTCGCCCTGCACGGACTCCGGCTCAAGGTTCTTGACGGTCGCCCTGCCCCCGCAGATCGCGGCGATCGCAAAGAAGTACGAGGCCGACGAGTAATCGCCTTCGATAGTATAGCGCCGGCCTTTGTACCGGTCGGCGGTGCTGACAGCGAACCGCCCGTACCCGGTCCGCTCAACCTTTGCGCCGAACGCTTCCATCACGTTTGTCGTGATATCGAGGTACGAGGCCGAGGCCGGCGGTGCCGGGATCACGACTTCGACCTCCCGCTGTGCGTACGGTGCGGCCATCAGGATGGAGGAGATGAACTGGCTGCTCATGGAGCCGTCGATGGTAACAGGTCCCCCGGTGAGTTTCCCGCTGACTTCCAGCGGAGGGTAGCCGGGATTTTTTAAGAACCTGACAACGCCGCCAATGGCCGGGAGCGCTTCTGCGAGTGGGCCGATCGGCCGCTCCAGCATCCGTGCACTGCCGGTGAGGGTGACCGGGTGGTTGCAGAGCAGGGCCAGGGTGGTGAGGAGCCTGAGGCTCGTGCCGGAGTTCCGGAGATCGAGCGTGGTCTCCCTGCGGTCCGGGAGCGAGCCGTTGCAGCCGGTGACGATGAGCCGGCCCTGCTGCTCCGCGATGCCCACGCCCAGCTGGCGGAGGGCCGTGGCCGTGAGCCTTGTATCTTCGGCATCCAGCGGGCGGAAGATCGTGCTCTTCCCCTCAGCAAGGGCAGCGGCGATCAGTGCCCGGTGCGTGAAACTTTTCGAGGGCGGTGCAGCGACAGTCAGGTCAACGTTTTCCGCCTGTGGTACAATCACGTTCATGATGGGACTTCCACCTTCCGGTAACAGCCGAGTTCCCGGACCTCGGTGATTGTCTTGAGTTCAACGAGCGCGTCTGCGGTCTTCTCCGACCACGAGAAGTCGAGGAAGAAGACATAGTTCCCGATCCCCCGCTTTGAGGGCCGGGACTCGATCCTTGACAAGTTGATCCCGCGGATGGCAAAGACCTCCAGCAGGTCGTGGAGGAGGCCGGCCCGGTCCGTGCTCGGGTCGATGAGGATGCTGCACTTCTCCGGCTTCCTGTCTCGGGCAGGCGTTGCCGAGATCCGGACAAATCGCGTGGTATTGGTAGCGCTGTTCTCGGTGTCCTTCACAATGACGGGGAGCCGGTAGAGCGCCGCGGCCGTGGTCGAGAGGATGGCACCGGCATTGGGGGCCCTCCGTGCGTCAAGCGCACTGGACGCATTGCTGCTCGTGTGGATGACCGGGACGCCCCACTCTTCGATCCTGTCGCTGCACTGCTCGTGCGTCTGGGGGTGGGCGAAGATGACGCGGACCATTTCGAGCGGGACGGACGAGGCGAGGTTGTGGTGGATGGGCATGTACATCTCGGCCGTGATGGAGAGCGGGAAGCGGGTGAGGCCGTCAAGGGTCTCGCCGACACTGCCGGCCTCGGAGTTCTCCATGGGCACGATCCCGTCGCCCTCCCCGCGTGCCACCGCGGACATAATGCCCCGGATCGTGGGGAGGAGGACGATGTTTTCCTTGTCGTTCTCCAGCTTCAGGGCGAGCTCGTGGGAGAAGGTCCCCTCCGGCCCGAGCGTGATGAGCTTCATCGGTCCACCATGCATTCGATGAGGGCATCGGTCATCTTCTGCCCCTCTTCGCAGTAGGAGCCGAGGTGACGGCTGTTCCGCTCGAAGAAGAGCCGGAACAGTTCCGAGTCCCCCCCGGCAACAACGGACGAGAGGTCGGCCGCGGAGCCCCGGCACGCGGCAAGCACGGCCGGCACGTACGGGTTCTGCTGGAGGATGTCGGCATAGAGTGCAGGGTCCTGCGAGAGGAGCCGGCCCATGAGCGAGAGCTCGATCTGGTACACGGGGCTCGTGAACTCCTGCGTTGCCCGGATGTCGATGCCGAGCCTCCTCACCGTGTCGGCCATGCAGAGCGTCACAAAATGCGTGAGGCCCTGGACGATGGCGACCATCCGGTCGTGCTCCTCCGGTGTCGTGACCGTGCATGTTGCCCCTTCATTCCTGAATATTTTCAGCAGCGTTTCGGTGCGGTACTCGTCCGCCCGGGCCGGGCAGACAATGATCGTCTGGCTTTTGAGCGAGCCGACCGTGGGCCCGAACATCGGGTGGAGGCCGATCACGTTTGCCTTTGATGCGAGCATCGCTTCGACCGGCCGGACCTTGAGCGACGTGAGGTCGCAGAGGAGCTGGTCTTTTTGCATCAGCGGGGCGATCTCCTTAATGACGCGGCACGTGTCGTGGATAGGGACGGAGACGATGACGATGTCGCACGTTGCTGCAAGCTCTTCGTTCGTGAGCGTGGTCTTCCGTCCTGAGACCCGCACCTCGTGTCCTGCACGCTCAAAGACCGGGACAAAAAACTGCCCCATCTTCCCGGTGCCGCCGATGATTCCAACTTTCATGATCACTTCTCGCGGATGGTCTCTTTGACGGCCATCCCGAAATGCCTGCCGCCTTCGAGTATGCTGCCCATGATTTTGTCGCCAACCTTGAGGTGGACGACAGAGATCGCGCTCCCGTCCTCGCCCACGAGCCGGATCGTCTCGGCGTTCTGGAGGATCAGGCTCACCTTCGACTTCGCTGCCGCGGCTTCGACCAGCAGCAGCGGGCGCCGCTCGATCTTCGTGCGGCCGATGATTGCGGAGTGCGCCGTCCCCTTTGCATCGGAGACCAGCACCTGCCCGCCGATCGCGAGGTCCGCGAGGTATGCGGTCTTGCCGTCCGGCAGGAGGATGTACGCGTGGACTGCGCCGGCGTTGACGCGGAACGGGCGCGGGGCCACGTACGGGTTCTCCAGCGTCTCGGCATGGACGAGGAGCATTGCTGAAGAGGTGTTCCCCATCAGCATACCCTCGCCGTCAGAGAGCATCGAGCAGGTGTCCACGCAGACCCGGTCGCCCATCCCAACGGGATGGATCTTCGTGACCGTGAACGGGACGAGGCCGACTTTCCCGGTACCGGCCTTGATGAGCCCGGCAACGGATTTGACAACCGCCGGGCTGTCCGTCTTGAGCAGGATGCCGTACGTGCCTTTCTCCAGCACGTTGAGGGCGAGCTCCGCTTCCTTCTGGTCCCTGACCCGTGCGATGATCCTGTCGGACTGGGCCACGAGGTTCTCGAGCGGGATCACGGTCCAGTCGCTCGTGGTGACAATGACCGGCTTGTGTTTGCCTGCCTGTGCCGCCGCGTTCTCGCTTGCCTTGTCCGTGATCGTGCACTCGGTGATGTCGGTCCCGGGCTTGATGTCGCCGTCCGGCGCAACAGTGGTGATGCGGCCGAGCCGTTTTACGTCCTCTGCCCTGTCGACCACGAGTGCATCCGCACCGCTCTCGATCGCGGTGGTGGCGATCTCCTTGTTCCACGGCCTGATGTCAACCCAGAACTGCTTCATTTGTGCTGCTCCAGCGCTTTCGCCGGGTCAACGTTGTGGTGCACAACGCGGCAGAGCGCCTGGACAAATGCCTGCGTGTCCTTGCGCTGGAACGCATTCCGTCCCACGCAGACTCCTGCACCGCCGACCGTGACCGCGTCCCGGATGATCTTCAGCGAGTCGAGGTCGCCGGTCTTTTCGCCGCCGGCAATGAAGACCGGCACCGAGCAGGCCTTGACGATCTTCCGGAACGCTTCGGGATCGTTCGGGTAATTGGTCTTGATCATGTCCGCGCCCAGCTCTTCTGCAACACGGACCGCGTGCCCGACCGACTGCGGCGAGAAGGAGTCGATCCCCTTGCCCCGCGGGTAGCACATGATCAGGAGCGGCATGCCCCAGCGGTTGCAGTCCCGTGCAACATTCGCACCGATCTCCAGCATCTTGGACTCGCTGGGCGAGCCCAGGTTGATGTGGATCGAGACCGCGTCGGCCCCGAGCGCGATCGCTTCCTCCACCGAGCAGACCTGCACTTTGTCGTTCGGGTCCGGGTTGAGCGAGGTCGAGCCCGAGAGGTGGATGAAGAGGCCGATGTCGCGGCCGTGCTTGCGGTGGCCGCGCTTCACGAGGCCCTTGTGGAGGATGATCGCGTTCGCGCCTCCGTTGGAGACGTCCGAGATCACCTGCGTCATATCCAGCAGTCCGTCAATCTGTCCCATACTGAACCCGTGGTCCATCGGCACGATGACCGACCTGCCCGTGTTCCTGTCCATAATCCGTTCGATCCTGATGTCCTTGCCAATCATGATGTTCACTTCAGAATTTCCAGTGCTTCTTCTACGCTCTTGTTCGCATGCACGATACACGCCGCTGCCCGCACGAACTTTGCCGGGCTCTTGTGCTGGAAGGCGTTCCGGCCAATCGAGATCCCGGCCGCCCCGCCCGCCATTGCGCCCTCTATCAGTTCAAGCGTTGTGCGGTCATCGGTCTTTGAACCTCCGGCCACCACGACCGGTACCGGACAGCCCCGGGTGACCTCACGGAAGCTCTCCGGGTCTCCGGTATACACGGTCTTGACGATGTCGGCGCCGAGCTCGGCCGCGACCCGGGCCGCGAGCTTCACCTGTTCGACGTCGTTTGCCTTCTTGATGTTCTTGCCCCGCGGGTACATCATCGCGAGGAGCGGCATGCCCCATTCCATGCATTCCACGGAGACCGCGCCAAGGTCCGCGAGCATCCGGGCCTCGCTCTCGGCCCCGATGTTCACGTGCATCGAGACCGCGTCGGCGCCCATCTTGAGTGCGTTCGTCACCGAGTTGACGAGCACCTTCTCGTTCGGGTCCGGCGCGAGCATCGTGCTTGCGGACAGGTGCAGGATCAGCCCCACGTCCCGTCCGCCCTGCCGGTGCCCGTGGAGCGCAAGCCCCACGTGCCCGACCACCGCGTTCGCCCCGCCTTCCGCAACAAGGTTCACGGCCTGGCCCATATCGATCAGGCCCGGGATCGGGCCGTTACTGACCCCGTGGTCCATCGGGATGATGACGGTCTTCTTCGTATTACGGTTCATGATCCTTTCCAGACGGATTTCCTTTCCTCTCATAGTAACAACAACACCTGCCCCTGCATTTACACGAATTATTGTGCAAACCAAGGGGCTTGATCAATACCAGTAATAAAACCGGTAATAAAAGCTAAAGAAACTAAAAAAGCCGGAGACGCGGGACCAGACGGTACCGTGGGCGGGCGATGATTCAGAAATGCGCTTTGTGCAACGGAGAGAGGCCTGGCTAGTGGAGATAAAGACATTCACGGGCGAAAAAACCCTCACGAATGCTGTGGCACTCTTCCTGCATGCTTATTGGGTTGGAGCTGGTTGTATATAAGCGTGTGTGCTAGTGCTTAGCATGGTCCGACAGGTCATCAGACCTGGAGGAAGAGAAGAACGCGTGAGCGTTCTTCGACTTGCGACAGGTCAACTGAGTTAGAAATATTTGAGTGTGCCTGGAAGAAGAGAAGGATCCATAAGGGTTCTTCGATTTGGGGAGAGGAAGGGAAATTTGTGTTTAGATAAGAATCTTAAAAAATTTTCAATAATGTAAAAATGTAAGAAATATATTGATGTCTCACCAATAATCAAAAATTGAGATATTCAAATGAAAATTACCGTTACTGATCCTGATATTCGATCAATTGTAAATCGTATTGAAGATGGAACCTATGATTTAGAGCCTGATTTCCAAAGAGATTTGGTTTGGAGTATTGAAAAACAACAAAAATTGATAGATTCCATTATTAGAAAATGGCATATTCCACCAATTCATCTAGTTAAAGTTGAAGGAAAAGAAAAGTATGAAGTGCTTGATGGAAAGCAGCGACTTTATTCAATTTACAATTTTGTAACGGATCGGTTTCCATTCAATGGGAATTTTTTACCCGGTGTTGACGATTTCTCTCAATTTCATTTAAAACATTTTTCAGAATTTCCTTCAGGACTTCAAAAAGAAATAGAAATGAGTCCTATCCGAATTTTTAAAGTTACTGAAGTAAAAATGGATGAAGCTACTGAATTATTTTTAAGATTAAATCAAGGTGTAAATGTATCTGCATCTGAAAAAAGAAATTGCATCTATGGGCCTGTAAAGGAATTTTTAAGACAAATGCTTAATTCACACCCCAAATTATTTTGTGATAGCACTTTAGGATTTGAAAATAAACGAATGGCATATCAAGATTCTTTGGATAAAATATTCTTTTTAGAGAAAATAGAATCTTTAGAATTCAAACCTACTTCCAGAATATTAGAAAAGATGTATTTTGAAAAAAAAATCGATGGTCGAATTCAACAAAACCTAGACCGAAATTTGGATCTTGTTGAATCAACAATTAGTGGTTTTAATAAAATGCACGGGTTTAAATTAACAAAATCCGTCTTATTAAGTTATTATTGGTTTTTAAGAGAATTAAATAAACAAGATCGTTTTAATAAAAAAAATGCATCTGAATTTTTAATTAATTTTGAGAGATGGAGGAATGAGCAAAAATCGTTTTATGAAAGTGATCTTGACGAAGTTAATTATCGTGTGAATAAAAAATATGTCGAATTTAACACATATTTAAGCAAAGGTTGGCTTGATCCTTCTTCCTTAAAAGGACGACATCGTATCCTAATGGAATTTTATGAAAAGTTCCTAAACACGGGAGTCCTCGAGGAAAAAAATGATTTTTAAAGAATATGAGGATTACCAAAACAAATGTCGCAAAAAGTGGGGTTCAAAAGCATATTTTATTCAACAAATTTCACTGAAAAACGTTTTTAATTGGCATGATAGTACTATTGAGTTAAATGCACCAATAATAATAATCACCGGAAAGAATGGTGTGGGGAAATCAACATGCATTAATGCAATTCATTATGTTTTTCATATCCAACAAATTGATCGCGATGATGGAATATTGTCATCTATTAAAGATAGTGAAATTTGTTTAAGTGATCGGAAAGGTAAAAAAACTATTATCAATAATGGGAAAATTACAAAAAATGATTTCTCGTTACCAATTGTTATAGATCTTACTTTTAATTCTAAACTATACTCGTTTTTTAAAAATAGTACCTCATTCGATAGATTAACTTATATCGCAACATTACAACAATTTGATTCTTTACCATTACCTGGACATTTATTATCCTATTTACAAGAATTTGTGGAGAAGCGAATTAAAACTGCTGAAAGAATAATCGATTTAGGTGATTTAGAAGATTTTGATGAACAAGAGGGTGTCGAACTAACTGGTGACGAAGAGATCGATGAGGTTTTTGATAAAAATACTCTAAAAGAATATTATCGAATAACATTGGAAGATGGAACTATCTACGATTCCTATTCAATGGGTTCTGGAGAGTTCTATGTAAATCAATTTTTATGGGGCTTAAATGATTTAAACGCTGGATCTATTGTTATCATAGAAGAATTAGAGAATTATCTTCATTCTGGCGTTCAAAAAAAACTTATTGAGTTAATTCATAAAACCGCACATGAGGAGCATATCCAATTTATTTTAACCTCTCATTCACCCACAATTATTGATCATGTATCTAGGGATTCACTCATTTTAATCAAATTTGAAAATTCCAACATTAAATCGATCTGCAATTGTCCGAATTGGCTTGCAAAAGATGATTTGGGGACAACGATCCAAAATAAAAAAATTGTATGTGTCGAGGACGAGAAAGGGAAATCTTTTTTAGAATCAATAATATCATTTGATTGTCCGTCGTTATCACATCAGATTGAAATCATTTGTTGCAAGGGCGATTCAAAAATAATTGATTTTATCGATACAACAAACTCCTTAGATTTATCAAATTTTATTGGAGTAGTTGATGGAGATTATTCGATTGAAGAGTATGAGAGAGTACACAGAAAAAAATTCCCAAAACATATTCTAAAACTTCCTGGAAGTAAACCTCCTGAAATAATTGTTGTTAATGAAGTTCATAACCATCTCCAGGATTTATCAGATATATTGTATAAACCAATACCTGTTATTTCTGAAGCGATTGATTCATCGATGACGATTTTAGATTTTCATGAATGGATTAGCGCTATTGCGTATAAACTTGGTGAAAATCCGAATTTATTATGGGAAAGTATGGTAAAAATATGGTATAAATATAACCGAGAACCTGCAGCGAATTTTTTTATGGAATTTTATAAAGAATTTATGAAACAACCTGTTTGATATCATGTATGTCATGCATTGAAAAAATAGTGGATTATTTTTCCCCGCCCAAATCTTTATTGTGATTCTTTTCCCCTCCCTTTGGTGCTCGCTCGGCCCCGTCACCGAATCCCCGTTGGGTAAACTACCGGTAATTGCCCCACCGAGAATACGTCTCAGCGGGAGCGGCGGCAGCCATCATATTAGATCAATCATGAAAATGAGAAAGGGTTTCTCTAATCCTCGATTTCAACGTTATTTTTATCAAAATGAATTTTGACATTTGCTTCGACAGGTTCCGCATTTTCTGAAGTAACCAGTACTTTACATTTTATCAAAGGCCCAGTAATCCGCGGTTTATCCCACCCATTTTCATTCGGGACAAGAATTCTATAATTGTCTTTTATTTCCATGGGAAATGCACAAAAATCTAGACGTTCATTATCATTTACGTTAATTGTTGCATCTGGCTTTTCAGTAGGAATTGTCCAGCAAATTCTTTCTTTGCCACTTGAAGTTACAAAATAAGCTTTACATTTTTTTGCGGCGTTTCTTCCGATATTGTCGATGATTATTCTTATGCACTTATAAGTAATTTGAGGGTATTCACCATATTGGTCTGTCGGCAATTCCAACCTATATCTAATAATTGCATCTGTCGTAGGGGGAAGTTCAATTATTACCTCTTCAATTTCTCTCTGGATTTGAAGAACTGGTATATTATATTCTAACCAAAAGAGGCTGATCGGTACAGAAAATAAAAGACCAATGATTGTGGTAATTAAAGGATTTAGTTCTTTCAGAATTACAAAAGAGAGGATGAGTAATTCGATTAACCATAATCCTGGAAATAGTGAAAATCTGTATTTAGTAATTTGCCCAATTAATTTTTTTATTAAATACATTATAGAATAAAAATTAGTATTGTATGATATATCTTCCCTGTACTTCTTAATCCACATATCAGCTCTCACTGCGATCAGCCCAAGCCCCTCCTTCCCCCTCCTCGCTCTGCTCGGAGTCGCTCGGGGGTCTACCGACCCCTCGCTGGGCAGATTTCCGGTATCCCATTCCCCCGGCCAGCCCCTCACCCACGTCCTAACGCCCTCCCCCCTCTGACTTTTGCCACTGAAAGAGACCTAAAGAGACACGTATCCCGGCCCGAATTGCCATGATTCACACCAAACGGACTGCATTTTGAGATTTTCCCGAAAAAAGAGACATGCATTTTCCCGAATGAGACACCTAATCTCATCCGGAGTCGGCAAACGGAGCCCGCAGCGGGGTTATTTAGGTCGTGCCCGTAATTCCCTGAATGGTGTCTGGCGAAGTCCCTCCGGTGTGACGAACGGAGCCGTCGGAACCCGTGATTAACGCCGGGGGTTGCCATCTCTGGCTTTTTGTATCACACTTGTGCGATTCACGGTCACCAGGCACCACTATAATAATCGACGAAAGAGGAGATAAAATTTGTTAAACATCTATCAAACATCCTGATACGTATACTATTCCTTGTTCAATTAATGTATAATCTCGTGAGTTTTGTGACACGGGGGAGCGTAAGAAGGAAAGTGATCAAGGGGCTTCTTCGTCCAGCCACCACAACGGAACTTGCGAAGATAATTGATGTCGACCGGGCTGCGGTAAGTCGTACCATCCATGCAATGGAAAAAGTGGGGCTCGTGGAATGCCTGACACCGACTGAAAACAGGGACCGGTATTACCGTACAACCGACACCGGTAAAAAAGTTCTTGCGATCATTGAGGGGATGGAAGATGAAAAAAATAACAAAAATTTTGAAAACAATCAATTAGTTAGTAACGCTCCAGAAAATCCGCGCTCTAATTTACATAAAAAAGGAATTGTTGGGAAATTTAATCCTATGAATTGGATATTTCAAGAACGCTCACCCCTTCCAATATCAAAAATGTCTGAATATTTTCGCAACTCCGCACCATGGCATTTAAACAAATCTCTTGACGAACTCCGAAGTATGCCAAAACAAAAATTAAAAAAGTTATTCGAATCTACTATGGGACGTTATAATCCTGTATTTATTGATGATATGCGTAAAAAAGGTTTTATTAATCCTAAAAATCGTTTAACTCCAGAAGGAATTACGTTTATCACAAATTCACTAAATTCTTCATTTAATAATTCATGATAAGGACATCATTCGATTACCTATAAACTGATAATAATTCACAAATATGAAATTTATATTATGAAGAAAAAATTCGCGTAAAAATTAAAAGTTACCATTTCTGCATTTGCTCATATGAAAAAGAATAAATTGTTAGAAAGAAAAACATGGGCTTATCACTATGGATGATGCTGTAGTTTTGCTCACATTTGTGATCAGCTTACTTGCTGGTATCATCACAATAGTGGAGGCTATCCCTAAATATTTCACAATTTTCAAAGAACGGAAAGGGGGATTGATTAGCCTTTGCTGCTATTATTATTATTTATGATGGATATTGAAATGATTTAAATCAATTTTTGTAGAAAGTTATTTATAGTAGAAATTTCCGGCCATTTTTCTTATCCCGTTTGAGTATTTCTCCCCATAAAAAATTTATTAATTTTTTTTAAATTTTCTCATGTAATTATCCATCGAAACAACTCATTGCATGAATGATATTATAATTCTAAACGCATTCTGATCTCACCATTTCCTCGTAACCGCAGTGCCCGGCCGCCTCCTACCCCCCCGCACCGGGCGCTCGTCGTCCCCTCGCCCGCACCGGCCTTGAGGGATTCTGGGGATACCGGAAAAGAAAGATATCCACAAAAAAAAGGGAATTCGTCAACAGAGGATACCACTCTGATCAGGGGAGTTGTCTGGAGATACAATCACTGGACTAATCAGGAATGAATTAAAATTAACGACTCATTCAATTGTTGAGCAAAAGCCAGGGGCGGGTTGATACGTTACCCGGGAAAAAAGGAAATAACGTCAGAAAAAGCACAGCAGATTTCATTTCCAGAAGTCCCTGTGGGGGGCAACCAGTTCGTCTTCCAGTTCCGGGAAGGGACCCGCCACCCGGATAGGCTTCTGCCCCGCCGCAAAGATCGTGCGGGACGGCAGGTTCATCGTGGGATTGGCCTTGTTTGCGCCGGTCAGGTTCTTCAACGTGGTTTCCGGAGCGCCATAGGCCATATTTCCGATATTGGCCCAATAGATGTTTCCGCTGCACATGGCGCACGGTTCAAACGTCGTCACCAGGGTACAATTCCACAGGTAATCAGGATCGTATTGCACAGACGCCCGCCGTGAAAGCTCTGTTTCGGCATGCGAGAGACCCCCCATGTTTCCCTGTTTCATCAGCACCGTCTCGCCATCCGGCGCCACAAGCACTGCGCCAAAGGGGTGATGGCCGGATGCCTTCGCTTCCTTCGCAACCTCACTCGCCGTCCTCAGGTGTTTCAGGATCTGCTCATGAGTAAGGGGAAAATCTTTCCCGTCCGAAAAATAATTCCCGTCTTCCGATCCCGGCCCTGAGATCACGGGGACTGATTTTTTCACGTCAGGAATGTCCAGCGTGCCCGGAGTGCCGCTCACAACCTGACCGTAAGGTCCGCAATTGCAGCTGGTGTCGTTGTCTGCCGGTTTCATCATACAGGCACCAAGTGCCAGAAGCAGGACTAAAAACAGAACCACGGGCACCACTTTCATTGCGGTATTCTTCATGTTGATTTTCCCATTCCGGTTGTTATTTCAAATGACAACAGATGTCGGAGTGATAGCAGTATTGTATAGCTGGAGTCATAGGCATCCTCCGTTATAACTTTTTCCCTGTCAATGATTTCTGCTGGGACGCCGGCACCCCCCAGGCCCGCCCCTTTCCTCCTCCTCCTCTACCTCACCGGCCCCTGCGTTATGCCTCTGTATTAGCGCTATTTGCGTCCGCGTTTTTCCGACAGGAAACGTGGTTACAAATGGGGACATATTCCGGGTTTTCATCGATTTATTCCGGTTTTTTTAGGATTTATTCCGGAAGGGGTTCCAGCCTCGGGGAAGTCACTACGGAGAAATCGCATGTCCCCGGCACCCAACGAGCATCTCACTCCTTCAGACTGAAGACGAAATACTGGATGTACAGGCCGGCCAGACCAAGAACGGCACTGTTTTCAATAAACCGACTGTCACCAAAGAGTATGTTTCCGACCACAAAGACAAATATCAGGAAGACCATCGAACCGGTGAGCGCATAATGGGAGAATCCCGGTTCGTAGGAGAATCGCAGGGTAACAAATCGTATAAGTGCAAATTGATCCGGAGAATATTTTTTGAGTTCGGTGATGGCTTCGCGATACCTGGCATCGAGCCATAAAAATGGAAGTATGCCGATGCCTATGCCGGCGAACATCCCTGCCACCATCAACCCCGGCTGAATCTGCAGAAGGATCAGAATCTGGTTGCCCATGGATATGAGAACCAGCAGGATCAGGCCCTCAAGTGCGATGAAATACATCAGGTACCGGTTTCCCGCATCTGCCAGTTTTTTGGAGATCTCTTTGATATCAGAAGGATGCATTGCCGGGTCCGGAAGGTGCTGCTGATAATCGGGATCATTTTCCACAGCCCATGCCGGGAAGGGATTATTGTCCGTTCTCACTTTAATAAGTCCGAAGGCCAGAAAAAAACCGGATATGATAAGGAAATATATTTCATTCATCGTGATCCCGGCATACGGCACTCGGAGACCATTCGAAGCAAGAAGCAGATTGACGAAATACAGGCAGAATCCGATACTATATGTCAGGAACAGAATACCTGATACAACTATCATGCCCAGCAAATGGCCTCGGTAACTACCCATTCAGAACAATGGATTGTTGGACTGATGAAATTATAAAAAAGCTGTAAATTATCCCAATCAATAGTGATTTCGGAAATCCCTCCTCCATGCTTCGCAAAACGAGTGGTTCTTATGAACCACGAGTTGGAGAATACCGAAAGTCATCAGACTTGAGACATGAGAAGACCAAGGGATCTTCGAAGGCGAAGCCTTCGACTTGAGTCGCTCGGGGTGCTACGGCCGCTTCGCCGGGCAGATAACCAGTCGAAATAATTCATTATTTTACTGGTCTTCCGGTTCCTTCCCGGTACTACGCAGATCAGGAGAAATTTTCCCCGCCCGACCGGCAATTTGCTTTTCCTGTGTTTTTACCCGGCGCTCAAGTTTTATGAGATCTTCTTCTGGCGGGAGAGTTTCTGGTCGGATCCCCCGCTTCAGGAGCAGCTCGCGGACATCCTGGTTATTCTGGACATGCTCGATAGTGATCGGATCCTCGCCCTGCATGTCTTCCTTGGTAACATTGAAATTCGTAATCTCGGTTGCGAGATTCTTTGCCGTGATCGTAACCGTGGGAAGAAAATCTGCAAGCGGCCGGTTGTCCGGAACTTCCATGCGTGCTTTCATCACGTGAGTTGAATAGCCCCCGAAGAGAGCCACATCTCCTTTGCTCCGGATCCGGGCAAAACCTGATTCATCCACACCGCGTTCGTAAATATTCCGGGACAACTCTTTCTCGGAATCTTTCAGGTGTTTTCTTGCTTTCAGCCGTTCAGCCAGCCGGATATGGTCTTCGATAATTTCCTGCTTACGGGTCTGGACTGCAAAATAACTCTGGGCAAACGCGATCTCCTCTTTCCGGGGATCACCGTTCTGGGCGATAAGATAACAGGCATACCGGGTGAGGAGGAGATCTTCGATCATTCGTTCACCCCCTTTGGGAACCGGTATCGATTTGTTGGCGTCAACAAAATGATCTAAAACTGCGTTGTTTGCAGTTTTGCAGGATTCTTTGGCTTTTTCGATAACTTTTAAAAAATTTCTCCATTCATCATAACCAAGAAGTCTCTGTAAATCCCGGGCAAACCAGAATTCAACACCTTCCTGTACGTGAACATAGTCCTCGAAATTTTTATGAAGGCGTCGAATAATTGCTGGTTTCACGTTTTAATCCCCGGCCTGACGAATATTCTGTCTACAAATATATACCGGAAGTACTGGCACATATAGTGTGACGGTGCGGGGTGAAAATAAACATCAGGCCCCGGTTCATCGGTACTTTCCGTTTGGTTTCGCCCTCCCCGCTACGTGAATAGTCGCTCTCCCCTCGAAGCCTGATGGCTTCTGCGAATCAGACATTGCTGATGCAATGTCCGATACTCATCAAAATCCCGCTGGGCAAACTCCCGGCAATCGCCCCGCCGCGAAAAGGCAGTCGTCGCATCAGCGAGGACTGACTGGAGAAGGTATCAACCTTCGACTGCGCTCTCGCGGGAGCGGCGGCAGCCATCGCAACATGGATTCTGCAAGGGCAGCCCGGGTTAGAGCACAACCTTTATCTTAACTCACTTACAATACTGTAAGTGCTTACAAAACTTAAATAACTGTAACCGACTCGTGTAATTATAACGTGACCGTAACCTACCTCAACGCTACCTTACCTAACCGGAGTGAAATATATTGACTGAAGTTGCAAACAAGAGAATTCCCGTAACTGAAGAGATTTGGGAATCCCTTGCAGATCTTAAAAAACATGGTCAGACGTATGATCAGCTCCTGGCTGAAATGATCGCACTCAAACAGGAACGTGATTTTCTGGCGCATATTGAAGAAATTGAAAAGAATGGCGAGTTTGTCAGCCTGAAAGATGCAGCAAAACAGCTCAACATCCATAATATCTGACTGACAGAATAAGCCGGCGAGAAATAGTCTTCCTAAAAAGTTGTTGACGGCGAAGACGAGGATGTGAAAGAGTGGAAGTCAGCATTGAGAAGGGCGTTATCAAGACCCTTGAGAAATATCCGGAGAAAATCCGGGAACTTATCTTCAACCACCTCTGCAAACTTGAAGATCCGTACAGCGCACCCGATGTAGAATGTCTGCATCCCAAAGTGCAGGTATATCGTATGCATATCGGGCGGACCTATACCGTAATTTTCAAAATTTACAAAGAGACGAATTGCGTGGTTGTTCTTGATCTGATGACCATTGAGCAGGCACATAAGAGATATGGTCGCTACTATTGATAGTTGAGACCAACTTTTTTTTAATTTATTTTCGTCCGCATGCGGTGCTGTCGGTCATATCAATAACAAGCCCCGTGCCCCACACGATCCCCGGCCCGATCACAGCCCCGCCGCTTTCAATAGCAATTTCTCTCTACCTCCTTCGAGGACCGACGCAGGAAGTTGAGAAGAACCCCACGGGTTCTTCAAGTTCGCCCGGTCCCCTCGAAGCCTGATGGCTTCTGCGAATCAGACATTGCTGATGCAATGTCCGATACTCATCAAAATCCCCGTTGGGCAGATTACCGGTTATTGAGCCGCCGGTCATATCTCTGCGAAAGGGCGGCGGCAGCCATCGCAGAGAAAACCTATCCAGTTTGTATTGGGAGGAGCGGTCGTTCCTCGAAGCGTGGAAGGAAGGATGATGATGATCTTCGACCCTGTTATCGGGTTCACCATAATGCATTAATTCTGGTATGGTGGGGGAATTTTAAAACGGTGCAAATCATTAAGAGAGTTTTCTGCTGACAAAAACGTAATTATCTCCATAACAATTCCCCTCATGGCATCGTATCTTTAGGAACTTCAACATGGACAACATCCATCCGGATAAATTTACAGGGAACATTCGTTACGTTAAATGATCTTCCCCGTACAGAGATTTGGCTGTATATCTCATTGACAAGGGTCTGGTTAACCGGTTCATTTGGACTCAACAGGACAACGATTGATCCATCGCTGTCCTTCACGTAACCGAGAACCGCACCTGGGAAATTATCGGAACCGGTTTCCTTTTCAGATGCATTGATGAAGGCATTCAGGAGATCTGGATTTTTCAAAAAGACCGTTCGCTCCGGATTTTCCTCGTCACGACCGAATGAAGCGATAACCCAGTCTTCCGGTACATGGGGTAACTCAGGGGATGGAGATACAGAATGTGATGAGTTACTTATGGTCATTTCCTGATCCCCGTTTTGTTTCGTGCTCCCCTGTTCAGAAAGTGGTCCGGTTTGACCGGTAAAGAGGTACCAGGGATTACCCTCCAACGCAATGATCTGCCTGAGATCGGCGGAACCCGCTGAAAGGTTGTTCTCCCCGATCAGGCCG
>Ga0153915_10000046_pt1 | contig 115988 bp, 100 predicted proteins | sample Opewatmetagenome_2_FD_107003 | JGI IMG/M metagenome (GOLD analysis project Ga0153915, IMG submission 107003) | Freshwater wetland microbial communities from Ohio, USA - Open water 3 Core 3 Depth 3 metaG | ecosystem: Environmental > Aquatic > Freshwater > Wetlands | place: USA: Ohio, Lake... | reverse complement strand
GGGAGGGTTGAGCGTGCACATGCTTCCCAACTCGATGCGCCTCTTCACGGCCTCCGTCACGTCGGGGTCCCGGAAGCCCAGGAGGCAGGCCCCAATGCCGTTAGAGACCATGTCGTAGTAGTGGTTCCCGTCCAGGTCCCAGACCTCGCAGCCGCGGGCCTCGCTGAAGTAGGCCGGCCACAGGTCGGGGCACATCATTTCCGGCCGCTTGCTCAGAAGCTGCGTGCCTCCCGGGATGCGCTCCTTCGCATGGCGATAGAGCGACTGGGTCTTTTCCGTATTCATGGTTTCCTTCCTTTGCCGTCCCGCGGCGCGACGCCGCGGATGTGGGCCTCGAGGGCCCTGCGGACGGCCTTCTGATCTCCGGAGGAAAACGCGTCCAGGAGCCTCCTGTGCCGGAGGCTGTGCTCCCGGCCGCCCGTCCTCCGGCCCTTGCTCCCCGGCTCACGGCCGGAGTCCATCATGTACGCGTAGGGGTCCGTGAGCGCCCACATGCGGCGCAACAGCGGACTTCCGGACGCCTCGATGATCATCCCATGGAACCGCGCGTCCAACTCCTCGGGCTCCCCCCCCACCGCCGCGCCGCCCAGGCGGGCCATCGCACGCACCACCTTCTCGAGCCGCGGAAGGATTTCCGGGAACCGCCCTTCCGCAAGAAGCCTGTCGGCGGCCCGAGTCTCGAGGAAAACGCGGATCTCCATGGCCGTGCGCACGTCCTGCGGCGGGACCTCAGCCACCACCGTGCCCAGGTTGGGCCGATAGGCCACCAGCCCCTCCTGGATGAGCTGGCGCAGCGCCTCCCGCAGGGGATTGCGGCTGATGCCGTACTGCCTGGCCAGCCGCGCCTCGTTGATCCGCTCCCCGGCGGCAAGGCGGCCGCCCAGGATGTCGGCGCGCACCCGCTGCCACGCCTGCTGCCAGAGCAGGGAACTGGCCAAGGGGCCCGGGGCCGTACCGTCCTTTTCTGAACTGTCCACAGTAGACAGTATGACGCAATGGAAGGACCGACGCAAGGCCCGCGGCGCGCGGGGAGGAGATCGCTTGCCAAACGGTTTTTTCTCACATAGGATCCACGGACACGGGCCTGCGTACCTTCAACGGCCGCCTCGGGGCTTTCCACGTTCCGGAGCAGACGGTCCGGATGAGCGCCGGCGGATGGGCCGACAAGGCGGAGCGAACCATGGAACCCATGCCACAGGGAAACGAGAGGAATTGCAGGATCATCGCGGAGCTCGCCTCGGACTACGTCTTTCAGCTGGACGTCTCCAAGGACGGGAAGCTCTCCCTGGATTTCGTGTCCGGCAATTTCTACAGGATCACGGGCCGTGGCGAACGCGAAGCGAAGACGATGGAATTGTGGAGCGGCCTCATCGACCCGGGGGACTTGGATCGGTTTCTGGGATGTCTTCGGGAATTGACGGCATGCCCCCGTTCCATGGAACTGGAATGCAGGTCGAAGGTCCGCGGCCCCAAACCCATGTGGATTTCCATCATCGCTCGGTCCTTGTGGGATGAAAGGGAGAGCCGGATCGTCGCCATTGTCGGGGCCGTGAAGGACATCACGGAGCGCAAACGGACGGAAGAAGACCTGCTCAGGTCCCAAACGCTACTCAGATCGAGCATCGAGAGCATCAAGGGAGCGTTCATCAGCTCCATCGACAAGGAATACAACTACCTCTATTTCAACAATGCCCACAAGAAGCGCATGAAGGATGTCTATGGATCCGACATCGAGGTCGGGAAGAACCTCATGGATTGCATTCCCATCCCCGAAGACCGGGAAATGGTGAAGGGCAGGTATGGCAGGGCGCTACGGGGAGACTACGTCACGATCGTCGATTCCTACCGGGACGAAGCGACGACCTATGAGAGCTCCTTCAATCCCATCCGCGACGCCGGCGATGAGGTGATCGGGGCGACGGGATTCGCCATCGACATCACGGACAGGGTCAATGCGGAAAAGGAGAAACGGAAATCGGCGGAATACCTGCAGCAGGTCCAGCGATTGGAATCCCTCGGGATCCTGGCGGGCGGCATCGCGCACGATTTCAACAATCTGTTGACGGGCATCTTCGGATTCATCGACCTGGCGAGGAGCCAGACGACGGAACCCGCCATCACGGCTCCGCTATCCCAGGCGATCGAGACCATGGAACGGGCCAAGGGGCTCACGAGACAGCTTCTGACCTTCGCCAAAGGCGGGGCGCCGGTCAGGAAGCCTGCCTCCATTTCCACCCTCGTGAAGGAGATGGCGGCTTTCGCCTCAAGCGGTTCCAATGTCCAATGCGAGTACGACCTGCCCGACGACCTCTGGCATTGCGCCATGGACGGAAATCAGATTGGACAGGTGATCCAGAACCTGATGATCAATGCGATCCAGGCCATGCCCCTGGGGGGCACGATCCAGATCGCGGCGAGGAACGTCTCCCTGACAGAAAACGAGCATCCGACGCTTAAGAAAGGGGACTACGTTTCCCTTTCGTTCAGGGACCAGGGAACGGGAATCCCGAAGGACGTGCTTCCCAGGATCTTCGACCCCTTCTTCACCACGAAGGAGAAAGGGCACGGACTGGGTCTTGCCATCTGCCATTCCATAGTAACGAGGCACGACGGGGCCATCGGCGCATCCTCGCAACCGGGGAAAGGCGCCGTCTTCCACATCCATTTGCCCGCCTGCAGGCCGGCACACCTGGAACCCCCGAAGCCCTCCAGGGTCCCCCATTCCGGTTCCGGACGGTTCCTCGTGATGGACGACGAAGAGCCGGTACGGAACGTCCTCGCGGCGATGCTTCAGTCGTTCGGGTACTCCGTCGTCTGCTGGAAGAACGGAAAGGAGGCCATGGAGTCCTTCAGGCGGGAGACCGGGAAAGGCGATCCCATCGCGGGAATGATCCTGGATCTCACGATCCCCGGCGGGATGGGAGGCAAGGAGGTGGCGGAGGAAATCAGGAGGACGGACCGGGACGTGCTTCTCTTCGTCGCAAGCGGGTATGCCGAGGACCCGATCATGGCCAGACCGAACGACTATGGGTTCACCGCAAGCATCGCCAAACCATTCAACCGGGCGGAGCTGACGGAGCTTCTGGAGACCCATATGGGGAGGAAAGGGCCGCCATCGGAGGCGGAATCCGGTTCCGCATGTCCTGGGCAACGCGCTCCATCGACAAACCGAAGCGATCCCGTATGATTGCCTTTTCATGGACCGCATCGCCGTGGTCGGCGCGGGTTCCTGGGCCCGTTCCATGCACCTGCCCGTCATGAAGCGCATCCAGGCGTCCGGCAGGGCCGAGTGTGCCGGCGTCTGCGACCTGGACGCCGGAAAGGCGGGCTCCCTGGCAGGAGAGCTCGGTTGCCCCCCGTTCGGCTCCATGGACGCCATGATCGACGCGGTCCGGCCGGACGCACTGGTGCTCCTGGTCCATCCCGACGCCACGCCGGAAGCCGTACGCGCGGCGGAGGTGGCCTTCCCCCACCCCTGTAGCGTGGACCACCCGGGCTGGGTGGAGCCGCACGAGGAGGACCGGATCGCGGCGCGCCTGGGCCCTTCGGACATGCTCCTGGATTCCGGGGACGCTCCTTCCCTCTGCGGCATCCGGGACGGGCACCCGCGGTTCCTCGACATGCTGGAAAGCATGACGCAGTCCTTGTCCACCCTGTCCTCCACTCTGGCGACGCAGCTGGTTCGGGAGGCCCTTGTCACCCTGATGCGGCGCGGGAAACGCGGCACGGCGGAAGTGGAGATCCCCTCGTAAGGGGCCCGCATGCGGCGCCGCACACGGTTTCCCTCCCTCACGACCGCCGTTTCCCTCCTGCTCCTGCAGCAGATGCTGTCAGGCATCGCGATGGCGCCGGCGAACACGTTCTTCCCCGTCTACCTGAAGGACCTCGGCTGGTCGGCGCTCCTGATCTCCGCGATGGCCACGCTGCAGCGCGTTGCGGGACTGGCCTCCTCCCTGGCCGGCGGCGCCCTGGCGGACTCCATCGGTTCCAAACGCACCCTGGTGATCGGCCAAGCCTGCGCCGTAACGGCCACGCTGCTGTTCCTGGCCGGTACGCCGGGTTCCGTCGCGGTCGTCTGGACGCTCTACGGCTGCAGCGTGGGCTTCACGACGCTGGGCGGGCAGGGCTATCTCATGGAAAAGGCGGATCCGGGGACGCTGGGCGTCGTGACGGCGCTGTACTATTGGGGCTTCACGCTCGGGGCGGCGGCGGCGAATCCCGTGGCGGGGATCCTCCAGGCCAGGCGCGGATACGCGGGCCTCACCGTGGCCGCGGTTCCCGCGGTCGCCACGGTCCTTCTGACGGCCCTGTTCCTCCCGCGTTCCCTGTCCGCCACGCGTCGGGCGGCGGCGCGCTCCCGGGGCCTCTTCGGGTATGGACGGCTTGCCCGGCGGCCGGAGATCCTCCTCCTCGCCGCCCTGCGCTTCCTGCCCACCTTCTGCTACGGCATGGCCACTGTCTTTGTCCCGCTGGTCCTGCGGGCCGCCGGAGCTCCGAATTCCCTGGTCGCCCTCTACGCCACGGTGAGCAGCGTCGTGGCCGCGCTGGCGCAGCTGGCCGCGGGAAGGCTCGCGGACCGGCGCGGCGGCAAGGCCCCCACGGTCGCGGCGTTCGGACTGCTCGGACTCGGGGCCCTCGCCGTGGCCCTTTTCCCGTCCTCGCTGCCCGCGGTCTTCGCGGGCGCGACGGTCCTCATGGCCGCCGCATGGTCCCTGTCGGCGCTGATGCCGGTCCTGGTGGCGCGGGTCACCGCGCCGGAGGAGCGGGGACGGGCCCTCGGGTTCCTGCACCTGTTCTGGAACCTGGCCATGATCCTCGGCTCCCTGACGGGCGGCGTACTCTACGAGGTGCGCCCCGGGCTGCCTTTCGCGGCGGGCGCCGCGGCATTGGCCATCGCCCTGTGCCTGTCCCTGCGGTTCTTCCGCGTCACGGAACCGGGACGGACGGCGGCCTGAGGGGGAATCGACCTTGACCATGCCATGGGGCAGGGGTAGAGTGCCGGCGCGGCGCAGGACAACGGCCGGATCGGAAAAACGCGATGACGGAACTTGAAGTCTTCCAGAAGAGTCTCGAGGTCTCGCGAATCACTCTAGTCGTCTCGATCGTACTCTCGGTCTCTTCCATAGTGTTCGCCGCCCTCGAGATGGCATTCCAGAGGAGCCATAACAAGAAAAGCGTGAGACCCCTCTGCGCCATCAGGATCGACGACGGCGATGGAGCCGGCATCGGCCTCTGGAATCTCGGCCTCGGACCCATGATCGTGAAAAAAGTCCATTTCAGGGCCCCGGACGGGTCCTGTGGATCGACCATCGAGGAGGTCCTGCCCTCGCATCCGACGGACGTGAAGGTGACGGGGATCCGCGGCGACCTGATCCTGCCCCCGGGAGGGAACCTGATCCTCGTGGCGTGCGCCGACAGGACGGGGAAGGGTTTCCGCTTCATGAAAAAGGCCCTGGGCGGCCAGACTTTGGTGGTCGAGTACGAGGACATCTACGAGAAGGCCTTCGTCAAGGAAACGCGCCTCGACTTCGAGCCCTGACGGGACTTTTTCCGATCGCGGCGGGACGGGGCCGCAGCCCCGCCCCACCGCATGAGCCGACTATTTTCTCTTCAGATCCATGCTCTTGAACGTGCCCTTGTCCCCGATGATCGCGGTCACGCCCTTTTCCGTCGTCACGCGCATCTCGGTGAACTGCATCGTGGAGCCGTCCACGATCCTGTAACGGATCCAGATGGAGCTCTTGGCCGCCTTCGCGCTCACCGTCTTTTCCTTCTCGTTGAGGACGTATGCCAGTTCCCCGTCTTCCATGGGGTTGGTCATGGTGTCCTTCTTGAATGTGAACTCCATCTCCAACTCCTTCTCCAGGGAGCCGTCCGCGTAGATGCCCTGGGCCACGGTCCAGGTCCCGAGCAGCGCGTCACGGTCGGTATTCGGCTTGTCCGCGCCGAATGCCGCGGTCGTGGCGAGCAGACAGGCCGCCATGATCATCATCGTCTTCCTTCCCATCGTCTTCCCCTTCCCGGGCCTAGTGGCCCGACTCCTTCTTGATCTCCTCGTAAAGCGCCATGTCGATGAGGGCCTTGCCCTTCTCGCGCGCCTTGCGTTCCGTTTCCTTCTTGGCGACTTTCTGGACCATCTTGGGCACCTCCTTCTGGAAGGCGGCCAGGGCTTCCTCGCTCCACGTGACCTCGGTCTCCGGGGCAAGCGCGGCCGCGCCGGGGGCCGCGCCCTGCGCGCCGGAGGCCGCGCCCTGCGCGCCAGGGGCCGCGGCGGGCGCACCCGCGCATCCGGCCAGGATCAGGCAGAGGGCCGCCAGCAGGCAGGGGCCGTACGGGATCCGGTTCCGTCGCGCCGTCATTCCCCGTCCTCCTTCTTCTTCCCCCGCAGGAGAAGCGCGGCGCAGGCGCCCAGCACGGCCACCCCCGCGGCGTAACGGAAGGTCTCATTGATGCTGTCGACCATGCCCTGCTTCATCGCGCCGCTTACGGCGCCGGAGATCTCCTCCCCACGCTTCTTGGAGTAGAAGGAGAGCATCTTCTTCATCTCCTCGCCGGACGGCTGGCTGGAGGTCCCCGAGGACAGGCCGGAAAGGATCTTCTCCTTGACGACCGCCGGCACCTTGGCGGGATCCAGGGCCTCCACGCTGCGCTGCATGTGGGGGGCGATGCCGGAGGAGAACACGGCCGCCATGATGGCGATTCCGAGGATGGAGCCGAACTGCCGGATCATGCTGAGGGTTCCCGAAGCCGCTCCGGCGATGCCGATCGGCACCCCGAACAGGGCCGCGTTGGTGATGGGGGCCATGGCCAGGCCGATGCCCAGGCCCTGGATGGCAAACGGCACGATGAGGGAGGCCACCGAGGTGGTGAGCGCGAAGCGTGCCGTGAGGAAACCGCCGGCGGCCAGGACCGCCATGCCGATGACGATCACCCAGCGCGCGCCGAAGCGGTCCGTCAGACGCCCCGCGACGGGGGAGGCGACGATGACCGCGAGCGCCAGGGGAAGCATCGCGAGACCCGCGCGGGTGGCGCTGAAGCCGAGGACCCCCTGGAGGAAGACGGGGATCAGGAAGAAGGAGCCCATCATCGCGAAGTTCAGGATGGCCGCCACCAGGGAGCCCGCCGAGTAGTTCACGTTCCTGAACAGGGACAGCTCCATGAGGGGATCGGACTTCCGGCTCTTTTCCCAGAGGATGAAGAACACGCCCACGACGAGGGCGAAGGCCACGAGCACCGGCGTCACGCTGAGGTCCCCCAGGGGCGCCGTCCAGCCAGCGACGGTGAAGGCCTCCTTGCGTCGGATCCAGCCGTAGCGGGACGCATTGATCAGGCCGTAGACCAGCGCGAACTGGGCCACGGCGGAAAGGACCGTCCCCACCACGTCGAAGCCGTGGTGCACGCTCCCATCCCGGGATTCCTTGATCAGGAAAAGCGCCGCGAGGAACACGGCGACGCCCACGAGGCAGTTGAGGAAGTAGATGGCCCTCCATCCCTGCTCCAGATGCAGGACGCTGTTGATCGCGTCCCCCAGGCCGACGTCCGTGAGGTAGCCGCCCAGGGTGGGGCCGACGGCCACGGCCAGGCCGGAAACCGCCCCCCAGACGCCCAGCGCGGCCCCCCGCTCCTTCTTGTCGAAGTTTACGGTGATCAGCGATAGCGTGGCGGGCATCATGGCCGCGCCTCCCACCCCCTGGATCAAGGCGCCGCCGATGAGCAGCCCGATGGAATGCGCGAACCCGGCCGCGAAGGCGCCCGCCGTGTATACCACGACTCCGCCCAGGAACATGAGCTTGCGGCCGAAACGGTCCCCCAGGCGCCCCAGCAGGACCAGAAGGGACGTGAAGACCAGCAGGTATCCGTTGGTGACCCACTCCACGGTCTCCAGGGACACGCCGAAATCCTTCTGGATGCGCGTCACGGCGATGTTGATCACGTTGCTCTGCAGCATGATCATGAACAGGCCGCCGCATACCGCCGCCAGGACCCCCCAGCGGGCGGGGTCCGGCCCTTCGAGCTTCTTCTCCATGTTGCGATTCTCCTTTACAGTTTGGCCAGGATCCTTTGGACGCTCCGCAGGGCCCGGCCGAGTTCCTCCAGGTCCTCCCCATCGAGAACGGAGAGGCGCTCCTGGATGTCCCCGGAAGCCGCGCGCACGCTCTCCTCGAGCACGCGCCGGCCGGCCTCCGTGATGGTAAGTACCGTCATCCTCCTGTCCTCGGCCCCTTCGGCCCGTTCCACGAGCCCCCCGGAAACGAGACGGTCCAGCAGGACCGTCATCTGGGGCCTGTGGATCATGAGCCGATCCGCGGCCTCCGAGACCGCGAGGGGACCTTCCCTGCTCAGCACGCCGAGCACGCCGATGTGCAGGCGGGAGTACTCCCCGTGGTCCGTATGCGCGTGCAGCTTCATGAAGTCCTTGAGAAGCGCCATGACCGCACCCATCAGTTCCTGGTAGATCTCCCCGCGCACCCGCGGCATCGACGGCCTCCCTATGATTAACTTAGTTAATAGTTAATCTTGTTAATTAATATACCGCCGTGGATGCAGAGGGTCAAGCGGGATCGGCGAAACCCCGCGGAACCGCGCCTCCGTTCCTTGCCGCAGTCGCGCCCGCCGTCATAGAATGGGCCATGCGACGACGTCACGGGAGGGGAGGATCCATGAGAAGGTTCGCCTTGTTGACCGCGTTCGCCGCGCTCCTCGCGGCCGCCTTTTCCCTGGAAGCCTCCGGAGAGCCCCTGGCCTGGAAGCCCGCGGAGCCCCTCCTGACCCCGCAACGGCGCTGCTGGGCCTGCCTCGACTACGCCGGGAACGGGAAGCTGCTCCTGTTCGGCGGATGGGACGGCGGGACCACGCTGCGCGATTCGTGGCTCTACGACACCGCCTCGGGTTCCTGGCGGCGGCTGCCCGAGGAAAAAAGGTTCCCCGCGCTCTGCCAGATGGGCAGCGCGTGGATCGGCGGGTCGAAGGTGCTGTTCTTCGGAGGCCAGGACGACAGGTACGTGTACGGGTCCCTTCTCTGCTACGACGCCGATGCGGACAAGTGGACCGACCTGACGACGGAGACCGGACCCGCCTACCGCGCGAAGAGCCGCCTCGCGTGGGACGGCGGGGACAGGGTGATGCTCTACGGTGGCGACGGCGGGGAGCGGGGTCCGCTGTCCGACACGTGGATCTACGAGCTGGGAAAGGGCGCGTGGCGGGAGGTGCGGACGCAGGAGTCGCCGGGACCGCGCTGCGATTACGCGCTGGCCCACGCGGAGGGCGGCCGTTTCCTGCTGTATGGCGGGACCGGGGGGGATGTCGACCGCAGCGACCTGTGGGAGTTCGACGCGGACGCGGGGCGTTGGCGCCGGCTCATGGAATCCGCGGACTGGTATTCCGAGGAGAGGCCGTACTCGGGAAACGGCGCCTCGGCAGTCGTCCACGACGGCGTGCTCTACCTGTTCGGCGGCTTCGCGGACGCCCTGGGCATGAGCAGCGATGCGGTCTGGTCCTATCGGATCGACTCGGGCCTCTGGAGGAGGATCCTGCCCCGGGACGCGTCCGTACCCTCCCCGCGCCACCTGCAGGCGGCCGCCGTCTCCCCCGCGGGAGTCCTCTACGTGCACGGCGGCGTCACGGAAGCCGGCATGGACGACTCCTTCTGGGCCCTCGACCTGCGGACGGGCGGGTGGTCCCCTCTGTCCGTCTCCGACCTCCCCGGTCGACGGACCGGCGCGGGCCTCTTCGCCGACGGCATGGGGGGGGCGTGGCTGGTCGGCGGCGCCGGGGAGAACGGCCTGCAGGAGCAGCGGGCCGTGCGCTTCGACGCCGCCACGGGGACCTGGAGATCCGCCCAACCCGCCCCCACGCCGGAATCCCCCGTGGGCTACGGCCCGGAATCCGGCGGCTACGCACGCCTGGACGCCGACAGGATCCTCATGCTCGCCTCCCCATCCACCGCGGCGGGCCTCGCAAGCTTCGCCCTGTATTCGATTTCCGGCAACTCATGGGCGGAGGCAGCATCCGCGCACGGCGCACCCCCCCCGCTCTCCCATTACGCCCTGGCGGGCATCGGTGGAGGCCGGGTCCTGCTTTTCGGCGGAGATGCGGATTCCGGCGCGGGCGCGCAGGGCGGCACCTGGACGCTCGACGCGTCGAAGGCCGCCTGGAGGCGGCTTCAGCCGGCGCATTCCCCGCCGCCGAGGAGCCGTCCCGCGATGACGGAGCTGGGCGACGGCCGCCTCCTCCTGTTCGGCGGCATGGACGCCTCCGGGTCGCCCCTGGCGGACACGTGGCTCTTCGATCCGGCCTCCGGCGACTGGACGGAGCGGCGGCCGGCCCAGGCGCCCGCCGGCCGCTGGGGCCATGCCATGGCGGCGCTCGACGCGGGTCACGTCGTGATGTTCGGGGGAAACGGCGGCGGGGCCCTCCTCTCCGACACCTGGATCTACGACGTCGGGCGCGACCGGTGGAGCCGCCTGGCTCTCGCCGGCTCCCCCGCGCCCCGCGAGGGACATGCGCTGGCTTCCCTTGGCGGCGGCCTCCTCCTTCTTTACGCGGCGGCGGAAGGCGGCGACGGGAACCGGACCCTGGACCTCGGTCCCCTGCTCGCGGCGGAGGGAAGCCGGGCGGAGATCCACGTCCCGCTCTACATGGGCGGCGGCCACGCGGCCTTCACGCCGGACGGGCGCTACATCCTGGCCGAGAGCGGGCCCGTTTTCTACCTCTGGGACGCCCGGACGGGAAAGGAGCTGCGCGCCTTCCAGGGCCACGAATCGGTCATCAACGCCGTCGCGGTCTCCCCGGACGGACGCTTGGCCGTCACGGCGGGCGGTGCGATCCACCTCGGCTCCGGCGGCGACGACAGCGTGCGCCTGTGGGACCTGGCAACCGGCATGGAGCTGCAGAAGTTCTCCGGCCATTCGTCCAACGTCCTGCTGGCCGCCTTCGGGAAGGACGGTTCGCGGGTGGTCTCAGCGGACTACGACGGCGTGAAGGTCTGGGACCCGTATACGGGCCGTGAACTCGCCTCCTACGCCGGCTCCCCGCTCGCCCTTTCCCCGGACGGCTCCTTCGCCTGCCTTCGGGAGGAAGGCGGGACCGCGCTGCTCGACCTGGCGACGGGCGGAAAGAAAACGCTCCCCGCCGCGGAGGGCGTCAAGGCCTGCATCGGCCTGGACGGCTCCCCCGTCCTGGCCGCCACGGACCGTGGGGTCGTGACGGTCCTCGACGCGGCGGGCCTTCGTTCCCCTGTGCTCATGGACGGGCACAAGGAAGCCCTCTGGAGCCTCGCCCTCTCTCCCGACGGGACCTGCGCGGCCTCATCGGACCGCAGCGGACGCGTCCTGCTCTGGAGTCCCGCCACGGGCAAGATCCTCGGGGAGCGCCTGATGGCCGACGGCGAGTTTTCCGGGCTGGCGTTTTCCCCGGACGGTTCCAGGCTTCTGGTGGCGCGGCAACGGGAGCCGCTCGCCTGCCTCTCCGTGCCCGACCTGAACGTGATGGCCGTTTACGGCAGCCCGATCGACGTGCCCAGGATGGCCCGCTTCTCGAGGGACGGAGGATCCTTCGTCGCGGCCTACGACGACGGCACGGTGGCCGCCTGGGACCTGACCTCGCTCCGCCGCTCCGCCGTCCCCGCCGCGCGCGGCCCGGCGGCCCAGGCGGTCGCGGTCGGCCCGGAAGGCGGAGCCCTCCTCGTGCGCCGTCCCGCATCCGCCGCCGCGCTGTCCCCGTCGGACGGAAGGACGCTGGCGGACCTCCCCATGACCGACGGGCTGGCCGCCTCCGTCGAGTTCTCCCCAGACGGCCTCCTGGCCCTCTGCGTGGACCGCCGCGCCGTGCTGGTCTACGACGCGAAGACCTGGGCGCTGCGCCGCAGGATCGGGATCCCGGACAACGGGGTCACGTCGGCACGGTTTTCCCCCGACTCGAAGTACGTCCTCCACGACGTCTCGGAGCTGGGATTCGGGGAGCTCCGGCTGGTCGACGTCGCCACGGGGGAGGTGGCGATGCGCTACGAGGGCTACGGATCCCCGATCAACGCCGTGGACATCTCGGCCGACGGGCGTTGGGTGGCGGCCGGGGGATGGGGAGGCACGGTCGCCGTCTGGGACAGGGCCACGGGCCGCCCGTACGCGGACCTGCGCGGCCATGGGGACGGCGTGCTCGCCGTCCGCTTCTCCCCCGACTCGCGGACGCTGGCGACGGGAAGCATGGACCGCACCGTCCGCCTCTGGGACCTCGCCGCGAGGCGGCAGACCGCCCTGCTTGCCGGACACGGGGCGAACGTGAACTCCGTCGAGTTCGCGGCGGGCCGCCTCCTTTCCGCGTCGCTGGACGGGACGGTACGGGTATGGAACCCGTCCACGGGGGACTGGGTGGCCTTCGTATGCTCGGAGGGGGGCAAGGACTGGACCGTCTTCACGAAGGACGGCTACTGGGACGGTTCGACGGGCGGCGGCCGGATCCTTGGCATGGTGAAGGGGCTCGAGGGCTGGAACGTGGACCAGTTCGCGGTGAGGACCAACAGGCCGGACATCATCCTGGACAGGCTGGGCGGCGCGGACCCGGACCGCCGCGCCTACTACGCCTCGCTCTACGCGAAGAGGCTCCGGAAGCTGGGTTTCGTCGACGCGCAGGGGAATCCGGATCCCGCGCTCGTGTCGGCGCGCTATGCGGTTCCGTCCTCCTTCATCCGCTCCAGCCGGCGCGAGGGCGCCTTCGTGACGCTGGACCTCGATTTCTCCGCGGCCGACGGGGACCTGAAGTCCTACAACGTCTACGTGAACGACGTTCCCCTCTACGGCGCCTCCGGCAGGCCCCTGTCCGGGAAATCGGCCGGCAAAAGCGAGCGCATCGAGCTGTCCGCGGGAGGCAACAGGATCGAGGCCTCCTGCATGGACGGCAAGGGCGCCGAGTCGCTGCGCGCCTCGATCTTCGAGCGTCTGGAGGGGGCGCCCCGCGGGAAGCTGTATTACCTCGGTTTCGGCGTCTCCTCCTACCGCGACGCCTCGATCCGCCTCGGTTATCCGGCCAAGGACGCGGCAGACCTGGCGGCGCTCTTCTCCTCGATGGACGGCTCCTTCGACGGGGTCGTCGCGCGGACCTGGACGGACGATCAGGTGAGCCGGGACTCCTTCCGCGAGGCCAAGGCCGTCCTGCGGGGCGCCTCGGTGAACGACACGGTGGTGTTTTTCATCGCGGGCCACGGGGTGCACGACTCCGATCCGGAGGCCACCTACTACTACCTGCCCTGGGCCGCGGACGTGCGGGACCTCCCGGGCACCTGCGTGCCCTTCGAGGAGGTGGAGGACCTGCTGCAGGAGATCCCGATGCGGCGCAAGCTCTTCCTGATGGACACCTGCGAGTCGGGCGAGGCGGATTCCGCCGGACGCGCGTCCGTCGCGGCGGGCCTGTCCCGGGGAGTCCGCTTCCGGGGCCTCCCCGCCTCCCGGGGACTGGCGGTCTCCGCCGTCCCGCAGCCCCGCGAGTTCCTCCTCGAGCGCGACCGGTTCATCGGCAACACGCTCCTCAGGAGGAGCGGGGCCGTGGTCCTCTCCTCATGCACGGGGGAGGAGTATTCCTACGAGGACGAGGCGGTCCGCAATGGATACTTCACCTACGAGACTGTCGCGGCGTTCCGCTCCCCCGCCACGGACGAGGACGGGGACGGCTGGATCGGCAAGGAGGAGCTCTACGCCGCCGTGCTGAAGGCCGTGTCGGCCCGCTCCGGCGGGGCGCAGCACCCGACGATCGACAGGGACAACCTCTACCTGGACCCCGCGCTGCCCGCCGTGCGCTGAAGGGGACGCGTAAAAACAGCAAGTTTCATGAAAAACCCTCACGCGGCCTCTGCTATGATCCCTCCCGTCGGGAGGACCGGTCCGATGCGGAAAAAAACGGCGCACGTGATGGCCGCGATCGATTACATCGAGAATCACCTGATGGACAGGATCGACCTGGACGCGCTCGCGGCGGCCGTCGGCTGCTCGAAGTTCCATCTGCACCGGACGTTCACGGAAACGGTCGGCGTCACGGTCCACGGCTACGCGAAGCGGCGCCAGCTGACGGAGGCCGCGAAACTGCTCGTCTTTTCCGATCAACCGATCATCGACATCGCGCTCCTCGCCGGATACGAAAGCCAGCAGGCCTTCTCCGCGGTTTTCCGGGACATGTACAAGAGACCGCCGCACCGTTACCGGGAAGCCGGCCGCTTCTATCCCCTGCGGCTGCGCCATGTCCTGCTGGAGGAGCCTCCGGTCCCCGCTGCCGGAGAAGCCCTTCTGCGCGACATCGTGTCCGCGACGCCCGGGGACATTCCCCAGTGGATGGCCCTGGTGAACCTCGTCATCGACGGCTTCCCCTGTCTCGAGGAAGGCGAACACGTCGGGACGCTGAAACGCTACATCGCCGGGAAACGCGCGCTGATCCTGAAACGCGACGGCATCGCGGTCGGCGCCATGATGTTCACTCCGGAATCGGGCAGCATTGATTTCTTCGGGATCCACCCGCAGTACCGGAACCTGGGAATCGCGAAGGCGTTCCTCGACAAGTTCATGGAGGAGTTCCTGACGGGGACGGAGATCAGCATCACCACGTACCGCGAGGGGGACAAGGCCGATCCGGGATACCGGGAAACGTACAGGAAACTCGGCTTCAGCGAGGCGGAGCCGCTCTTCGAGTTCGGCTATCCCACGCAGCGGTTCGTCATGGGGAGGTGACATGGGCGACGCGCTGGAAAGGGAAAAAGCCGCGATTCCTGATGGGCTCCGTGGCGCGGGCGCCGGGGCCAATCCGCTCTCGCGCATCCTCGGTTTTCGGTCGCTGATCCGGTTCGCGCTTCCGACCATGACCGTCATGGTGTTCATGGGCCTGTACACGGTCGTGGACACGATCTTCGTCGCACGTTTCGTGGACGAGAACGCACTCGCCGCGATCAATGTCGTCTGCCCCGTCATCAACCTCATCGTCGGGCTCGCGGCGATGCTTTCCACCGGCGGGAGCGCGATCATCGCGCGGAAGATGGGCGCGGGCGACGAAGAGCGGGCGCGGCGCGATTTCACGCTCATCATACTCGCGGGCGCGGTCCTGGGCGTCGCGGTCTCCGTTTTCGGAACCGTCTTCATCGACGGGATCGTCCAGGCGCTCGGCGCGGGCCGGACGCTCTTTCCCTACTGCAAAAGCTATCTTTCGGTCATCCTCGCCTTCGCCCCGGCATGCGTCCTCCAGGTCCTGTTCCAGAACCTCATCGTGACGGCGGGCCGCCCGGGCATCGGGATGCTGCTGGCCTTCGGCTCGGGAACGGCGAACGCGGTGCTGGACTGCGTTTTCATGGGCCCGCTGCGCATGGGCATCGCGGGGGCGGCGGTCGCCACCGGGATCGGATATGCGATCCCGACGGTCACGGGCGTCGCGTTCTTTTCCGTCACCAAGGGCTCCCTCCGCTTCCGGGCCCCCGTCCTCGACGCGAAAACCCTGGGGGAATGCTGTTTCAATGGCTCCTCGGAGATGGTCGGGCAGCTCGCCTCGGCGGTCACTACCTTCCTGTTCAACGCGGGCATGATGCGCCTCCTCGGCGAGACCGGCGTGGCCGCCATCACCATCATCGTCTTCTCGCAGTTCCTGCTCTCCTCGCTCCACTTCGGCTTTTCGATGGGCGTCGCGCCGGTCATCAGCTACAACCATGGGAGCGGCGACCGCGCCCGGCTCAAGCGCATCTACCGCGGCTGCCTCGCGTTCCTCGCGGCCGTGTCCCTGTGCGTATTCGTGTTCGCCGTCTCCTGCAGGGAGCCGCTGGTCGGCCTCTTCGCGCCGCAGAGCCCGTTCCTGCGCAGGCTCGCCTCGGACGGCCTCCTGCTCTATTCGCCCGCGTTCCTCTTTTGCGGACTCAACATCTTCGCGTCCGCCTCCTTCACCGCGCTCTCGAACGGGAAAGACTCCGCGATCCTTTCGTTCCTGCGCACCTTCGGCTTCGTCACGATCGGCCTTGTGGCGCTTCCGCGGGTTCTCGGAACGACGGGGATCTGGATCGCCGTGCCTGTCGCGGAAGCCTGCTCACTGATCGTATCCGCGGCCTTCATCCTGCGTCACCGCGGGAGGTATGGGTATCTGTGAGAAAGGGCCGGCGGAACCGGCGTGAAAACACCTTGCGCTATCCGAACACCGCCGGATAGAGCGAACGGATGTCATCTGCGGCGTCGGTCAAAGCGGTCTCATCGCAGTTCAGATGCGCCGCCGCCGTCTGCAAGGTCAATCCCCCTCTCCATGGCATTCCAGATCTGATTCCACGGGCTTTTCCAACTCCGCGTATTCGTCCACGTGCAGATCTTGGAGCTTTTCCTCCACGTCGTGAAGAAGGTGGCCCAGTTCATGCGCGATGGTTGCACGCCGCACATATACGTGCCGATTCCAGCCTGTTTTCATCCGGATCTTCAGACGGTTTAGCAGGACATCTGAGTGAATGCTTTTTCAATCGGGAATGCGGTTGGTGCTTGGGCCGTACTGAAACGGTGCTTGCCTTCCCCCGCTATCAGCGCTATCGTCATCACCAAGGTCGTTATTTGATATGACCTCCAGTAATACAAAATGCATTCCTGATCCTTCGCTCAATGAACGCTGATTGACGACAGCCTTTGAAGGGAGGAGGCCTTCATGCGCTCCCTGAACCTGTTCAAGCAATGGATTTCCCATGATCTCGTGTATGGGATGGAAATTTTCGATAAACTTCCGATTGGCAGACGTGAAGAGTATTGGGACTGGATAGAAGAACTATATCTTCAAAGGTATCGAAAGTGCTTCCGGCTTGAAATGGAATGGGGTTCTACAGGGATTTGGCATATACCTTTACCCGGTTCCCTGTAAATGGGAAGCAATTGCAGCCCTGAATCCATAGGAATAGAGTTTTTAGAAGTACCCACCAGAGAATCACGGACAAGTCGAAGAGGATCGCGAAACAGCCGGTGACAGCCATATTTGGAATCAGAGGGAACGCCGTCTCGGTCCCGTGCGGCCAAAATCATTGGGAGGGGCCTATTGCCGATAAAAGCAGTCCGGTAGGAACGACATTTCCTTGGAGGAATCGAACAGCCCATGTTCCATGCCGCTCAAACCGAATCGCGCAGAAGAAGCCGCGACTATAGGTTCCAGTGGTCCCTATTGTGGTCGAGGAAGTGCGTGCGCAGAGTGGAAAGCACGTGACGCCGAGTCGACTTGCGCCGCCGGATTGCAGCCTTCGATCCAGGAGCACCCACAGTCCGGGAGACAATGTCACCCGCCGGGCTGATTTCCGGTTTCCCATCCACTGGAGCTTGCCCAACAACGCCATTCGCCCCATAGACTTTTTCTGGAAGCCCTAATATCCTGCCTGACACTGTAGCCGGTATTCAGTCCTATACCGATACAATCTGCAACAACACGACCCGTCCTTGTGATCTCGGGACAAGTAGGAGCATGCAATGAAACGGACTTTTTCAACGATTCTTGGCGCGGCCTTGTGCGCCGCGTGCCTCGCGCTCGCGGGGTGCCCCGACGCGGCGGCGCCCGTGGACGTGGTCGCCACGGATACCACCGACACAACCGACACCACCGACTCAACCGACGTCACGGAAATCACGGTGGATGCGCCCGCGATAACCACGGAGGTCTCCGGTACGGTCTGCACGGTGACCATCACCTGCGCCACCTCGGGGGCGGCCATCTACTACACCCTGGACGGGACCACCGCCACGGAGAGCTCCACGGCCTACGGCTCTCCCTTCACGATCATCGGCTACGGGGTGAGCAAGAACATCAGCGCCATCGCCGCGCTGGACGGGAAGACGTCGGAGACGGGCTCCGCATCCGTGAGCATCGGGTCCGCGCTGAGCGTCACGGGTACGGCGAGCACCCTGGCCAATACCTCGATGAACTGGCCCACGAGCATCACGACGGACGGCACGAACGTCTACTTCTGCGACTCCGGCAACCACAGGATATGCGCCCTCGACGTTTCCACGGGCACGCTGTCAACCATTGCGGGCGGCACGAGCGGCACGGCGGACGGCACGGGAAGCGCCGCCCAGTTCGTCTATCCCAGCGGAATCACGACCGACGGGACCAACCTTTACGTCACGGACGAATCGGCGTTCACGATCCGCAAGATCGTGATCTCATCCGGCGTGGTCACCACGCTTGCCGGTAAGGCGGGTATGTCAGATCAAGTGGATGGACCGTGCGCTTCCGCCAGGTTCTACTATCCCACCGGCATCACGACGGATGGCGCCAGCCTCTTCATCGCCGACTGGGGCAGCTACGCCATTCGCAGGATCGCGCTTGCCACGGCGGAAGTGACGACCCTGGCGGGAAGCACCGAGGGGGATTCCGGTTACGTGGATGGCACCGGCACCGCCGCGCGTTTCTACAATCCCACCTACATCACGACGGACGGCGCCAACCTCTACGTCACGGACTCGGGCAATTTCGCGATCCGCAAGATAGTGATCTCCACGGCGGAAGTGACGACGCTCGCGGGGAGCACGTTGGGCGAGTATGGAGCGGGTTTTACTGACGGAACGGGCTCCGCGGCTTCTTTCTCCACTATTAATGGCATCGCCACGGACGGCACCAACCTCTACGTCGCGGACACGGGCAACTTGGCCTTGCGGAAGATCGTGATCTCTTCTGGCGTCGTGACGACCATGCTCAAGGATTACATATACAGCGGGACCAGCGTCTGGTCGCCATATGGGCTCTGCGCTGACGGCAGGGGGCTGTTTGTCACGGCGACCGGCTCCTCCACAACGGCCGGCGCGAACGCAATCTACAAGGTGCAGTGACCACAGTGGCGTCACCGGCCTGACCTCGGAACCCGAGCGCTACGCAGCTCACACGCGCGAATACCTGGGCTGGGGCGTGTTCACGCTGATGCCGCGGTGATGCATTGGCGCATCCGGTGGCTCGCCGAGACGCGGTTGCGCACGGTTTCATTTCTTGTGGCCTGTCTATCCGTGCAATCCTGCCCGTTCCCTTTTCCCACGCGGTTCAATGAGCGTGGAAAAATCGGTAGAATACGGGCAGGATCGCGGACGGCCGGGAGGGCAGAAGGCTCATGGACGGGGACTTCGAGGACAGGGTCCAGAGACGCATGGCGGAGCTCGCGGAGGGAACGTTCGGCACGCTGGAAACCTCCACGTGCGCGAAACGGCTCGCCTGGTGCACGGACAACCTGAGCGGCGGGGCCAGGCAGTGGTCGCCGCGCGAGGCTTTCGAGCTTCTCTTTTTCTCCTACATGGGCCTTCCCCGGACGGACCTGCCGGTCCGCGAGGAGACCGGGGAGCGGATCAGCTGGGAATCCCGCAATCCCTGCCCCACCCTGGAGGCCTGCCTGAGGCTCGGCCTGGACACCCGCCGCGCGGCAGGCCGCGGTGCTCGTGCTCCTTTGATATTCGGATTCAAGAATGGGTCGATTCCTGGATGACAAATGAAGAATGGAAAGAATACCAGAGTTGTGGAAAGGCTCTTGCGCTGGAACTGGACATCGAACTCAGGATAAAGGAAATCCTCGGCCTCCACGAGCAGACAGAATAACGCCTCCCCACTAAACTGGAGGCTAAACTGCCGTTCTCCTCCTCCTTGCCTCACCACGTCCTTTGCGCTATCGTCTTCACCAAGGTCGCTCATTTTATATGGCACCGCGTAATACCAAAACGAAAAACGTTCCTGATCCCTCGCTGAACGACAGCCAACGTGAAGCCGTGCTCCTCACGGAATGTCCCCTCCTCGTCATCGCGGGCCCAGGATCCGGAAAGACCAAGACCCTCGTGGAGCGGATCCTGTACCTGATGGCGGTGAAGGAGGTACCCGCGGAGCGGATCCTCGTGGCCACGTTCACCGAGAAGGCGGCCAAGGAGCTGGTGACGCGGGTGTCCAACAGGGCCATGGAGCTGGACCTGCCTGTGAACCTGAGCGACATGTACATCGGCACCCTGCACTCCATCTTCCTCCGCATCCTGGAGGAGAACCGGAAACACACCCGGTTCCAGAGGAACTACAGGGTGTTTGACGGCTTCGAGCAGCAGTACTTCGTCTACAGGAACCTCGCGGCGTTCCGTGAGGTCGAGGGCTTCGACCTCCTCGTCGAGGAAAAGTCCGCCTGGACCGGGGCGCAGAACATCTGCGGAATGGTGAACAAGACCGCGGAGGAATCCCTGGACCTGGACGAGCTGGAAGCCGCCAAGGACCTTTCCGTGGCGGCCCTGGGCCGCGTGGCCAAAAGGTACCGTGCGCTTCTTATCGAGGAAAACGCGCTTGACTTCTCCGTGATCCAGACGGAGATGCTGCACCTGATCCAATCCCATCCGGAAATTCTCGCCGGTCTCCAGGAGCGCATCCAATACGTCATGGTGGACGAGTACCAGGACACAAATACGGTCCAGGAACTGATCCTCATGAAACTGGCGGCCGCCGGAAACAGGATCTGCGTCGTGGGCGACGACGACCAGGGCCTCTACAGGTTCCGCGGTGCCACGATCCGCAACATCCTGGAGTTCGAGAAGAACTTCCCGGATGGCGCGTGCCGGAGGATCGAGCTTTCCGTAAACTACAGGTCCCCGCCCGGCATCATCGATTTCTGCCGGGACTGGATGGACTCCATCCCGGGCGGCTGGGAAGGGGACGCGGGGGAGACCTACAGGTTCCCCAAGGAGCTTACGCCGCGACCCGGGGGATTCCCAAAGATGCCGGCCGTGGTGAAGGCAAGCGCGGAAGGATCGCCGGAGGCATGGCACGGGGAGGTGCTGGACTTCATCACGACCTTGAGGAAGAAAGGCGTTCTACGGGATTACAACCAGATCGCCTTCCTGTTCCGCTCCGTGAAGGGCGAAAGGGCCGTGGGCCTGGCGCGATACCTGGAAACCCACGGCATCAACGTATTCTCCCCGCGCTCCGACCTGTTCTTCCAGAGGGAGGAGATCCGGCTGATGATCGGCGCCTTCGTGTTCCTGTTCCCCAACCTGATCGACGGCTGGCTGAAGTGGAACGAGAAGGCGGAACTCGGGATCTGGGACTATTATGGGGAGTGCATGAGGCTGTTCGCCGACGCCATCCGGGCGGACAAGGAGACGCATGAGCCGATGCGCCAGTGGTGCGCCGCCCGCGCGAAGTCCCACGCGGCCCTGAGCAAAAACACGGACTACGGCTTCTCCAGCCTGTTCTACGAGCTTCTCCAGTTCCCCATGTTCTCCCGCCACATGGACGCGGACCTTTCCGCAGGCGTCACGGACCTGCGGCCCATCTACAACCTGGCCCTGTTCTCCCAGCTTCTTACGCAGTTCGAGTTCCTTCACAACGTCACTGTCCTCACCGTGGAGCGGCTGCGCGCGGACCTCCAGGGCCTGTTCAACAGGTACCTGCGCTTTCTCCACGACGGCGGCATCGCGGAGTACGAGGGATTCGACCAGTACGCGCCTTCCGGCTGCGTGTCCTTCATGACGATCCACCAGGCCAAGGGCCTGGAGTTCCCCGTGGTCTTCGTCGATTCGCTGAACCTGGTGCCGCGCAAGGACTACGAGGAACTGGATGCCGTGCTGCAGGCGGGTTATTATAGAAAAAAACCGTTCGAGCCGCTGGATCGGATCAAGTTTTTCGACTTCTGGAGGCTCTACTACACAGCCTTCTCCCGCGCAAAGAATCTCCTCGTGCTCACCGGGGAGGAAAAGGAGGGCCACGGCGCCCTACCATCCAAGTACTTCAAGCCCGTATACGATCCCCTGCCCTCATGGCGCGACCGCGGGCTCAAGATCTCCGGCATCGAGCTTGATCCCGTGAATCCCGTGCTCCTCAAACACGAGTATTCCTTCACGTCGCACATCATGCTCTACGAGAACTGCCCCGCGCAGTACAAGTTCTTCAAGGAGCTGGAGTTCTCACCCGTGAGGACCAACGCGGCCCTGTTTGGCACCCTGGTGCACGAGACCATCGAGGACGTGCACCGGACAGTCCTGGAGGGAAAGCAGGATCAGGTGACGGACGATCGGATCGACGAGTGGTTCGATCGGAATTACAGGAGCCTTTCCCGCAGCACACACACCTACCTGGCCCCGGGCGCCATAAAGGTTGCCAAGAGGCAGGTCCTAAGCTACGTGGAGCGCAGCCGCGGGAACTGGGAAATCCTCCGGGAGGCGGAGGTCATGGTCTCCCTGCTCCAACGGGACTACATTCTCCGGGGCAAGATCGACCTCATCCGCGGCGAAGGCGACAAGGTGGAAATCCTGGACTTCAAGACCGAGAAGAAGCCGGAGGTCAACACCCCGAAAGGCCGGGAGAAGCTGGAGCGCTACCGCAGGCAACTGGACGTATACGCCCACATCGTGGAGGGCAAGCACGGCCATTCCGTGAGCCGCATGCACCTGTACTTCACCGGCGCGGACGGGGAGAGCCCCTACGTGACCTACGAATACGAGAAGAATAACGTCGCTACGACGATCGGCAAGATCGAAGGAGTCGTACGCAGGATCGAGGACAAGGATTATCGGATGGGCGTCGGGCAGAAGACCGACCAGTTGTGCGGGAACTGCGACATGCGCCATTATTGCGGATCGAACTGAGCTACGCTACCCCGCCGCCAGCAACGCGTCGACCGCCACTACATAGTTCGGAGTGGTCCCGTCCCACAGCGGCATGTTAGTGTCCGAATCGGGTTCCACGCCATGCGCGGCGGCCCGTTCCTCGAGCAACGGCGGCTCGTGAGCAAGACGGTGGCCCGCCGGCGATCTGAACACCAGCTCACCGTCTTCACCGCGGGCGACCGTCCAGCCGCCCTCGTGCACCATGCGGTGATGGAATGAGCAGGTGAGGATAAGGTTCTCTATGCTGGTTTCCCCACCGTGCAGCCAGTGACGAATGTGGTGACCGTGCAGGAAACGGGTGTGCGTGCAGCCGGGGAAAACGCAGCCGCGGTCCCGCAGCATCAGCGCGCGCCGGATGGCTGTCGGAATCGTGCGGGTACGGCGCCCGATGGAAAGTCCGCCGCCGTCGGTCCCCGCGGCCACGAGCCCGCAATCGCATGCCACCCTCCGCAGCGTTTCCGCGGAAAGAGGCGTGCCGTCCTGCAGCGTGGCGGCCAGGGTACCGTCCGGTCCGAGAACATCCTGATCCAAATGGACGATGACCTGGAAGCGATCTCCGCCCGTTCCACCCGCCGGCTGTCCGGCCAGGAAGGACTCGGCCAACGCGACAGCCCCGTCGGCCTGCGACGGCTCTGCGTGTACTTCAGGGGCGGCTACTGACGCAGCCTCCTGGGCGCGATGGATGGCGCGCAGGATCAGGTCCGCCTCATCGGGGGAGAGCACCAGCTCCAGCTTCACCATCCCGCCAGGCAGTACCCGTTGGCGGACGCAGCGCTCCTCTGGTGCCGGCTCCCCGCCCTCAGCCACGGCGCTCCGGTAGCCGCTGCACAAACGTTCCAGTTGCGCCCCGGTCGCCACCAGCGCCATCTCCAAAAGACGCGTTTCGTTCTCCGGCGTGGCAACCCTGGTAATGGCGCGGACTTTGGCGTACGAGAGCCTGGCCTGACGCAGCGCCCCGTCGATGGCGGGCAGCTTGCCCAACGCGCGTGCCACGCGCACCTTCTCCCGCGCGGTCGCCATGTCCAGACCCAACCGCCAGGCCAGCCAATGCGCGCAGGAAACGGCGCCCTGTTCATGCCAGCCGCAGGCCTCGTCGAACAGCCTGATGCATTGCAGGAGCCGATGCGTGGCGGCATCGAGGTGCGCCGCCAGGCTGGCGATTTCCTTGCCCAATTGCTCGATGTCTTCCATAACAGATACTATACATCCGTTACGTATTTCCTGCAAGACTTTTTTCAGGTTCATGCCGGAGCGCCACAGATGTTTCCCGTGCTTGCCCCACCCCGCCCTTTGCGCTATCGTCCGCATCAAGGTCGCTCATTTCAAACCGAGGGTAACCATGAAAGATCACGTTTCGGAAAAAACCGCGCGCTACGGGGCGGCCGTTGAGCAGTATACCTTCGACTACGAGCCCATCCGCGGGTATCCGGAGCTTCGCTGGACAGGCAAACGGCCGTTCCGCGGCACGCAGTACTTCCCCGCGCAGCACAAGGAGACCCACGGGGAGGCCGTGGCGGGCTGGATGAACCGCATCTACTGGGGGGACAACCTCCAGGTGATGAGCCATCTGCTCAAGGAATACCGGGGCAAGGTCCGCCTGATCTACATCGACCCGCCCTTCGACAGCAAGGCGGACTACAAGAAGAAGATCGAGCTGCGCGGCAAGTCGATCGCGAACGACCACTCCGCTTTCGAGGAGAAGCAGTACACCGACATCTGGACCAACGACGAATACCTCCAGTACATGTACGAACGGCTGATCCTCATGCGGGAACTGCTCGCCGAGGACGGGAGCATCTACGTGCATTGCGACTCAATAAAAGGCCATTATATCAAGATACTGATCGACGAAGTATTTGGTATGGATTCATTCATCAGTCAAATTGTTTGGAAACGTTCAGATTCCCACAACGATTCTGGCCAGGGTGCAAAACACTACGGAAGCATTCATGATATGATCTTTCTTTTCTGTAAAACAAATTCCTACCTATGGAATAACATCTACACTCCATTACCAGGATCGACAGCAGAAAAATGGTACCGACATGTTGATGAACAAACAGGTAGAAGATACAACATGGCGGATATCACAGGACCTGGCGGCGAGGCAAAGGGCAATCCCGTATATGAATGGAAAGGGATTAGGCGTGCCTGGCGGTTCAGTAAAGAACATATGGAACAGCTCGATACCGAAGGACGTATTGTATATTCCGGAAGTGGCATGCCGTACCAAAAAAGATATCTTGACGAAAGCAAAGGGATTCCTCTTCAGGACTGGTGGGATGATATTCCTATGGTCCGCGGTATCCACAAATCCGAGTATCTCAATTACCCCACCCAGAAGCCCGAGGCCCTCCTCGAACGCATCATCCAGGCCTCCTCCAACCCCGGTGACATCGTGTTCGACTGCTTCATGGGCTCCGGCACCACGCAGGCGGTGGCCATGAAGCTTGGCCGCAGGTTCCTTGGCGCGGACATCAACCTGGGGGCTATCCAGACCACGACGAAGCGCCTTCTCGGGATCGTCAAGGACTTTGAGGAAAACGGGAAGACCGAGCTGCCCGGAATCGAGTCCGGGAAGCCGGATAAGATCTTCACAGGCTTCGAGGTGTACACCGTCAACAACTACGAGTTCTTCCGCAACCCCGTGGAGGCCAGGGACCTTCTCCTGCAGGCCCTGGAGGTGCAGCCGCTTCCCGGGAACACCGTGTTCGACGGGGAGAAGGACGGGATGATGGTGAAGATTCTCCCTGTCAACAGGATCGCCACAATGGCGGACCTGAACGAGCTGATATCCAACCTGGACTACCGCGGCTACGAGAAGGAGAAGAAGGCGCATCCGAACAAGCCCGTCGAGAGGGTCCAGCTTGTGTGCATGGGCCACGACCCGGACCTCAAGGCGCAGTTCCTGGAGCAGCTTCACAAGGCGGGACTGGACATGGAGGTGGAGATCGTCGACATCCTCCGGGACAAGCAGGACCTGCAGTTCAAGAGGGAGAGCGAGGCGAGGATCGTCATCGAGAAGGGCCACCTGGTCATCGAGGAGTACTTCCCCATGAACCTGCTGCAGAAGCTCTCCCTCGAGAAGGAGCACGTCAAGCGGTGGCGGGACCTGGTGGACTCGGTGATGATCGACTTCAACTACGACGGTTCCGTCATGGAGCCCCAGGTCACGGACATCCCGGAGCGCGAGGAGACGGTGAAGGGCAAGTATAAAATTCCTGATAATGCCGGGACCATCCGCGTGAAGATCACGGACCTTCTCTCCGAATCCCTGGAAGTCACGGTGGAGAACCGGTAGCTGTGGCGAAGAAGGCAAAGACGTCCCCCGCGCTGATCCTGCCGTTCTACCAGTACCTCTGGCAGTTCTACGACACGCACAGGAAGGAGATCCGCAGGGCCTACAAGCCCCTGACGCGGAAGTTCCTGGACTTCAACGACCCGTCCAATGCCAAGGCGTTCCTGCGCAAGCCGCAGTTCGAGGCACTGGAGATCTACGTGTTCCTGAAGGAATCCCTGGGAAACAGGCATTTGGCGGACGTCTTTGACGACTGGTCGCACGACAAGGGCGGCTTCAGGATGGAAGACACGAAGTACGCGCCCGGCGACGAACTTTTCAAGAACATCGACAAGGACGCGATGAAGGCCACCTTCCAGGAGCTGAAGGACGCGCGGCAGCCGTACTCCAACTACATCTTCGCCCTCACCATGGGCGTTGGCAAGACCGTGCTGATGGCAACCTGCATCTTCTACGAGTTCCTGCTTGCCAACAAGTTTCCCAAGGACCCCCTCTATTGCCACAACGCCCTCGTGTTCGCCCCCGACACGACGGTGCTCCAGTCCCTGAAGGAGATCATGACCTTTCCCAAGGATCGGGTGGTGCCTCCGGAATACGTGGGATGGCTTGACGCCAACATCACGTTCCACTTCCTTGACGACACGGGCGTCACGTTGAACACGCTGGACCGTTCCGAGTTCAACCTGATCATAAGCAACACGCAGAAGATCATATTGAAGAAGACGGCCGCGGAGAAAAGCCCGGCGATGCAACTCTTCAGCCAGGCGGTGGTGGACGCCGCGGTCAACGCGGATCCCGAATACGCGGACCTTTACGCGATCGACGATGAGACGTCCCTCTCCACCAACCAGCGTTTCAAGAAGATCACCAGGCTTTCCCAACTGGGCCTCTACGTGGACGAGGCGCACCACGCCTTCGGCAAGCAGCTTGCGCGGGACATGAACGACAGGGAGTCCAAGACCAGCCTCCGCCTTACGATAGACATCCTGGCCAAGGAGCTGGAGCGTTCCGGCACGCACGTGGTGTCCTGCTTCAACTACACAGGCACCCCTTACGCGGACAACAGGCTCCTGTCGGAAGTGGTCTACGAGTATTCGCTGAAGCGCGCCATCAATGCCTCCTACCTCAAACAGGTCACCGTCACGGGCGTGAAGAACGCCAGGACCAAGGCCTTCATCCGCCATGCGATCGGTTCCTTCTGGGAGGAGCACAAGGGCAAGCGCTACGAGAAAATGCTTCCCAAGATGGCCATCTTCGCCTCCAAGGTGGAGGAGCTGGACAAGGAGCTTCGCCCCGCCGTGGAAGCGGTCCTGGAGGACCTGGGGATTTCCACCGATTCCATCCTTGTCAACGTGGGGGACCCCAAATACACTTCCAACGACGACATCCGGGAGTTCAACTCCCTGGATACCCCGGAATCCAGGAAGCAGTTCATCCTCCTTGTGGGCAAGGGCAAGGAAGGCTGGAACTGCCGGTCCCTGTTTTCCGTGGCGCTCTTCCGGGAGCCCAAGTCGAAGATCTTCGTCCTGCAGGCCACCATGCGCTGCCTGCGCTCCATCACGACGGTGCAGCGCCACGGCGCCGTGTACCTGTCATCGGAAAACGTGGAGATCCTCGAGAAGGAGCTTCAGGAAAACTTCCGCATGACGGTGGAAGACCTGAACGCGGCGGGGGACAAGAACAAGAAGGCGGTGGAAGTCCGTACGACCAAGCCCATCGTCACCATCCCCATCAGGATCCAGCGGAAGATGTACCGGCTCAAGCGGAAAACGGAAACCGGGAAGGTCGACCTGGAGACAGGCAAGATCGACTGGGAGAAGTACAGGATCACGGCGACGGAAAAGAGCATCACGGACCTGAAAGGCAAGGCCAGGGCGGAGAAGGACATCACCGCCCTTCGGGAGGAGAAGGTCTTCTCCGGGATGTCCCTCGTCGCGGAGACCGCCAGATACCTGAACATGGGCCCCCTGGAGGTGAAGGACCTGCTGGATAAAACGACGGAAGGCCCGGAGAGACTCCTGGAGCTTGTCAACCGCGCCAACGACGTGCTCTACGATTGGATCATCCCGCGGCTCTTCCATTCCCTGTACGACCTGGAAGAGTTTGAAAACACGGAGAAGATCGAAGTGCAGCTTGTGAAGGAGCCGCCGGACGGCTATTACACGGTCCACGTGCTGCCGGAGCTCCTGGCGGAGAGGAAGGCGGCGGCCTACTCGGCCAACGCGGACAAGAGCTTCCACCTGGACAAGTACTGCTTCGACTCCCATCCGGAGATGCAGTTCTTCCAGGAGAACCTGCCGAATCCCGGCGTGAGCAAGATCTGGTTCACGGGCATGCTCACCCACGGGCAGACCGACTTCGTCGTGAGCTACATCGACCCGGACTCCCATGCCCTCAGGACCTACTACCCGGACTTCCTCCTCCAGCTAAAGGACGGAAGCTACGTGATCGTGGAGATCAAGGGGGACAACAAGATCGACGACCCGGTGGTGCACGCCAAGAGCGACTACGCCTCCAAGATGGCTGCCGCGAGCGGCATCCGTTACCTGATAGTCAAGGGGAGCGAGGCGCGGCGGAAGGTGGGGGATTTGTTGATGGCGGAGGCGCGGCTGCAGGGGATGTGAGACAACATATAAGCTCATCTTGAAATCGCCGGGCCTGTGTGCACATATCCACAACGGCGGGCCAATGGTTCGTGATCTCCGCTGCATGGGCCTGATACTCTAGCTTTTTCTTCTATATTCTCTTTTTTAATGGAAGATTCGCCAGTCGCTTCTCCATGTTTAGGGCGCATTCAAGGTCTTTCATGATCTTCGGTACATTCCTGGCCACGGCAACGGCCAACCACGCATCCGTGGCCTTCGAGGGGATGCAGAACACCGACTTTGGTCCCAGTTCGTCGATTCCAAGCCATGACAAGACGACTTCCCGTAAGGCATCAACGGCCGCATTAGGAGGGGGGCACCGTTTGGAGCACGGCAATGGTGCCACATCGGTCGGATATACGGATATGTCCGAATAGCTCTTGTCAGCGACATCCGCGTCTATGTGGATGATAAGAAGATCGAAACGCGCGAGTGTCGGATCCCGGTCCAGGAGGAATCCCCTCGAAGCTGTTGCGCGGCACCATTTGTAGACTCCGCCCCACCCCTCCGACATCTCTGGACGCGTCGCTTCCGGCTGCAACTGAGTCAGGACAAAGGGCCTATTGAGGCAAGCTTTGATCGCCGCTTCTATGATGATCAATTCCGTCGGTCCCTCGGCCACGAGGCCGATGGTCAGGTCAGACATTCGGAACGGCCCCGAGATTCCCCATGAGCCATAGACGGGAGAGCGGGAAGTCCTTTTGCAGTGCCGCAAGCTCGGGAGTCATCAGAACGCGTTTTGCGACGGTTTGGCCTTTGCTGTTCCGGTCCACGGCAAAAAGGCGGACCCTGTCGTCGGAAAGGTTGAGTCCATCCAGTACGGCTGGGTTGTGCGCCGTGAAAAGGATCTGCTTTTCCGGATCACGTTTCATGATCCAGGAACCGATCTTCCCGATCAGGGAGGCCGCTAGACGCGGGTTGAGCGCCTGGTCGATGTTGTCGACCGCAAAACACTTTGGCGCCTGGGGCGAAAGGCAGAGAATCGCGGTGAAAAGTACGTAGAGTGCCCCCTCGATAGCGTCGTAGGCGGTCAATGTGTTCCGGTCCCTCTTCATGAAACGGTCCGTAAAAAGGAGCACGTTCTTGGTCCGGGCGACGGATGCGGAAAGAAGGGAACCGGCCGCCGTAGTCGTATCGACATCCTTCACCCAATCGACAAGCTCGAATACGTCGTCCAGAAGATCTTCGTCCTTTGCCGCATTGTCCTTCTTGAAATCGGCATAGGCTTCCGCCAATCGTCCACCGGAAAGGCCGATCGGGTCCCTGGATTGTGGATCCGCGACCATGCCGCGCAATGTCGACGTGGCGGGCGCATAGATCGCATAGGACTGGAGCATCGACAGGAGAACGGCAGCTCTGTCCCCGGAATCGAGATCCACCATTTTCAGGGCGGCAAGACCCTTGTCTTTCGAGAGATTCTTGGAACCGCGGACTCCCTCTGAGACCAGCTCCTTGATGCCATCCGTCCAGTACTCCGTTTTGTAATGCCAGGCGGGATTCGGGTTCTCCAGGGGGTTCAGAAGGCTCACCCGGTATTCCGCGCTCTCTGCGCCGGTTGTTGCCGCATCCTGAGCCGATAGACCTATGTGCACGCGCGTGGCTTCGGAAGCGAACGACGATTTATACAGACGGGGCAGACCGGGCCGAACACCACGCCGAAGGAGGGATTCATCGTCGACGGTACCATTGGCGGCTGCGCCCAATACGCCGATCGCTTCGAGGATATTGCTCTTCCCCGCTCCATTGGCCCCAATGAAACAGTTCACCTGCCCAAGGTCGACGCTGAGCTTGTGGATGGATTTGAAGCCCTCGATGGTGATCGTTCTCAACATGACGGAAACCTCTGCATGGGAGTGCTAAGAGTACCACAGAACACTCGCAATATGAAGCGTTCCTTTCGTCGCACGTTCCACGATGTGGTATCCGGCAACGCATTTCCTCCGCTACGCGGGGAATGAGGGGAACGCGCCCCGGATGCTTCCCGGGTGGAATAGGATTTGACCGAGCGCCATGCGTCGCTTCAGCGCCGCGGGGTCTCCACGGAACAGTCCGCCCGCAGCGTCCAGGACGCATGTGCCCACCTTTTCCACCGGCAGCGATGAAATCAGCTCTCCGGCCTGCGCGAGCATCCTCTTCCATTCCCGGGCCAGGACGCCGGCATCCGGGGGGGGACCGCCAAAGTCGAGGGACGAGATCTCATCTCGGGAATATCGTCCCGAACGGACCGCTTCGTTCAGGATGAGTCCTGGATTCAAACCGGGGTCCTTGCCGCAGGCGGCCCACATCAGATATCCGAGTTCCTGCAGCCTTGCATGGCACCCGATGACGTCGATCCAGTCGCGTACTTCCAACCTGCCGACGAGTGCGAGGACCTTGTTCGTCGCCAGGTCGAAGGGATGCATGGTCAGGCCCAGCGTATCGTCGCGCAGGAGCGGGAAGAAACGGAAGGCGCTGTCCACCGTCCATTGGACGAGCGTGGCCCCTCCCTCCTTGCCCAACTCGGCCTCGACGAATCCCGGAAGCTCCCGCCTTCACGGATCCTGCCCGCCGAAATTATAGAGAGGACTTCACGCTGGAGTGCCGTAAGAGCCATTCTTTGAGCCTTCGGGCCTGGATATACGTTTCCCGATCCCCATGGATCTGGATCTTGTCCAGGCAGGAGATGGCCTGGGCGATGCGGTAGGTCCCCAGCGCGTTGGTCAGGTCGTTCTTCAGCTGGACGTCCGCTTCCTCCTTGATGTACGCCGTGGCCAGGGCGCTGCCGTCCACGCTCAGCAGGTAGGAGGAGACGGGCACGCCGCCGCGCTCGTCACCGAGACCTCGACATTCGCCGAATCGCTGAAGTACGAGGCCGTGCCGGAGCCGTCGATCCTGCGGATCTTGATCAGGATGCCCGCTATGCCGGCGCCCGTGTCGTAGGCCACGACCTTGCCGCTGATGTTGACCTTGACCGGTTTGAGAAGCTCCGTCGTGACGCCAGGCGGGAGGAAATGTCAAAGTTTTGTAAAATCTTTCCGGCCCGCAGTGGCGCCGCCCATCAAGGGGCCGCCCCGCCGGCGGCCCCGCGTTCCCTTCAATCCTCGTTCTTGGCGAAGCGGAAGCCCTTGGTCCAGACCGCGTAATACGGTCCATTGCCCGCAACGTAACCGAGCGGCAGGGAGTCGGCGGCATGTCCCCACGCGCCCCCCCGTTCGATCCTGGAGGTGCCGACGGCGGCCGCAAGCCAGTCGAAGCACCACTCATGCACGCTTCCGCTCATGTCGAAGATCCCCAGCGCATTCGCGCTTTTCGTTCCCACGACATGGGTGGAGGAACCGCTGTTGATGGAATACCAGGCGTAGTCGCCGAAAATCACGGAAGCGCTCTCCCTGCCCAAACTGTAGTTGTAGCAGTATCCGGTCTTATCGCCGCTCACGTGATCCCCCGGGTAATACTCTCCGCTGTCCAGGATGTCCCCATCCCCGTTGGCGTCCCCGATGAACCGCGCGGCCAGCTCCCATTCGTAGGCCGTGGGAAGCCGGAATCCGGCGGCCGCGCAGTCGTCCATCCCCATGTTGCCGCCGGCATCCGCTTTGATATAGGGATAGTCGAAGCCGCCGGGCGTTGCATTCACCGAGTTGTTGTAGCTCCCCGAGGCATAGGAATCCCGGATGGGAGTCGCATAGGCGCTGTCGCCGTAATAGACGCACGCGAAGCTGGTGCCGTTCTGGGCGTTGTACCACTCGGTGAGCGCGTTGCACCAGACCATGGCGTCGCGCCAGTCGACGGTTGTCACGGGATGTGCGCTGGTATCGCCCGTCCCATCCCCCTGGACTCCCGCGTTGGCGAAGGTGTAGGAATGGGACACCGCCCAGGTGCGCACGGCGGACCACAACTGATACGTGGCTTCGGTCTCGGCGATCCAGTAGTTTTTCGTCACCGACGCCGTTCCGCCGTCGTCCCTACTCCCGGTCGGGAAGGAGACGCCTCCCGGAACGATGTTCATCCGGAAGGTGACTCCGCCCGCGCTGAAGGCCTTCTGCGCTCCCGGAGCCAGGACCCACACGGCGTACAGGGTGGCGTTCCCTGCGATGCTCCACTTGTTCGCGCTTGCCATCGAGGCGGTATAATAGCGCGTCCCGCTCCCCCCCGTCCCTGTATAATACCCTCCGAACGCATACCCGTCGATCGGGCTGTTCGGGGAGGCCGCCGCGGGCATGGGCGCGTCGTACGTTGCGCTTACGCCGTCGGAGCCTCCCGTTCCTCCCTGCTTGTCGAAGGTCACGGCGTAGGCGTTCGCCGTCCACTTGGCGTAGAGGATGAGGGCCGACGTCACCGTATCGGTATCGAAGACCCATGGGGTCTCATGGGTGTCTTCCCTGTACCATCCGCAAAAGGCGTAGCCGGTCCGCGTCGGATCCGCCGGCTTCACGATCTTCCCGCCCTGGATCACCGTCTGATCGCCTACCGCGCTCCCCCCATTGGAGTCGAAGGATACCGTGAATACCGGCATGTCCGTCCACTTGGCGTACAGGGTCATGTCGGCGGAAACCGTGCCGGTCAGGAAATCCCAAGGAGCGTCAAGGCCCGCGTCGGCGAACCATCCGGCGAAGTTCTTTCCATCTTTCGTCGGATCGGCGGGCTTGGCGACAAGACCGCCGGCATCGACGGTCTGCGAAGGGACCGCAGTGCCGCCGTTGGATTCGAAAGTCACGGTGAAAGGACCGGGGTCGGGATCCACATACTCGGGATCCGCCGGATTGTCATGGACGAGCGCCGCCGTCGGGACGAAACCGCACGAAAGCACCGCCAGGACGACTGCCAGGACAAGCAGGAGCCGAAATCCTGCCGGCATGGGAATCCTTCTCTTCATCGTCCTTCCTTCCGATGTCAGAACGCACGTACGGCGATCACCAGGTAGTTGTTGCTCTTGTTGCTGTTGGTCCAGTGCGAACCGTCGCTGAAACTTACCAGGTACGCGAAGTTCGCGTTGTAATCCGAAGAGGACCAGTAGTAGTTCGAGGAATAGCCACCGATGCTTGGAGTCGCCGTGTACAGGTTCGCATAGATCGAATCCATCTCCAGATGGGAGGGCAGGAACCAGTCGGAATACCCGCCGTAGGACAAGTCGCTGCACGTCCGGGCGGCGTAGGTGATGCCGGTGCCATACGCGGTCACGATCGCCGCCGTGTTGCTCGCCCCGGTGCCGATGACGGTTCCCGTGCTGACGGATGTCCCGTCCGTACCCCATTTCCAGATCCCGCTGGTGGCCGAGGGGGGGGCCGCCTCCAGGTACCGGCCCCAGGTCAGGATGCTCCCGGCGTCGTAGAACACGAAGCCGCCCGCGGGACCGACCTTTCCGACCACCGTGGCGGTCGTCGTATAGACGGCATACAGGTCGACATTGGCCGTGACGGGGAAGGTGGCGGCCGCCGCGTATTCCACGGTCGTGCCCGAGGCGCTGGTGCTCCAGCCGAGGAACCTCTGGCAGATGCCGTCCTGGATCAGCGGACCGACAAGGCCGCCGGTATTGCCGAGCGCGGCCGCGGTTTCATTGTATTCGTACGCATTGCCGTCCGCGGGAACCGAGCCACTTGTGCTTCCCGTGCCCGCGTGATACGTCACGCTGAAGGTATCCGCCGTCCAGCCGGCGTACAGGGTCGTGTCGGACGTGAGATCCCAACTGCGCGCGCCCGTCATGTCCGGGGCATAGTACATGGTGCCGGCCCCGTTCGTTTGCGAGTAGTATCCCCCGAAGGTCGAATGCGCCAGGGTCGGGGCGGTTGCCGTGGGCATCGGAGAGCCGAAGGTGGCCGTGACGCTCGCGGTACCCCCGGTTCCCGTCTGCATGTCGAGGGTGACCGTGCATTCGATCCCCCTCCATTTGGCATAGATGACGACGTTGGTGGTGATCCTGTCGTTGTTGAAATCCCAAAGCGTGGCGCAGGCCGCCTCCCTGTACCAGCCCTTGAAGACGTAGCCCGTCCATGTCGGGTCATCAGGCTTCGTGGCCGTCTCCCCTTCGACAACAGACTGGCTGCCGACCGCGCTCCCACCGCCCGTCTGGAAGCTCACCTCGTACACCGGTTTATCCGACCACTTGGCGTACAGGGTCAGATCCGCGGAGACCGTGTCCGTCAGGAAGTCCCACGCGGTTCCCAGGGCGGCATCGGCGTACCATCCCGCGAAGTTCTGCCCGTCCTTCGTCGGGTCGGCGGGCTTGGAGACCAGTCCCCCTTCCGCCACGGTCTGTTGGGCCACCGCGCTCCCTCCGTTCGATTCGAAGCTCACCGTGAACGTGACGGCATCCGGGGAGGCGGATTCGGGATCCACGGGATTGTCATGCGTGAGCGCTGCGGTGGGGACTATCTCGCACGAGATCAGGACCAGGCCCGCGCACAGGACAGGAAGGATGCGAAGGAGGAAAACCGACAGCGTCCACTTCCTCATGACCGCCTCCTAGTACCTTAGGTGGAATCCGAGGCGGACGGAGTCCGGGCCCGGTAGCAGGGAGACGGAGGCCGCCGGGGTCGCCGCGTCGGCGGGCCTCTTCGGCTCCTCCTTCGGCAGGAAGAGGATGACAGACAGGACTCCCAGGCCGATGCCGACGCCCGCAAGGCTCGCGCCGATCACGAAGTTGGTGCTGGCGTTTCCGTTGACGGCCGCCTGACGGGCCGCTTCCGCGGCCGCCAGAAGGGCGTTGAAATCGGCGCCGGAAGCTGCGTCGTCATAGGCCTTCTGCGCCGTCAAGTAGTCGATCAGGAGCGGCAGGGACACCGCGAGGAAGTACGCGGAGGCTCCCAGGCAACCCACGCCTGCGCCCAGGGAAACCCACGCGAAGACGTTCCCATCAGCGGGCTTGGGAGCCGGCCCGGCCGCCCCGCCGCCCCATGCGCCTCCCGCGTATGGCGCCGCGAGGTCCAGAGCGACCTTGTTGATTCCATCCAGCAGCATGTCCAGGTCCTCATAAATCCCGTCGGACGTGCTCATCGTCTTTCCCGTCTCGGTCTCGAGGAGCTTGGCGGAAAGGACGTACCTTTTGCCCACCTTCCCGATGCTGCCCGCGACGATCCCCTCGGCGGAGAGCATCTTACCGACCTCGAGCATGCAGGATTCGTCGCTGCAGCCGGACATGGAAAACTGCATCTCCTTCAGGATCATGTCCCGCTGGCTGACGTCGATGACAGTGAAGCGCCCGGTCTTGAAGAGCGACGAGGAGAGGACATTGATGATGGACCTCATCTCCGATGCGGAGACGCTGTCGACCGAGAAATCGAGCACCGTGATGATCGGTTTCCCCTGGGCGGACGCGAGCGCGGCAAGAGCCAGAAAGAGCAGAATGACGGGGGTCCTTCTCATTTCCGAGTCCTTCCGTTACGGTTTATAAATAGGGCATTACGGTTACCAATATATTGAATTTAGCATGGTTTTGTAAAATTTCCTTAACAAATTCAGACCCGCGTCTTCCCGCCATGCCTCCGATGACGGCGGGAGAGGTCCATGAGTTGACCGACCCGCGGCGGATCCGCGATACTGCCGGAAGAAGGGGGAATCTCATGAAGAAGCCACGCGTGGGCGTGCAGCTATACTCGGTGCGGGACGTCCTCGAGAAGGACTTCCACGGCACGCTCAAGGCGGTCAAGGACATGGGCTACGAGGGCGTCGAGTTCGCCGGCTACTACGGGAACACGGCGGAGGCCATCAAGGCCTGGCTCGACGAGATGGGCCTCGTCGCGGTCTCGAGCCATACCCCGCTGGACGCATTCCTCCAGGACATGAACGGCATCGTCGCCTTCCACAAGAAGCTCGGCTGCGGGTACGTCGCCGTGCCCTGGCTCGACGAGAAGCGAAGGCCCGGCACGGACCTGTGGCCCGCCGTCACGCGGAGCATCCTCGAGATCGCCACCGCACTCAAGAAGGAAGGCATCAAGCTGCTCTACCACAACCACGACTTCGAATTCGTGAAGGTGTCGGGCAGGTACGCCCTCGACCTGCTCTATGAAACGATCGGGCCGACCTCCTCGAGACCGAGATCGACACCTGCTGGGTCAAGTTCGCGGGCGAGGATCCCGCCGCCTACGTTCGCAAGTACGCGGGCCGCGCGCCCATCGTGCACCTCAAGGACTTCGTGGCCGCCGCAGGCGCGAAGGGCAAGCCCGTGTACGCCCTCATCGACAACGAGGGCAGGGACGGCAAGACCGGTACCTTCGACCGCTCAACCTTCGACTTCCGCCCCCTGGGAACCGGCATCCAGGACATGCCCGCCATCCTCAAGGCCGCCGAGGCGGCCGGGACGCGGTGGGTCGTGGTCGAGCAGGACGCCTCGAGGGACCGGCCCTCCATGGACGCGATCCGCATGAGCAGGGAGTACCTGAAAAAGATCGGCTACTGACACCGTGAAATGAGACCCGGCCCATGGAACCATCGAACGTCCTCGGCATCGTGAACCGGGCCAACCATCGAGGCGGGAGGATGCTCTCCGTGCCCGGAACTTGCCGCCTGGCTTCTCGCCCGTATTGCGCAGGGGTCTTCTTGGCTCGTGCGCGCCGCGTGGATGCGCTTCATCCACCGAGTTCATCCGCGGCGCCCCCTGCCGCGGACTATTTCGGAACATAATCGGCCCGTGCCGGGGTAAAGCACTCGACCGCCTCGCTCTCTTCCATGACTTCCGCCCCATGGGACACGTTCGAATCGAAACACCAGCCGCTTCCCGGTTCCGCGATGAACTCACGGCCATCCTCCCAAATCATGCGCAGTTTCCCACGGATCAGATATCCGTTTTGCGACGCGACGTGTCTGTGCATTGGGACTCTCGCGCCCTTCATCAAGAGAAAATGACATAGCATGATCTGATCGTTGTAGGCCAGCGTGGTTCGAAAGATGCCGGGCGGATTCTCCATTGAGCCGGTTTCGGCTTTGACGGCGGTATCTCGGTTCACTTTGTTCCCTTTCCGGTGAGACCGATAGTAGTCGGTAACCCGACATGCGTCAAATGCAATGCGTTCCAAGCGAGTATTCCGGTCCTTGACCCCGTCGATCCCATGGAATGGGTTGGCTTCCGGAGCGGGGATCCGGATGGCGGAGGTCACGGGACCATGAAAACGGCAAAAGCGACGGGCACTCCTGATTCGATTCACCGAAAGATGGCGGCGCTGATCGTATGTCTCGTCCCCCTTGCGACGGGCGTGCTTGTCGTGCTCGGTTTATTTCTATCGTAGCCCGACAAAAGGAAGTTGGGGCCCGGCCTGTTTTTTCAGCTTCTTGATGATTTCATCCATCCTGTCATACGGGCCTCTGAAGAGCGGATGACCCATCACGTCGTATCCTCCGACCTTATGGGACTTGTCGTTGAACAGGATTTCCATGGTCATGGTGGACGCGTCCATCCTCTGCATGTCGGAAGACAGATCCGCGGGGAGCAGGAAGAAATGCTGCCTGTTCATCATGAAATCGAAAAGCTCCTCCGTTTCTTTCGGCCGTAACCGGCCCTCAAGCCTTTCCTCCGGCGTGAAGGAAAAGCCATAGGACACGCCCGATCGCCAATAGGAGACCTTCCCCGTTTCATCGATGGTGCAGCGGGTCTTCACGGGATATTCGGAACCTTGGCTTTCCATGACGATGGTGAAGCGATCCTTCTCACCAAGCGCATACCGCGCCGTGTCCGGGAAGAGGGACAGGTATCGCTTGAGTTCCGCTTCCTGGCGGCGGCTTTTTCCCCCATGAAGGAACCCCAGAATCCTTGCCGCTTCGCCATCCGGCACGGGCTCGTTCATGCGGAAGGCATTATCGCCGAACAGGTCGATGATTCCCCTGGCATAGAGGATGACGACCGCATCTCTGTCCCCATCGGGGATGTCGCCCAGATCGGCGATCCTTTTCCCGTATTCCGGAAGGAGGCCGTCATAGAGATGCTCCACCGGCCTGTACTCGCGTGTCCCGTACGTTGCCGGGTTCTCGGCCATTTCCAGCGCCTTTACCGTGATCCTTGCGGCATGCAGGCGCGTCAGGATCGAACCGAGTGACGCCTTTTCAGGGGCCAGGATCTGGAAGAAACACGTCCCGTCCCCGTACGCCGCCCCGCGGATCGACGAAACCGCCTTTTGCAGGTATTCGCCGATCCTTATGCCGGACTCCTCGGAATGGATGAGGGAAATGGCGGCACAGGACAGCAGGAGGAAAACGAGGGGTTTTTTCAATGGATTCTCCTGATGCGTACGATAACGGAAGCCGTGCCGGCCTTCAAGCTCAGGCTTGATCCGACAGGCTTGCCGAGGCAGGGAACGATGCATGGAACGGCCCTGTCTTCCCATGCTACGATGCCGGCATGAAGATCCTATTCGTCGGCGGCACGGGCAACATCTCGTCCGCATGCGCCGCGCGCGCGCTGGACCTGGGCCATGAGGTGTTCTTCCTCAACCGCGGGAACCGTCCCGAGCGCACCCCGGCGGGGGTGGAGACCGTCCGGGCGGACATCCGCGACGCCGCGGCGGCGGACAAGGCCCTCGGCGGCCGCCGCTTCGACGCGGTGGCCGATTTCACGGCCTTCGTCGCGGCCCACGTGGAGACGGCCTACGCCCTGTTCCGGCAGCGGACGGCCCAGTACGTCTTCATCTCCTCGGCGTCGGCCTACAGGAAACCGCCGAACAGCTGGATGATCAGCGAGGCGACGGACCTGTGGAATCCGTACTGGCAGTACGCGAGGGACAAGATCGCCTGCGAGGCGTTCCTCATGGAGCGCCACAGGAAGGACGGCTTCCCCGTCACGATCGTCCGGCCGAGCCACACCTACTCCGACGGCATGCTTCCGTCCAGTTTCGGATCCGGCGGATTCACGGTGGCGGCGCGGATGCTCGCCGGGCAGGCCGTGATCGTCCACGGGGACGGCTCGTCGCTCTGGACGATCACGCACGCGGAGGACTTCGCCCCCGCCTTCGTGGACCTGCTGGGCAATCCCCGCGCCCTCGGGGAGGTCTTCCACATCACCTCGGAGGAGGCGCTGACCTGGGACCAGATCCACCGGACCGTCGGGTACGCCCTCGGCGTGGAGCCGAAGATCGTCCACATCCCGTCGGACTTCATCGCGGAGGCGGCCCCGGCGCGCGGGGCGGAGCTCCTGGGCGACAAGACGTACAGCGCCGTGTTCGACAACTCGAAGATCAGGCGCCTGGCGCCGAACTACGGCCAGCGCGTCCCCTTCAGCGCCGGGATTCGCCGCTCCGCCGCGTGGTACGAGAGGCACCCGGACCGGAAGGTGCGCGACCCGAAGATCGACGCGGAGATCGAGACGATCCTCAAGGCGTGGAACGCCTGAAGATGCTCCGCACGGTCCTGTAGGCCATCTTCGGCCTGCGGTACTCGTCCAGGGTCCCCTTGTCGTTGATGCCGCGGGGCCGGCCCAGGGCGTAGGAGGAGGCGTAGGTGCGGCAGTCGCAGAACTGCCAGATGGAGATGCCCGCGTATTCCGGGCGTTTCACGATCTGGGAGCACGCCTCGGCCAGGTAGTCGGACTGGTAGTCTTCCGTCCAGTGGGCCGACAGCGCGTCGCGCCAGCCGTAGATGGCCCCAGCCCCCATCTCGCTGACGATCACCGGCTTGTCCGCCAGTCCGCGCTCCCTGAAGGAGGCCGTCAGGCGGTCCAGGAGGGGGGAGATCTCCCCCAGCGGCCGCACGGCCTCCCTGTCCTGGGCATACCAGCCGGGATACTGGTTGACGCTGATCAGGTCCACCAGGTCCAGGCAGATGTCGTCGAACGGGAACATGGTGGCGTAGGTCACCAGGCGGGAGGAGTCCTCCCGGCGGATCGTCTCCGCGAGCTCCTGGTACAGGGCGCGCGAGCCGGGATGGTTGCTCTGCCCCTCGTTGAGGAAACCCCAGAGGATCACGGAGGGATGGTTGTAGCTGTTGTGGACCATCCTGCGGGTCTGCTCCACCTGCTGCCTGTGGAACTCCGCGTCCAGGAAATGCCTCTCCCGCTGGCCCCAGCCCATGCTCTCCTCGAAGACAAGCAGGCCGCATTCGTCGCACAGGTCCAGCCAGCGGGGATCCTGCGGGTAGTGGCTTCCGCGCACGAAGTTGCACCCGAGGTCCTTCAGGTACTGCATGTCCTGGACAAGCTGCGCGAGCGGCAGGGCCGGACCGTACTGCATGCTCGCCTCATGACGGCAGTAGCCCAGGAGCTTCACCGGCTCCCCGTTGAGGAGGACCCTGCCCTTCTGCGCCTTCAGCGTCCGCAGGCCGAAGCGCTCCTCCACAGTGTCGACGGCGGAGCCGTGCGGGCCCGGCAGGGAGACGCGGACCGTGTGCAGGCGGGGATTCTCCGGGGTCCACGGCGTCCTGTCGGCTGACTTGAGCGAAGCCAGGAAGGACCCGTCGTTCATCCGGCGGAAGCGCAGGGCTTCGGCCGGCGCGCCGTCGAAGCCGACGAGCAGGGAGTCGCCCTGCCAGGGGCTGCCCGCGAGGAACGCCCGCAGGTTCACGCGGCCTTCCGCCAGGTCCTCCACGGTGACCCGCACGCGGTCCACGTACGTGCCGGGAACGTCCATGGACTCGACGGACCGGAAGATGCCGCCATAGGCGTAGAAGTCGAAGAACTGCTCCTGAAGGGGTACGCGCTTGAAGTCGAAGCGGTTGTCGATCAGAACCACGATCTCCCGACGATCGCCGGCCGTGGCCGGCAATTCCACTGAGAAGCCCGAATAGGGAAAAGCCCCCTGGTACAGGGGTTTCCCGTCGGAGTACACCCGGCACCACATCCCGAGTCCGTGGAACCGCAACAGGCCGCGCTTCCCCGGCGTCGAGGCGACGAAGGTCCTGTAGGCCACGGTCCCGCGCTTTCCGGCATAGGCGGGCATGGCGTCGAAGGCGCTGGGCACGCTGATGCGGTCGGAAAAGCGGATGCCCCCGACTTCGATGGCGTCCAGGTCGACGCAGTCGCCGAGGAACTGGAAATCCCAAAGGCCGTCCAGGCATTGCACGTGGCGCATCGGGTACAGCGGATAGGCGATCATCGTGGAACCTCCCGGTATGCGGATCACTGTATCCATCCGCCTGAACTTTTACAACGCGACGGCTCCATTTGGAGAACGCGGGAATGCACGGGACGCCTGCAGTTTTTCCGGCCTATGGATTGTCATTCCGCCATGAATAGAATATATTCTATTCATGGCGACAACGGTGCACATACCAGAGGATCTGCTCACTAAAATCGATGCCACGTCAGAGGATCTTGGCATCAGCCGCAACCGGTTCGTGATTCAGGCCTGCGCCGATGCCCTGGAACGGCAGGCGGGCTCCTGGCCCAGGGGATTCTTCGACAAGCTGTTGTCCGAGCCTGATCAGGCGATCCTCAAGGAGGCGACGGAGGAGATGGAGATCGGCATCCGCCTGGCACGCAGGAACCGCGGCACGCCGCATCCATGAAATGCGTCCTCGACGCGACGGCATTCTCCGCAGCCATGCGCCGGGAGCCCGCAATGATGGAGTTCCTCAGGTCCAGGAAACCCGGGGAGGTGGCGACGGTACCGCCCGTTGTCGCGGAGATCGAATACGGCATCCGCCGCGTCGAGGCGGATTCCAGGAAACGCATGCTTCTGGAAAGGGAAAGGGACCGCCTTCTGGGCATCCTGCGGGTGCTTCCCTGGACGCCGGAAGCCTCGATCCTTTTCGGATCGCTCAAGGCGGACCTCGAAACGAAAAAAAAGGCCGTCGACGACCTCGACGCCATCGTCGCAGCCATCGCCGCAACGCACCAGGCGGAGGTCATCACGGCCGATCCCGGGCGTTTCCGCGGGATCCCCGGGGTCGATTCAAGGCATTGGGGGTAGCGGCCCCCCCCGCTCAGACCAGCTTGTACTGCCTCACCGTGTCCTTGAGCAGCGTGCGGCTGTCCTCGGACAGCGGCTTGAACGGCCGCCGGCTTTCCCCGATGGGGCAGCCGAGGAGGGACAGCACGTACTTCTCGGCCAGGAACACGGAGCCCGTCTTGATGAGGGCCGCGAGGATGCCGTTGGCCTCGCCCTGGATCCTGCGGGCCGTGGCCAGGTCCCCGGCGTCGTAGGCCTTCTTGATGGCGAGGAACTTGTCCGCCATGAAGTTGAACGTGCTGCCGATGGCCCCGTCCGCGCCCATGACCAGGCCCGACAGGAACATCTCGTCGAACCCGTTGTAGATGATGAGCTTGGGGTCGTGGGAGCGCATGCGCTCCAGCTGGTAGAAGTCGTTGGAGGTGAACTTCACGCCGATCACGCGGGGATCCCGCCGCAGCTCCGTGATGATCTCCTCGGTGAGCGCCACGCCGGACAGCGAGGGGATGTTGTAGGGGATGATCCTGGCGCCGGTCTCACGCGCGAGGTCCAGGTAGTAGTCGATGATCTCGCGCGCGCTGAACTTGTAGTAGAAAGGCGGCAGGGAGGAGACGGCGTCCACGCCCTGGGAGACCGCGTGCTTCCCCAGGTCCACGGAGAGATCCGTGCCGATCGCGCCGGCATGGCAGATGATGGACACGCGTCCCGCCACCTCGCTCACGACGATCTCCAGCACCCGCTTGCGCTCCTCGTGGCTCAGGAGGAAGGCCTCCCCGGTGGAGCCGCACACGTAGAAACCCTGGACGCCGGCCTTGATGTTGCGGTCCACAAGGGCGCGCAGCGCCTTCTCGTCGACCGCGCCTTTCGCGTCGAAGGGCGTGAGCAGCGCGGGGAAAATGCCGGTAAGCGAATGCATGGAATCCTCCTTCGGATGAGAGCTTCAATGTAGTCGGTCTACCCCGCGCGGGTCAAGGATCGCTCCATTCCGCCCCGACGGCCCCGGCCAGAATGCGGTACACGTCGGTGTCGTCGATGAGGCGCGTGCCCGGATACCGGAGGCCGGCGAGGGATTCCACGAGGCCGCTTCCGGCGCCCATGGCGGACAAGGTCACAGGCTCGTTCGTGTGGCCCCGCGAGCCGTAGGTCACCTCGCCGCCCGGATAGCTCCACGCGGCGGCCGCGTCCTGGACCTGGGCGGGCAGGGCGCCGGCCCCGAGCGCGGGGGCGTCGGTGAGGCGCACCAGGCCCGTGGCATGGTCCGCCGTGACGACAAGCAGCGTGTTGCTCCAGTCCATCGCGTCGTCGGGCCGCTCCACATAGGAGACCGCGGCGCGGACGGCGGCCTCCAATCCCGCCATGGCGCGGATCATGCGCGCGTAATCGTTTTGATGGTTGGCCCAATCCACGTCCCCCTGCTCCGCCATGAGGAACAGGCCGTCTCCGTCGCGGGACAGGACGGTCAGGGCGGCCACCACCGCGTCCGCCAGGCCGGGATTCTCCCCGGCGGAGCCGCCCTCGAGCTCGAAGGCACCGTCCGCGCCGCCGAACAGGCCAAGGAGCCGCGCCCCGCCCGGAAGTCCGTCCGCCGCGGCGCGCAGGGCGGCCCCGCCGTCCCGGCCCGCGGTCCGCTCCACGATCACGAGGCCCGCCTCCGCGCGGGCGGCCTCCAGGGCAGCCGCCGTGAAGTACGCCGCGTTCCACCCCGGGTGGCCGCCGCCCACGGCCACTTCGGGCCCCGCGACGGACAGGATCTGGGATGCCAGGCCCGCGTAGTCGCCGCGGTCCGGGCCATGGGCGACGAAAGCCGCGGGCGTGGCATGGTTGAACGGCACGGTGGTGACGACGCCCACGGAGGCCCCCGTCGCCGAGCGGAAGCGCTCCGGGAAGGTCTGGAGCGCCCCGCCCGCGGGATCCCCCCGGCGCCAGGAGACGCGGCCGGCCTCCGTCTTGACGCCCGTGGCCATGGCCGTGGCCGCCGCCGCGGAATCCGTGGCGCTGAACAGGAGATAGGCGGCATCCCCCCCGCGGTCCACGGGAAACGGCGCCGATCCGCCCCGGGCGGGATCGAACCCCACCAGGGGATCCGCGCCCGCCTCCTCAAAGGCGGCCGCGCCCAGGGCAGCGGCGTAGGCGTCGTAGCTCGTCACGTCCCAGGTCACGACGTGGCATCGGTGCGGGAAGGAGTGCCAGGAAAGCCCTTCATCCCTTCCATAGAGGTAGCGGCTGGCGGCCACCTCGTTCTCCATCTGCATGCCGTCCCCGATGAAAAGGATGACGTGGCGGGCCTGGCCGGTGTCCCGGCCCGGCCCGGGGCCGCAGGAAAGCAGCAGGAGGAAGGCCGGAAACAGGGCCGCGCGACGCCTCATGATCCCAGGATCGCGCCGTCGGCCGCCCCGTTGCAAGAGGGGCTGTCCGCCCTGCGGCTCCGCCTTCAGTCCGCGTCGACCGCGGGAATCCAGGAGGCCACGGCGCAGAAGGCCGTCAAGGCCAGGGCCAGGACGAGGGTGATGCCGATCGGCGCCGCCTGGAGGGCCCAGGCCACCAGGATGGGGAACACGATGCCGCGGACGCCCTGGATGAACTTGAAGCCGTTCACGTACAGGACCACCTCACCCTCTCCGGCCAGGTTGGCCAGGGCGGTCTGGGAAGCGATGGTGAATCCCGTGGCGGCGATGCCGTAGATGAAGTTTCCGATCCCGATGACCGGCGCGCCCCAGGCGCCCAGGGAACCGATGCCGGCCAGGCAGAAAAAAACGCCGGCCGCCGCCGCCGTGGTGAAGCAGAGGCGGAAGTTGGACACGCCGCCCCGGAAGCGGAGGAACGGGGTGATGGCCAGGGCTGCGGCGATCATGCCCACGGTGTTGGAGGCGGAAAGCAGGCCGACGGCGAACTCCGACATGGCGTAGCGGCGGTACAGCGCCACGTCGATGGCGCTGATTCCGGTTCCCATCCACGCGAACACGACCATCAGGACGACCAGGCGCATGAAACGCCTGTTCCGCGACAGGACGCGGAACATCCCCCGCAGGCCGACGGGCTCCGCCCCTCCCCCGCCGCGGACCGGGATCCTCTGGAAGACGAAAGCCCCGGCCGCAAGGAATCCGGCGCCGCAGAGCAGGACGGGCAGGTGCCCGCCCGTCCCCTCGCCCAGTTTTCCGAAAAGCGGCGACATCAGGGCCGCGCCCGCCGAAAGGATCATCCACCGGAAGCTGAGCTTCCGGGGCCGCTCCGCGACGGCGTACAGCCGGACCAGGAACGTGTCGTACTGGGCCAGGAGAAGGCCGTAGGAACAGAGGATGCCCGTCGTGAAGATGCAGTACGGAACCGCGGACCGTTGGAAGGCGGCCGCGGCCATGAGCGCGGCGGATCCCGCCAGGAGGGCCACGATGATCCGCCTCTGGTCCGCGCCCGCCGACCATGCGGAAAAGAACGCGTTTCCCAGGAGCCCCAGGTAGACCGCGGAGTTCATGAATCCCACCCAGGCCATGGGAGCGTCGAACCGGTTGACGGCGATGTAGGGCAGGATCGCGTTCAGGGCGACGAACGGGGCGAATCCCAGGACCGCGCTGCCGACGTCGAGGCGGAAGGCGGGGTTCCGGGTGAGCCGGGATTTTTCCGGTGTGGGCACGCGCTGCATCGGCGGCTACCATAGCACGGTCCGGGCGATAGAAGAACCACCCCAGACACGGTAGTCCGTGGCCCCAGACACGGTAGTCCGTGGCCCCAGACACGGTAGTCCGTGGCCCCAGACACGGTAGCCCGTGGCCGGCCTTCAGTGCCAGAGCGCCTGCACGGCCAGGAGCACGGCCATCCCGGTGACGATGGAAAGGATCACGCTGCGGGTCTTCCAGGCCACAAGGGCCGCGACCGCCGCCGCGGCCAGGCGCGGATTCCAGGGAGTGAAGGCCCCGTCTCGCACCAGGACCTCGGGAAAGACGATGGCCGTGAGTACCGCCGGCGGCACGAAGCGCAGCGCCCGTTCCACGATCCGTGGGGGCCGCCAGCGGTGGAGCACGCCGATGAAGGACAGGCGGATCAGGAATGTGATCAGGCCCGCCGCGGCCATGACGGGCCAAATCCGGCTCACCGCCGGCCTCCCGGGCCTTCGGCGAGCAGGCCCGCCGCGATGCCGGCCACGGCGGCGGCCACGAGTCCCAGCTTGAAGGGAAGCCCGCTGGCGACCACCGCGGTAACGCCCGCGGCGGCGGCCGCGACGACGGTGGCCCGGTCGCGCAGGACGGGCACCACCAGGGCGATGAAGGTCAGGGCCAGGCTGAAGTCCAGCGACCACGCGGAGGGGATCTGGGCGCCCAAGAAGATGCCGACGGCCGTGCTCGCCTGCCAGGCCGTCCAGAGCGCCAGTCCCGCACCGAGGAAGTACCAATGCCCCCGCTCCCGCGCCTCCTGCGGAGCGACGACGAAGCGGGAGATCGCCACGGCGTAGGCCTCATCGGTGAGCAGGTAGGACAGGAGCGCCTTCCAGCGGGGCCCGAGACGCCGGAAGTACGGGGACAGGGAGGCGCTGTAGAGGGCGTGGCGGAGGTTCACCACCAGGACCGTCAGAAGCAGGACCCAGGCCGGCGCCGCCTGCGCCGCCAGCTGCACGAAGAGGAACTGCGCCGAACCGGCGAATACGATGGCCGACATCGCCTGGGCCGCCCCGGCCTCGAGTCCCGCGCGCAGCGCGAGAACGCCGTAGATCATGCCGAGGGGCGCCACCCCGACAAGTATGGGCGCTTCGTCGCGGAGACCGCGCAGGAACTCGATGGACGCTTCCCTTCCCATGGATGGACCGGATTCTACACGGTGGCGGCCGCCGGTGGATAGGCCGGAGGCCGTACGCGGCAGTCCCGGAGGCCGTACGCGGTGACGTTTTTCCCGGGTACCCGTGTTATAGTATGCGGGAGAGACAAAGGTACGGAACGTGGCGTTGGACGTCGAAGCCCTTTACCGCAAATACGGCCCCATGGTGCTGCGCAGGTGCAGGAAGCTCCTGTGCGAAGAGGAGGCCGCTCTGGACGCCATGCAGGAGACCTTCGTGCGCTGCCTGAAGAACCAGCGGAAGCTGGACGAGCGGGCGCCATCCAGCCTGCTGTACTGCATCGCGACGAACGTCTGCCTGAATGTCATCCGCGCCCAGAGGCGCCGCGGAAGGACCCTCGGCGACGAGGTCCTGGCGGAGATCGCCTCCGCGGAGGACGTGGAGGGCGCCGCGCTGGCCCGCACCGCCCTGGACGGGATCTTCGGCCGTGAACGGCCTTCCACCCGCACCATCGCCGTCCTGCACTACGTGGACGGGATGACGCTGGAGGAGGTGGCGGAGCACGCGGGCCTGTCCGTATCGGGCGTACGCAAGAGGTTGCGCACGCTCCGGACCAGGGCCCTTGCCGCCGCATCGGACGGACCGCCCGCTCTCCCGCGGTAGGAGGCTTGCCGATGGAACGGGATACCGGGAAGGTATCGGATCTCCGCCTCGAACAGTTCTCCCTCGGGGAACTGGCTCCGGGAAAGGCGGAGGAGATCCGAAGGGAATTGGAAACGGATGCCTCGCTGCGGAGCCGGCTTTCCGAGATCGGGAGGTCCGACGCCGCGGTGCGCGGCGCCCATGAGCCGGCCGCGATGGGCCGGGCCATCCGGGAACGCGGGAAGCGCCTGCCGGGCGGATCCGGATGGCGCCGGCGGGCCAGGCCGCTCTACCTGGCGGCTCCCGTGCTCGCCATGGGCCTGCTGGCGCTCACTTTCCTCATCGCGCGGGACGGCGGTCCCGTACGGATGGAAAGCGCCGCCACGCGCCTGAAAGGCGGAGCGGCGCATCTGGCCGTGTTCCGCAGGATGGCGGACGGGGTGGAGGAATTGAAGGACCGCTCCGCGGCGCGCCGCGGGGACGTCCTGCAGATCGGCTATCAGGCGGCGGAGGACGCCTACGGGATCATCGTCTCCCTTGACGGAAGGGGCACGGTGACCTTCCACATGCCCGGAACCGCGGCAGGCGGCATGGAAAAGTCCCCCGCCCTGGACCGCCGGGGCGAGGTGCTCCTGTCGTTCGCCTATGAGCTGGACGACGCGCCATCCTTCGAACGGTTCTTCCTCGTCAGCTCGGCCGCCCCGTTCGACGCGGGCACGGTGGAGCGCGCGGTCAGGGACCTGGCGGTCCGCACGGACGCGTCCACGGCGGCCCTGGCTCTCCCCAAAGGCCTGCGGCAGTCCTCTCTGCTGCTTCGCAAGGAGTAGATCCCATGACCTTCAGGAAAACGTTCGCCGCGGCCGTGACCGCGCTCTTCTGCATCCTTCCACTGGCCGCCGAGGAGGCCTCGCAGCTCCTGGTGCGGCGCTTCGCCCTCGTGGTGGGGGCCAACGACGGCGGCCCCGGCCGCGTCAAGTTGAAGTTCGCCGCTTCCGACGCGGAGGCCTTTGCCGGAGTGATGCGGCAGATGGGAGGCGTGGAGGAAAGCGGCCTGGTCCTCCTGCGGGATCCCACCCTGAAGGGCTATGAGGAGGGGGTGGCCAGGGTCCGCGACATCGCCGAGGAGGCCCGCAAGGAGGGGGAACGGCGGGAGCTTGTCTTCTATTATTCCGGACACTCGGACGAGACGGGCCTGATCCTCAGCGGCCGGACGGTGAGCTACGAACGGATCCGCCAGGACCTCGCCTCGATCCCCGTCGACGTGCGGGTCGCGGTGCTGGACTCCTGCTCCTCGGGCGCCCTCACGCGGGCCAAGGGCGGCGTCCAGAGGCCGGCGTTCCTCTTCGACGCCTCCACCGACATGAAGGGCCACGCGTTCCTCACCTCCAGTTCCGCCGAGGAGGCGGCGCAGGAATCGGACGCCATCGGGGCCTCCTTCTTCACGCACTTCCTCGTCTCGGGCCTGCGCGGCGCCGCCGACAGCACCGGAGACCGCGTGGTGACCCTCAATGAGGCCTACCATTTCGCCTTCAAGGAGACGTTGGCCTCCACGGAGAGCACGCAGTTCGGCCCCCAGCATCCGGCCTACGACATCAACCTCACCGGCTCCGGAGACCTGGTACTCACCGACCTGCGGGCCGCCACGGCGGGCCTCGTGATCCCCGAGGAGGTCTGCGGAAGGCTGTACATCCGCAGTGCCAGGGGCTCCCTGATCGTGGAGCTGGAAAAACCCTCCGGCCAGCGGGTGGAGTTCGGGCTGGAGCCGGGCACCTACACCGTCACCGTCGACGCGGAAGGCCGCAGGTCCCAGGCCACGGTGCGGATCGCATCGCGGAACACGCTCGTGCTGAACCCCTCCTCCCTCTCCCCCATCGCCTCCGCGCCCACGAGGGCCCGCGGAAACCCGGATGCGGGGGAGGACGGCGAGGCGGCGGACCGCCTTCCCGCCGACGTGGCCTCCGTGGTCCGCGACGCGATGGAGATCGCCAGGGACGCCGTGGACACGGCCAGGGACGCGGTGACCGGCGCCATGGGCGACAAGGACGAGGCGCTGCGCAAGGCGCGGGAAAAAAACGCGGCGGCCGGGGAAGAACCCAAAGAGAAGCCGGAGCCCGCACGGCAGGAGGATGCCGGGACCGTTCCCGTGGAACTGATCCACGTCTCCTTCCTTCCGGACATCCTCTTCGGGGGCCGGCCCGCGGCGACGCGCCGCATCCTGTCGATCAACCTCCTGTTCGGGGCCGGGGACAGCGTGGCGGGCACGGACCTGAGCAGCCTGGGAAGCCTGCTCCTGGGGGACATGGCGGGTTTCCAGGCCTCCGGGATCATCAACTTCGTCGTCGGCGGGGTCGCCGGGGCGCAGCTGGCCGGAATGGTGAACTTCGACCAGGGGTCCGTCGACTTCCTGCAGGCGGCCGGATGCGTCAACATGGTCTGTGGAAGCCTGCACGGAAGCCAGTTCTCAGGCATGGCCGGCGTGGTCGGCGCGGACCGGGGGGACGTCAATGGCCTGCAGGCCTCGGGAATCGTCTCCTTCGCCAAGGACGGGGTGCACGGCATGCAGCTTTCCGGGATCGGGGGCGTCACCCTGGGGGACGTGGACGGGGCACAGGTCTCCGGGATCTTCGGCGTCACGCCGGGAAGCGTCCATGGCGCGCAGGTCTCCGGGATCATCGGCGTCGCCGCCGGGGAGGCCTACGGAGCGCAGGTCTCCGGGATCGCCAACTGGACGGGCGGGGCGATGAACGGCGCGCAGGTCGCCGGCATCTTCAACCGGGCGCAGTCCGTGAACGGTCCGCAGGTCGCTCTCCTCAACATCACGGGCGACGTGAACGGGGCGCAGGTGGGCCTGGTCAACATCGGCCGGGACGTGAAGGGCACCCAGGTGGGCCTGGTCAACATCTCACGTCAGTTCGACGGCATTCCCGTCGGCCTGCTGAACCTCGAGGAGAAGGGCCGGCAGGGCGTCGAGGCGTGGTGGGACCTCGACGGGTCGGCACACGGCGCCATCGCCATCGGCACGCGGTCCGTGTACACGATCCTCACGGCCTCCTGGATTCCGCAGAGCGATCCCGTCTCCTGGTCCTGGGGAGCGGGATTCGGCATGCACGCGGACCTGGGAGGGCTGTTCCTGGAGGGGGACGTCACCTCCAACAACATGCACGTGGGAACGGAGAACTGGCTCTATGGAGGCGTGGACCGGATGATGCCCATGGGCCGGATCCAGCTCGGGCTGCCCCTGGGCAGCCGCGCCGCGGTCTCCGTGGGCCTCGCGCTCCGGCTCACGACGCCCTACACGTATCAGGTGCCGGGCGTGCCGGAAGGAAACGAGTACTACCTCTCGCCGAGCGGGTTCTTCAGCGTCAGGCTATAGGGAAATGCCATGAGAAAAGCGGACCGTCTGACTGTCGCGGCGGCTTTCCTGTTGACGGCGGCCGTTTCCATGGCCGATGGCGGGGGCGGAATCATGGGCGGCATGGAGCATTACGATTCCAAGTACTCCAGCGCGGACCTCGGGACGTCCCTCATCGGAGGCTACGGATACGGAACGTCAGAGGACGGGGAGCGCACGGGGGGATTCGGGCTGGCCATGTTCGGCATGAAGGACTCGCCGGGCATGGCGGGAGGATTCGGCGGCCTTCTCCTGGGCAGCGAGGCGAACCTCGGGCCCCTGCAGCTCGCCCTGGACCTGCTCCTGGGCGTCGGCGGCGTCTGGCAGCATGAGGCGGACGACGACGGGACCGGGGGCGGCATGATGGCCGCCTACGGCGAAATCGACCTTTCCCTGGGGATCCGCCTGACCCGCTGGATGCGGCTCGCGGCCTACGCGGGTTTCCAGGGATTCGGGAACCTGTTCCCTGGCGAGCCTTTCCGGTCCCTGCTCTACTACGCGCCCGTGATCGGCGTGCGCGTCGCCTGGGGAAGCTTCTAGGAGGCGGAAAGGTCGAAAGGCAGCCGCAGCTGCCCCGGCTCCTCCTCCCTCCGCCGGCATCGGGATCCGGGAGGTTCCGCGTAGCGCCGCAGCCTCCGCTCCAGGGCGGCCAGGCCGATGGAGGCCCGGCCGAGGGCCAGGCCAAGCTCCTCCTGGATGGAATGGACAAGGGCCCGCGGGGGACGCGCCGCGCGGGAGAAACCCCAGGCGGGATCCTCCCGCGCTTCTGCCAGTTCCCCCAGCAGGAGTCCGGTCCTCTCCCGGCATTCGTCCCGCATCGCCTCCAGGCGCGACACCGAGGACAGGTCCGTGATGCCGCCGCAGTCCACGTCGCAGAGGGCGCCGATCAGCTCCAGTTCCCTCAGGTCCCCGTCGCGGTAGGCGGCCTGCACCCGGTTCCAGGCATCGCGCAGGCGTTCGGTGGGAGCCGGGTTGAAGTCGGGGTGCAGGCGCCGTACCAGGAGCCGGTAGAGGCGTTTCAGTTCCGCCGGCGAGGCCGCCTCCGGTTCCTCGGGGGGCCCCTCGGGATCCGGGACGTCAAGGCCCAGCACGTCCCGCTTGAACTCGGAGAGCAGCCTGTCATGGACGGACTCCTCCAGGGAGAACGGGTCCAGGGTCGTGGTCCTCGACAGGAAGCGCACGAACAGGTCCCGGATCTCCTCCTCCGACAGAAGCTCCGCCTCCTCGTCCGCGCAGCCGTCCCCGTCCGCGCAGTCCCGGATGCGCCCCGCGCTGTCTCCGTCGTCCGTTTCGCCGAAAAGGTCGGCCCTGGCCCCATATGGATCGGCCTCCCCGTCGCCGCCGATGCCGCCGTCCCACGGCCCGCACAGATCGGGGTGCTCCCGCAGCTCCTCCGCCATCAGCCACGCCCCGTGGGAATCGAGCCGATAGGCTTTCTTCAGCCGCCGGATCTCCTCGATGCGCCGGCACAGGTCCGCGGAGCGCTCCTCAAGGTCGCGCAGTCGCGCCAGGTCCGCGGCGAAGGTCGCGTGGTACCAGCGTTGGTAGAGGGGCTTGTCGCCCTCCTCGAAGACGCGCATCTCGGACTGCGCCTTGTCGAGGGCCCGCATGGCTTTGCGGACCTCCACGACGGCCCTTTCCCGGATAGGACCGTTGTCGATGAGAAGCAGTGCCGTCTGACCCGCCGCCGGCCTCACCGGCGCGCGGCATGTGTCCTTGTGTCGTTGCATCATGACCTGTTTCGTCCCGCGGGAGGTCCCCGGGAACGCGCAAGAATAGTGACGGGCGCCGCGAGGGTCAAGCCCGCGACCGGCCGCGGTCAGCCGAGGAACAGGCCGCCGTAATACGGGCTGGGCAGCAGGATGCCGCCGCTTCTGCCGTAGAAATCGCCGTCCAGCCTGAAGACGCCGTCCTTCATGCACGTCCAGGACGCCCCATGGCACGGATGACGCGTCTTCAGCAGGTCCCATTCGAGGTAGTTCTGATGCCCGTTGGACTCCAGGACCCCGATCTTCATGCCGGGAAGGGGCGGAAGACGCGAAGCGACGTTCTTGTTCCAATCGACCAGGATCGGACTGACGGTGAGGTCGGCGCAGAAGCAGGGAACGCCACTGTCGAAGGCGATCTTGGCCATGCGGAAGCTCACGCTCAGGGTCTTGGCGATCGGCTTGAGCGCCACGGCGCCGTAGCCCAGCGCGATGCGGTCCAGGACGTCCTCCTCGCAGTGGGCGCTTTCATCCGCCGCGATGCGGACCGGGACGTCATGCACGTCCTCCCGCATCTCCTCGGGAAACGGCTCCTCGAGGATCGCGATCCTCTCCAATGCCCCCATGGACCGCGCCCGCCGGAGGAACTCCAGGAGGCAGTCCTTGGAGGGATACCGCCCGTTGGCGTCCAGGTAATAGGAGACATGGCCGCTTTCCGTATGGGCAACGGACAGATCCCCGGCCAGCCGGTGGATGGCGGCGAGGCGCGCCGCATCCCAGGCGATCATTTTTTCCGGATCCCCGTCCCCCTCGGGATCCGAGCCGATCTTGATCTTGAGGAAGAAGTTGCCGTCCTCGAGGATCCGCCGGATCTCGGCCTCCCCCATTCCGTAGGTGATGAGCGGAACGGCCGCCAGCATCCCGTGCCTGCAGGGGAAGGCCGCGGCGCAGTCGGCCGGGATCAGCCCGTCGAAATCGGAGATCCCGTTCTCCGCGGCGTACAGCTGGTGGAGCGCATTGTCGACGGAAACGAGCGCATTGAGCACGAAGGTCTTGGCAAGCGCCGCGTCGCCCGTCACCCGTTTTCCGTACGCGCAGGCGGAATCGAAGATCCCCATGACCGCCGCGTACGGGTCGCTGAAGGAGAGCCCCTGCAGGCTCCTCGAGACGAAATCCGTCACGAGGAACATCAGGCAGTTCCCCGAGTTCTCCCCGTAGGCGGCGAACACGTCGGCGTCGGACCACAGGACGCTCTGGACGCCCAGGCCGATCCCGACGGCCCCCCCCCGCCGCGCAGCCTCGTGGCCACGTGCCAGAGCTCGCGGACGTACCTGCCCTTGAAGCCGAAGGGCGCCTTCAGCGGATAGCGTTCGAAGACGGACGCCGCGTCCCGGATCCGGATCGTCTTCATTCCAGGTAGATCTTCTTGGCGGCGGCGGCATACCCCTTCTCGAACAGGTCGCCGTCGTAGCCCGGATCGTCGTCCGGAATCTCCGCGGTCCGGACCGGCGCCCCTCCCCGTTCGCGGGAAAGGCGCCCGGCCAGCATGATCCGGATCGCGTCCACGAGCTCCTCGGGCCGCGCCGTCCGCCGTTTTCCCGTCTCCAGGGAGTCGCAGATCCGGTCCAGCAGCGCCTGATAGACCTTGCCCATGTCGACCTGGAAGTGGAACGTCCCCGTCGTGGTCATCACGACAAGGACGCAGGGCATCCAGGTCCCCTGGAAGGTGTTGTAGGTCGCGGTCGTACCGTCCGCGAAACGGAGGCAGAAGGTCTCGCACCACTTGCCGTCGTGGACCGCGCGGTTCGCGAACTGCACGCTTTCCGACACGCCGCCGACGAGGCCGCAGATGCTCTCCACGATATGGATCCCGTAGTTGAACTCGTCCACCCCGCAGGTCCCGTACACGTGCATGATCCGTCCGCGCTCCGAGACGGGTTTCGCGAGGAACTCCGAGATCTCCCTGGCGTAGCGCAGGGAGGAGCTGCCGAGGATGACGTGTCCGTCGCGGTCCAGCTCCAGGAGGCGCCTGCAGTCGGCGGCCGATCCGACGATGGGCTTGTCGATGAACACCGGCTTGCCTCTCCGGAAGAAGGCGCCCGCGTAGTCCAGGTGCTTCCCCCAGTTGCATCCCTGGATGAATCCGACGTCCACGCAGTCCGCCAGTTCCTCCACGGTCCGGCACTTCCTCTCCAGATGGAACTTCTCGACAAAGGCATCCACCTCGTCGTCGCCCCGGAATCCGTCGTTGTAGACGGCGACGTAGCGGGCCCTCTGCCCCGCCTGCAGAAGGGCGGCGAAAGCCTTGGGATGGGAGACGTCGATGTTGACCACGCCGATCCGGATCATATTCCCTCCTCGATCCTACGCGAGCTCGTACTCGTCCGCGGAGACGGGGACCGGCAGCCCCCGCTCAAGCGACTGGCCGACCTTGAAGCTGATCACGGCGGCCCGCGCCGCCTTGACAAGCCCGTTCGGGATCGGTTTTCCGTCAAGCACCGCATCGGCGAACAGGTCGATCTCCGTCCGATGCCCCTTGTCCACGCCGTCCAGCCTCGTGGTGACGCAGTTCTGGCCTTCGAATCCGAAATAACGCATCTCCTGGAAGTTGGCGATGTGGATCGCCCTGCCGTCGCAGTAGATCTCCGTGGATTCCTTCTCGAACGCGCCGCAGCCGGCGCTGTTGATCAGCGTCGTGGCGACCGAGCCGTCCCGATAGGCGATGGTCACGATGGCGCTGTCCGGGATCTTCACCTTGCGCGGGTCGAGGAACGTCCCTCCCGCCGCGTAGACGGAGACGGGCGCGGCCTCCACCAGCTCCGACATCAGGTCGAAGATGTGGCAGCCCTCCCCCACGAACCTGCCGCCGCCCACCAGGGGATCGTGGGTCCAGGAGTCCTCCGGGAAGGGGGCCTGGATGCGGTGATAGATCATCCTCTTGTGGGGATCCCCGGCCAGGAGATCCCTCGCCTTGAGGATCATGGGGGCGAGGCCGCGGTTGTATCCCACGGTATAGACCACCCCCGACTCCTTCACGGCGCGCACGACCCGCTTCACTTCCTCCACGCCGAGGGCCATCGGCTTCTCGCAAAGGACGTGCTTCCCCGCCCTGGCGGCCCGCACGGTGAGGTCCGCGTGGGAATCGTGCCTCGTGGCGATCAGCACGGCATCCACCGAGGGATCCGACAGGATCTTCTCCACGTCCGTCGTGGCATAGGCGGCCGCCGTGGCCTGGGCGAGGTCGGTCGCCGCCTTTTCCGACACGTCCATCGTCGCCTGGACCGTGAATTTCGGGTTCGCCTTGATGTTGGGCACGTGCATGCCGCGCACGAATCCGCCGCAGCCGATGATCGCCAACCTGAGTTTCTTCACGCCTTCATCTCCTGTCCGGCCCCATGGCCGTTTTACTGAAACCCCGCTTCCTCATCCCAGGGATTCTTCCTTGAAGTAGAAGAACTGCACCAGGGAAAGGCCGAGGATGATCACGAAAAGCACCACCCCCATCGCGGCCCCCTCTCCCGGCTGGGACTTCACGAAGGAGGTGACGTAGATCTTCCAGAGGATCGTGGACGTGCTCTCCATGGGACCTCCGAAGGTCATCACGTAGATCATGTCGAAGGCCTGGAAGGCCGCGATGGTGGCCAGGATCAGGACGGTCACGACGATCGGCTTGAGCAGCGGCAGGGTGATGCGGAAGAAGATGGGAACCTTCCGCGCCCCGTCGATGCGGGCCGCTTCGTAGAGTTCCTCGGGGACGGTCTGGAGCCCGGCCAGGAAGATGATCATGTAGTAGCCGACGTTCTTCCAGATTCCCACCAGGGCCAGGGACGGAAGCGCCAGGGCGGGGTCGCCCAGCCAGATCCGCGGCTCCATGCCCAGGAGGCCGAGGAAGTAATTCATGACGCCGATCTCCCCGTGGTAGATCCATTTCCAGACCACGCCGACCATGATGCCCGAACAGATGACGGGGAGGTAGTAGAGGCCCTTGAAGAAGGCCTGGAAGGGCGTCCTGATGTTGAGCAGGACGGCGAAGAACAGGGAACCGCAGACCATGAAGGGGACCGTCATGAGCACGTACTGGCCCGTGATGAGCAGGGAACTCCAGAAGCTGGCGTCGTGCAGCAGCGCGGCGTAGTTGTCCAGCCCGACGAAGATGCCCCTGTCGATCGAGGGGAGGAATTGCGTGCTCATCACGAAGGTCAAGACGACCGGCAGGAAGATGAACAGTCCCAGGATGAGCACGCTGGGGGCGATGAAAAGGTAGCTCGCCCTCGCCTTGAACATCCTTCCAAGCAGCCCGTTCTTGTCCATAATGCCCCTTGCAGGGGCCGGGAGGCTCATGCCTCCCGGCCGAAACTCGTCACTTCGCCTTCTTGTAGTAGTCGTCCAGGAGCTTGTTGACCTTGGTCGTGAGCTCCTCGAGAGCCTGATCCACGGGCTGCTTCTTCAGGATGATCTTCTGGAAGGCCACCTTGATCTCCTCGTTGGCCGCGGCGCCCACGGGAGAGGCCGGGACGGTGGGCTGGAACCACTGCGAGTTCTCCACCGCGCGGTTGAAGATCGGGTCGTTCATCTTGGCCTTCATGGCCGCGTCGACGGAGAAGCGCGGCGGGATGAAGCTCAGCTGCTGGTCGATGACCGACATGGCATTGGGGCCGGTGAGGACCTTGATCCAGGCGACGGCCGCCTCGGGGTTCTTGGACTGCTTGAAGGAGCCGAACCCCGCCACGGTGCCGTTGGAGGCGTCGGCCTTGTCCTTCAGCGCATAGGCGAGGCCGACGCGCAGCGAGGGATTGACCTTCTTCCAGTTCGTGATGGCCTGGTTCTGCGCCATGATGGCGACGCACTTCCCCTGCGCGAACACGCCCTCGGAGACCTCCGCGCTCGTCTTGTCCATGTCCGCCGGGTTGACGTACTTCTCCTCCCAGAGCTTGGCGAGGAAGGTGAAGGCGCGGACCGCCTCCGGGCTGTTCAACGTGCACTTCGTCGTGTCCGCGTTGTAGTAGGCGGCGCCGGCCTGGTAGATCCAGTTGGAAAGCTCGTCCACGATGGACGCGTTGGCGGGACCCATCGTGTAGGCCGTGAGGCCGGCCTTCCTGGCCTTGTCGCACAGCTCGAGGAACTCGTCCCAGGTGTGCTGCTTCTCCGTCCAGTCGGCCGGGTAGCCGAGTTTGGCCAGCAGGTCCAGGTTCACGAAATGCGCCACCGAGTTGATCAGCACGGGCAGGTAGCAGAGCTCGTTCTTGTACTTGGCGCTCTGGATGGAACCGGGCTTGAAGTCCTTCAGCTCATCGGCGCTGAGGTAGGGGGTGAGGTCCAGGAGATTCGGATAGAAGAGGGGCTTCATGTCGTCGTTCAGGTAGACGACGTCCGGCGCGGTCTTTCCGGCGATCGCGGTGAGCATCCTGTCCCGGCGCCCGTCCCAGGGGAAGAACTCGACCTCGACCTCGACGTTGGGAGCGGTCTTCTGCAGGTCCGGCAGGAACGACTGGTACATCTTCTGGTCGCTCGCCTCGTCCACGAACTGGAACGCCCAGTGGACGATCTTCACCTTCTTCGCGGCGGCGGACTCCTTCGCGCCGCCCGAGAACGCCGACGACGTGAAGACGAGCGCGAGAAGGGCCACGAACAACAAACCTGTCTTTTTCATCGCAAACACTCCTCCCTTCGGATTCTTGAATATCCAGGCCGACGAAGTCAGCCTTTGACCCCGGACATGGCGACCCCCTGCACGAAGTACTTCTGCAGGAAGACGTAGAGAATCAGGGCGGGAAGCAGGGAAATGAAGGCGGCGGCGCAGCTCAGGCTCCACTCGCTCTGGAATTGTCCATGCAGCGTGGCGAGGCCCACGGGCAGCGTGCGCATCTTCGCCGAAGTCGTCACGACGAGCGGCCAGAAGAAGGAGTTCCAGCAGGAAAGGAACGTGAGGATCGCCACGGCGGCCAGGGCCGGCGTGGTCAGGGGAAAGACGATCCTCCAGTAGATCCTGGCCTCCCCGGCGCCGTCGATCTTGGCCGCGGCCAGCAGCTCGTTCGGGATGGTGTCCGTGTACTGCTTCAGGATGAAAATCGCCACGGGACTGGCCACCTGGGGCAGGATCAGGGCCCAATAGGTGTTCACCAGGCCCAGGCGGGCGACGAGGTTGAACAACGGAAGGCACAGGATGAAATAGGGGATCATCAGGGTGGAGATGATCAGGAGGAAAATCGCCTTCCGGCCCGGAAACTCGGTTTTCGAGAAGGCGTACCCCGCCATGCTCGTCGACAGGAGCGTGAGGACGATGGCGGTGCCGCTGACGATGCAGCTGTTCATGAACCAGGTCGGGAAACGGGAATTATTGAACAGGCGCACGTAGGGGGCCAGGCTCGGGTGCTTGGGAACGAACTCCGGGGGATAGGTGTAGATGCTGCCGCCGTCCTTCAGCGAGGTGGAGAGCATCCAGAAAAGGGGAAACACCGAGACGGCGCCGAAGACGAAGAGGAGGACGGAGACGATCAGGGCATCCCGACGTTCCCCGCGGATGCGCCTCCGACCGGTCCTGTGCATGTCCATCGATGTGGAATCCGTGTCAGCCATCCGTCATTCGTCTCCGTTTGCCCGGGTATTTGTATCATGTTTCCCGGGGCGGCGCTTTGGAGAAAATTGGAAATCTCTTGTATTTTCTTGAAACCGCCGACGGGCCGGCGTGGACAAAAAATTGACAACGGGAAGGGGGCGGTCTATACTCGGTTCCCGATAAACCCATGATCGCCGCGGGTCTGAAAGTATTATGGCTTGCCCGGAGAAGCTACGCCCCGGGGGAGACGGTGGAGCCTCATTTCCACGACTTCTATCATTTCATCTACATCGTGAAGCCCGGCGGCTCCATCGAGATCCAGAAAAAGAGGTACGGGGCGGACCAGGACGTCCTGTTCACGGCCGCGAAGAACACGTCCCACGGGATCTTCCCGGACGGCCGCCTGGTGATGCGGACCCTCGAGTTCAAGGCCATCGTCACGGACGCCCAGCTGAGCCGGGAGCTTCCCGACCTGCCGGTACGGATCGAGGATGCATCGTCGAACGTGAAGGTGACGCTGGAGAACCTGATCGAGGAGGGCGTCAACCGGAGGAAGCACTACCGGGATCTCATCAACGTCAAGTTCGCGGAGCTCCTCATCCACCTGATCCGGGGGGCGGAAAGCGGCGGGGCGGAGGCGGACCGCGGCCGCAACACGGAGGACATGGCGCCGGAGAAGCCGGGCGCCAAGGTGAGCTTCGCTCCCGTCCTGGAATACATGAGGGCCAACATCTCGAAGTGCATGGAGCTGGAGGAGCTGTCCTCCATCCTGAACATGCATCCGTCCTATTTCTGCAGGCTGTTCCAGTACGAGTTCGGCACCCCTCCCATCCAGTACCTGCTTCAGCTGCGGATCCAGTACGCCAGGAGCCTGCTGCTGGATACGCGGCTCACGATCTCGGAAATCGCCTACCGCGTGGGATTCCAATCGATCCACTACTTCAGCCGGTATTTCCACAAGAAGGAGCACCTCTCCCCGGTCCAATACAGGGAAAAGTACCAGGACGAGCACAGCTACATCGTCCTCGAAAAGGACGGATACAACCTCTCGGGAACCCTGCAGGAAGTGCAGGCCCTCATGCGGTCCCCGTCCCGGGGAACTCCCTGATCCTCCGGACGTCCGACAGCAGGTTCCCCCTGTCCAGGAAACGGAGCCGCTGCCCCACCGGGACCTTCCTCATGCCGCGGATGCGCACCTGGAGCCAGCGGGCCTCCATGACAGGGGAAAGCGCCTCCCGTTCCTCCGCACGCAGGGGCCATTCGGCCTCATAGGAGGCGAGCAGGAGACGGCAGGGGCCCGGTTCCAATCCGACGGCCCGCGTGAGCCCGTAGATGTCGGAGGGCCCTTCGGGGGAGTCCGCCGTGCAGAAGAAAAGAAGCGCGTCGGCGACGTCGCGGATCCTTTCCTGGCGGTTGGCCCAATCGAAGTCGAACAACCCCGCCGGCTTTGATGTGATCCCGTCGAACTTCACGTTTCCGGGATGGAAATCGCCGTGGATCACCGCCTGCGGGAGCCTGAAGTAGACCGTGGCCGGAAGCCTCGCGGCAAGCCCCCGCAGCGCCTCCCGCAGGAAACCCAGCAGGCCTTCCGCCCCCGCCGTATCGACTCCCCGCAGATGGAGGTCCAGTTCCCGCAGGAGGCGGTCCGGGTCGTCCTCCCGCTCCTGGCAATCCTTGCGCCGCTCGATGCCGGCGGTGATGCGGTGGAACCTCGCAAGCATCGTGCCGGTCCCGCGGATCATGGCTTCCTCCCCGGGGCGGAACCGGATCCCTTCGATCCATGGCGAGAGCTCGCAGACCCGGTCCCGGAACGGCACCATGGTCCGTCCTTCCGCCCCCGCCAGGGGAGAAGCGACGGGAAAGCCTTCGCGGGACAGGACGGAGAGGAGGTCCTGCTCGAAGCGGACCTGTTCCCGTCCGGCGTGTTCGGCCGCGCGGCATTTCAGGAACAGGCGGCGGTCCCGCAGTTCGACGAGGAAGGAGGCGGACGACGTCCCGTCCTGGGGGACGACCCGCCGCGGGATCTCCGTCAAGCCGTATCCGTCGCGGAGGATTGCCCGGACCTCTTCGACGCCGAGGGGGGCCGCCATCAGGCCATGTCCCTGCGCCGCTGTTCCACGATGCGGGCGAAGTAATCGTCGAGCAGTTCGACGCCGAACTCGCGGGCCATCTCCGGCGCGGAACGGCCCTCGGTTTCCGAGCTGACGAGCACGGAACCGAGCAGCCCGGGGTCCGAGACGAGAACCCCGCGGCCGTACGCCTTCTTCATCGCCTCCAGACGCTGCCAGTTGTAGTCCAGGTGCGCCACGCAGAAATCCAGGTTGATCCGCGCCGTGACCCGGTGGAAGTAGTTCGTGCTCTGTGCGACGGTCTCCCCGACCGGGTTGACCACGGTGCAGGGAAGGCCCTGCCCCACGGAACCGATGAAATAGGCCCGGCACCGGTAGGCCCAGTAGGCCTGCATGAGTCCCCCGTGGTACATGGAGGAGAAGAGGATGAGATCCGGCGCATTGCGGCGCGTCCTCTCGAGGATCTCGTCATAATTCAGGTCGAAGCAGATGGCGCAGGAAACGCGGCCGAAATCGCATTCCATGGCGGGCGAGTCCCTGCCGCAGACGATGCCGTATTCGGTGGCCTCCTCGCGAACGAGGAAGTTCTTGTCGTAGATCCCCGCCACGCGCCCCTGCCGGTCGAGGAGCTGCGTCGAGTTCCGCCAGGTGCCGTCAGGCAGCCCGCGCGCGGCCGAATAGGCGATGTGGCAGCCGTGCTTCCGGGCCAGCGCGGCGAAGAACTCGAGCATCCGGCCGCCCCGGTGGCGGTAATAGGCGAGGCGCTCCTCGACGCCATGCTCCTCGAAGCGGTCGCAGGCCTCCGGAAGCACGATCAGGTCCGGGCGGTCCGGCAGGACCTTTTCGATCTCCGCGCCCCAATGATCCATCATGCGGCACAGGGCGTGCTCCCGGCTTTCCCCTTTTTCCGCCCTGGGCGGCAGGGGAGCCAGCGCGCTTACGACGACCCATCTGGACATGCAGGACCTCCTGAAACGCCCGCGCCGGGCCTCATGCCATCCTGGCGGCCTTCTCCCGCGTGATCTCCCACTGCATCGGCTCCCCCCGGCTCCACCGGTCGAATTCCTCGATCATGGTCCGGCCCTGCCGGTGGACCTCGGGTCCCATGTTCCCCGCCATGTGCGGCGTCAGGATCACATTGGGCAGGGAAAACAGGGGGGACTCCGGCGCGGGAGGCTCGGGATGCGTCACGTCCAACACCGCCTGGAGGTCCTGCCTGTCCCGGAGGGCCTCGATCATCTCCGCCTCGTGGATCACCGCGCCGCGCGAGGAATTGACGAGGCCCGCTCCGGGCTTCATGGAGCGGATGTGCCGGCCCCGGATGAGGTTTTCCGTCTCCGGAAGCCAGGGCGTGTGCACGGAGACGCTGTCGGCCCGGCGGAAAAGCTCTTCCAGGCCGCAGAGTTCCACGCCCAGCGGACCGGCCGTCTCCTGCGTGGCGAACGGGTCGTAGGCGATGACCTTCACGTCCAGGATCCGCAGGAGCTCCCGGAACCGGCGTCCCACCATGCCCAGGGAGACGATCCCCACCGTGGAACCGAATGCTCCCGCAAGGGCATCGTCCTTCGTGAATCCGCGCGCCTCCCGCGTGGCGCGGGCGTAATGGGGAAAGCGCTTGAGGCAGACGATGGTCCATGCCAGGGCGTATTCCGCCACGGCCACCGCGATGGAGCCGTAGGCGCTCGAGACCCGGATGCCGCGGTCCCAGAAGGCGTCGGAGACCACGGGGCGCAGGGATCCCGCCCCGTAGAACACCGCCTTCAGGCGGGGGGCGTGGGAGAGCAATGCTGCGTCCAGGCGGGGAATGCCCCAGCCGGAGAAGAGCACCTCCGCCTCCCGCAGCACGGACGGGTCCTTGGCGACCGTCTCGGCGCTCTGCGGCGGGGCGTACAGGTCCACGCGGGCGCCGATGTCGCGCAGCTCGTCCCCGCCGTAGATCCTGGGCAGGGACGAGGGATCCAGGAGAAAAAGGCCTTTCATCATGCGGGGACCCTACTGCCGGTCCGGAAAAAGAGTCAAGGCCATGGCCGCCGAACGGCTCCATTGCCCCCTTCCCCGATTCCGGCTATCCTTGGGGCCACGGAGGGAGCGCTTCATGAGCCACACGATCCTGTCCTACGGGGAGGTCCTCTGGGACCTGCTGCCCGACGGCCCCATGCTGGGCGGCGCCCCCTGCAATTTCGCCTACCGCGTGAACGAGCTGGGCCACCGGGGCCTCATCGGGAGCCGGGTGGGCGCCGACGAACGGGGCGAAGAGGCGCTGCGGCTCCTGGCCGCGGCCGGGGTGGGCACGGCCCTGATCCAGAGGGATCCGACCCGCCCGACGGGCACGGTCCGCGTGAGCCTGGACGAGGGACGGAACCCGGACTACCTCATCGTACCCGAGGTGGCCTACGACGCCATCGCCGCCGAGTCCGCCCTCCTGGAAGCGGCCGGACGCGCCGACTGCCTGTGCTTCGGGACCCTGATCCAGAGGAGCCCCGTTTCCCGCGCCACGCTGGCGGCCGTCCTGGAGCGCTTCCGCGGGAAGATGCGGATCCTGGACGTCAACCTCCGGAAGGACTGCTGGACGCCGGAGACGGTCCGCCGGTCCCTGGCGCACGCCGACATCCTGAAGCTCAACGACGGGGAGGCTCGGGCTTTGGCGGACGCGCTCCGGCTGGGGGAGACCGAGATCGTGCGGATCGCCAAGGCCCTCCTGCTCGAGACCCGCCTTTCCACGGTCGTGATCACCCTGGGGCCCGCGGGATGCTTCGCGGCATCGCGGAAGGGATGGACGGAGTATGCCCCCGGCTTCGCGGTCGACCTGGCGGATCCCGTCGGCTCCGGGGACGCCTTCACGGCGGCTTTCGCCGTCGCCATGCTGGACGGCAGGAAGGTCCAGGACGCCTGCCGCCACGGCAATGCCCTGGGCGCCTGCGTGGCGGCCCGCCATGGCCCGACGGCGCCCGTACCCGCCGAGGAGCTGGAGCGCATGCTGCGGGAGGGGACCCCGGGCCCGAAGGACCCGCGCTTCTAGGGGGTCCGGCCGGGCGCGGAGGGCGCGCCGGGTTGTTCCCAAAGCGGGCTCCCATTGATATCATGGGCGTTGAGGAGGGGGGCATGAAAAGGAACGCGCAGGTCATCGCGGTGGATTTGGGGGCGTCCGGAGGCAAGCTGTTCGCGGGCATCTTCCGCGACGGGGCCTTCTCGCTCAAGGAAACGCACCGTTTCGGCCACGAGGCCGTCTCCTTCTTCCTGCCTGACCGCGAAGGCCGCGTCGAGGAACGGGCGTTCTGGGACGACACGCTCCTTTATTCCAACATCCTCACGGGACTGCGCGGCTACGCGCGCGATTTCGGGGCGGCCGCGGACTCGATCGGCATAGACACCTGGGGCGCGGACGGCGCATTCGTCACGGCGGACGGCGTGCCCCTGGGCCCCACGTACGCCTACAGGGACCACCGCCTGGACCGCATGATGGATGCGGTGAAGGCCCGCATCGACGCCGGGCGCGTCTACGGGATCACGGGCATCCACTTCCAGCCCTTCAATGTGTCCAATCAGATGCATTGGTTCGTGAGGAACCGCAGGGACCTCCTGCGCAAAGGGGTCCGCTATCTGCCCGTCCCCACCCTGTTCTCCTGGTACCTGGGGGGCGGGATGCAGGTCGACTCCTCCTGGGCGAGCATCACGCAGCTCATGGATTCGAAGAAAAAGAAGTGGAGCCGGGAGATCCTCAAGGCGCTCGAGATCCCGGCGTGGCTCATGCCGCAGATCGTGGAACCGGGGACCTTCGTGGGGGACCTCAGGCCCGAGATCGCGCGCCACGTGGGGCTGAGCGGCGCCAGGATCGTCGCCGTGGCTTCCCACGATACGGCATGCGCCTTCGCCGCGGCGCCCGTGTCCAACCCGGCCCATGCCCTGATCATCAGCTCCGGGACCTGGTCCCTGGTCGGCAAGCTCATCCGCAAGCCCATCACCACGGCGGAGGCGATGGCGGCCAACCTGAGCAACGAGGGCGGCATCGGCAACATCCGCTTCCTGAAGAACTGCATGGGAACCTGGCTGGTCCAGGAACTGCGCCGCGCCTGGCGCAACCAGGACGGCAGGGAGATGGGCTGGGACGAGATGAACCGCCTGACCGAACAGGGCGCCTCCATGAAGACGTTCCTCGATCCGGACGATCCCGGTTTCTACAACCCCGCCAACATGGAATCCCAGATCGTGGAATACTGCAGGAAAACCGGGCAGACGCCGCCCGCGGATCGGGGTTCCATGCTTCGCGCGGTCTATGAAAGCCTGGCCCTCAAGTACCGGTCGGTCAGCGAGAAGATCGCCGAGGTGAGCGGGAAGCCCAACAAGGTCATCCACATCGTGGGAGGCGGGTCCCGCAATGAGCTCCTCAACCGCTTCACAGCGGAAGCCTGCGGCCTGAAGGTGATTGCCGGTCCGGAAGAGGCCACGGCCGTGGGTAATGCCATGGTCCAGGCGCTGGCCCTCGGGGTGATCGACAGGATGGCCGACGCCCAGGAACTGATCCGCGGCGCGTTCCCTATCAGGGAATACAAGCCTCGGGATACGGCGGTCTGGGACCAGGCTTACGGGCGGTTCCGCGCCATTCTCGCCGGATAAACGGCCCCGCGACCCGACTCGCGGGGTATGCACCCCCCCGTAAGGACAAGTCTTGGCTCTGGACCGGAAAATTTCACCATTATCTGCAATCTTGTCGTTTTTCGGTAATATGGTATATATTTAGAAAGCTCCGAAAGGGGGCGACGGGTGCTTCAAATTTTCCTGAGCGGCTCCATCATCTCCTTCGGCATCCTGATCACGCTGGCCGGCATCATCTACTTCAGGCAGCCCAAGGAACGCGTGAACCGGAGCTTTGCCATGATGTGCCTGCTGATGGCCGTCACCGCGTTCACGGAGGCCACGATGCGCAGTTCCTCCGGACCGGCGGAAGCCCGGGTATGGCTCGCAATCGGCGTGGCTTCCTGGCATTGGGCCGTGACGCTGATGCTCTTCTTCTGCCTTTACTACACGGGCAAGGAGGGAATCCTCAGGAAACGGGTCCTCACCGCGGCGCTCCTTCTGGTTCCCACCGCGCTTTCCATCCTGGAGCTGGCCACGCCCCTGCTCGGCGTCCTGCCCGCGGCGGGCGTCAACGGGTTCGAACGGCGGATGACGGCCGCGGCTCCGCTGCTTCCGTTTGCCGCCGGGTGGGAAATCGCCATCAGCCTCGCCGCGGTCTTCCTTCTGCTGCAGCATCACCTTACGGCAAGGGAACGGATGGCCCGCAGGCAGGCAAGCTGGATCTTGAGCGGTTTCCTCATGCCGCTGGTGGCGGGAGTCCTCACCCAGGGGGTGCTTCCCCAGATGGGGATCCGCATTCCCGCGGTCACGGCCGTATCCGGAGCGTGGCTCGCGCTGTTCGTCGGCGTCTCCATGTGGCGCTACGAACTGTTCCGCCTCGATCCGGCCCAGGCGGCCGACCCGATGCTCTCCGTCATGAAGGAGGCCGTGCTCCTTCTGGACGCCGGGGGCATCGTGGCCTATGCCAACCGGTGCGCGCGCCGGCTCTGGGAACGGCCGCGGCAGAACCTGATCGGAAGTCCCGTGGCGGAGGTCTGCGGCCCCGGCTTCCTCGCGGCGGGCGGCATGGAGAGGCTCCTCGGCGACGACCGGGATTCGGCCGTCGAGATCTCCTGCACCGCATCCGACGGCACCGCGGTCTCCCTGCTCGCCTCCGCCACGTTCCTGCGCGACGGCCTGGGCGACGTGAAGGGGGCCGTGCTCGTGGCCACTGACATCAGCGGCCTGAAGCGGCTGGAAAACACCCTGCAGGAGAGCCGGCGGATGCTCCGCAACCTCGTGGACAATGGCCAGGCGGGAATCCTCCTGCTCGATACGAAGGGGGTCATCCGGGAGGCCAACGAACCTTTCGCGCGGCGCTTCGGCTTCACCGCCTCCGGCGTCGTCGGCCAGTGCATCTTCTCCCTCTTCCCCGAGGCCCTCGCGCGGGAACGGGGACGCAAGTTCGCGGAAGCCGCGGCCGCCGGCATTCCCATGCGTTTCCAGGACCTGCAGGCGGACCGGCACTGGGAACACCGCCTGACGCCCATCGTCGACGGGACGGGGCGGGTGACGGGCATGACGGTGTTCAGCCTGGACGTGACGGACCGCGTGGAGGCGGAACGCGCCAGGGAGCGGCTGATCGGGGAGCTGCGGGACGCGCTGGCCAAGGTGAAGACCCTGAGCGGCCTCATCCCCATCTGCGCGCACTGCAAGCGCATCCGCAATGACAAGGGCTACTGGCAGCAGGTGGAACAGTACGTCGTGGAGCACACGGACGCGGACTTCAGCCACGGCCTGTGCAACGACTGCCTGCGCACGCTGTACCCGGAGCTCGCCGACGAGGTGGTGGGAGACAGGCCCACCCCGACCCGTTCCCCGGGATAACGAAGGCGCGAAGGGACGGCCGCTTGAACCGATTCCTGTTCTACGTATCGCTCCTGTCCTTCGGCATCGTCGCGGCCCAGGGAGGGATCGTGTTCCTCCGCCAGCCCGGAGGGCGCGCCAACCGCAGCTTCGGCCTCCTCTGCCTCGTCATGGCCACGGCCGCGCTGGCGGAAGCGATGCTGCGGGGCGCCTCCGACCTCACGGAGGCGCGGATCTGGATCCATGTCTCCACGACGGCCTGGCCCTTCAGCACCGCCCTCATGCTTCTCTTCTGCCTCGTCTACACCCGTCAGGAACGCCTCCTGCGCAACAGGCTCCTCATCGCGGTGCTCTTTCTCATCCCCGCGGTCCTCGCCGCGCTGAACCTGACGGCGCCGATCCCCGCCGTCACGCCCGTCCTGCAGCCCCAAGGATTCGGGCGGCGGCTCTCCGAACGGTCGATCCTCCTCCCCCTGGCAGCCCTCTGGGGCGTGCTGTCCAGCCTCGCGGCGCTCCTTCTCCTGGCCCGGCATGGCCGCGCGGCGTTGGACAGGATCTCCCGACGGCAGACCGCGTTCATCGCGGCCGGATTCCTCATGCCGCTCGTCGCGGGGATCGTCACCCGGGGGATTTTGCCCCTGCTGGGAATCGAGGTTCCCGTGGTCGTTCCCCTCTCCCGGCTGTGGCTGGCCCTGTTCGTGGGCTACTCCATGTGGCGCCACGAGCTGTTCCGCATCGATCCCGCCCAGGCCGCGGATCCGACGCTCTCCGTCATGAAGGAGGCCGTGCTCCTGCTGGACGCCGGGGGCATCGTGACCTACGCCAACCGCAGCGCGCGCCGCCTCTGGGAGAGGGCATCGGGGGACATGATCGGAAGGCCCGCGGCGGAGGTCTGCGGCGCCGGCTTCTCGGAGGCGGGCGGCATGGAAAGGCTCCTCGGCGACGATCGGGAGACGGCCGTGGAAATCCGCTGCACGACGGCCGACGGCGCCGCGGTCTCCCTGCTCGCCTCCGCCACGTTCCTGCGCGACGGCCTGGGGGACGTGCGGGGAGCCGTCCTTGTGGCCGCGGACATCAGCGGCCAGAAGCGGCTGGAGAAGACGCTCGAGGAAAACCGGCGGGCGCTGCGCAACATGGTGGACAACGGCCAGGCGGGGATCCTCCTGCTCGACCCGCAGGGCACCGTCCGGGAGGCCAATGAGCCCTTCGCGCGCAACTACGGCCTCACGGCGTCCGACATCGTCGGACGGGACCTGTTCTCCCTTTTTCCCGAGGCCGTCGCGCGGGAACGGAGAAGCAAGTTCCTTCAGGCCATGGCCGCCGGGGTTCCCATGCGGTACCAGGACCTGCACATGGGCCGCTATTGGGAGCACCTTCTCACGCCCATCGCCGAGGAGGCGCGGCGGGTGGCGGGCCTGACAGTGTTCAGCCTGGACGTCACGGACCGGGTGGAGGCGGAGCGCGCCAGGGAACGGTTGATCGGGGAACTGAGCGATGCGCTGTCCCAGGTGAAGACCTTAAGCGGCCTCATCCCCATCTGCGCCCACTGCAAGCGCATCCGCGGCGACGACGGCTACTGGCAGCAGGTGGAGCAGTACGTGGAGGAGCACACGGACGCGGACTTCAGCCATGGGCTGTGCAATGACTGCATCCGCACGCTGTATCCCGAGCTCGCCAGGGAGGTGACCGCAAAGATCCAGGAGGCCGGACCTCGGAAGGACGATCCGCGGTAGAGGTTCATGCCGCAGCCTGAGAGGAGAACCAGGAAGCGCGCCACGCCGGATTCCGATACCGCCGCCGGAAGGACCGGGTAAGGGAGCGAGAATCCGACGGCCAGGGCTTCCGCCCCGACCGCCTCGCGGGATTCGGCGTTCTTCATCTTCATCCCCCCCATTTCCGCTCATGCGGAATCGAAACCGGAGGGTTCGGTATCCTCCCCTACTGCCACATGACTGTGAAAAAGCTGGGCCGTCAGCTGCGCATCGTGGGCATGAACAGGAAGGTCCTCCGCGTCATGGAACTCACGAAGCTGATCGGCGTCCTGCCCGTGGCGGAGAATGAACGGGCGGCCGTGGAGGCCATGGGGACGAAGGCACCCCCGGCCTGACCGCGCCCCCCCCGCGTTCCTACAGTTCCCTGTTCTCCCCGTTTTCCACGTAGAAGGCCAGCTCGCAGAGGTTCACCGCGTGATCGGCGATCCTCTCGACATGCTTGGCCGCGAAAAGGAGTGCCAGGACACCGTCGATCCCTTCCGGCTCCGCGGCCATCCCGCGGATCCCGTCCCTGAGGAAACCAGCGTAGATGCGGTCCACGTCGTCGTCCATGCGCGCCGCGGCCTCCGCCCTCCCCACGTCGCCGTCCAGGACGCTTCCGACGGCGTCCGACAGCATGCGGGAGGCAAGGTCCGCCATCGCGGCGATGACGGGCATCGCTTCCGCGGTCCTCGCGGCGGGCAGCCCCGCGGCGCGCTCCGCGGCCCGGGCGATGTTTCCCGCGTAATCCCCGATGCGTTCCAGCTCCAGGGCCGCCTTGATCATGGCCATGATGATGCGCAGGTCCCGGGCCACGGGCTGCTCCATGGCGATGAGGCGCGCGCACTCGTCGTGGATGGCGCTCTCCATCGCATTGATGCCGGCGTCGGCTTCCCGGACGGCCACGGCCGCCTCCCCGTCGCGGCCCTCCAGGGCTTCCACGGCGGCGGCCATGGCCGCGCGCACGCGCCGTCCCATCTCCAGCACGTCGTACTTCAACCTGGAGATCTGCAGGTCGTAATTCTTCCTCGTGATGCCCATGTCCCCCCCTCAACCGAATCGGCCGGAGATGTAATCCTCCGTGCGTTTGTCCTTAGGCTTGAAGAACATCTCCTCCGTGGACCTCATCTCGACCACCTCGCCGTGCAGGAAGAAGGCCGTCCTGTCGGAGATGCGGGCCGCCTGCTGCATGTTGTGCGTCACGATGACGATCGTATACAGCTTCTTCAGCTCCTCCAGCAGGTCCTCGATCTTGGCCGTGGAGATGGGATCCAGGGCGGAGGACGGCTCGTCCATCAGGAGGACGTCCGGTTCCACGGCCAGGAGGCGGGCGATGCAGAGGCGCTGCTGCTGGCCTCCGGACAGGCCCAGGGCAGGCTTGTGCAGCCTGTCGCTCACCTCTCCCCAGAGCGCGGCCCGTTTCAGGCTCCGTTCCACGGTCTCCTCCAGGCTCCGCCTGCCCTTCATGCCGTGCACGCGGGGCCCGTAGGCCACATTGTCGAAAATGGACATGGGGAAGGGATTGGGCTTCTGGAATACCATCCCGATGCGCTTGCGCAGCTCGATCACGTCGTAGTCCCCATAGACGTCCCGCCCGTCGTAGAGCACGGTGCCCGTGACGGTCGCTCCGGGGATCAGGTCGATCATCCGGTTGAGCGTCTTCAGGAACGTGGTCTTCCCGCAGCCTGAAGGGCCGATGAACGCGGTCACGGCATTGGGGACGATGTCCATGTCCACCTTCTTCAGGGCCTGGACCTCCCCGTAGTGCAGGTCCAGGCCGCGGATCCGCAGCTTCGCCTCATCCGTCATGGCGGCCCCCTCCCGTTGTCTGCATGAAATGCATCCTTCCTATGAGACGCGTGGCTGTAAAGTTCACGGCCAGGATCACGACGATGAGGATCATGGCCGTCGCGAAGGCCTTGTCGAAGGAGATGCCCTCCTTCACCAGGATATAGAGGTGCACGGACAGGACGCGCGCGGAGGAAAGCAGTCCCTGGATGGACCTGTAGTCCGTGCCCATCGTGAAGATGAGGGCCGCGGTCTCCCCGATGGCCCGTCCGATCCCCAGGATCACGCCCGTGAGGATCCCGGGACTGGCCGCCCGCAGGACGACGCGCGTCACGGTCTGCCAGCGGGTGGCCCCCAGGGCGAGGCTGCCCTCCCGATGGGAGGCCGGGACCGCCTTGATGGCCTCCTCCGCGGTCCGCACGATGGTCGGCAGGATCATCATGGTGACCGTGAGGGTGCCGGACAGGAGGCCGATGCCCCAATGGAAGGCCCCTACGAAGACGATGTAGCCGAACAGGCCGAAGATGATCGACGGGATCCCCGCCAGGGTCTCCGTGCCGAAACGCAGGATGCGCACCAGGGGCCCCTGGCGGGCGTATTCGGTGAGGTACACGGCGGCCCCCACGCCGATGGGGGTGGCCATGAGGAGCGTGAGAAGGATCATGAGAAGCGTGTTGCCGATGATGGTGGAAACCCCGCCCACCTTCCCCGCCCTCTTGGGCTCCTCCAGGAAGAAGGAAAGCGTGAGGTTCGGCCGGATTTCGCGGCGTTCCACCGGCAGGAGCTTCACCGCGGCGTTTCCGGCGGCCTCCGCGTAGGGGACGAACCCCACGGCGCCCGGCGTCGAGGCGACGGCGCGCAGGAGCGTCCGCGCATCGGGCTGGACGGCCGCCGTGGCCGCCCAGTCGGCCCCGTCCAGGGCCAGCCCGCGGAACCCGCGGGATTCCACGGTAGCCGGCTCCAGGCGGAAGACGCGCACGGGAAGGTCGGGCCCTCCAACCGATTTCCAGTTCGCGATCCGTCCGGTGAACAGGTCCTTCAGCACGGCTTCGTCCACCGAGGCGAGCCTTCGGCCGTCCGTCAACTCCATCACGGCCGGATCGACCGCAATGGCGATGCTGCGTACGGGGATCACCTTCACCCGACGAGCGGCCTCCGGAGGCAGGATGTCCGCCCGCAGGAAGCCGACGGCGCCCGGGGCGGCCTCCACGGCGCGCACCACCTCCTCGGCGCCGTCCTTTCGCAGTGTCGCCGCGGCGAAGGACAGTGTTCCGTCCCCTTGCCCGTCCCGGAGCGCCACCGGGACGACGTCGAGGTCCTGGCCGCTCAGGAGTCCCCAACTGGCCGTCTCCCCGCCCAAGAGGGACCGGACATCCTCCAACGTCAGGTCCGCGAGGCGCAGGGAACGGTTGACGATCACGACGCCCTCTCCCCCGTCGGGGAGGGGGAAGGACGGGGCACCGCGGCCGATGACTTCATAGCTGCGGCGGTTGTCGGAGACCAGGCCGCGGAAGACGATGTAGCCGACGATACACAGCAGGATCCCGATGGTGAACGCGGCGGAGGCCCATAGGACGGACGTGGCCGCCGCGTCCATGCGGCGGACCTTCCGGTGGTTTTCCGTGGACCCGTTGGATTCCATGCGGCGCTCCATGGTCAGCCTTTGCTTTCCATGGCCCGCCGCGTGATGGCCATGACGGCGCCATTGAGGGCCATGATGAAGAAGAAAAGCACGATGCTTGTGGTGAACAGGGCGGTCATGTGGTCCCCCGCGGCGTAGCCCATGTCCGTGATCACGTTCATTGTCAGCGTGCGCACCTTGGACAGAGGTCCGGTGGGCATGATGGGGGCATTGCCGGCCACCATGAGAACGGCCATGGTCTCCCCGATGGCGCGGCCGACGCCAAGCACGATGCCCGCGATGATGCCGGAACGGGCGGCCGGCATCAGGACGCGGGCGATGGTCTGCCAGCGCGTGGCGCCCAGCGCGAGGGACCCCTCCCTGTGGTCCTCCGGCACGGCGCGCAGGGAGGATTCCGTGATCGTGATGATCGTGGGAAGGATCATGACCGCGAGGATCAGGGAGGCGGAAAGCACGTTGTACCCCGTACCGCCGAACACGTCGCGGACCAGACGGCAGACCACCACGACGCCGAAGAAGCCGTAGATGACCGACGGGATGCCGGCCAGGAGCTCCACCGTGCCGCGGAAGGCCCGCGCGGTCCTTCCCTTCGCGATCTCCGCCAGGAAGACGCCGCAGGCCAGGCCCAGGGGCACGCCCAGCAGAAGACCGCCGAAGGTGACCATGAGGGAACCGACGATGAAGGGCAGGATCCCGTAGCCGGGGTCCGGCAAGGCCGTCGGTTCCCAGCGGGTGCCGAAGAGGAAGTCCAGGACGTTCACCCTGGCGAACAGGGGAAGGCCGCGCTGGAAGATGAAGATCGTGATGAAGACCACGGAGAGGATCGATACCGACGCGCAGGCGAAAAGCGCCTTCTCCACCGCGCCCTCGAACAGCTTCCGCCGTTTCATGAAGCCCCGGCTTGTTTCGGCAGGGGAATGAATCCCTCCTGCTTCACGATGACCTGTCCCTCGGCGGAGAGGATGAAGTCGAGGAACGCCTTCTCGAGGGTCCCGTCCTTGATGGCGCCCTTGGAGATCAGGTAGCAGTAGCGGGAAAGGGAGTATGTCTTGTTCAGCACGTTGGCCGTGTTGGCCGCCACTTTGGCGATCGTGACGTCCTTGGCGCCGGCGCTCTTGGCCTGGTCCACGTAGCCCATGCCGCAGTAGCCGATGGAATCGGGCGTGGAGCCGACCTTGGTCACCATATCGCCGTTGGAGGTGACGGTGACCGCGTCCTTTAGGAAGCCCGCGCCCGCTTCGCCTTTCTTGTACTCCTTCAGAAGGACCAGGTCGCTCACCGCCGTGCGGGTCCCGGAGGCCTCGTCACGGTTGATGAAGACGATGGCCTTGTCCGGCCCGCCGACATCCTTCCAGTTGCGTACTGTGCCGTTGAATATGTCGGCCAGTTGCCTGCGGGTGAGGTCCGCCACGGGTACGGAGCCGTTCACGATGATGGAGAGGGCGTCCAGAAGGACGGGATTCTCCACGGCGCCCTTCGTCTTTTCCTCGGCGGTCAGGTCGCGGGAAGACCCCGCAAGGGTGTAGACCCCGTCGATGACGCCGGTGATGCCCGTGGCCGACCCGTTGGACTCGTAGCTCAACTTGGCGCCCGGCTGCTTCTTGGCGAACGCCTCGATGGCCGTCCGCACCACCGTCTCGATCGTGGTGGAGCCTCCCAGCTTGTATTCGCCCTTGAATCCGGCGGCCGCGGCCGGCTTGGCCTCGGTGCTCCCACCGGCAAACGCCATGGCTCCGGCGGTAAGGATCGCCGCGGCGGCGACAGTAATCCTTTTCATCTTTGCCTCCTTGCTGATTCCAGCGTGGCAAATGTCGCAAGGAGGCGTGTAGGCTCGTTTAAGTCCGTGCTAGTTTTGCGTTAAGCCCGCTTGACAAAATCCCGCGGTTCCATCACCCTCCTGTCGTGATATATCTGTTACATATCACGACAGGAGCGATCATGCCTTTGACAAAGGACCGCATCGCCCATCTGGAAGGGCTGTGCCTGAAATTCCGCATCTCGCTGATCGAGACTCTATACCGGATCCAGACCGGCCATCCCGGAGGATCCCTGTCCGCCACGGAGATCCTGACCACGCTGTACTTCGATCGGCTGCGCATCGATCCCCGCAGTCCAGGGTGGGAGGACCGGGACCGGTTCATCCTCGGCAAAGGCCACGCGGCGCCGATGCTCTACATCGTCCTGGCGGAACGGGGTTTCTTCCCGGCCTCGGACCTGCCCTCCCTGCGTCAGATCGGCAGCCACCTGCAGGGCCATCCCTGCGCGCACAAGACCCCGGGCGTGGAGCTGTCCACCGGCCCCCTGGGCCTCGGCATCTCCGCGGGCCTCGGCATGGCGCTGGGCGCGAGGCTGGACGGGAAGGAGTACACCACCTACGTCCTCATGGGAGACGGGGAGAGCGAGGAGGGCATCGTCTGGGAAGCGGCCATGGCGGCCTCCAAGTTCCGGCTGGACAACGTGGTGGTCATACTGGATGCCAACGGCGTGCAGCTCGACGGGACCGTCGAGGAGGTCATGCCCCTTGGGGACATCGGGGCCAAATGGGAGGCCTTCGGCTGGCGCGTGCTGCGCACCGACGGACACGATGTCGGGCGGATCGCGGAGACGATCGACCAGGCCGGGGTCCGGACGGGGAAACCGACCATCGTGATCGCGCGGACAGTGAAGGGAAAGGGCGTATCCTTCATGGAAGGGAAATCGGCCTGGCACGGCAAGCCCATCGGCCCGGAGGAATACCGGGCCGCCATGGCGGAACTCAAGGGAGGGATGTGATGGCGGCCATCGCGATGCGCCAGGCCTATGGAGAGGCGCTGGCGGAACTGGGCCGACGGGACCCGAGGATCGTCGTCCTGGACGCGGACACCTCCAGCTCGACGCGGAGCGCCGTGTTCGCCGGGGCGTTTCCCGACAGGTTCTTCAATGTGGGGATCGCGGAGGCGAACATGGCGGCCATGGCCGCGGGACTGGCGGCCACGGGGAAGATCCCGTTCATCAACACCTTCGCCTGCTTCATGGTCCTGCGCTGCGGGGACCCCATCCGCAGCCTCATCGCCTACTCCTCACTCAACGTGAAGATCGCGGGAAACTACGCGGGGATCTCCGATTCCTACGACGGCGCCAGCCACCATGCGATTCTCGACGTGGCCTTCATGCGGGCCCTGCCGAACATGACCGTGCTCTGTCCCTGCGACGCGGCGGAGGCGGCTCGGGCCACGGAGGCCGCGGCCGCCCATGACGGCCCCGTCTACCTGCGCCTGCTGCGCAATCCCGTGCCGGACCTCACCGCGGATCCACGGGAGCCTTTCCACATCGGCAGGGGCCGGATCCTGCGGGAAGGCCATGACGTCACCCTGGTCGCGGCCGGCTCCATGGTCGCCAGGGCGCTGGCGGCGGCGGAAAGCCTCGCGGCCCGCGGGGTCTCGGCGCGCGTGGTGAACATGGCCACGATCAAGCCGCTCGACGCGGAACTGATCCTGCGCTGCGCGGAGCAGACGCGGGGCATCGTCACGGCGGAGGAGCATTCCGTCCTCGGGGGCCTCGGCGGCGCGGTGGCGGAACTCCTCGGGGAAAACCGCCCCACCCCCATGGCCTTCGTCGGGCTGCAGGACACGTTCGTGGAATCGGGGGACCAGGAGAAGCTCATGGAGGCCTACGGCCTCACGGCCGACAGGATCGCCGGAAAGGCCATGGCCGTCCTGGAGGGGAAGGGAGGAAGAGGATGAAGGCTCTCGTCAAATACCAGAAGGGCGACGGGTTCATGGAACTGCGCGAGGTGCCGGAGCCCAAGGCGGGCCCCGGGCAGGTGAAGATCCGGGTCGGCTACACCGGCATCTGCGGGTCCGACCTCCACATCTACCATCAGGACATCGGCATCCCCATACGGCCGCCGGTCGTCACCGGACACGAGTTCTCCGGTACGGTCGCGGAGCTGGGAGCGGGCGTCGAGGGCTGGAAGGTCGGGGACCGCGTGGTGAGCGAGACCGCGTTCAGCTGCTGCGGGACCTGCCCGCACTGCAGGGAAGGCTACTACAACCTCTGCAATGAGAGGCGGACCCTCGGATACTGGTTCGACGGCGCCTTCGCCCCCTTCACCGTCGTTCCGGCCGGAAGGCTCCACGCGCTGCCGGAGTCCGTCTCCTTCCTCGCGGGTGCCCTCATGGAACCGCTCGCCTGCATCACCCACGCCGTCATGGAGCTCACCACGATACGCGCCGGGGACGTCGTGCTGGTCTCCGGTCCGGGCGCCGTGGGCCTGGCCGCCCTCCAGGTGGCCCGCAGCCATGGGGCGAGGGTCCTCGTCTGCGGCACCTCCGTGGACAGGGAGCGGCTGGCGGCGGCCCGGAGGTTGGGGGCGGAATGGACGGTCGACGTCATGGAGACGGATCTCCTGGACCTGGTCGGGAAGCTCACCGGAGGCGCCGGTGCGGATGTCGCACTGGAATGCTCCGGAAGCGCCAAGGCCGCCGATACGGGGCTCCTCGCGGTCCGCAAAAGGGGACAGTTCACGCAGATCGGGCTCTTCGGAAAACCCGTCAACCTGGACTTCGAGAGGATCTGCTACAAGGAAATCCGGGTCACGGGCTCCCTGGGGTCCCGCTGGACCTCCTGGGTGAAGGCCCTCGCCCTGGTGGAAGGGAAGAAGGTCCTGTTGGAGCCCCTGGCGTCGGACGTGCTGCCGCTCTCCCGCTGGCAGGAGGCCTTCGCCATGTTCGAGGCCAAGAAGGGCCTGAAGATCGTCCTCGATCCCTGGGGGTGAACGTGCGCGCATCGAAAAAGAAGGGCATACCGGCACAGGCGCTGCAGGACCTGGTCTATGGGCGCATCAAGGAACGGATCGTGGACTGCCGCATGCTCCCGGGCTCCGTGATCGCGGAAGACGCCCTCGCGGAGGAGTTCGGCACCTCGAGGACTCCCGTCCGGGAAGCCCTCCTGCGGCTTCAACGGGAGAACCTGGTCACGATCTTCCCCCGACAGGGGACCTTCGTGTCCCAGATCTCCCTGAAGGACATCTACGAGGTCTTCCAGGTCCGCTGGATCATTGAGCCGCGCATGGCACGCATCTCATGCCACCGAATGGATCCCGCGGTACTGGAGGAATTCCGCGGCGCCTTCCGCCGCATGGACAGGGAGATGCCGGAGTTCGACGAATGGTTCCGCCGCGACAGGGAGTTCCACGACTACATCATCGGGAGCGGGGACAATGGACACCTCACCCGCTTGTACGGCTCCATCATGGACCAGAACCAGAGGATGAGGATCCTGGCCGGAAAGCTTCCCAGGAGGGCGGCGGACACCAACCGGGAACACGCGCAGCTGGTGGAAGCGCTGCTTTCCCGCAGCGAGGAGCGGATCGAGAAGGCCATGGCGGAGCACATCATCGCGTCGCGCGACGCGGCGCTCCGGATCGACGGATTCATGAGGGATTGAAACAAAGGAGCATTCGAATGGACGATTTCAAACAGGCGAGGAAGCTGATCGGGGACTGGAAGGGCGACTCGTATCTCTGCGGCAACGGGGTTCTGGGGAAAATCGGTCCCAGGGCGGCCGCCGCGGGAAGCCGGGCGGCCCTCATCTATACCGAGTACCCGGGGGTGGACGCCTACGTGGAACGGATCCGCGGTACCCTGGACGCCGCGGGACTCGCGGACACGCGCCTCATCGCCGGCGCGGCCCCCAATGCGCCGCGGGAGGATCTTGCGCGGATCGCGGAGGAGCTGGGGCGCTCCAATGCGGACCTCGTGGTGAGCTTCGGCGGCGGGAGCACCATCGACGCGGCCAAGGCGGCGGAAGTCCTGCGGACCCTGGGCGGCGGAGTGGACGACTACTTCGGCACGGGCCGGGTCGCGGAAGCCGGGGAAAGGCGGGGCCGCAAGCTCAGCCCCCACATGGCCATCCAGACCGCCGCGGGCACGGGAGCCCACCTCACGAAATACTCCAACATCACAGACTACGCGAGCGGCCAGAAGAAACTCATCGTGGATCCGGCCATCGTACCGCGGCTTCCGGTGTTCGACTTCGAGGTCACGCATTCCTCCCCCGCCGGCCTCACGTCGGACGGCGCCCTGGACGGCATTGCCCACGTCCTGGAAGTCCTCTTCGGCCTCGAAGGCAAGCCCTCGTATCCCACGGCGGAAGCCCTTGTGGGTCCCGGCGTCCGGCTCATCCTCGATTCCCTGCCGCGGGTCCTCCGCGATCCCAAGGATGCCACGGGCCGGGAGGCCCTCTGCCTGGCCACCGACCTGGGAGGGTATGCCATCATGGTCGGCGGCACCAATGGGCCCCACCTCACCAGTTTTTCCCTGGTGGACATCCTGAGCCACGGCCGGGCCTGCGCCCTCATGAATCCCTACTACATCGTCTTCTTCGCCCCCGCCATCGAGAAGTCCCTGCGCCTGGTCGCCTCGATCTACAGGGAGAAGGGATACATGAAGGCGGATCCCGATCGGCTGAAGGCCCGAGACCTCGGCAAGGCCGTGGCGGAAGCCATGTTCGCATTCGCCGCAAGGATCGGATTCCCCACCAGGCTCTCCGAGGTGAAGGGATTCGGCCAGGCACACGTCGACAGGGCGCTCGCCGCGGCCAAGGACCCGCAGCTGAAGATGAAGCTGGAAAACATGCCCGTGCCCCTGACGGCGGACATGGTGGACGAATACATGGGGCCCATCCTGGAGGCGGCCCGGGACGGGAACCTCGACGCGATCCGGCACGTATAAAGGCAGGAACCATCGGAAGGGGCGGGATGCACCCCGCCCTTCACGCAGAATTAACAATCCCTCCGTATCCTGCGCCCAGCGGGTGAAGACCGGTGAGCCCGGATCGGTTGCCAGCGCCGCCCGCGGGGAGTAGAGTCGGCAGGGATGAACGAGATCATCGCGGTCATCGACGACGAAGAGGACATCTTGGAACTGGTCAACGTGGCATTGACCAAGGAACGGTTCCGCGTGCGGGAGTTCCTCGAAGGCCTTCCGTTCCTGGCGTCGCTGGACCGCGAGGTGCCGGACCTCGTCTTCCTGGACCTGATGCTTCCCGACATCGACGGCTTCGAGGTGTGCCGAAGGATGAAACGGGACGCCCGTACCGCCGGGGTTCCCATCATCATGCTCACGGCGCGGGCGGAGGAGGCCGACAGGGTCTCCGGCCTGGAGTTGGGCGCGGACGACTACATCGTGAAGCCGTTCTCCCCCAAGGAACTGGCCGCCCGCGCCAGGGCGGTCCTGCGGCGCAGCGGCAAGAACCCGGAGGACTCCCGCAGGCTGGAAATCGGCGGCGGCCTCGTCATGGATCCGGACGCCTTCGTGGCCACGGTGGACGGGAAGCCCGTGGAGCTGACGACCACGGAGTTCAAGATCATCCTGCTCCTGGCCGGACGGCGCGGATGGGTCTTCACCCGGGAACAGATCCTGGACCATCTCTGGGGCGACGAGAAAAACGTGACGGACCGCACCGTGGACGTGCATATCAAGCACCTGCGGGACAAGCTGGGTCCGGCGGGGAAGATCATCCGCAACATCCGGGGCGTCGGATACAAGCTGGAGGCCTGAGGGTGCGGCGGACGATGTTCCTGAGGATCTTCACCGCCGTCGCCCTGATCAGCGTACTCGCCGTGGCCGTCTCCACGTTCCATACGGTCCGGGCGGTCCGTCATGCATCCTACCGGTCGCTCACCGACGGGTTGGACCGGATGGCGCTCGCGGTCCGCGCCCTGGTGCCGGGGCTCACGGGAGACGTCCTCCAGGACGCCGTGACGCGCATGGGACGCGAAGCGGGCGTGCGCATCACCGTCATCGATGCCGAGGGAAAGGTGACGGCGGATTCGGACGGTGAACCCGGCGCCATGGAAAGCCACGGGACGCGGCCCGAGGTGGCGCTGGCCATGGAGGGGAAGACCGGCATCGCGACGCGTCGAAGCGGCACGACGGGAACCGACACGGTCTACGTGGCCGTCCCCGTCCTGTCGGACGGGAAGCCCGCCGGCGCCGTGCGCGCCGCCTATGGCGCCGCGGTGCTGGGAGAGACGGATTCCGCTCTGGCCGGCGGCATCGCGCTGTTCGCGGGCATCCTCCTCGCGGCCTGCCTGCTCTCCGCCGCCATCCTTTCCCGCGCGTTGACGGTCCCCCTCCAGGAGCTCACGGCGACGGTCCGCCGGTTCACCGAGGGGGATTTCGACGCCCGATTCCATCTGCGGCAGGGGGGGGAACCGGGCGAGTTGGCGGATTCCTTCAATTCCATGGCGGACCGCATCCAGGTCCAGTTCCGGGAGATCACGGAGCGGACGGAGGAACTCGACGGGATCTTCACCTCGGTCCCGCAGGGCATCGTCGTGCTGGACGCGAAGGGCAGGATCAAGCGCATGAACGGGGGATTCCGGGAGATCGTCGGCAGCGGTCCCATGGAAGGAAGGGAATTGTGGGACGTGACCGGGGCCCCCCGCCTGGCGGACCTGGTGGAAAAGGTGAAACGGGAGGGGCTCCAGCCGCCCGAGGAGATCGTCATAGGGAGCCGGACGGCGCGGTGCAGCATCAATCCCCTGCCGGGCGGGGAAGGCCTGATCGCGGTGCTGCACGACATCACGGATACCCGCCGGATCGAGACCATGAAGCGGGATTTCGTGGCCAATGCCTCCCACGAGCTGCGCACGCCCCTGACCGCCATCCGCGGCTACCTGGAGATGATCGAGGGGGAGGTATCCGGGGAACCGTCGCGATGGCTGGCCACCGTGCGGCGGAGCTCCGAGCGCATGGTGGCCATCGTGGAGGACCTGCTGTCCCTTGCCCGCCTGGAAGGGAAGGAAACGGAGCTCATCACGGAACCCGTGGACGTCGCCAGGCTCCTCGACGACGCCAAGGCGCTGTTCATGCCCAAGGCCGAGGCGAAAGGGCTCCGTCTGGTCATGACGGCGCCGCCGGAGCCCCCCACGCTCATGGCGGATCCCTTCCTGCTCGACCAGATGATGGCGAACCTGATCGACAATGCGCTGAAGTACACGGAGGCGGGAGAGGTCCGCGTCGCCTGCCGGCCCGACGGTGAGCGGGTCGCCTTCGATTTCTCCGACACGGGGATCGGCATCCCGACGGACCATCTGTCCCGCGTCTTCGAAAGGTTCTACGTCGTGGACAAATCCCGATCCCGCAAGATGGGCGGAACGGGCCTCGGGCTTTCCATAGTCAAGCACATCGTGGATCTCCATGGAGGATCGATCTCCGTGGACAGCGTCGTCGGTCAGGGCACCCGTTTCACCGTGCTCCTGCCCCGAGGGAGGGAAACCTTGACCTGATCGCGACGGCGGGGTAAAACGTCGCGTACGACAAAAGGTGGCGTGCGTATCGCATGAAACGGAAAGAGCCCGTCCCGGAAAGCCCGCAGCGGACGAGGATCATCGAGTTCTCCCAGGAGCTGTTCTTCCGTTACGGCTTCTCGCGGGTTACCATCGATGAGATCGTCGCCGAGCTGCACATCTCCAAGACCACGTTCTACAAGCTCTTCAAGTCCAAGGAGGAGATCTTCCTGGCCGTCGTATCCGAGTACTACGCGGCCATCGGCGAGGGCATCGTGAAGATCAAGGCCCAGTCGGCGGGCAGCTATCTCGACGAGTTCCGGTCCGTGACCCGCTTCATCGCCGAGAAGCTGGAACGGTGGGACGAGAAGATGCGGCGCGACATCCGCACCAGCGTCCCCCGCATCTGGGTGACCATCCAGGACCTCCAGTCCCGGGTCCTCCATTCCGTCCTGCGCTCCATGCTGGACAAGGGAATCGAAAAAGGCATCCTGCGCCGGGACATCGACCCGTCGCTCGTCGCGCGCCTCATGGTCATCGCGATCCAGAACATCCTGAACGGCGAGGAACTGCGGGCGCACTCCATGTCCTTCCTGGACGCGTTCCGCACGATGACCGACATCCTGCTGCAGGGCATCCTGGCCGACGGAGAAAAACCATGCGCATCGCCTTCCTGACGGACACCTACGCGCCGGAGGTCAACGGCGTGGTGACCAGCGTGGCCAACTTCACCCGCTTCCTGTCGGAAGCCGGCCACGAGATCCTCGTCATCGCGCCGCAATACGACGGGAGGGAGTACGCCGAGGCCCCGGGGATCTCCATCCGGCGCTACCCCGCCTTCTCCTTCTCCTCCAACAAGGAGACCCGGATCGCGGTCCCGTTCCTGACGGCCATCCTGAGGGACCTCCGCGGGTTCCGGCCCGACATCGTCCATATCCAGACCCCGATGAGCATCGGGGTGACGGGGATCCTCGCCTCCCGCATCCTCGGGATCCGCAGCATCCAGACCTACCACTCCTACATCCCGGACTTCCTCACCTACCTGAGCCCGTACAAGCTCCTGGGCATCAACCGGGTCGTGGAGAAGATGCTGCGCACCGGGGTGGCCGCGCGCATCGAGGACGCGGTCCAGGGAGGACGCCTGGAAGGGGTCTTTGCCGCCCTGCGGCGGGAACACGACGCGAAGGACACGAAGCGGGGTTCCCTGAAGAGGCATTCCGGGGAGACCTTCGCGGCGTTCCGGGACAGGGCTGCGTGGAACCTGACGCGTTTCCTCTACAACCGCTCCGACTACGTGCTCACCCCCTCGGCGGCCCTGGCGCGGCTCCTGGTGGAACACGAGGTCCGGGTTCCCGTCTTCGACGTGAGCAACGGCATCGAGTTCGGCTACTTCGAAAAGAAGGCCGACTACGCGCTGCGCCACCGGATGGTCTTCGCCGGAAGGCTGGGGTACGAGAAAAACGTCGACGTCGTGATCCGCGCCCTGGCCGCCGCGCGCCGCCGGGAACCGCGGCTCCATCTTTCCGTCTACGGCGACGGTCCGGCCAGAAGAAAGCTCGAATCCCTGGCGGCCCATCAGGGCCTGGAAGGGCACGTCACGTTCCACGGCTTCGTCGACCGTCAGACCCTGAAGAACGTCTACCGCGACTACGACTACACCGTCTCGGCCAGCGCGATGGAGACGCAGGGCCTCGCGCTGCTGGAGGCCATGGCGGCCGGCCTGCCCGTGCTGGGCGTCAACGCGCTCGCCGTTCCCGACATCGTGAAGGACGGCGCCAACGGCTACGTGGTGGATCCGGGGGACAGCGGCGGGATGGCGGAGGCGATGCTGCGCCTGGCCGAGGACCCGCTGCGCAATGCGCGCTTCGGGGCCCGCTCCCTGGAGATCGCCGCGACCCACGACCTGCCGCTGTGCGTCAAACGCCTGGAGGGCATCTACGCCAGGCTCCTGAAAACCGGGACGCCGCAGACCGTTTCCCCGTCCGAGGCGGGGGACTGAGGGCGGGGAGCGTCGCTTCCCATCCGCGGAAGGACCTGGTAGAGTCCAGCCCTCAAGGAGGCACCGATGATCCTCGCGGTTTCCATAGGCAACTCCCACATCACCTTCGGCGTCCATGGGAAGGAAGGCTGGCTGCGCCGGTTCCGCATCCAGACCGTCCAGGCCAAGACGCCGGACGAGTATTCCGTCCTTTTCGGCGGACTGCTCGCCTCCGCGGGAATCGCGCCGGACGCCGTCGATTCCCTCATCATGGCGAGCGTCGTGCCGCCCCTCACGGCGGCCATCGGGGAGACCGTCGGCGGCCTGACGGGCCGGGAGCCCCTGCTCCTGTCCCACGGGCTGGACACGGGCCTCAGGATCCTCACGGAAAACCCGGCGGAGGTCGGCCTGGACCTCGTGGCCAACGCTATAGCCGCCTATGCCATGTTTGGCGGCAACTGCATCGTCGTGGACTTCGGCACGGCCCTTTCCTTCACCGCCGTGGCCGCGGGCGGGGAGCTGCGGGGCGTGGCCATCGCCCCGGGGCTGGCTTCCGCCGTCGATTCCCTGGCCGGGGACACGGCGCAGCTGCCCCGCATCCCCCTGGCCCCCCCGCCCTGCGCCATCGGACGCAACACGGTCCATTCCATGCAGGCGGGCGTGGTCCTCGGCTACGTGGGCCTCACGGAGAGCCTGATCTCCCGGATGCGCGCGGAGCTGGGCGGGACCGCGCAGGTCGTCGTGACGGGCGGGCACTCCCGGCTCATGGCGCCGCTGCTCGGCGTGGGCGCGGCCCATGAGCCGTGGCTGACCCTGGAAGGCCTGAGGATCGTGGCGGAGAGGAACCGGGGGAAGGGCTGAGGCGGCGCGCGCCGCGGAGTAGGGCGCGCCCTATAGGCCCAGTTCCCTCGCCAGACGCCGCGCCTTCCTCCCCACGGCCTGCCGCGGGTTTTCCGTCTGGCGTCTGATGAAAGCGTCGACCTTTCTCGTGTCCTCCAGCGTCGGGTACATCGCACCGAGGGCTTCCAGGGCATGGCCGCAGGCCACGCGCCCGCATTCCGGCGACGGGGCCCCGTGCATCCTGTACCGCGCCTTCTCGACCTTCAGGATCTCCCGCACGATCCCTTCCCTCAGCTCCGGAAGCGCCTCCGCGATCCGCGGGGCTCCCTCCAGGACGTTCGCGGCGGCCACCATCTCCGGCCCGCCGATCAGGCCGAAATACCGTTTGAAGATCCGCCGGAACTGGCTCCCGCGGTCCACGGCGGCCAGGTAGGACAGCGTCCGGATCATGTCCCAGCGGAGGAACGCGTTGTCGCAGGACAGAAACCGGACGCAGTCGTCGAAACGCGGGTACACCAGCTCCGGCCTTCCTTGGGCGAGCGCGCGCAGCACCTTCCCGCATCCGTACTTCATCCGGGCCCCCTTCGCGCCCATGCCGTCCAGGAGCAGGGCGACCGCTCCGGGATCCCCCGCCATCTTCCCGGCCAGGGCCTCGGGATCCATGCCCTTGGCCTCGATGCGGGACGTCCATTGCACCGTATCCATCGCACGCCTCCTGCCCCGCAGGGTCAAAGGCTTTTCATCGGTTCCGCCCCGCCCCAGAGCTCCCGCGCCTTCTCCGCGACGCGGGAACCGAGGACGCGCGCCCGTTCCTTCTGCGCCTCGTCGCCGTCCTTGACCGCCACGGCGCCGAAATGGGTGAAGGGAGCCCCGAGGGAAGCTCCCGCCGCGTAGACCAGGCAGCCTCGCACCAGGAGCCCCGCGGCCATGCTGAGCTCCGCGATGTCCGCGCCTCCCCCGACGTGGTTCTCCGTGGCGAACACGGATCCGAGCTTGCCGGCCAGCTTGAGCTTCGTGGTGTCCAGCCACCGCTTCATCTGCCAGGACAGGCCGCCCGCGTAGACCGGACAGCCGATCACCATGGCCCGCGCCTCCGCGAGAAACGCCTCGTCGATCCCGTCCAGACCCATGAGGCGCGCCTCCGTCCCGGGGATGGTCCGCGCCCCTTCGGCGATCCGCTCCGCGATGCGGGCGGTGTTCCCCGTTTCACTGTGGTAAATGACCGCGATCTTCATGGACCCATGGTGCGGCATTCGGCGCGCGCGGCGCAAGGGGCCGCGGGCGCCTTCCTAGATCAGCCGATGGAGGTCGTCCTCGCTTCCGCCACGGTCCAGAGCCCCCATGTACTTCCCGATGAAGGACCGCAAAGGGCCCTGCTCCGACGGCAATCCATAGAAGGTCCGCTCCGCGGCCGCGATCAGGACCCATCTGGAAAACAGGCACGCGGGAATCCGCAGGGCCTCGAACATGGTCCTCCGATAGGCCTCCGCCATGGACCGTGCCAGCCTCTTCTGGATCCGGTGCATCAGCGGGCCCATGGAGGGAACCCGCGGGACGACACGCATCAGGAGGAAGGTATGGGCCACGTCGGAGGCGGGATCTCCCCGGGAGGCCGAGGACCAGTCGATGATGCGGTTCCGGCCGTCCTGGCAGATGATGTTACCCGGGTGGAAATCCCCATGACACAGGCGGTCCCCCTCGGGCAACCGCTGCAGGACCTCCAGGAGCCTTTCCTTGAGCGCCGCGTCGATCCGTCCCGATTGCAGGATGCAATGCCGGGCCTTCTCCTTCGCGTCCATGAACGACGGCCCGGCACCATGGCGCAGGAGGTCCAGGTGCATGCCCGCGAGCTCCTTCGGCACCTTCCAGATGGAAAAGGGCCGCTTCCCGATCCGTTCCATCATGGACGCTCCATGGAGCCGCTCCATGACGATCGCGGGAGCGCCTCCCACGTCGATGATCCCATAGACCTTGGGAGCCGCGATCCCGCAGTCCGCCAGGAACGAGTACACCTCGCGTTCATAGCGGATCCTGTCGTGGTCCTGGACCCGCCTCGGGACCCGGAGCACTTTTCCGCTTTCGTAGCCGTAGATGTCGGCCTGTCCCCCCCGCGCGAGCAGGGGCAGCGACTCCAGATCGATCCCTGAGCCCATTGAGCCCGGCCGGCGCCTATGCCTTCCCGCCCGCGGCGCCGCGCAGCTTCACCAGCAACTCCACGTCGTCGCCCACGAGGATGCTGGTGTACGGCGCGACCGCTTCCGCCTCCGCGGCCTGGTTCACGGTCCAGAACAGGATGGCGATGCCCATCAGGCCGAGCAGGCGGCGCAGTCGGCGCCAGCCCTTCTGCCCAAGCTTCGAGGGCGTCTGGATGGGAAGGTTGATGAACTGGGGCCTGTAGCGCATGAGGCTGCGCGCCAGGTGCCCTATCCCCTTGTCAGCCGTATCCTGGCCGATCAGGTAGCCCACCGTGTAGCCCCGCTTGCGGAACGGCACGAGGAGCTCGATGTTGAAGGAGGAGAGCATCAGGTTTTTCCTGTCGATGCGGGAATCGAGGAGATCCATGATGGGTACGGCATCCGCGGGCGTGAGGGTCTGGCTCTTCAATTCCAGGTCCAGGTACTTGCCCGCGGGAATCGCGGCAAGCATCTCCGTGATCTCCGGAATGCGTTCCCCGCTGCCGAAGTCGAGGCTTCGCAGCTCCTCGAACTTCGTGGCGGCGACGTCCATCTTCCTGCCCGTCACCCGCTCCGTGAGCGCATCGTGGATGACGACGTACCGTCCATCCGCGGTCTTCTGCACGTCGCACTCAATGCCGTCGGCACCGAACTCGAAGGCCTTCTTGAAGGCCAGGACCGTGTTCTCGGGAAACTTGGCCCGATATCCCCTGTGACCAAGGATCATCGGGAAAGGCATGTTGGATTTCATGAGGAATGTTTTCAGGCAATCCGGCTCCAATGTCAAGGACTACCGCATCCGGGACTGCGGACTACCGCATCCGGGACTGCGGACTACCGCATCCGGGGATTGCCGTGGCGCTTCGAGCGGAGATAGGATCGGTCCATGAAGCCGAGACGCGTCCTCCTCCTTTGCGCCGTCCTGACCCTTGCCGTCCTGCCCGCCGCGGCCCAGACAAAACCCGCCCCCGTTCCCCCCTTCACGGCGGCAAAGGAACTGAAGGAATACCTCTCCAAAAACGGCCCCGATCAGCGGATCAAGCTCTATCAATCCTACTTCTCATCGGCGGACATGAACGCCGAGGCGACGGCGCTCATCGCGCCCCTGTTCGACGCGGATCTGCCCACGATGGCAGCCGCCGTCCGCAAGGACCTGGCCGACCGCGCCATCAAGGCCGTACGCACGCCGCCGACGGGCACGCGGAAGACCGCCTCGGCCCCGCAGGGGGAAGCCTACAGGGCGGATCTCCGCGGCTTCCCGAGGTTCCTTGGGGCCCTCGCGGGCCGGGACGACACCGCGGTCCCGTACTACCTCTCGCTGCCCCTGCGCAACGCGGAGGATGGAACCCTTCCCATGGTGGAACTGGACGCCGCCAGGTCGGCCGTGCTGAAGCGCATCGCCCCCTCCCTCCAGGGCAGACTCGGCGCGGAAGGCCGGCTGCTCCTGCTGCGAGAACTCGCCCGCTGGCCCTGGCGCATCGGCAATGCGGAGTATGACGTGAGGACGCTGCGCGACTGCGCGCCCTTGTTCCAGAACGCCTCCCTGGACCTGTTCACCGCGGTCCGCGCCGCCGACGGCGCGTTGGACTCCCTGGACTGGAAGGCTTTCGCGGCGTCGAAACCGACGGACGACGAAGCCGCCTACGTGTACGCCGGCTTCCTGGATTTCCGCGGGGAGTCCCTGACCGGGGAGCGGATCACGGACCTCGCGCTGCGGAAGGGCAAGGGTTGGGACGCGGCCGGGAAAGCGGTCCTGGCGCTGCGCGAATCCCCGAGCGTCCGCGCCCGCGCCGTCGCGAACCTCCTGGCCTACCTTTCCTCGGGCAAACCGGCGGACGCGACCGGCCTCGCCTCGCCCATCGCGTCCTGCGCCGCCACGGCGGACGACTGGAGCGCGTTCGCCGCCTACCGGATCGCGGCGGCCCGCGGCGAGAAGCTGTCCGACGAATCCCTCCTGGCCTGCCTGGACCCCAGGAGGCCGTCCCTCGCCGCGGCCGTCATCGAGGACCGATGGGCCGCGGAATACCTCGATCAGGCGAAGATGACCGCCTACGTCGATCCCGCCCAGGCCGCGTCCTCCGCCTTCGAGGCCGCCGTCCTCAAGGCCCTGCCGGCCCTCGCCAAGGCCCCGCTGGACCGCCACTTCGTGCCCGCCATGATGGCGACCATCCACCTGGGCCGTTCCCGGTACGTGGACCAGGTGATCTTCCTCATGGACAGCCCCTACCCCGCCGTGCGGGAAACGATGGCCCGGACGCTCCTGCGATTCGCCGACGCCAGGTTCTACGCATACTTCATGCGCCGTCTTTTCGACGAAGACCAGACCGTGCGGCACCTCTGCATCCAGGGCCTGGGCGCCATCCGGGACTCCCGGGCCGTGGAACCGTTGGCCGGGATCCTCAATGATCCCGGGGAGCGCGAATGGATCCGCGCGGCCTGCGCGCGGGCGCTGGGGGACATCGGGGACCGGCGCTGCATCCAGATCTTCACCTCCTTCCTCATGGCGCCGCGGGGCAAGGACGGCGGCGACCTGTCCCTGCGCCTCTACGCGGCGCAGTACCTGGGCCAGAAGAAGGAGAGGACGGCCGTGGACGCGCTGATCGCCAACCTCGATCCGGCGGCCGAGAACCAACTGAACTACGCATGCCTTGAGGCGCTGGGGAAGATCAACGATCCGGCGGGACATGCACGGCTGCTGCCCATCCTGGCCAAGGCATGGAAGGTGTGGAGCGCGCCGCCCTCCGAGGACGGGGACAATTTCTACGCGGCCCTATGGGCCCTGTTCCCCTACAGGGCGGAACCCCTGATCCAGCTCGCTTCGGACGCGTTCGACGCATTGAAGGGGCGGTATTCGGACGGCGCCTTCGCGGCGGCCTACTACCTCGTGCGGAACGCCAAGGAGCCCAAGGAGGAATGGAAGGCCTGGTACCTGGCCAACCGGGGACGCTTCTTCGGGAACTCCTGGCGGGTCTACGAATACGCGGTCATGATGGAAGGCGCCTGGGACGCGGAGACTCTCCTCTTCCTGGCGCAGGGGATGGACGGGCTGAACGACAACACGAAGTCCTGGCTCCTGTCCGGCATGACCAAGAAGCCGTCCCTGGCGTTCCTCCCCCTCCTCGCGAAGCTGCGCGACAGCGAGAGCTCCTCCGTCCGCGGATGGACCGCCCATCTGGCCGACGACCTGACCCGCATCCTGCCGCGTCCGCAGACGGAGGATGGCCTGAAGCTCGCCGCGGAGCTCGCCGTGGTCCTGGAGGGCTGGAGGAAGGACGAGAAGGAGAGCTACGTCGTAACCTGGCTTGGCGCGGCGCGGCGGGACCTGGAATCCTACAGGAAGGCGAACCCTTGAAGGATGCACCCATGCCGGACGTCACGGATTGGCTTCTCGAGGAGGACAACCCCCCGGTCCGCTGGATGACGCTGACCGGCCTGCTCGGCGAGTCCCCCGGAGGCTCGAAGGCGCGGAAAGCCCGCGCGGGAGGAACGGGAAGCCCTGGCCGCCCGCATCGTCCGCGACGGAGGTCTCGACTGCCGGGGCATGGACTATTCCCTTCCCGCCCGCTGCCACATGGCGCAGCCCAAGGCCGTGTCTCCTTGCGCCTTGATTCCGGCGGAAAAGCGGACGTCCAACGAACGGAAGGCGCTGGACCTTCTCGTCCAGGGGCTTCTGGAGACGGAAGTCTTCGTCTATGTCCCGGAACGCGGGAAGGAATGGACTGAGGTCATCGCCCGGAAACCGGGCAAGGAGCCGCGAGGAGCCGGAGGCACATCAGCCGGGTGGATCGCGGAACGGAAGAAGGAGTTCCTTACGGAAATCGGCCCGGGAGGCCGCGAGCCCAAGACCGGATGGCTCAAGTTCGGCTTTCCCCTGACCTACAACTCGGACGCCCTGGAGGCCCTGTACGCGCTTGCCCTCGCCGGCGCTCCGTCGGACGCGAGGCTCGCCCGGGCCCTCGAGGCGGTACGCGCCAAGGAGGGCAGGGACGGCCGCTGGATATTGGAGAACACCCTCAACGGCAAGATGCGGGCGGACGTGGAGGCCAGGGGCAAGCCGAGCAAGTGGCTCACGTTCTTCGCCCGCCACGTGCTGCGGCACTTCGGGGCCTGAAGCGCGCTACTTGCGAGGCTCCTGGGACGCTTCCATCGCGGCCTTCTTGCCGGCATGCAGGGCCAGGACGTCCGCGCGCATCTTCTCCAGCCGCTCCCCGCGCAGCGGGTAGGCAAGGAGGATCAGGACGCCGGCGAACATGGCGCAGCCGGGGATCAGGCCCGTGAACACCTTGATGCCGAACAGGGCCCGGGCCGGCTGGTCCCGGAAGATCGCGCCGCCGTTGGCCTCCCGCGTCACGAATCCGCCCGCCTCCAGGATCAGGGGCGCGATGGCGATCGCGATGGACTGGGCCGGCTTGGTGATCATGGCGTTGATGCCGAAGAACGAGCCCTCCCGGCGGACGCCGGAGCGCAGCTCGTCCTCGTCTGCCACCTGCGCGAAGAAGATGTTGGTCAGGGTCTGCGGGCCCGCCAGGCCGAAACCGGCCAGCGCCAGGCAGGCGGGAATCCAGGATGCCGGCACGAGGACGATGGCCACCAGGCCGAGACCCGCCACGGCGAGGAACAGCTGCTGCGTGGCCACCAAACCCAGCCGCTTGCGCACCTGGTTGGTCACCGGGATGCCGAGGATCAGGGGCACGAAGAGGCACGCCAGGAGCACGATGGTGGGCTTGTGCACCACATAGTCGGCCAGGTAGAACACGGATCCCGTCACCAGGGAGGAGACCAGGATGTTCATGAAGTTCTGGCAGACCAGCACCAGGAAGGACCGGCTGGTGAAGGTGGCCTTGATCTGCGCCCAAAGGCCCAGGGGCTTGTCCACCCGCGTGAACTCGAGGCGTTCCTTCACCTTGAACGTGGTGGCCACGATCAGGAGGGCTCCGACGACGCCGACGGCGACCATGGCGAGCCGCAGGGGCAGGAAGGAGGGCGACGCGCCTCCCTTGGGCCGGAAGAAGTCGGGGATCAGGAACCCGAGGACCATCCCCAGCATGGCGAACAGGGAGGAGGAGATCTGCAGGTGGTTGCGCTCGGTGTCCGATTCGCTCACCTCCGGAAGGAGGGCGGAATAGACCAGGCCGATGATCGTATAGCAGGTGTCGTAGAGGAGCATGCTGCCCAGCATCCAGGCGAACTGCCAGACGTCGGCCGCCTTGGGCGGGGCCAGCCACACCAGGACGAAGGTCAGCGCGAGGAACGGCGCCGTGTAGCGCATGAACGGGATGCGCCGGCCGTGCCTGGTCCGCGTGCTGTCGGAAACGAATCCGAACAGCGGATCGTTGAGCGCGTTCCAGACCGCGTAGATGCCGGAGGCCAGGGCGATCCACCGGGCGCCCAGCCCGAGGTAGTCCTGGTAGAAGATGGGAAGCAGCGCCCCGTAGATCCCGGAGATCAGGCTGGTGCCCAGGGACGCGACTCCCCAGACCACCTTGAATCCGCCGGACAGCTTCACCGCCTGCGGCAAGCCGAGTTCCGCCATGATTCCCTCCCGTCGATCCGTCAACGTCCCGGCAGCAGCGCCTTCAGATCCCTGTAGCCGATCACGTGCAGCCCGATGGAGGCGATGTGCCTCCCGATGTCCTCGTCCAGGAACGTCGCGTAGTCGGCCGTGCGGTAGCGCCAGTCCTTTGCGATGGCCCGGATCTCCGGACCGTCCTTGGCCGGGTGGATGATGAAGTGGGTGATCCCCGGCGGCAGGCCGGAGAGGGCCCGCTTGGCGCAGGCGAGGCGGTCCTCGTCGCGGTCCAGGGGCATGCCGGCCAGGTTGTCCAGCAGCGGGAACCCCTCCGCTTCCAGGCGCTCCATGGCGCGGGCCGCGATGACGGCGGATTCGGCGTCCAGGCCGGCGGCGCGGAATCCCGCCTCGTCGCTGCGGAAGGCCATCAGGGGCAGGCCGTTCTCCGCGGCCACGCCGACGTAGTGCTCCAGGAAGCGCGCCGAGGCCACGGCGCCCATGTGCGTGTCCACGTGGGTGGGCACGATGCCCGCCTGGAGGGCCATGCGGACCTGGGCACGCAGCTCGACGCCGACCGCGGCGGGAACCCCCCGGTCCTGGACCTCGGCGGACCTGTGGGGGAAGCAGCCCTCCCCGTCGAGCAGGCCGGAGGCGGGATCCCTCGTCGAGACGGGGCCCCAGCGGTAGGTCTGGTATTCGCTCGTGATCGTCAGATGGATGCCCAGGTCCGCCTTAGGGTTCTCCCGGGAGAAGGAGGCGGCGTGGAGGAACCAGGGGCAGGGGACCATGACGGCCCCCGAGGAGACGATCCCCGCGCGGTGCAGGTCGGAAAACGCCTCTACGCCCGCCTGGCACATGCCGATGTCGTCGGCGTGGATGATGACGGCCCGGTCCCCGTCGGAAAGGCCGAGCTTTTTCATGACGGGATTCGCCGCTTTCCTCATGGGGCAAGTATAGCCCATCCGCCGCACCACGGGAAGACGGGCACGGCGGCCTTCGTCTGAAGGGACGCCGCAGGGGGGCGAGGCCACGCCCGGATCATCCTCTATTTCTCCACGTACCACTGCGCCTGCGCCCGGTACATCTTCGCGTACAGGCCGTCGATGCGCATCAGGTCCTGATGGCTGCCGTCCTCGACGATCCGGCCATTGTCGAATACAAGGACGCGGTCGACGACGCTCGTGATGCCCAGGCGGTGCGAGATGAGAAGGGTCGTCCTGTCTCCCGTCAGCCGGGAGAAATCCCTGTAGAGCGCCGCCTCGGCGAGGGGATCGAGGGCCGCGGTGGGCTCGTCGAGGACCATGACCCGCGCCCCGTCCCTGTAGACCGCGCGCGTCATCGCGATCTTCTGCCACTGCCCGCCGGAGAGGTCGTTCCCCGTCTCGCTGAAGGTGCCGACCTCCTCGTCGAAGCCCTTGGGCTGTTTCTCGATGAAATCGAGCGCGCCCGTGCTCCGGGCGCACTCACGCAGCCGCTCCTCCACGACGGGTTTCGTCCCGTCCGCGATCGTGATGTTCTCCCGGATCGTCGTTTCGTAGCGGCCGAAGCTCTGGAACACCACGGAAATGGCGCGGCGCACCGCCCGGAGGTTCCCGCGGATGTCGAAGCCGCCCATCGTGATCCTCCCCTCCGTCGCCTCGTGGATCCCGCTGAGGAGGTTGATGAACGTGGACTTGCCGGAACCGTTTTCCCCGACGATGGCCACCTTCTCCCCCTGGGCGATGCGGATGGAAAGGTCGTCGAGCGCCAGACGCTCGCTGCCGGGATAGGCGAAGCTCACGTGGTCGAAGACGATGTCCGCGCGGTCGAACGTCCGCGGATGGTCTTCCAGCGCCTCCCGCGGGGTGTCCTCCAGCGCGAAGAAGTCCTTCATGAACCGGATGTCGCCGAAGAAGCGGGCCGCGCCGACGAAAAGCTTCGTGGTCGTGGCCTGGAGCTGGCCCGACAGGGTGAAGACGAGCATGAACACGCCGAGCCCGACGGAGGGGTCCTGGTAGATCCGCCGTACCGCCAGGAGCAGCACCCCGACATAGAAGACGTTGCGGAGGATGTCCGCGAGGCAGTTGCACAGGACGTGCCTCCGGGTCATCGCGTTCTTCTTTTCCAGGTATCCGTCGGAGACGGAACGCCATTTCCGCTTGACCCAGGGGAAGATCCCTCCGAAGCGCACGTCCAGCAGGGAGCGGCAGCGCTCGTTGGCCCCGGCGCAGATGTAGAACAGATGGACGGACATGGCCCCTTCCTTCATGCCCTTGGTCTTCTCCTTGTATTCCTCGTCCTTCTGCAGCTGCGACAGGACGACGGAGGGGACGCAGGCGAGAAGCAGGGCCAGAACCATCCAGGGACTCACGCCGAACAGGACCGTGACGAGGCTCCCGAAGGCCACCAGGTTCTGCAATACGAGGAGGACCTGCTGCATGCTCTCCGCGACGCGGATCCCGCCTTCCTGCTCGGCGAACAGCAGCCGGTTCCTGAAATCGGCCTCATTGTCGAGGTACCTGTACTGCACCCGGCTCGTGCAGTCGATGATCGTCCTCTTGATGTACTTGACGGTCCGCTGGGTATTGAGCTCCCCGAAATAACCCTGCGCGGCGCCGTAGGCGGCCTGCGCGAGGAACAGAAGCGTGAGCGTCCCCAGGGTGAGGAGGGTGCCGCCCACGGCCGCCTCCCCCTGTGACAGGCCCTTCACCTGGTCCGTGAACCGCGCGAGGACGGTGGAGATCCAGGCGGGCAGGAAGGCCGCGAGGAAACCCACGGCGCTGACCGCCAGGGACCGTCCCCCCATGGTCCGGCAGCTCACGGCGAGCGCCCTTCCTGCGATCCGCAGGGACTGGCGGAAGCCGATCCGCTCTTCCTTCATACGGACCCTCCCCTCCCCGCCCCGCCGGCCGCGGCATCATACCACTGCGCCTGTTCGCGGAAGAACTTCGCGTAGACCCCATCACGTTCCATCAGCTCCCCATGGCTGCCGTCCTCCACCAGCTCCCCGCCGGCCAGTACGAGGATCCTGTCCGCGAGGCGGGCGAACGCGATCCGATGGCTCACGAGGATCACCGTCCGGCCCCCGAAACGCTCCCGGATGTGGCGGAACTGCTCCATCTCCGCGATCGGGTCCAGCATGGAGGCCGGCTCGTCGAAGACCATGATCTCCTTGTCGCTCATGTGGGCCCGCGATACCCCGACGCGCTGCCCTTCCCCGCCGGAGAGCAGCGCGCCCTCCTTGTACACCTGCCGTCCCAGCATGTTCTGGAGCCCCCGGGGCAGCCTGTCCACAAGGGCGCGGGCCCCGCCCTTTTCCATCGCGGACAGGATCCTGCCTTCGTCCCCGACGTGGCCGACATCGCCGATGCCCACGTTTTCACCCAACGTGAAATGGAACAGGTAGAAGTCCTGGAAGAAGGAACCGACCCGGCTGCTGATGTAGCCTCTCCGGTAGTCCGCATGGGGACGCCCCTGGAACCGGGCCTCGCCGGATTCGGGACGGAACAGGCCCAGGAGGACCTTGATGAGCGTCGTCTTCCCGCTGCCATTGGCCCCCACGAGGGCCACCGTCTCGCCCCTGCGGATCCGGAACGTCAGGTTCTTCAGCACCGGGATCCCTTTCCGATACGAGAAACAGAGGTCCTTTGCGGAAAACACGTTTTCCCCGTCCAGGCCTTCCTCCGCCTTCCCCGCCTCCTCCTCCGCGCCGGGCCTCGGGGCCCCATCCAGGAAGCGCCGCTGGATGTCGAGGCCGTACAGGCCGTAATCCATACGCTGGTAGCTCCTGGCGATCCCGCCGATGCTCGCCGCCATGCCGGTGCACAACATGAAGACGACGAGGAGGGTGTCCGGGCCCATCGCGCCGGAGGCCACGCGGAACACGCAGAACCCGACGGCGACGGCCAGGAACAGGTAGAATCCCGCGTTGGTGAAAAGCCCAAGGCGCGCGTATCCCGCGTCCTGCCGCAGCCTCATCTCCTCCACCCGCCGATAGGCGTTCTGCCAGTGCTCCTTGATTTTCTCCGCGCTTTCGAAGACCCGGGTCTCCTTGGCCGTGTCGCCGTCCTGCGCGAGCTTCTCGAAATACTCCGCGCGGCGCAGGTGTTCCCGGATCTCGCTCCACACGACGCGGATCCTGCCCGAAAGGGCGTGGTTCAGCCAGAGCACGAGCGTCACATAGGCAAGCGCGGCGAAAAAAACAGCGATGGAGGCCGTAAGGGCCACGGCCATCAATGAGCCGATGGATACCAGCTTCGAGAGCAGCGCGCAGCCGGAACTGGTCAGGTCGGTGAGCGATCCGCAGCGGGAAATGACCGCGTAGTACCGGTCGCCCACCTCCTTCTTCAGCAGCTCGTTCAGCTCGATCTCCTGCGCGCTGTCCATCATCGTCTCCTCCAACCCGAGGTAGTAGGAGTCGAACATCATCATGTACAGCAGGTCGTCGCTGAGCCGCGCGGAGAGCCCGGACACCGTGAGGATCAGGCCCAGGGCCACCAGGTCGGGCACGGTGTCGGAGAACCGCCCCGCGCCTGTGGTGAGGAAGGCGAGCAGGTGCGCGATGATATTGCGGTTGAAGGCGAGCGCCACCGCCGGCAGGACGGCGAGGCCGATGCCGAGCGTGACCCAGAAAAGCAGCATGCGCTTGTCGATCTTCCAGGCGAGCTTGATCCCCCATGCCGCCGCCTTGATCTTGTTCCCCGTGCCCTTTTGGGATGCTTCCATGTCTTGGATATGGACAGTACAGAGAAATTCCGTCCGGGTGTCAAGAATGGAATGAAGAGAGACGGGAAAGCCGGTCGACATCTCCCGCATGGCCAATAAGCCGAAAACCGGGGTGGTTGAGGATGATCTCCCCGAGGAGGTCTGCGGATTTCTTTCAGCGAGGTAGGACTGCACGGGAGGCAATACGGGAAGCTGATGCCGGAGTTGCCGATCCCAGTTGGCCACGAGAGTCGGAAAGTTGATGGAATCGATGAATACGGAGGCTCCGGTGCGTCGGCATAAAAGTGACGAATTGGCCGTATTAAGCGCAACGCATATTGCATTGACGCGTCCGGGTCGGCCTTCCCGCTTTTCCAATATGCATGGGCGATATCCAGGGCATGGCGGGAAAGAGCGCGAGGAGGGCGGCCGGCTCGAAGGCCACCTCCCGCAGCCCGACGTCGTGCCCGAAGACGCGGAGTTCAGGACCTATCTGCCCGGGCTTCCCCTGCGCGAAGCGCTGTCCGCATACCTCACGGGAGGGGTGGAATGGAGCAGGACGGAAATGCGGCTTGTCGTCCCCGTCGCCGGGATCATTCGCGGTCTCGTCTCGGGAAGCCTGTCTAGGCCGTCAGCCCAGATATCCCTTGCGGTAGAGGAGCTCCGCATTGAGGATCCCGCCGCCCGCGGCTCCGCGGATGGTGTTGTGGCTGAGGCCCACGAAACGCCAGTCGAAGACCTTGCATTCGCGCAGGCGGCCCACGGTGACCGCCATGCCCTTGTCGGCGTCGCGGTCCTTGCGCGGCTGCGGCCTGTTCTCCTCCTGCCTGTAGATGATCGGCGTCTTGGGGGCGAAGGGCAGTCCCAGCGCCTGCGGCACGGACGTGAAGGATGCCCAGCAGTCCAGGATCTGGTCCCTGGTGGGCTTCCTGCTTCCGAACTCCAGGCTCACGCAGGCGGTATGTCCGTCGGTGACGGGAACGCGGTTGCAATGCGCGGAGATCTTCACGGAATCGTCGGTGACGATCTTGTCGCCCTCGATCCTGCCGAAGATCTTGTGCGGCTCCACCTCGGACTTCTCCTCCTCACCGCCGATGAAGGGCACGATGTTGTCCACCATGTCCATGGAGGGAACGCCGTGGTATCCGGCCCCGGAGACGGCCTGCAGCGTGGTGAGGATCATGCGCTTCACCTCGTAGCCGGCCTTCATGAGGGCGTACACGGGCGTGAGGTAGCTCTGGAGGCTGCAGTTGGGCTTCACCGCCACGAAGCCCTTGTCCCAGCCGTGGTTCTTCCTCTGAATGGGTATGATGTCCGCATGGTTGTGGTTGATCTCCGGAATCAGCATGGGCACGTCCGGCGTCCAGCGGTGCGCGGAGTTGTTGGAAACCACGGGGATGCCGATGGCGGCATAGTTGTTTTCCAGCTCCTTGATCAGCTGCTTGTCCAGGTCCAGCGCGGAAAAGACGAAATCGCACTTTCCCTTGGCGTCCTGGAAACGGTTGGCGTCCATGACGGTGAGGTTGGCGATCCCCTCGGGGATGTCCTGGTTCATGAACCACCGGCTCCCCACCGCCTCGGCGTACTTCTTGCCGGCGGAGGAAGGGGAGGCGGCCACGTAGTTCACCTGGAAATACGGATGCCCCCGAAGGAGATGGATGTACATCTGCCCCACCATGCCCGTGGCGCCGATGATACCTACCGTTAGCTTGCCCATGATCTCTCCTCGTCAAGAATTGGGGCTAATGTAGCGGAGCGCCCGGGAAAGTGTCAAGGATTGTCCGCGCCCCGGGGCCGCGGGCTGCCGCGCCCCGGGATCACTTCACGTAGAGCCGCGGCAGGATGGCGGGGATGCCGCCCAGCGCGGGCCGCGGCTTGACATTGCCGATCTTGTTGCGGAAGGCGTACAGGACCGCCTCGTTGGCGGTGAAGATCCATGGCAGCTCCTCCAGCCAGATGCGCTGCACCTGCCGGAAGCCTTCCCGCCGCTTCCCTTCATCCAACGTCCGGTTGGCGAAGTCCCACCACGTGTCGACCTCCTTCTCCCAGTCGCGTCGTGGAGTGCTCTGCCCCGGTTCGATCAGGTGCAGGGCGCCCCTGGACGGATAGACATTGGAGCCGGCCATGGGGTCCGCGGAACCCGTGAAGCCCAGGAGGACGCCCTCCCAGGCGAAGGTGTTCCGCAGGAGATCCGACAGGACCCGGAACTCCCCGGACTGCATCTTGATCTCGATGCCCGCCGTTTTCGCCTCCTGGCAGATCAGCCTGCCGATGGCCTCGCGGGCCGTGTTCCCGGAGTTGGTGAGCAGCTGGAAGGACACCCTGTTTCCCCGCACGTCCTCCCGGATGCCGTCCCCATTGCGGTCCTTCAGGTCCATCGCGTCCAGAAGCCCGCGGGCCGCGTCGGGATCGAAGGCCGGCACGAGGTCCCGTGAGCCGGGCCACCAGTACGGGGAGAAGGAAGGGATGAGGGAATCCTGCGGGAATCCGTAGCCGTTCCAGGCGGCTTTCACGATGGCCTGCCGATCGACAAGGTGCGCCAGGGCCCTGCGGAACCTGGCGTCGGAAAACCAGGCGAGTTTCACCGGATCCTTCAGGCCTGCGGGGTTCAGGTTCAGTGCCAGGAAGTTGCTGGCCGTCGAGGGCCCCCCGTTATAGAGCCCGAATTCCCCGCCCGCCTTCTCGGAGAGCAGGTCCGCCATGTCGGAGCGCTGCACCGCCAGGCAGTCGATGTCCCCCGACTGGAACCTGCGGTCCGCTTCCCTGCCGTTTTCCACGTTCAGGAACGAGACCTTGTCCAGGTACGGCAGGGCCCTGCCCCCGGAGTCCTTCCCCCAATAGGCGGGGTTCCTTTTCAGGACGACCTTGAGGCCGGGCAGGTACTGGTCGATGAGGAAGGGGCCCGACCCGACGAGCCGGTACACGCTCGTGTTCTCCGCGGCCCAGAAGGAGTTGACCGCCTCGAGGCCCTTCTCCTTCACCAGGGGCTCGAAGACGTGCCTGGGCACGGGCGCGATCCGCATGAGCTCCAGGAGTCCCGCCGACGGCTCCGGCAGGACGAGTCGGAAGCTGTACCTGTCGATCGGCTCCACGCGGGCCATGGCGCCCCCGACGCGGAAGCCGTCGCGGTATTCCGTCTTCACGGGATACCCGCCGGTCCCGTCCGTCCCGCCCGCAAGGATGATGTCGTTGACCGTGAAGACGACGTCTTCCGCGCTGAGGTCCTTCCCGTCGGACCACTTCAGGCCCCTGCGCATCGTGAAGACGGCGGAAAGGCCGTCCGGGGCGATCTGCCACTTCTCCGCCAGGGCGGGGACCCACTGCAGCGTCAGGGGATCGATGTCCACCACGGTCTCGAAGACGAGGCGCAGCACATCCTTCGAGAAGGCGTCCGATGCCGTGACGGGATTGAAGCTCACGGGGGTTCCGTACTGCGGGACGGTGAGGGAGCCTCCCGGCTTGCCTGCCTCCCAGGAGGAGTAGACGACGTCGACGACCCCCGGAAACGCGGAACGCGGGGCATCCGGCGCCGGATCCGCGCCAAGCGGCGCGGAGGCGATGCACGCGATGCAAAGGGACGGGATGAGGGCCGGGCACTTCATTTTGCGTCCTGAAAAACCGCGGGCGCTCCCTAAGGAGCGCCCGCCGCCGTTCATGATCCGAAACAACCTTGCGATGCGCCGGGGCCGCGACGGCCCTGATGGTCCTTTCCGCTCAGGGGATCCAGAACTGGAACAGGGAGCCGCCGCGCGTCAGGTACCAGACGAAGAAGATGCTGATGAGGATCGTATAGCCGAAGAACCAGACAAAGAGCGAACCGCTTTCCTCCCGCGCCTGGAAGCCGATCACGAGGGACGCAATGAGGCCGGTCAGGTAGCCCAGGACGGCCAGGGTGCCATAGAGGACGTTCTTCTCCTGGATGGCCTGCCAGCAGAAGACGAACGTGAAGGCGAAGACTAGGATCAGGATGAAGAAGAACACAAGGTAGTTTCGTGCCATGAACCGCTCCTTTTCAGTTGGTATCCTACTCGCTTTTCGACAAAAATCAAGTCGCGCTGTAGAAAAACCGGTGCGTCAGGAATGCATGGCCTGTACGGTGGTCAAGTGGTGGTACAGGCCGCCCAGCCGCATCAGCTCCTCGTGGGTGCCCGTCTCCCGGAGGCCCTTGTTCTCCAGCACCAGGATCATGTCCGCATTGCGGATCGTCGACAGGCGGTGGGCGATGAGCAGGGTGGGCTTGCCGACCATAAGCCGGTCCAATGCCTGCTGGATGAGGATCTCCGTCTGCGTGTCCACGGAGGAGGTGGCCTCGTCCAGGATGAGGACCGGGGCGTCCTTCAGCACCGCCCGGGCGATGGCGATCCGCTGTTTCTGGCCCCCGGACAGCTTGATGCCGCGCTCCCCGATGACCGTATCGTATCCGTCCGTCAGCCCGAGGATGAACTCCTCCGCATTGGCGACGCGGGAAGCCTCCCTCATCTGCTCCTCCGTGGCCCCCTTCCTGCCGAAGAGGATGTTCTCCCGCACCGAGCCTTGGAAGAGGAACACGTCTTGCAGGACGATGCTGATCTGGTCCCGCAGGCTGCGCAGGCCGAGATCCCGCACGTCCCGGCCGTCCAGCGTGATGCTTCCCGAGGTGACGTCGTAGAAGCGCGGGATCAGGGACGCGAAGGTGGTCTTGCCCACCCCGGAAGGGCCCACGAGGGCCACCACGGACCGGGCGGGGATGTCGATGTCGATGTCCTCCAGCACGTTCTCGCCGCGGGAGTAGTGGAAGCCCACGTCGCGGAAGCGGATGGCCCCTTCGGCCCTCTCCTGGAGGCAGACCGCCCCCGGCCCGTCCCGCACGTCGGGCTGCTCGTCCAGCAGGGCCCCAACCCTCTCCGCGCCGATCTGGCCCTCCTGGAACTGCTCCCAGGCGCCGCTCAGGGCCCGGACGGGCTGGTAGAACAGCTCCAGGTACAGCATGAACGCGACGAGGTCCTCGACGGAGAGGGCGCCGGTCCCCGCCAGGCGGCCGCCGAACCAGATGACGATCACCATGCCCAGCGACGAGGCGAACTCCACGAACGGGGAGAAGGTGGCCATGAGGCGCAGCGCGCGCAGCGAGGAACCGCGGTGGCTTTCGATCTTCTCCCCGACGCGGTCCGCCTCGTCGTCCTCCCTGCCGAAGGCCTTGATCTCCCGCATGCCGGTGAGGTTGTCCTGCAGCGTGGCGTTCAGCTCGGCCAGTACCTGCTGGCGCCGCCGGAAGGCCGGACGCACGTAGCGCGTGAAGGACCGCGCCGCCAGGAACACCAGGGGGATCGGGATGAGTGTGAGGAGGGCCAGCCGCCAACTGAGGATCATGAGAAACGCCGTCACGCCCATGAGGGACAGCAGGTTCACCAGGGTGTCCGGCAGGGCGTGGGCGATCAGGTTCTCGAACTTGTCCGTGTCGTTGATCATGCGGGACATGAGCTGTCCCGTCTGCTGGTCCTCGTAGAAGCGCATGGAAAGCTTCTGCAGATGCTCGTAGAGGTCCTGCCGCGCGTCGGCCACCGCGCCCCAGCCTGCCACGTGGGACATGTAGGTGCGGAGGAACTGCATGAAAGCGCGCACGACGTAGACGGCGAGCAGCGCGACCGCCAGGGTCGAGGCGAAATCGAGGCCGCCCTGCCCCTCCACGGATTTGCGGACGCCGGCCAGAAGCAGCTTCACCAGCCAGGGCACTGTCAGCTGGACGCAGACCAGTCCCACGGTGGCGAGGACCGTGACGGCGAGGGGCTTCAGGTAGCGCCGCGAATAGCGCAGCACGACCAGGAGGCTCTTCACGGAGGGCTTGGGCGCCGGTCCGCCGGCGTCCGTCCGGGCCTCCGGCGCGGCTTGTTTCCGTCTTTTCATCCCGCCAGCTCCTCCGCCTGCTTCACCATGCCGTCCAGGAGCGTGAGGCCATTGGCCCAGAAGCCCGGGTCCTTCAGGTCCACCCCGAGGCGGGCCATCAGGACGTGCGGCCAGTCCGAGCCTCCCGCGGCGAGCACGCCCAGATAGGCGTCCGCGAAGCCCCCGGCCCCCGAGGCGTAGCGGCCGTAGAGGGCGCGCACCAGGAGATCCCCGAAGGAATAGGCGTAGACGTAGCCCGGGGTGTGGAGGAAATGCGGGATGTAGCTCCACCAGATCCCGTAGTCCTGCGTGAGGATGACGCTGCCGCCGAACATGGCCCGTTGCGTGGAAAGCCAGATCTCGGAAAGCCTCTCCGTGGGCAGCTCCCCGCCGGACCGCCGTTCCGTATGGGCCGCGTCCTCGAAGCGGTTCATCGCCACCTGGCGGAACACCGTGGCGAAGGCGTCCTCGATCTCCCGCACCAGCATGGCAAGGCGGATCTTCGGGTCCTTCTCGCGGCGCATCATCTCCTGGAAAACCAGGGCCTCGCCGAACACGGAAGCCGTCTCCGCGATGGTGAGCGGGGTGTCGGCGGACAGCACGCCGCGGTCCCGGGACAGGTACTGGTGCACCCCGTGGCCCAGCTCGTGCGCCAGGGTCATCACGTCCCGCGCATTGCCCTCGAAGTTCATGAGGATGTAGGGATGCACGGAGGGTACGCAGCCGTGGCAGAAGGCCCCGCCCCGCTTGCCTGGGCGCACCGCGGAATCGATCCATCCGTTGTCGAAGAACAGGGAGGCGATCTCCGCCATGCGCGGATGGAACGCGCCGTAGGCGCCGAGGACCGTCTCCTTGGCCTGCTCCCAGTCGTATTTGCGCTCCGCGGCCGGAAGCGGCGCGTAGCGGTCGTAATCGTAAAGCTCCGCCAGGCCCAGGAGGCGGCGCTTGAGGCCGTAATAGCGCGCGACGATGTCGTAGCGGCCCGTGACCGCGCCCACCAGGGCCTCCACAGTGGCGTCGTCCACCTGGTTTTCCATGTTGCGCGAGGAGATCCAGGCGGGATACCTGCGCAGCGTGTCGTCCGACGCCTTATCCGCCAGGACCGTGTTGAAGACGTACGTCGTGGTGCGGCCCATGTCGCGCAGGCCCGCCGTCAGCGAGGAGGCTGCCTTCCGCCGCGCCTCCCGGTCCGGTTCGTGGAGCTTGGAGAGGATCACCTGCTCCGGCACCCGCGTTCCTTCCCAGTCGAAACGGTGCGCGGCGATGGTCTCGTCGAAGAACCGCGTCCAGGCGCTCCGGCCCGTCACGTTCTTCTCGATGAGGATCTTCTCCTCCGGCTCCGTGAGCATGTGCGGCCTGTAGCGGCGGGTGATCGTCAGGTAATGCCGCCAGCGTTCCAGAAGGGGCGAGGCGATGAGGGGCGCCGCCGTCTCCTCCGGCGCGTTGGCCCACTCCAGGTCGAGGAACGTGAGAGCCTGCTGGAAGCGGGACCATCGCTCCGTCACCTTCTGCAGCAGCGCGCCCCGCGGGGCGTCCCCCGTGTCCGCCGCCCAGTCCAGGTGCGCGAAGGAGCCTGCCTTCAGCGCCAGGTCCAGGAGATCTTCGTATTCCTCGAGGAGTCCCTTCATTCCGGTCACGGAGAGCGACCCGACGCGGCCGCGGTACGTCTTGGCAAAGGCTTCCGCGCGGCGGTCCACCTCCGCCAGATCGGCGTCAATGCGCGGATCCGTGCCGGATGCATAGAGATCCTTCAGGTCCCAGGCAACCCCCTGGGAAACGTCGTCCGCCATCGTGGGATCCTCCTCGTTCGATCCGGGAACCATACCGTTTCCGGCCGGTTTTTACAATGATGATGCCGCGGGACCCGCGATCCCGCCCACGGTTCCCAACCACGGCGGCTTCTGCTACACTCCCCCGCTGCAAGGAGAGGCGATGGAACGTTTCGAGGGATTCATGCCGGGTTTCCGGAATCCGGCCGGACCGGAGGGACCTTCCCACTGGTTCGTCTTCCACGACGGAAAAATACTGGTCCGCGTCGAGGACGGCAAAGCCGTGGTGCCGCATGCCGCGACGCTCGATGCCATCGGGATCCGGTACGGCAAGGTCCACTTCCTTGGCACGGCCGGGGGCGTCCCGTGCCTGGCCGCCGAAACGGCGGAAGAGGACGTCCCGCGGGACGGCTGGGGCTTCGAGGGACTGCGTTCGCTCTTCGGCCGCCTTCCCGAGGACACGTTCCGCCTGGCGGGGCGGGCGGTGGAAATCCTGGGTTGGGACAAGACACACCGGTTCTGCGGCCGCTGCGGCGCCGCGATGACCGACAAGGCGGAGGAGCGCGCCAAGCAGTGCCCCTCCTGCGGCTTCATGGACTTTCCCAAGTTCTCCGCCGCCGTCATCGTCGCCGTGGTCCGCGAAGGAAAAATCCTCCTCGCGCGCAAGCCGCAGTTCACCCAGGGCCTCTTCAGCTGCGTGGCGGGCTTCGTCGAGGCGGGAGAATGCCTGGAAGACTGCGTACGGCGCGAGGTCCGCGAGGAGACCGGCATCGAGGTCAAGGACATCCGCTACGCGGAAAGCCAGCACTGGCCGTTCCCGGACTCCCTGATGATCGGATTCATGGCGCGCTACGCGGGCGGGGAAATCCAGGTGGACGGACATGAGATCGGGGAGGCGCACTGGTACGCACCGGACGCGCTGCCCGTCATTCCGGATCCCCTCACCATCGCGCGGAAGCTGATCGAGCGGTTCAAAGCCGCTCCGTAGGCCGCGCTCATCCCATCGGCCGCAGCGGCACGCAGAAATCCACCATGAGCTTCCCCTTCCCCGGCTCCTCTTCCCTGTAGAACTCGAGGAACGGCGAATCGGCGGGCACGTAGCCGGAGTCGGGAAGCCAGCTTTTATAGAGGTATTCGATCCCGCCGAAGAACGCCTCCGCGTAGCGCGGATCGCGGCGCACGAAGCTCATGCAGGCGTATTTCCCCTCCGACCCGAGCCTGCCGACAAGGATCCCCGCCGAGGCTTCCGTGCCCTCCGGCACGCGGATGCAGGCATTGAAGCGGCATTGCGCCAGGGGCACGGCCTCCGGGCTGTCCAGCGTCACGCCGATCACCTTCATGTCGGGAGTCACGAGGTCCCTTGCCTTGGCCCAGGCGAACAGCTTCGCGAAGGCCTTCTCGATGGAGCGGTTGGTGAACGTACGGGCCAGGCCGACGCAGCGGATGTAGGCGATCGCCATGTCGTCCAGGCGGCGCACGGCCACTTCCCGCGGCGCCGGGACGCATCCCTCCGACTTGGGAGGCGGATCCAGCATCCCCCGGGTCCCCTTGGCGAACCGCGTGGGGCTCATGCCGTAGGCCGCGCGGAACGAACGGGCGAAGTCGGAGGGCGACTCGAATCCGAGGTCCAGCGCGATGCGGCCCACGTCCGGCCGGGGGGCGTGGCGCAGCCTCACGGCGGCCGATTTCAGGCGCATCCGCTTCACGTAGGAGTGCACCGTCTCCCCCGTCATGGCCTTGAACACGCGGTGGAAGTGGAAAGGGGAGAAATCCGCCGCCCGCGCCAGGGCGGCCAGGGACAGGTCTCCGCCCAGGTTGCCGTCGATATAGGAAAGCACGCGGTCGATGCGGGCCAGGTATTCGTCGCGGCACTCCATGCCGCCCAGGGTAGACGCGCCCCCCACGGCCGTCAAGTCGCCGCTTCCGGCGCGCTATCGCGCGGCCTCAGGCGAGCTACAGCGCGGCCTCAGGCGCGTTATCGCGCGGCCTCAGGCGCGTTATCGCACGGCCTCAGGCGCACTATCGCGCGGCTTCCATCGCCTCCGCCGCCGCGAGCAGGCACGCATCGCCCCACCGCCTTCCGACGATCTGGATACCGATCGGAAGGCCTTCCGGCGATTTCCCGATCGGCAGAACGACGACCGGGCTGCCCGTGGTGGAGAACGGAAGCGTGAATCCCACGGTGGCCGTGCCGTAGTCCACCGCCTTTCCGTCCACGTCGATGCCGCCCGTGTAGACGGGCATCGGCCCGTTCCGGCGCGCCGGTTTCACGTGCGGAAAGGCGGTCGTGGGGGTGACGGGGCACAGCAGGGCATCGCAGTCGGCAAGGAGGCCGTCCAGGGATTCCATCAGGGAACGCCTCGCCTCCTCCGCCTTGAAATAGCGGCCCAGGTTCTGGTCCAGGAACTTCATGCCCCCCAGGCGGCCGGCCAGGAAGCGGACCATGGACGGCATGCCGGAGCCGATCATGGGGTAGAACAGCCTGAGGAACGTCAGGGAAGCCAGGCGGAAGTCGAACGCGCCGGCCGGCACCTCGCGGACCGAAGCGCCCGCAGCCCGCAGCCTCGCGACGAACGCGTCGAAGGCGGCTCCGACGGCGCGGGACGCCGGCACGCCGCCCGCGTCGCGCGTCACGAGGAGCCGGAGGCCTGGCAGGCCGGGGACGGCTTCCGGCGTGGCCGCAGCGACGGCGGGCACCGCCGTCATGTCCTGTCCGTCGGTGCCGGCGCTCAGGGAGGCAAGCAGCGCGGCGTCGCCCACGGAACGCGCGAGGAAGCCGATGCGCGGAAGCTGGCGAACGGATTCCCCCATGGACTGCCGGGGCACGATCCCGGTGCGCGGCACCCTTCCCAGGCCCGGCACGAAGCCCACAGTGCCGCAAAAGTGCGCCGGGATCCGCACGGAGCCCAGCAGGTCGTTGCCGACGTCGAAGAAGCTCATGCCGGAGGCCACGGCCGCCGCCGCGCCTCCCGAGCTGCCGCCCGTGGTGCGGGACGGGTCGTGCGGGTTGTTGGATCGTCCGAACAGGGGACTGTCGGTCTGGAAATCCATGGCCAGCTCCGGAAGGTTTGTCTTTCCGAGGAGGATGGCGCCAGCCGCCTTCAACCGCGCCACCACCGTGGCGTCGGCATCGGGCACATTGTCCTTCAGGGGCGGATGGCTGGCCGTCGTGCGGATTCCCGCCGTCGCGATGTTGTCCTTCACGGTGAAAGGCACGCCGTGCAGGGGCGGAAGCGGCCCGCCGCGCGCGCGGACCTCATCGGCTTCCGCGGCCCGGCGCAGCGCGCCTTCCCCGTCCAGCGTCACGACCGCGTTGACCTCACGGCCCCGCGCCTCAATGCGCGCCAGGCACGCCCGAACGGCATCCGTCGAGGACCACTTCCCCGAGGCGATCCTGCGCGCGGCCTCGCGCGCCGTCATCCCTGTCGCTTCGTCCGCCATTTCAACCTCCCGTTGGAATGGTATCCGCGGCACGGGAGTGGCGCGCGCCGATTCTTGCCAAGGTTTGTGCGGATCTTGCGGAATGGATTGAGTGGCGTGGTTGTTTTAAAACCGTTGACATCCGTGGCGCCGCGTGTTATATATTTGGTGTACTAGTGAATTAGTACACCAAAGAGGAGGATCAATGTGATCGAAATCAAGGACATGTCGTTCGGCTACAAGAAGAAGCTCTTCTCCGAACTGAACCTGTCGCTCCAGCCTGGGAACATCTACGGACTCCTGGGCAAGAACGGTGCCGGAAAGACGACGCTCCTGAAGCTGATCTGCGGACTGCGTTTCCCGCAGGGCGGGCAATGCAGCGTCCTCGGCTTCCAACCGGCCCACAGGCCCGTGCACCTGCTGGAACAGATCTGCTTCATCGCCGAGGAGATCCACGTGCCGGCCATCAGCCCGGATCTCTACGAGAAGCTCTACGCGCCCTTCTACCCGCGGTTCGACCACGAAATGTTCGTCGGGCACCTGCGGGAGTTCGAGCTGGACACCACCAAGAGGCTCACGGAGATGTCCTACGGGCAGAAGAAGAAGTTCATGGTCTCCTTCGGCCTGGCTTCCCGCTGCCGGCTGGTGCTCCTGGACGAGCCGACAAACGGCATGGACATCCCCTCCAAAAGCCAGTTCCGCAGGCTCCTGGCCAGGTCGCTGGGGGAGGATAAGATCATCCTCATCTCCACGCATCAGGTGCGCGACATGGAGAACCTGATCGATCCCATCATCGTCCTGGACGGGGGCCGCATCGTGTTCCAGCAGGACATGGAAACGGCTTCGCGCCGCTTGACAGTGACCATGGAGCGGGAGGAGCCCGCGGACGCCCTCTGGGCGGAAAAGACATTGGGAGGCTGGGTGGCCGTGCGGGAGAACACGGGAAGCCAGGAAAGCCGCATCGACCTCGAGGTCCTCTTCAACACCGTCATCAACAGCACGGAACGGGTCCAGGCGCTCTTCGGCGCGCCCCAGGGAAAGGAAACGACGCATGGAAACGCAAACTAAGGAAGGCTTCTTCAACCCGCGGCGCTTCGGGCAGATCATGCTCCGGGACTTGGCGGGAGGCTACCGCAGCATCCTCATCACGATGGGGGCCGTGGCCGGAGGCCTGATCCTGATGGCCTTCCTGACCGCGGGAGGCACCAGCCTGACGCGGAGCCACAGCACGGACTTCTACGGGGGCTTCTACTCCCAGCTTCTCTACTGGGGCGGGTTCATCGTCACCAGCCTCGCGTTCCAGGAGGCCAGGAGGAACGGGGCGTCCCTCGCCTACCTGATGCTTCCGGGCTCCAGCTTCGAGAAGTTCCTGAGCAAGCTGCTTTCCACCTCCGTGGGCTACGCGCTGGGCAGCCTGGTCTTCTTCACCGCCGCCTCGGCCGTGGCGGAGGGCGTGAACCATCTGGTATTCGGCTTCGGCCTCGGCTTCTTCAACCCCTTCACGGCGGAGGTCTGGAAGGGCATCGGCCGCTACCTGATCCTCCAGTCCGTGTTCCTGGCCGGGTCGATCTGGTTCCAGAAGATCCCCTTCGTGAAAACGTCTCTCAGCATCCTGGTGTTCGCCGTGGCCTGCGGCACCGTGGTCAGCATTGCCGCCTTCGGCCTGTTTGCCGACCATCTGGGCCTCCATGCCCCGGCGTCCTCCTCCCTGGTCATCAACGGCAATGGGTGGAACTTCGACCTTGGCGCCATGTTGGGCAGGGGTTCACGGGCCGCGGAGGGCCTCGAGGTCTTCCGGCGCGTCGGGCAGGTCCTCTTCTACGGAGTCCTCGCGCCCGCCGCCTGGCTTGCCACCTGGTTCAAGCTGCGCGAAACGGAGGCATGAGCATGGAGTTCACGCAAAACCAGGCGATCTACCTGCAGATCGCCGACAGGCTCTGCGAGAACATCCTGGAAGGGGCCTGGAAGCCCGGGGACCGCATCCCCAGCGTCCGGGAGCTGGCGGAGCAGACCGAGGTCAACCCGAACACGGTCCTGAGGACCTTCGGGCACCTGCAGGACCAGGGGATCCTGCAGAACCAGCGCGGCATCGGCTACTTCGTGTCCGACCGCGCCCTCGAGATCACGGTGGAGCGCAAAAGGGAAAGCTTCGTCGGCACGGAGCTGCCGCGGGTCTTCCGGACCATGGACCTGCTGAAGATGGGATTCGAGGATCTGAAGAGGATCTACGCGGCGCGCCGCGTCGAAGGAAAGGAGACGGTATGAAGAAAAGCAACATCGTGCTGCTCGGCGCCCTGGGCGTCGTGGTCGTGTTCCTCGCGGCGTTCCTGATCTTCCTGGGGACCGTCCTGTAGGGACGGCGCCGAAGGAGGGGCCATCGAATCGACAGGGAAGCGCGGCCGGGCGGCTTCGGATTGGCGCCGGCCCGGCTCCGTGCTACAATACGTCCATGCAGTGGAGAGCCTACGACCCGGAACGCGACCGGAAGGCCGCGCAGCGCATCTGGTACGAGACGGGCTGGCTGCGGCCCGACCGGACCCAGGGATTCGAGGAGGTGTCGACCGCCGGACGGGCGATCGTCGCCGAGGTGGAGGGGACCCCGGAATGCCTGGTCCTCACCGCCCCCGGCTCCCTGCGCTACCAGGAGCGGGAGCTTCCCTTCTGCGGGGTCACCGGGGTGACCACCAGCCGCGTGGGACGCCGGCAGGGACTGGCGGGGCGCCTCACGGCCCGCGCCGTGGCCCTGGACGCGGCCGCAGGCGCGGCGGTGGAGGGCCTCGGGATGTTCGACCAGGGCTTCTATGACAGGCTGGGCTTCGGTTCCGGAGGCTACGAGCACATCCTGGCCGTGGATCCCATGTCTCTCGACGCGCAGGCTGCCGCGCGGTCCCCCGTCCGGCTCGGCATGGACGACTGGGAGGAGATCCACGCGGCGCGCCGGGAACGGCCGCGCCGTCATGGGGGCCTCGCCTTCGACAACCCCGTGCTCACGAGGGCCCAGATGTACCGTTCCGAGCATGCCTTCGGGCTGGGATTCCGCGAGGCCGGCCGCCTCACGCACCACCTGTGGTGCATCCCGGAATCCGACAACAGGAACCAGGGGCCGTTCCGCGTCGCCTGGCTCTGCTACCGCAACCGCGAGGAACTGCGGGAGCTCCTGGCCCTCCTGAAGGACCTCGGCGACCAGGTCCTGCTGGTGCGCCTGCAGGAGCCTCCGGGCATCCAGCTGCAGGATTTCATCAAGCGGCCGTTCCGCCATTATGCGCAGACCGCGGCGGGCCGCTTCGAGATGCGCAATGAAGCGCGCGCCTTCTGGCAGATGCGCATCCTGGACCTGCCCCGCTGCGCGGCGGCCACCTCGATCCCGTCGAAGGTGGACTTCAACCTGGAGCTCTCCGACCCCATCGAACGGTATCTGGACGCCGGGGATGCGTGGCGGGGCGTTGGAGGGAATTGGACGGTGCGCTTCGGACCGGCCTCGGAGGCGCGGCGGGGCTCCGAGCCCGGCCTCCCCATGCTGCAGGCCGACGTAGGCGCCTTCACCCGGCTCTGGCTGGGCGTGCTTCCGGCCACGGGACTGGCCGCGGCCGGGAAGCTTTCGGGATCCAAGGAGCTCCTCGAGCGCCTCGACGGGGCGCTCGCCCTCCCGCAGCCGAAGCCGGACTGGGACTTCTAGACCGCCTCGATCGTGGAAGGCGGCTTGCGGGTCACGTTGTAGGTCACGCTCACCACGCCGTCCACCTCCGTCGTGACCCGGTCGGCAATCTTCTCCAGAATCCTATAGGGCACCCTCGTGGGCGTCGCGGTGACCGCGTCCGCCGAGTTCCAGCAGCGGACCTCGATCTGCATGCCGAACTGCCGCTTTCCCTCCCGCACGCCGGTCACCAGGTCCTCGTGCAGGATGGCCAGGCACTGGAAGGCCCGCACCTTCGCCAGCTCCTCCTCCACGATCCGCGTGGCGGCGCGGACCGTCGCGACGCGCTTCGGGGTCACCTCCCCGATGAGGCGGGCGGCCAGCGCCGGACCCGGGAAGGGGGGCCGTTCCGCGATGGCGCGCGGCAACCCCGCGGCCCGGGCCACGACGCGCACGGCGGGCTTGCGCAGCTGCACGATGGGCTCCAGCACCGTATAGCCGAATGCCTTCTTCGTGTCGATGCCGAGCTGGGACAGGATGTTGTGCTGGCGCTTCACGCCGGCCACGGTCTCCTCCACGTCGGTGTAGTTGGTGCCCTGCAGCAGGAACTTGGCCCGGCTCTTCTGTACCAGGGGGCCGAAGACCCCCTTGTAGAAGGTCTGCGTGACCGCTTCCCTCTTCTCCTCCGGGTCCGTCAGGCCCTTGAATGCCGCGAAGAACTTCCTGCTCGCGTCCACCACCTCGACCTGCACCCCGAGGGACTTGAAGAGGCCGACGATGTACCCGGCCTCCCCCTCCCGCATGATCCCGTTCTCGATGAAGTAGGTCTTCAGGCGCTTCCCAAGGGCCCGGTGGCCGATCATGGTGACGACGGAGGAGTCCACGCCGCCTGACAGGGCATTGACGGCAATGCCGTCCCCCACCGCGTCGGCCAGCTCCTTGGCCTTCTCCTCGATGAACCGCGCCGCGCGCAGCTCCTTGAGGCCGATCTCCTGGATGTCCATGTCCCTTCCTCACTTTCCCCGTTTGATCTGCCGCGTAATGTCCGCGTGGCGTTCCTGCAGACTCTTCAGCTCGTCCCGGCCGCCGCGCATGGCGGCAATGCCCTGCACGGCGGCCAGCGCCCCCGCCATGGTGGTGATGTAGGGCACCTTGTGCCGGACGGCGGCCTTGCGGATGTAGGAATCGTCGTGGGTGCCGCGCCGGCCGATGGGACAGTTGATCAGGAGCTGGATCTCCCCGTTGGTCAGGGCGTCGGCCAGATGCGGCCTGCCCTCGTGCATCTTGAGGACCGGATCGGAGGCCACGCCGTGGGCGGCCAGATACTCGTGCGTGCCCTTCGTGGCCCGGATGCGGAAGCCCAGCGCCGCAAACCCCCGCGCCGCCTCCAGCGCCTTGGGCTTCTCCGGGTCCGGCACGCTGATGAGGACGGTGCCCTCGGAGGGCAGGCGCGCGCCCGCCGCATCCTCCGCCTTGTAGTAGGCCAGGCCGAAGGAGTCCGCCATGCCCAGCACCTCCCCGGTGCTCCGCATCTCGGGCCCCAGGACGGGATCCACCTCGGGGAACATGGAGAAGGGAAGCACGGCCTCCTTCACGCCCACGTGCGGGAGGCTCCGCCGCACGAGGTCCAGGTCCCGGATCCTCTCCCCCATGGCCAGGCGCACGGCCAGGCGCGCCATGGAAACGGCGCAGACCTTGGAGACCAGGGGCACGGTACGCGAAGCGCGCGGATTGGCCTCCAGCACGTAGATGACGCCCTGGCAGATGGCGAACTGGACGTTCACGAGGCCCACGGCGCCCAGGCGCACCGCGATCCGCCGCGTGTAGTCCTCCAGGACCTCCAGGTCCGCGGGACCGATGGTGACGGGCGGCAGTGCGCAGGCGGAGTCGCCCGAATGCACTCCGGCCTGCTCGATGTGCTCCATCACCGCGGGCACGAAGGCGTCCGTGCCGTCCGACAGGGCGTCCGCCTCGCACTCCAGGGCGTCCTCCAGGAACTTGTCCACGTACAGGGGCCTCTCCGGGGTCACCGCGGCCGCGCGCGCCGCGTACTCCCGCAGCATCTCCTCGTCGCGTACCACCTCCATGCCCCGCCCGCCCAGCACGTAGGAGGGCCGCACGATCAGCGGGTAGCCGATGCGCCCCGCCACCTGGAGCGCCTCCTCCATGGAATGCGCGGTGCCCGAGGCGGGCATCGGGATGCCGAGGTCCTCCATGGCCCCCCGGAACAGCTCCCGGTCCTCCGCCAGGTCGATGGCGGCCACGGCCGTGCCCAGGATGCGCACGCCGGCCTCCTCCAGCGCCCGCGCGATGTTGAGCGGCGTCTGGCCGCCGAACTGCACGATGACGCCCTCCGGCTTCTCCTTGTTCCAGATGGAAAGCACGTCCTCCACGGTCAGCGGCTCGAAGTACAGCTTGTCCGAGGTGTCGTAGTCGGTGGACACCGTCTCTGGGTTGCAGTTGACCATGATGGTCTCGTAGCCCAGGTCGCGCAGGGCGAAGGCCACGTGGACGCAGCAGTAGTCGAACTCGATGCCCTGGCCGATGCGGTTGGGCCCGCCGCCCAGGATCATGACCTTCTTCCGCCCGGAACTCTCCACCCGGTCCGGCGCGTTGTAGGTGGAGTAGTAATAGGCGGCCCCGCGGACGCCTGAGACCGGCACCGCGTCCCAGGCCTCCACGACGCCCAGGGAGATCCGCCTCTCCCGCAGGCCGCGCTCCGGGATCCCCAAGATCTTCGCCAGGTACGCGTCCGCGAAGCCGTCCCGCTTAGCCTCGGCCAGGAGCGCGTCCGGCAGGGTCCTCCCCTTGCAGGCGAGGATCCGCTCCTCCAGCGCCACCAGGTCCCGCATCTGCTCGAGGAACCACGTCTTGATGTGCGTGCGCGCGTGCAGGTCCTCCAGGCGCGCCCCCTTGCGGACCGCCTCGTACATGAGGAACTGCCGCTCCGAAGTGGGCCAGGAAAGGGCCGCCAGAAGATCGTCCAGGGACCGTTTGTTGAAGTCCTTGGCGAACCCGAGGCCCGGCCTGCCGATCTCCAGGGACCGGATGGCCTTCTGGAACGCCTCCTTGTAGTTCTTGCCGATGCTCATCACCTCGCCCACCGCGCGCATCTGCGTCCCCAGCTTGTCCTCCGCGCCGCGGAACTTCTCGAAGGCCCAGCGGGCGAACTTCACCACCACGTAATCGCCGGACGGGGTGTACCTGTCCAGGGTCCCGTCCCGCCAGTAGGGGATCTCGTCCAGGGCCAGTCCCCCCGCCAGGAGGGAGGAGACCATGGCGATCGGGAAACCCGTGGCCTTCGAGGCCAGAGCCGAGGAGCGGGAGGTGCGCGGATTGATCTCGATGGCCACCACGCGGTCCGTGGCCGGGTCATGGGCGAACTGGATGTTGGTGCCGCCAATGACCTGGATGGCCTCCACGATCCTGTAGGAGTACTCCTGGAGCCGGCGCTGGAGCTCCGGCGCGATGGTGAGCATCGGCGCCACGCAGTAGGAGTCCCCCGTGTGCACGCCCATGGGATCCACGTTCTCGATGAAGCAGACGGTGATCATGCGGTTCTTCGCGTCCCGCACCACCTCCAGCTCCAGTTCCTCCCAGCCCATGACGGATTCCTCGATGAGGACCTGGCCGACGATGCTCGCCGCGATCCCGCGGGAGGCGATGGTCTCCAGCTCCTCCTCGTTGAAGACGAAGCCGCCGCCCGTGCCGCCCATGGTGTAGGCGGGCCGCACCACCACGGGATAGCCGAGCTTCTCCGCGATCCTTCGGGCGCCTTCCACGCTCGTGGCGGTGTCGCTCCTGG